>Ga0302299_10002636_pt1 | contig 10938 bp, 8 predicted proteins | sample III_Fen_N3_4_FD_198795 | JGI IMG/M metagenome (GOLD analysis project Ga0302299, IMG submission 198795) | Peat permafrost microbial communities from Stordalen Mire near Abisko, Sweden - III_Fen_N3_4 | ecosystem: Environmental > Terrestrial > Soil > Wetlands > Permafrost | place: Sweden: Abisko...
GTGGGGCTCTACCTGGCGCTTGGGCTGCTGCTCCCGGTCTACGCGCAGGGCGCATCGGGCATCGACACGTTCGTCGGACGCGACGCGGGCCGCTGGGTGCTCGGCGCCACCGGCGGGTACCTGATGGGGTTCCTGTTCGCCGGCGGGCTCGTCGGCCGTCTCGCCGAGCTCGGCTGGGATCGGCACGTCGGGGGGGCTGTCGTCGCGATGCTCCTGGGCAACGTCGTGATCTACCTTGTTGGCGTGCCCTGGCTCATGGCTGCCACGGGCTTCGATGTCGCGACCGGGTTGGCCAAGGGCGTCTACCCGTTCCTCGTCGGCGACCTCCTCAAGCTGGCGCTGGCGGGGATCATCTTCCCAGCGGCGTGGTGGCTGGTGGGTCGCGGCGACGGCACCCGCTGACGACGACGGACGCGGCGGGCCTCTACGGCCCAGGTTCTGCCGCCTGGGCGGGCAATCGAGACGCCTTCCTCCTCCTCGGCGCGGGTCCCCGCGCGCTCCTCCTCCAGCTGGCGCATCCCCTGGTCGCCGAGGGAGTCGCCCAGCACTCGGACTTCAGGGACGACCCATGGAGCCGCCTCGCGAGCACGTTGCGCAGCTACCTGCGGATCATCTACGCGAGCCGCGCCGGGGCGTACGCCGAGATTTCCCGCCTCAACCGGCTCCACCGGGCGATCACGGGCATCGTCGAGGACCCGGAAGCTCGTGCCGTGACCGGCGCCGCGGCGTATGCGGCACGCGACCCCGGGCTCTCGCTCTGGGTCCACGCGACGCTCGTCGAATCCACGCTGGCTGTCAACGAGGCGTGGGGCGGCCCCCTGCCGCCGGGCGACGCCGCGCAGTTCTACGTCGAGACGCTGCCCATCGCGCGCGCATTCGGGATCTCCGATGCGATCCTGCCCGCCGACCTCGGCGCGTTTCGGGCGTGGTGGGCTGCCATGCTCGGCCCGGACGGACCGATCCGGGTGACGCCGACCGCCCGGGAGCTCGCCGCGACGATCCTGGCGCCGCCGCTCGCCCCGCTCGCCGGTGCGGGCAGCGGCGGCGTCCTGCCGGCCGGGTTCCGGCCGATCCTCGCCGCGATGCCGCCCCGTGCGATCGGCTGGCTCCTGTGGCCCTCGATTGCGCTTCTGCCCGCGTCCATCCGCGCGGGCTACGAGATCCCGTGGTCGCCGCTCCGGGGCGCCGTGGCCGGGTGGCTGGTGGCGGGTTGGCGCGGCTGGGCGGCGCTCCTGCCGGACGCCTGGGGGACGATGCCGCAGGCGCGCGCCGCGGACCGTCGTATCACGAGCGCGCTCACCGGGCACGCCCGGGCTCGGTGACTGTTCCGGCGCGTCAGCGTCCCGACCTCTACCATTGGCCGCCGTGACGACCCTGGACGCGCGCGCAGTCCTTGCCCTCGACCTCGGGACCTCGGCCGCCAAGGCAGGCGTGGCCGCGCTCGATGGCCGGCTGCGCGGCGAGGCCCGGGCCGCGTACCCGCTCCTGCTCGACGGCGAGGCCGGACGCGCCGAGCAGGATCCCGACGCGTGGTGGGACGCGCTCCGCGGGGCGGCGGCGATCGCCATCGCGCAGGCTGCCGCCGAAGGCCCGCTCGACGTGATCGCCATCTGCTGCGTGGGCCAGGGGCCGACCCTCGTGCCCACGGCCGATGACGGCCGCGCAGTGGGGAACGCGGTCACGTGGCTCGATCGGCGATCCGGCGCGGAGTCTGCCTCCGTCGCCGCCGCGCTCGGCCGTCACGGCTGGAACGTGACGCTCCTCGGGTCGGCCAGGCGCCTCGCGGTCGCGGCGCCGGATATCGCCTCGCGGGCGTCGTGGTTCCTCTCCGCGTGGGATCACGTGGCCCTTCGCCTCAGCGGGGTCGCGGCAGCTGCGCTCCAGGACCCGGCAGACGCGGTCACGCCGGACGATGCCCGGCTCGCCGGTCTCGATGCCCGTTCTGCGCCGCCTGGGATCCGCGCCGGCTCGGTGCTCGGCGGCCTCCTGGCGGGACCGGCGGCGGAGCTCGGCCTGCCGGCCGGGCTCCCGGTCGTCGCGGGCGTCAACGACGCGATCGCGACGTTCCTCGGCGCGGGGCTCACCGTCGCTGGCCAGGCAATCGACACGGGCGGCACGTCCGGCGGCTTCGGGCTCTACGTGGCATCACCGGTCACGGTCGCGCCGCTGTGGACCGGTGCCGCGCCCCTGCCCGGACTCTGGTACGTCGGCGGGGCGATGGCCGGGACGGGCAAGGCCCTCGACTGGTTCGTGTCCGACGCGCTCGGCGGGGCGGCGTCGCTCGCCACCCTGCTCGCGGAGGCGGCTCCGGTCCGCGTCGCGTCGGAGGGCCTCGTCTTCCTGCCGTACCTCGCAGGCGAACGCTGGCCGCTCCACGACCCCTCGGCGCGCGGTGCGTTCGTGGGCCTCACCCTGCACCACGGTCGCGGCCACCTGGCCCGGGCCGTCCTCGAGGCCGCCGCCTACGCGGTCCGCCACGTCGCCGAGCCGGCCCGGGACGCCGGGCTCCCGTTCACGGAGCTGCGCGTGACCGGCGGCACGGCCGCAAGCCGCCTCTGGAACGGGATCAAGGCGAACGTGCTGGGCGTCGAGGTGGTCGTGCCCGCGGTCACCGAGGCGTCGCTCATCGGCGCGGCGATCCTCGCCGCCGTGGGTGCCGGTGCCCACACGGACCTCCGGGCCGGCCTGGCCGCGATGACCCACGAGGCTGAGCGCATCGCGCCAGATCCCGTGGCCGTCGCGGTCTACGATCGCGCCTTCGCGGTGTACGAGGAGCTGCACGCCCGTCTGGCGCCGGCGAACGATGCGCTCGGCGCGCTCGATGGACGTGGGGTGACCTCCCGGCCGATCGCGGCCGTGTCGCGGCCCTGAGACGGCCCTGACCCGAGTATCCTTCGGGCTGGCCGCCTGAGTCGCATCGCCCGACCCCGCATCGGCCGCGGCCCCTGACGTCGAACCCGATCTCGCCGCCCCGGAGGAACCTCGTGCCCGTCCGCATTCCACGGCCTGCCCGCGCCGGCCGCCTTTCCGCGCTCGTCGCGATCGCCGCGCTGGTCGTGTCCGCATGCGTGCCCGGTGGGACCGCGACCGCGCCATCGCCGACGCCCACCCTGCCTCCTACCGCGCCGCCGTCCGCCAACCCGTACTCCGGCGCGACCGCCGGTAGCGGAGCAGGGATCAAGCTCGGCTACCTCTCGTACGGGGACCTCGTGCCGTACGTGAAGCAGATCAGCGACGGCATCCGCGCCCAGGCAGCGACCGCGGGCGTCGATCTCGTCACCTGCGACGCGAACGTGGATGCGACCAAGGTGGACGACTGCATGAAGCAGCTGACCGGCGCTGGGATCAAGGGCCTGATCCAGTTCCAGGCCTCGCTCGAGCTGCCCGCCACCGCCTGCTCGAAGGTGCCGGCGGGCGTCGCGGTCATTGCGGTCGAGCTCCCCGAGGATCCCTGTGCCGCCTCGCTCGTTTCCGCCGACGATCTTCGCGCGGGCCAGATCGCGGGCGCAGCGGTCGGCGCGTGGGTGAAGGCCCACTGGGCGTGCGTGTACGACGCCTACGTCTCGCTGGAGTCGTCCTCGGTGCCGGACCGGAGCCAGAAGCGGATGGAGGGCTACCGACAGGGCTTCCAGACGGTCTGTCCGGGGACGATCACCGGCCTGGCGATCGGGGCGTCCGCAGATCGCCAGGACGCGGCCCGGGATCAGGTGGCCTCCCTTCTCGACACGCTTCCCGGCAAGAGCAAGATCATCGTCGTCGCGATGAACGACGACGGGGCGCTCGGCGCCCTCGACGCCGCGACGGCGGCCGGTCGCACCGGGGATGTGTGGGTGAGCGGGCAGGGTGCCGAGCCCCGGGTCCGGGACCTGATCCGGACCAACGAGCACTACCTCGGCGATGCGGCGTACTTCCCGGAGCGCTTCGGGGCGACGATCGTCCCCGCGATCCTCGACCTGGTTGCGGGCAAGCCCGTTCCGAAGCTGCTCCTGATCGAGCCGGCCTGGGTCGACGCCCAGACGATCAAGACGATCTACCCGGGCTGAGGCGGGCCGGGCGCGGACGCCAAGGCTCGCGCGGCGGCGTGGGCGGGCGGCATTCCGCTCAGCGCCGGACGGTCTCCGTAGAGGTCATCGCGACGATCGTGGCAGTGAGCGCGGCGACCTCGTCGGCGATCGCCGCCACCAGCTCAGGCAGCGCCGCCGCGACGCGGGCCGTCAGCGGCGTCCCGACGGCGAAGCAGGCGCCACCGATCCCCACGAAGGTTCCGGCGGGCGGGGCGTCGCGCAGCGTTGCGGCCAGGTCCAGGACCTGCTCCAGTGGAAGCTCGTGGGACGAGCGGATCTCGGGTGCACGCCCGGCCGCCTGGAGGGCGCGTGAGCGATTCACGAGCGCGGCGAGCGGGCGGACCCAGACCTCACCGGGCTGAAGGCCGGCGACGGCGTCCACCACGACGCACGGCGCATCGGCCGGCAGGTCCATCAGGAAGAGGATGTCGAGCTGGCCGACCAGCACGACCTCGACGCTGTCGCGGACTCCGGCCGGGAGCAGGTCGACGGCGGCGAACCCCGCGGCATCATCACCGCGGGTTGGTTCGCCGCAGACGAAGATCGGGACGCGCGGGGTCATGGGGACGCTCCGTGCTGGGTGCAAGAGTGGCTTCGTCGTCGGTGCGGCGCCGCTCAGGCCTCCTCGACGCGAAGGTCGAGGAAATGCGTGGCGCAGCTGATGCAGGGGTCATAGCTCCGGATCATCTGCTCGAGCCGGAGAGTCGCCTCGGCATGGGGCAGGTCAAGGACCTGCCTTGCGGCGACGACGAGGTCTGCCTCGATCGCGGCCTGGTTCTGGCTGGTCGGCGGGACGATCTGGGCGGTCCGGATCCGCCCGGACTCGTCCACCTCGTAGCGGTGGAAGAGCAGGCCGCGCGGCGCCTCGGTCGCCCAGGCGGCGATGCCGGGCCGGCTCTGCCACGCGACGAGCGGCTCGGACGGGACCCGGTACGCGTCGATGATGTCGATCGCCTCGGCGCAGGCGTGGACGAGCTCCACCGCGCGCGCCACGATCGACGCGTAGATGTTGGTCCGGATGAGCTCTGTGAGACCCGTGGAGGCCAGTGCCTCCTTCGCGAGGGGATGAAGCTGCTCGCCGGCCAGCACGACGCGCGCCGCGGGGCCGAGGAGGTAGACGCCTTTGCCATCGATGGACCGGGCATGGAGCGCGTTCGAGCCCTCCACCTGGAACTCTTCGAATGCGTCCCGCCACGACGTGGGCGACAGGTCAATGCCGTCGGAGCTGACGATGCGCCCGTCGTTGAACGGGTACTCGCCGGCATGCCGGAGGCTCACCAGGCGTGGCTCACGCGCGAACGCCGGCATCGTGAAGCCGGCTACGAGCTTGACGGTCTCCTGGGCGAACGCGAGTGCCTCCTCGAGGGCCGCGCGGTGCTCCTTCAGCTCGCTGACGCGGGGCGCGCGGCTCCAGCCGCCCACCCGGACGCTGACCGGGTGAATGGGCCGGCCGCCGAGGATCTTGATGAGGTGGTTGCCGGCCTTCTTCATCCTGAGGGCCTGCTCCACGAGCGGCCGGTGGTCGGCCGCCATGGTGATGCCGCTCTCGTAACCGAGGAAGTCCGGCGCGTGCAGGAAGAAGATGTGGAGCGAGTGGCTCTCGATCCACTCGCCGCAGTACAGGAGGCGGCGAAGGGCGCGTGACTGCGGGTCGATCCGGACCCCGAAGAGGTCCTCGAACCCGTGGACCGCGCTCATCTGGTACGCGACCGGGCAGATCCCGCAGATCCGGGCGACCATGTCGATGACTTCGTCGGGGGTCCGCCCCACGACGAGCTGCTCGAAGTAGCGCGGTGCCTCGAAGATCCCGAGTCGGGCCTCGACGACCTCGCCGTCCCTCACCCGGAGGCGAAGCGAGCCTTCGCCTTCGACCCGGGTGAGCTCGTGGACCTCGAAGATGCGCTCGTCCACGACCTTCTCGGACGTTGTCCCGCGGCTCATGCCTTACCTCCCCGCGGCGCCGGCTCAGCCGCCGCCGTGGTGCTGCGCCCGCTGCGGGCGCCGCCGAGCTCCGTGACCATGCTGCGGAACGGCTCCGAGTACGCGGTGAACCCGGCGAACAGCCGCCCGATCTCCTCGCGAGGCCGGTCGCCGGCCATCTGGAGGTGACGGGCGAGCCCCGCTGCGTTTGCCTGCTCGCGCGGCCCGAAGCAGCCGTAGCAGCCGCGGCCGAAGCGCGGGCAGATGGCGCCGCACCCGGTCTGTGTCACCTGGCCGAGACAGGGGATGCCCTTGCTGACCATGACGCAGACGACGCCGCGACGCTTGCATTCCATGCACACAGCCTCGTCCCGCAGCTGCGGGCGCCGACCCGTGGTGAGGGCGGTGAGGAGCTCAACGAGCTGGCCAGGATCGATCGGGCAGCCGCGCAGCTCCGCGTCCACGGCCACGTGCTCGGAGATGGGCGTCGAACGCGCAAGGGAGGCGACCCACTCCGGGTTCGAGTAGACGCCCATCCGGAACGCATCGTGATCGCCCCAGTTGCGGAGCGCCTGGATGCCGCCCGCGGTGGCGCAGGCGCCGATCGTGACGAGGAAGCGGGTCCGGCGGCGAAGCTCGACGATCCGCTCCAGGTGGGCCGGCTCCGAGACCGAGCCCTCAACGAACAGGACGTCGTACGGCCCCGCGGAACGAGCGGACGTCGCCTCCGGGAAGTCCACGATGTCGAAATGCTCGACGACGGAGAGCAGCTCGTCCTCGAGGTCGAGGAGGGTCAGCTGGCAGCCATCGCACGACGCGAACTTGACGACGCCGACGCGGGGACGTGCCGCGACGGGGGCGTGAGCCATCAGATGCCCTCCCGGCCGAAGGTGTCACCGAGCTGCGCGATCGAGAAGACCGGGCCGTCACGGCAGACGAAGTACTTGCCCATCTGGCAGTGGCCGCACAGGCCGATACCGCACTCCATGTGCCGCTCCAGCGTCACGTGGATGCGGGACGCGGACACGCCCCGGCCGGCGAGCGTCGTGGAAGTCGCCTGCATCATCCGCTCCGGACCGCAGACGAACGCGATCATGTTGGAGCCGTCCCAGGCCGCCTGGTCGAACAGGTGGGTGACGATGCCCACTCGTCCGGACCACTCCGGGCCGGCCCGGTCCACGGTCAGGCTCACCTCGATACCGTCGCGCTGGGCCCATCGCTCGAGCTCGTCGCGATAGAGCAGGTCGGCCGGCGTCCGGGCGCCGTAGAAGAGCTTCACATCCCCGAACCTGCGACGGTCGGCGACGATGGCGTGGAGGACCGGCCGAAGCGGCGCAAGGCCGATTCCCCCGGTGACGATGACGAGGTCGCGGCCGACCGCGCGGTCGAGCGGCCAGTTGTTGCCGAGCGGACCGCGAAGGCCCACCTGGTCACCAACCTGGAGGGCGCACATCGCCTTGGTGGCCGGGCCGGCGCCGCGGATCGTGAGCTCGATCCCGTCCGCGAGGAAGCGGCTGATCGAGATCGGGAGGGGTGGGAAGCCCGGCAACGCGACCATGGCGAACTGCCCGGTGCTGCCGTGGCTGAACGCCGGGTCGACGCCGGTCAGGGTGAGCGTCGTCGTGTCGGCCGTCTCCGACTTCGTGCTGACGACTTTCGCGGTCACGAAATCGTTCGGGGTCGCCGCGACCGGCTCGACGAGGCGTGACTCGGGGGAGAGTGGGACGGGCGGCGCGATCGCGTTCAGCTCGTCGCGCACGTCGATCCCGACCGGGCACCACGTGATGCAGCGGCCGCAGCCGACGCAGCCGGAGGTCCCGAACTGGTCCCACCAGGTGGCGAACTTGTGGGTCAGCCACTGCCGGTAGCGATCCCGCGGCCGGGCCCGGAAGCTGCCGCCGGCCACCTTCGCAAAGCCGGGGCTGAAACAGCTGTCCCAGCTCCGGCTGGCGAGCGCCGCATTGCCGCTCATGTCCGTGGACTGCGTCAGCGTCGTGCAGAAGCAGGTGGGGCAGGCCAGCGTGCAGTTCCCACAGGTGATGCAACGTTCCGCAACCTGGGCCCAGCGAGGATGGTCGAGCTGGGCAAGGAGCCGGTCGTGGAGGCCGTCCGCGGGGATGGGATCGCCGATCCGGGCGCGCACCGCGGCGACCGTGGCCGCCACCCCGTACTGCTCGGCGGTGCTCGCCGGCCGCAGGGGGAGGCGTTCGAGGACGGCGCGGCCGGCCGGCGTGCCCGCGTCGACCAGGAAGCCGGCGTCGAGCTCGGTCAGCAGGAGGTCGTAACCCTCCGTGACCTCGGGCCCGGTTCCCATCGACGTGCAGAAGCAGGTCGAGGCGGACGTGGTGCACTGGACGGCCACGACGAGGACGTTGGCGCGCCGGACCATGTAGTCGGGGTCGATGAACTCGGTGCCGATCAGGACCCGGTCCTGGACCGCGAGGCCCGCGATCTCGCAGGCGCGCGCTCCGAGGAATGCAAGCTTCGGCGGGCTGGCCTGCTCGGGCACGAAGGAGACCTTGTGGCCGTCGTGGGTCGAGCGCGTGAGCGGGATGAGCGCCGGGAAGGTCCACTTCTTCCAGGCGGTCGGTCCGACCACGTATCCGAAGAGCTGCTCGTCGCCGCGCCGCCGGAGCCGGTACCGGCCAGGCGATTGTTCGTCGCCGATACCGCGCGGCAGCTGGTCCACGGACGTGATGTCGTCGTAGACGATCGCACCGTCAGCCACCGTCGGGCCGATCAGACGTCGGCCGTCCTCGCGGAGGAGATCGAAGAGGACCTGGAGATCGGCCCGGGCAAGGAAGCCCGGGCCCTCGATGGTGGGACGGCCTCCACGTGGTGAGCGCGAGACCGGCATCACCATGTTCGAACCTGTTCGGCGGCAAAGAGGTCCAGGAGCTGGACGCGGGTCGCGTTGAGGCGTCGCGCGACGGCGACCAGGACCCGCGGATAGAGTGCCTGTGCGAGGGCGGCGTCCTCGCGGAGGGCCGCTCGCAGGGCGGGCCCCTCGAACGTGATCGCCTCGACCGCTTCGATCGCGACGGCCGTCGAGGTGGCGCGATATGGCGGGACCAGGGCAGACCATCCGTAGACGTCCCCCGGCTCCACCGTCAGGATGGTGAAATCGCCCCGCTCGGGCACATGAGTGCGAAGGGCCACGCGGCCCTTGATCACCACGCCGAAGACCTTGGACTCATCTCCTTCCCGGAACAGCTCCTCGCCCGGCTCCGCCGCGAACGGGCGGCTGAACTCGGCGAGGCGCGTCTGGATCCCCGGCTCGAGGCCTGAGGCAAACCATGTGGAGTTGAGGACAGCAACGAGCGAAGCCTGATCCTGCATGGAGCCAGTCTCGCGGCGCGGGACGCGCCCGCGGCAGGGCCTGTGGGCACCGCGTCGGGGGCCACGTGTCCCGGCGACAGCACAGGGCGGCCCGTCGCGAGCGTTACCGGTTCGCGCCGCAGCCGGTACCGGCCGGCAACCATCCCCGGACGCAGGTGGGCGGCTCCCGCCGCAACTGGCGGCGCTCAGAGCTTCGGCAGCTCCTGGCCCTGGCCCAGCGCAGCGGCGAAGAGGTCGCCTACCTCGGCGAGTCGGGGCAGGATCGTCCGGATCGTCCAGCGGTCTGGCCGAAGCGCCGGGTCGTCCAGCTCGTCCCACGTGATCGGCGCCGACACGGGCAGGCCGGGTGCCGGTCGCGGAGAGTAGGGCGCCACGAGCGTCCGGTTTCGCCAGTTCTGGGTGTAGTCGAGGCGCGCCCGGCCGCCCCGCTGGTCCTTCGACCACTCCCAGCTCACGAGGTCCGGCACGGCCGCGCCAACGGCCCGTGAGACCTGCTCGACCCACGCCCGGGTCTCCTCGAACGTGTAGCCGGCCCGGATCGGGACGAAGACCTGGAGGCCGCGCTTCCCCGTGACCTTGGGGACGCCGGTCACGCCGAGGTGCTCGAAGGCGCGACGGTAGAGCCGGGCGAGCTCGAGAGTCTCGTCCCACGTGGTCCTTTCGCCCGGGTCGATGTCGACGAGCGCCCAGCGCGGTTCGCCCGGCGCGTCGATCGGCGACGTCCACGGGTGGATCTCGATCGCGGCCTGGTTGCCGAGCCAGGCGAGCGTCGCCAGCCCATCCGCGATGACATATGCGTGGGGGCGCCGGTCGGGCGGGTCCGGCTCGCGCCAGCGAGTGACCCACTCCGGCGTTCCGCGCGCGACGTCCTTCTGCCAGAAGAACTCGCCGCCGATCCCATCGGGATAGCGAGCGAGGTTGAGCGCTCGTCCGGCCAGGTGCGGCAGGAGCACGGGAGCGATATGCGCGAGATACCGGACCAGGTCGCGCTTCGTGACAGGCGAGTCGAGCCCTCCATCCGCCGCACCGGGCGTGCCATCGGCACCCGGCGCCAGGATCTTGTCGAGGTTCGTGAGCGATACCTCGCGCCCGCCGATCGCCCACGACCCTCCGCGGCCGGGCAGTGCGTCGAGGGCAGCGAGCTCCGTCGCGGTCGCCGGTGAATACGCGACCGTCGACGGCAGCGTGTCGGTCGCCGGGTGGCCGCGGCCCGACGGAGCGTCGGCAGGGCGTGGCCCTCGCGCACGGGCAGGGCTCGACGTTCGCATGCCGGCAGGGCTGAGTCCTTGTGCAACGGCGGGGCTTGGCCTTCGCGCGACGCCGGCCTTCACGAGCGCCCGGGCAGCGGCCTCCGGGCCCACTGCGACCTGGCGTTCGACCGAGGCAGGGTCGACCTCGGGTGCCTCCTGGGCGAACGAGGCCTGGCGGACGATCCCGTCGCGGGACCAGCCGCCGATCTCCGCGCGGATCACGAGCTCGGGCTCGGCCCAGACAGCGCCGGGCGTCCGGGCCAGCTCGTCCGGCGGAGCGTCGAAGGGAGAAGTCGTGCGCGCGCGCACATCGATGGCAGCTCGAAGGCGGGCACGGGTGGTCGTGTCGAGGCCGCTCCCGACGC
>Ga0302299_10002638_pt1 | contig 10936 bp, 12 predicted proteins | sample III_Fen_N3_4_FD_198795 | JGI IMG/M metagenome (GOLD analysis project Ga0302299, IMG submission 198795) | Peat permafrost microbial communities from Stordalen Mire near Abisko, Sweden - III_Fen_N3_4 | ecosystem: Environmental > Terrestrial > Soil > Wetlands > Permafrost | place: Sweden: Abisko...
TCTCCGGGGCAAGTCCGGATCGCAGGCTGGCGTCGCGAGGGGAGGTCATGCGCACAGCCTAGGCGAGCGACGCACCGGGGCAGCGCCCAGCGGCGCGCGTGGCGGGCTGGCAGAATGGACGCCATGCGCCTTCACATCGCGGCTGACCACGCGGGTTACGAACTGAAACAACTTCTCGTGACGTACCTCGAGGCCGGGGGCCACGAGGTCACCGATCACGGCGCGTTCGAGTTCGACGAGGATGACGACTATCCGGGCTTCTGCTTCGCCGCCGGCGAGGCCGTCGCCGCCGACCCCGAGTCACTCGGAATCGTCCTCGGCGGATCGGGCAACGGCGAGCAGATCGCGGCCAACAAGGTCAAGGGGGTGCGCGCCGCGCTCGCGTGGAGCGTCCAGACCGCCATGCTCGGGCGCGCGCACAACGACGCGAACGTGGTCGCCCTCGGGTGGCGCCAGCACGGACTGGTCGAGGCCACCGAGATCATTGAGGCGTTCATCTCCACCGCGTTTAGCGGTGAGGAGCGCCACGTCCGACGCATCGGGCAGATCGCGGCCTACGAGGCACGCCAGGCCTGATCCGCGCCGGTTCGACCAAACGCTTGCGTTGCAGGCTCCGGGGAGGTTCGATAGTCCCGTGCCCCGCCTGGGAGGGCGTTAGCGAACGGAACGCACATGGCCGAGAAGGCTGCCGGGGCTTCGTCGCCCCTCAAAGTTGGACTGATCGCCGCTGGTTCGACGGCAGCGATCATCGCCGCCGGGGTCGCGGTGTACGTCTTGGGCTTCAAGCCGACGAACGGCACGCCGGAGGTCCCAGCGACACTGGGCGCGCCGAGCGCCTCGGCGACGGCTTCCTCCGCGAACCCCACGCCGGCCTCGGACGTCGTCGCGCGGGGCGTGACGACCGGATCGGCCGTGCCGCCCGCGAAGGAGCTCGATGCGGCCGCCCTCGACTCCGTCGGCGGCGGATGGGTGCTGTCGATGTTCGACACGGGTAGCTACGACGCCGCCTCCACGCCGACCCCGGACACGCGGATCCTCTACCTCATCTCCCCCGACGCCACCCTCTACGAGGCGGGCAAGTTCTCGGCCGGCCAACTCGCGGACGTGGTCGCGTGGAACGTCGGCAAAGACAAGGCGCTGCTGAGCGTCGACGAGTTCGGCCTCGCGACGTTTGACATCAAGACGAACAAGCTCGGCCAGGAGTGGATGCCGTGCGGCACCCACTCGCTCGACATCCGCGTCGCGGCGCGGCCCGACGGCAACTGGCAGGTCCGCGGCTCGTGCGCGGGGGCTCAACTCGACGGGGTCTACACCGACACCGGCGGGGCCGTCAACGACCCCGCGTTCGTCCCCTCCGTGTTCGGGCGGTGGGCGACGGACATCAACGGCGGCGTCGTCATCTACGACTACGACACCAAGAAGTTCCTCGCCACCGCGTCCGGCGTGTCCGACCCCACCGAGATTGCGACGCCGCCGGGCCAGGAATACTGCTGGCCGCTCGCGAACGGGCGCGGCACGAGCCTGTCCGTCGGGTGTTACGCCCGAGGTCAGGTCAGCGCGTGGGAGCTCGACACGACAGGCGGGGCGCCGACCCAGCTCGCCCCGTGGTCCCAGATCGACGAGTTCGCGAACAACACCTCCGGCGGGTCCGCGCCCGACGTGACGACCCTCGCCGGGAGCTGCGTCGTCGGCAAGTGGGAGGCGCTCGAGGTGTCCTCCTACGGGCGCGCGGCCGGGTTCGCGGCCGGTCCCAACATGACCATGGTGTCGCTTCCCTCGAAGGGATACGCCCAGTACTGCTGGGGGTCGCACGGATCCGTCGGGCTCTTCTCGGGCTACGGCAACCTTTGGACCTACACCGCCGAGGCCGGCACTACGGTGCCCCTCATCCAGGTCAATGGGCTCGGAGACGGGGGAGGGCCGATCGGGGTGGGGCTGACGCGCTCGATCATCGCGCCGTAGGGCCCCGACGCTCGGGCTCGGGAACGGGTTGGGACGCGAGCTAGAACATGAAGTTGCTGACGGGCGCGAGCGGCGAGACCATCGCGCGGCCGAGGGCGCTCGCGGCGCCCGGGGTGTTCTCGGTGACGAGGGCGGCCTGGACGAGCGCCTCTACCCTCACGCCTCCGAGGTACACCGCGCCGAGTTCCTGTATGCCGAGCGTGAGGTCGGCCGCGGACCCGGGCGCGGGCGCGACCTTCGCCGAGCCGTCGGCGATCGTGACGCGCCACAGCCCGGCGTTCTCGGGGACCTGCGAGTCCGTGAGGCGCAGCACCACGTCGGCGTCCGACTCGTAGCCCCGACCCTCGAGGGCAGCCTTGACGTCGAGGATGCGCACCCACAGGTTGTCGCGAACGTCCGGCTTGGCCGCGCGCTCGTCTACGAGCAGGTGCACGAGGGGGTCGTCGACGGCCATCGCCCACGAACGGGTGGAGGTCATGAGATCGAAGTCGGTGAGTACCGACCACAGGCGCCGAGTCGCGGCGGCCGTGGTGGCCCCCCAAGCGATGACCTTGGTGACCCCGTCCGGTTCCGAGTCCTCCCACGTGCCCTTGCGGCGAAAGGTCGCCCACGCGACGACCGTGTCTCCGTCTCGAACGGTGGCGAAGCGCAGGGGCTCGGCGTCCTCGCGGTTCGACTCAACGTCGACGAGCAGGCTTGCGAGTTGGGAGTCGGGGATGGTCACGTTTGTGCCGGGACGCAGGTGCCCCGCCTGGAAGGCGCGGACGATGGGGCCGTGCGTCTCGAGCGAGCAGCTCTCGAGCGTCACCGAGAGCTTGTCCGATCCGGCCACCTCGCGCAGGTCGGGCCTGCGGCCGAGCTTCATCCTGAGGTCGCGGGCCGCGAGCCCGTATCCGAAGCGCTGGTAGATCGCGGGCTCGGCTGCGAACAGCGTGCTCACGGGCTCGCCGCGCGCGATCGACCGCGCAAAGTGGTCGGCGATCATCGCCGTGAGGAGGCCGCGGCGCCGGTGCCCCTGGTGGACGCCAACCCAGGTGAGGCCGGCGGTGCGGATAATCCCCCCGCCCGGCACGCGCATGGCGAACTCGAACGAGGCGTGGACCGCGGCGAGGGTTCCGACGGGTCCGCGGGCGGGATCGACGATCCCGACGGCGCGTCCGCGGTCGAAGGGGAAGCCGTCGAGGACCGCCTCCACCTCTGATGGGCGCACGGCGAAGACGAAGGCCCACGAGTCGATGTCGAGTAGCTCCCGGCCGCGTTCGCGGGGGAGGTCAACGAGTTGGTATCCGGACGGCGCTGTCACGGGTCCGATCATGGCACGGGCGGTATTCGCGCCGCCACGCCCTCAGGGCACGATTGGGCAACGATCGCGCGCGGCCTTCGTGGGTCGGAGGGCTACCGGTGCGACCGTCGGCGCCGCACCGCGAGGAGCAGGACTGCCCCCGCCGACACGAGCCCCGCGGCGATCAAGAGCTGGCTCCCCGCCGCGACGCCTGACTCGGCGAGCGTGATGGTCGAGTAGACCACCGGGTCGCTCGGGAGCGACTCCCCGTACTCGTTCCGTGCGGCGAGAACGATCTCGTAGAGGTAGCCGGGAGGGAGGCTCGCGAGCGAGAACGTCGGGTTTGGACCCGTGAGGACGATCGGGGCGCCCCCGCCGACTGGCGTCGCGGTGAGCGTGTAGGTCGTGACGGGGGCGCAGGCCGCGGCGGTCGCGGGTGCGGCGGCGATGACAGCGGCCGGGCCGTCTCCCGAGACGGCGAGACCCGAGGGGGGCGTCGGTGGCCCCGGCGCCGCTGGTGGAGGGGGCGTCGGGCCCGAACTAAGGACGATGTCGTCAAAGAGGATCCCGCCGCCAAGGTTCGCGGGGACCGCGGCTCCCGCCTGGCGGAAGAGGAGCGAGTCCACCGGCTTGGTCGGATTGTCGGGGAAGTTGTCGCGGTGGTAGTCCTCCCAGGTTCCGACGGTCGTTGAGGTGCAGGTTCCGAAGTCGGTCGTCAGGACGTCGTTGTCGACGCCGTCCACGAAGTCCATCGTGAAGTGCATGGTGTGGACCTGCGTGCGGTCCAGCCCGCTTGCGAGCACGATCTCGTTGAACGCGGGGTTGGCGCGGTCGTAGGCGACGACGACGACCTCGAGGCCCGCGGGAAGGTCGTAGATGCGGAACTGCGACATGCGCGTCCCGTCACCGCTATCCGGCGCGAAACTCACGACGAGCCCCGGCTGCTCCGCGGTTGGGACCGCGGAAGCAAAGGTGAGCGTCCCCTCGAAGCGCTGCTGACGCGTCCCGCCCGAGTTGGGCGCGTCCTCCGCGCTCGTCTCACCCGCCTCGTCGACGAGGGAGGGCGACTGGAGCTGGTTGCCGTACCCGCCGGAGGTGACGCCGTTCGAGACTCGGAAGGCTCGCGATCCGAGCGCCGTGCCCCACGTTGGCGAGGGATCGACGATCGCCTCGTCGAAGTGGGACGCGCCGTAGACGGGGACATCGAGCACCATCCAGCCGAACTGACCGAGCGGATCGCCGAGGGCGTAGCCCTCGAATCCGCCGGTGCCGGACGTGTCGGCGATCGCCGGAGACGACAAAGTGGCGACCCACAGGGTCGCCGCGACAATCACCGCGGCCCTCAGCCGCGCGGTTCGCACCCGCGAAGTATGCCATACCCCCGGGGGCAGCCCGCGCGGGGCCTTGGTCCCGCCCGAGAAAGGTCCGCTATGCGCCTTTCGCGGCCTCGATCGCCCCGCGCAGCCGCGAGTATTCCACCTTGATGCACCGGTTCTGGACCACGTCGAGCCCCGCGGCGCGCGCCACGCCGGCCGCCGCCTCGTTCGCGATTCCGAGTTGCATGAAGACGGCCTTGGCGCCCAACCCGACCGCCTCCTCGACGACGGGGGGAACGTCCTCCGAGCGTCGGAAGATGTCGACGAGGTCGGGGACGACGGGCAGGTCGGCGAGCGCGGCGTAGACGGGCAGCCCGAGAACCTCCTGGCCCACCGCCATCGGGTTAACCCAATAGAGGTCGAACGGGGTGTTGGCCTGGAGCCACGCCCCGATCTGGTGCGAGGTGCGGTCGGGCCGGGGCGAGAGGCCCACGACCGCGACCGTGCGGGTGCGGGCGAGAAGGGCGGCGAGCTCGGGGTCCGCAGGGGCCTGGCCGGAGCCCGGCTCCGACGGAACGCACGCGTCGCCCGAGTCGACGGAGATCCCGAGCAAGTTGGTCACGTCTTCAGAACGTACACGCCGACCCGCCTCTTCCGCGCGGGGCGTCGCGCCCGATTCCTAGATGTAGTACATCGCGGGTTCGCGATCCTCGTTCATCGCCCGCTGAAGCTTCGCCCGCGCGGCGTCGCGTTCCGCGGCGGCCCTCGAGGCCCCGGAGTCGACGGAGGACGCCGCGGTTCCGGCCTCGATGGCACCGGGGTGCTCGCGGATGACGGCGGGGATGCCGACGGCCGTCGCGCACTCTGGGACATCCTTGACGACGACGGCGTTCGCGCCGATGCGCGCGTCGGACCCAATCATGAGCGGGCCGAGCACTTTGGCGCCCGCGCCGATCACGACGCGGTCGCCGATGGTGGGGTGACGCTTGCCGGGCGACATCGAGACGCCGCCTAGCGTCACGCCGTGGAAGAGGAGTACGTCGTCGCCGACGACGGCCGTCTCGCCGATCACGACGCCCATGCCGTGGTCGATGAAGACGCGGCGCCCGATCTGCGCCCCGGGGTGGATCTCAATGCCGGTGCGGGCGCGGGCGTGCTGCGAGAGGAGTCGGCCGGGGATGCGCATGCCGTGCGTCCACAGCCAGTGCGCGACGCGGTGGTACCACAGGGCGTGGACGCCCTGGTAGGAGGCGACGATGACGAAGGTCGAGCGGGCGGCGGGGTCGCGGTCGTGAGCCGTCCGCACGTCTTCCACGAGCCTCGCGATCGGCCCGATGTGCCGCTGCGAGTTGTGCTGCGTCACGGTGTACTCCTCGAGTTTCGGGATGGTGGGCGGCCCGGGCCAGAGTAACGCCCGGGCCACCCCTTTCCTTCCCTGCCCCCCGGCGGAAGGCTTCTTGGACTATTCCATCAGGTCCGCGTACAGCACGGTCGAGAGGTAGCGCTCGCCGAACGACGGGATGATAACGACGATCGTCTTGCCCTTGTTCTCCGGGCGCTTCGCGACGATCGACGCCGCGTGGAGCGCCGCGCCGGATGAGATTCCCACAAGGAGTCCCTCCTCGCGAGCGGCCGCGCGCGCCGTGGCGATCGCGGTCTCGGAGTCGACGTCGATGACCTCGTCGTAGATCGTCCTGTTGAGGATCTCGGGGATGAAGTTCGCCCCGATGCCCTGAATCTTGTGGGGACCCGGCTCGCCTCCGTTGAGGAGGGGCGACTCGGCCGGCTCGACCGCGATGACCTGGACGCTCGGCTTCTTGGCCTTGAGGACCTCGCCCACGCCCGTAATCGTCCCGCCCGTTCCCACGCCGGCGACAAGGATGTCCACCTTGCCGTCGGTGTCGTCCCAGATCTCCACCGCGGTCGTCGTGCGGTGAATCTCGGGGTTGGCGACGTTTGCGAACTGACGCGCGAGTACGGCGCCCGGTCGCTCCTTCGCGATCTTCTCCGACTCGTCGACCGCACCCTTCATCCCCGCGGGGCCGGGGGTGAGGATGAGCTCGGCGCCGAAGGCGCGAAGCAGGGCGCGACGCTCCTTCGACATGGTCTCGGGCATCGTGAGGACCACCTTGTATCCGCGGGCTGCACCCACGAACGCGAGGGCGATGCCCGTGTTGCCGCTCGTCGCCTCGACGATCGTCCCGCCCGGCTTGAGCGACCCGTCCTTCTCGGCGGCGTCGATGATCGCGACGCCGATGCGGTCCTTGACCGAACTCGCCGGGTTGTAGAACTCGAGCTTCGCGAGCACGGTCGCTCCGGAGCCCTTGGTCAGCCTGTTGATGCGCACCAGCGGCGTGTGGCCGATGAGTTTGGTCGCGTCGTCATAGATCTTTGCCATGTCATGTCCTTGTTTGGGTTCGGGTGGCGCGGCCCGAGTGGGCCGGATGCGAGATGGAAGGTGGGGCGGCGCCGATGCGCCAGTTATGGGGGGCCTACTCGGGGCGAGCGCTGGCGGCGGCAGGGGGCTGCCGTGTGCCGGGGGCTGGATGCCAGCGCTCTAGAGACAGCGGCAGCAGCCCTGGCCGCAGGTGCACATGCACGTACGGGGAGCCATAGAACCCATCATGGTGGCGAGGGACGGCGAGGTCACGTCAGTGACGCGGAGCGCGTTGTCGCTCATGCCGTTCCCTCCCTTCGTGGGTGGTGCCAGGGTAACGCGGCTTCGGGCCCGGTGCAACCACGCCCCGCCGAGGCCCCGCGCCCGCGCGGCCCGGGCTCGGCGCGCGCCGCACTGCCGCCGCGAGTACCCTCGGGAGTGTCCGCAATGGTGCGGAGAGGAGAGCATCGTGGCGACCGCCGCCGTATTCAACAGTGAGATCATCGCCGAGCCGGAGACCGTCTGGAGGACGGTCACGGACGTGGATCGATGGCCCCGCATCCTTTCGAGCCTCGCGTCGCTCGACCGACTCGAGGGAACCGGCCTCGCCCCGGGCGTGCGATGGAAGGAGACCCGCCTGATCCTTGGGGTCACGGCGGTCGTCGAGATGACGGTGACCGACGTGCAGGAGGGACGCAGCTTCTCCCTCTCCGCCAAGGCGGACGACGCCACCATCGGCCTCACGTATCGCTTCAAGCCGTCGTCGCTCGGCACGCGCCTCGAGGCAACCGTCGACGCGGACGGTTCCGGGATGGGGCTGGGCAAGCGCCTGCGCGGTGCATTCGCCGGCGGGGGCGCCAAGCTCGCCCGCGAGATGGTCGAGCGCGACCTCGCCGACTTCCAGGCGGCACTGCGCACGTGATCGGCCCGGCGCTCGCGCCCCGATGATGGGCCAGCACCGAAGACCCGCTAGACGAGACCGGGGTGCGCGCGCGAGACTCGGGTCATCCCCGGGGCGGCGTAGCGCCGGGGGCGGCGCGGGACGTGCCCGCACGGCGTGGAGGCACTCATGAATTTCGACTGGCTGACCCTTGATGGCGTGAACTGGATCGGCGTGCTCGTCGCGTTCGTCGCGACCTTCGCGCTCGGGTGGTTCTGGTACTCGAACGCGGCCTTCTTCCCGATGTGGAAGAAGGCGGGCAACATCACCGACGAGCAGATGCGGTCCGCCAACATGGGGGTCGCGTTCGGCGGGACCACGCTCGCCACCCTGCTCGGAGTAATCCTGCTCGCGATCCTCATGCACGCGACCGGCGCGACGAGCGTCGCGGGCGGCGCGGCGCTCGGCGCGATCCTCGGCCTCGTGTTCAAGGGCGGAGCCCACGCTGGCCACAACGGCTTCGCGCTCCGCGCCCCCCGGATCACGGTCATCGACGCGGCGGCGGACACCGTCGGGCTGGCGCTCGCGGGCGTGATCCTCGGGCTGTTGAACTAGGAGCCGACCCGGCGTCGCGGCCCCGCGCCGGGGCCGCGGCTACTCGCTGACCTTGATCGGCAGCGTCTTGAGGCGCTGGACGGCCACGAAGACCGCCGCGACGGTGGCGATCCCTAGCAGGATGAGCGCGGGCGTCATCCCGAGGTCGCTCGTGACGTTCCATGTGGGGTGGCTCGCCAGGAGTCGCTCGGCGGGGGCGAGCGCCCACTGCCGGATGCTGACGTCCTTCACGCCGGGGATGTAGCCGGCGAGGACGCCCTCCCACAGGAGCGCGTAGATGAGGCCGACGATGATCGGGTTGCGGGAAACGATCGCGATGGCGAAGAACACGGCGGTGTAGGCGATCGAGGCGAGCGCGGTAGCCGTTCCGAGGGCGAGCGCGAGCTGCCAGTCTTGGTCGCCCGCGATAGCGACGCCCGCGACCATCGTGGCGACGGTGAAGACGAGCGACGTCCCGAGCGCGACCGCGAGCTTGGAGAAGGCGATCGTTCGCCTCGGGATGGGCTTGGCGAGCAGGTAGACGATGGAGCCGTCCTCGATCTCGGGCGCGATGACGCCCGTGCCGATCAGGAGGCACATGACCGGCACGAGGGTTCCGAGACCGAAGTTCTGCAGCGTCCCGGCCGAGGCGGTGATCGATGCTCCCGTTCCCCACCGGACGAGTCCGGCGACCGCAAGCAGCAGGGCCGAGATGCCGAACAGCATGAAGGAGCGGCGGCGCCCAAGGAGCGCGCGGATGGTCAGGCGCATCACCACGAGGTTCATCGAAGATCCAATCCTGCCGCGGTCATCGCGACACCAGGTAAGCGAAGACGCTCTCGAGCGACTCGTCGGCGGGGGTCACCTCGAACAGCGAGATGGAGGTGGACTGCGCGATCCGCGGAAGGGCCTCGACGAAGCGGCCAAAGTCCGAGGCCTGAACCTCGAGCCCCGCCGTGGTGAGGCTCACGGCGTCGGCCGAGCCATCCGCGATGATCGCGGCCGCGAGGGCGCGGTCGTTCGCCGACGCGATCGTGTACTGGTGGGGCCGCTCGGTCATCAGGCGGCGAATGCTGCGGAAGTCGCCCGACGCGGCCTGGCGCCCCGCGACGATCACCTCGATGGTCCCCGCGACGTCCTCGACCTCCTCGAGGATGTGGCTGCTGAAGAGGATCGTCCGACCGTCGGCGCCAAGGCGCTGCAGGAGCGCGAGCAGGTGCATGCGCTGCCGCGGGTCCATCCCGTTGAAGGGCTCGTCGAGGAGGAGCACCTCGGGCTCGTGGACCAGGGCGGTCGCCATCTTGATGCGCTGCTTCATGCCCTTGGAGAACTTGCCGATCTCGCGGTCGCGGGAGTCCATCATGTCGACGGCCTCGAGGGCCGCGCGGGTGGCGGCGCTCGGGTCGGGCAGCAGGTGGAGTTCGGCGTTCGCGTGGACGAAGTCCCAGCCGGTCATGGAGTCGAACATCGCCTCCGGCTCCGGAACCAGGCCGATGCGCCGGTAGAGCTCCGGATTGCGCCAGATGGGGACGCCGTCGAGCGTCACGGTGCCGGCGGACGGCGGGAGGAATCCGCTCATCATCGACAGGAGCGTCGTCTTTCCGGCGCCGTTTGGCCCGAGGAGTCCGGTCACGCCCGGCCCGATGCTCATCGTCACGTCGTTGACGGCTACGACGTTCCCGAACCAGCGCGAGACGCCGGCGAGTTCGATGGTGCTCACACCCCACCTACCTTCTTGAAGCGACGCATCAGGAGCGCGAGGGAGGCCGTCACGATCGCGACGAACACCAGGGTGAACACCAGGCCGCCGGTGAACCCGTCGGGCGTCGTGCCCTTGTTGAGGGGAGCGACGCCGAGCCACGAGGCGCCGAGGCCGTCCACGAGCGCGAACGGATCGAGTATCGCGGCGTACGCCGCGCTCGCCTCGGTGAACTTCATTTGGAGGATCTGGATCAGGATGCCCGCGAACCCGGAGGCGAGGACGAGGGTGGTCATGATTGCCGCGACGCCGAGCCCCTTCCTGCGAGAGATGGACGCGAGGACCATCGAGATCGAGGTGAGCACGAGCGCGAGCACGGCCGCCATCGCGAGGCCTCCGAGCGCGCCCGACAACTCGTGGACGACCGGGAACTTGGCCAGGAGCGCGCCGATGAGGAGGACGACGATCGGGGCGGCGATGTAGGAGAAGACGCCCAGCGCGACACCGCAGAACTTGGCGAGCACGTAGTCGCGCCGCAGGATTGGCCGCGAGAGGTAGAGCGGCATGACGCCGTCGCGGAGGTCGCGGGATATGGCGTAGGGCGCGCGACCGGCGACGAACATCGCGATAAGCAGCCACATGCCACCCGCGTACTGCGTGTACGAAAGCGGAAGGGTGGTGCCTCCGGTCACGACGGTGATCGCGACCATGATGAGCGCCGGCGCCATGATGAGCCCCGCGAGGACCCAGGGCATCGCCTTGACCTTCGACGGCCGACCGAGCCCGTAGCATCCGCGGAAGGTCTCGATGAGCAGGGAGCGGAAGG
>Ga0302299_10002639_pt1 | contig 10935 bp, 8 predicted proteins | sample III_Fen_N3_4_FD_198795 | JGI IMG/M metagenome (GOLD analysis project Ga0302299, IMG submission 198795) | Peat permafrost microbial communities from Stordalen Mire near Abisko, Sweden - III_Fen_N3_4 | ecosystem: Environmental > Terrestrial > Soil > Wetlands > Permafrost | place: Sweden: Abisko...
GGCCGCAGGTGGCCAGCGCGAAGAAGGGCGACGCCTCCACCATGGCCCGGTATTCGGGGGTCAGGTGATCGATCTCCTTGCGGAGGCTGACGCTGTGCGGGGTTTCGTACAGGCCCTCGAGCTGGGCGACAGTTGTGACATCCATGACTCATGCTGGACATACCGAGGGCCCGGCGTCGAGTCCTTACCCGCCGTCGGATCCTGACCAGCGGGTCGCCGCGCCGGACCGCCGCGACCGGCGCCGCCCTCGAAGGGGGCCCCGGCCGCGGCGAAAGGGCCGATCAGGCGTGGGCGGCCTCGTAGGCCGCGCGGACCTCGCTCGACACGCGACCGCGGTCGCTCACCTGGTATCCGTTCTCGCGGGCCCACGCGCGCAGGTCCGACAGATCCGTACGGCTGGCCGGGGCGCCCTGCGGGCGAGAACCCGCCGTGCGGCGCACGGAACGGCCGCCGATCCGGCGAGCCGACCCCACGTAGGGGGCCAGGGCATCGCGCAGCGCCTCGGCATTCGCGGCGGAGAGATCGATCTCGTACGTGACGCCGTCGACCGCGAACTGCACCGACTCGTCGGCCTCGCCGCCGTCGAGGTCGTCGGTCAGAATGACCTGGACTTTCTGTGCCACGTCGGTTCTCCACTCGTCGTCATGGCCGGATTCGGCAGGGATGCTGGGTTCAGACTATCGCCTCCGATACCCCCGCAGCACCGACACACGCCGGTCGACCCCATCGCTACGGTAACAATTACCGCCGCCCCGGTTGACGCAGAGACAATTGTGCTGACAGTGAGTCATCAGCCGTCCGGAGGAGGCCCTGCCCATTCCCAGGATGTTCAGCAATTGTCCCAGGACCCGCACCGCGCCACTGCCGAGGCCGGCGGGCGGGCGGCCCGCCGATCCGCGCGGCCCGTGCAACACCGGCGCCGCACGCGGCGTCCCCCGGTCATGAGAACCCCGTCACCCTCCCGGCGAGCCCTGCTCGCCGTCGCCCTCGCGGTCGCCGCCGGCCCGCTCGCCGCCTGCGGGAGCGGGCGCGGCGAGCAGGCCGGGAACACGCCGTCCGACCCGGCAGGGAGTGCTACCGCCGGCACCACGAGCCCCGCCCCCGGCGTCCCGGCCGGTACCGCGGCCGCCGGGGCCGCCGCCGTCCAGGACGCGGGGGCGGCGCTCTTCCGGGCCGCCGCGACGGCCGCCCCCGGCGACCTCGCGCTGTCCCCGCTGTCGGTGCACCTCGCCCTGGCCATGACCGCGCTCGGCGCGCGCGGCGCCACCGCCCGCGAGTTCGCCGCCGTCCTGCACGCCCCCGACGCCGGGCGCCAGGCACGGGACCTGAACGCGCTCGTCGCGCACCTGCGCGGCCTGGCCCGCCCGGTGCCGATCGGCGACGGCGAGACGTTCCAGCCCCGCTTCGACCTGGCCGACGCCCTCTGGGGACAGCGCGGCCTGCCCTGGTCGGCCCCCTACCTCGCCGCGCTGTCGACCGGCTTCGGCGCGGCCCTGCGCCAGGCGGACTTCACGACCGCGGCGGACGCCGCCCGGCGCGAGATCAACGCCTGGGTCGCAGGGACCACCCACGACACCGTCCCCGAACTCCTCCCGGCCGGGGCCGTCACGGCCGACAGCCGGCTCGTCCTGGTCAACGCTCTCTACCTCAAGGCGCGCTGGCAGCAGACCTTCACCCGGACCGCGCCCGGCGACTTCACCCGCGGCGACGGCCGCCGGGTGCAGGCGCAGCTCATGCACCTGGAGGCGCCCGTCCGGTACGGCACCGGGCCCGGCTGGCAGGCGGTGCAGCTGCGCTACCTGGCGCCCGGCGGCGGCACCGAGCCGTTCCCCGGGTACGCGATGACGCTCGTCCTGCCCGACCCCGGGCGGATGCCCGACCTGGTCGCGGGCCTGGACGGCGCCCGGCTGCGGCACGTCCTCGCGGCGCCCGCCCCCGCCGCCCTGACCCTCACCGTCCCGCGGTGGCGCACCCGCACCGCGGTCGCCCTCGCCGACGTCCTGGCGGGCCTCGGCCTGCGGACGGCGTTCACCCGGGACGCCGACTTCAGCGGCATGACGACGTCGCCGCAGGGCCTCGCCATCGACGCCGTCCGGCACCAGGGATACGTGTCGGTCGACGAGAACGGCACCGAGGCGTCGGCGGCCACCTCGGTCGAGATGGGGATGTCCGGGGTGATCCCCCAGCGGGAGGTGACCTTCGACCGGCCGTTCCTCTATGTGATCCACGACGTGCCGACGGCGACGCCGCTGTTCCTCGGCCGGGTCGACGACCCGTCGGCGGCCTGACGCGGCCTGCTGCCACACTGGCAGGCGTGACGACGGCCGCCCTGCAGCGGGCGCGGGCTCTGGCGGATCTCGGGCGCTGGTCCGAGGCCGTCGAGGCGTTGCAGCCTGCGCTGGCCGACCCCGGCGGGGGCGCCGAGCCCTGGTGCGTGCTGGCCCGGTGCGAGCTGGGCCGGGGCCGCGCCGACGTGGCACGGACCGCCGCGGGCCGCGCCGTCGCGGCCGACCCGGACGCCGAATGGGGCCACCGGCTGCTGTCCGTCGCCGCCCTGCGGCTGGGCGACCGGGCCGGGGCCCGCGCCGCGGCCGAGCGGGCGCTCGCGCTGGAACCCGACCTGTGCGAGGGCCTGCACCTGCTCGCCACGATCCGCCGGGACGAGCGAGGCGGCCTGCCCGACGCCGAGCACCTCGCCCGGCGGGCGCTCCAGGCCGACCCCGGGCACCCGCTGGCCTGGCAGACCGCGGCGGAGGTCGCCGTGGCCCGCCGGAACTGGCCGCAGGCGGAGTCCTACGCCCGTCAGGGCCTCGCGCTCGATCCTCAGGACGCGGACCTCGCCCTGCTCCTCGGCACCGCCCTCGACCGGCAGGGCCGGACCGCCGAGGCGGGCCGGGCCTACGCCGCCGCAGCCCGCGCCGACCCGCGCGACCACCGGGCCCGCCGCGCGCTCGGCCGGATCGGGCTGCCGCTGGTCGGCGGGGGCCTGCTGGGCGTGAAGGTGCTCGCATTCGTCGGCGTCCGGGCGGTGGCCCTGTGGGGCACCGCGCCCGTCCCGCTGCTCGCCGTCGTGCTCGCGGCCCTGCTCGGCGGCGCCTACGCCGTGGTGGAGCTGCTCGCCTGGCGCGCGCGACGCCGGCTGGCCCCCGCACTGCGCCGGGTGGCGCTGCGGGAGCGGCGGGCCGCCGCCCGGGGGTGGCTGGCCTCGTCGGCCGTGGTGACCGCTGTCCTCGCCCTTCGGGCCGCCAGCACGACGGCGGGCGACGGGACGGCTGCGGTGACGGCGGCGCTGCTGGCCGTGGCCGTGATCGCCCAGCTCGTGCTGCGCGCCCGCCTGCCGCTGCCCGCCGGCCGGCAGCCGAGCGCGCGCCGGTTCGGTCGGTTCGGTCGGTTCGGTCAGAGCATGCGGCGGCGCTTCAGGTAGGCGAGCAGCTCGTCGTACTCGCCGTGGTCGTTGCCGAACTCGGCGACGTTGCGGGCGGTCTGCAACCAGGCCCCGGTCGACGGCCGCACCTCGGCGAGCGCCGTGTTCAGCTCGCGCATGGTGATCGGCTGCATGGCCCCGCTGCGGGCGGACGCCTCCAGGGCGAGCTGGGTCGCGGTGTCGACGAGGTGGGCCAGGTCCGCCCCCGAGAACCCGTCGGTCTGCTTGACCAGCCGCCCGACGTCGAGGCCCGCCGCGGGCCGGCGGGCGAGCAGGCCGCGCAGGATCGCGTCGCGGGCCGCAGGGTCGGGCGGCAGGACGAGCAGCATCCGGTCCAGCCGCCCCGGACGGCGCAGGGCCGGGTCGATGTCCCACGGCGCGTTGGTCGCCGCGAGCACGAACACGCCCTCGTTGCGCGACCCGATGCCGTCGAGCTCGGACAGCAGCTGGTTCACCGACCCGCGCTGGGCGCCCCCGCGCAGGTGGGTCCGCTTGATGCCGAGGGCGTCCACCTCGTCGAGGAACAGGACGCACGGCGCCGCCTGGCGGGCCGCCTCGAACAGGCTGTGGACGTTGCGCTCGCTGGCCCCGACCCACATGTCGAGGACGTCGGCCAGGCTGACGCTCGCGAACCGCGCCCCCAGCTCCCCGGCCAGGGCGCGGGCGATGAACGTCTTGCCGCACCCCGGCGGCCCGTAGAGCAGGAGCCCACCGCGCAGGCTCGCGCCGAACGCCTCGCGCAGGGCCGGGTTGCGCATCGGGGTGAGGAAGGCGACGTCGAGGCGGCGCTTGACCTCCTCCATCCCGCCGACGTCGGCGAGGCGGAGGGTGGGCCGCTCGACCTCGTAGGCCGAGAGCGCGTCGCCGTCGGGGCCGGGCCCGCCGTCGACGAACAACGGCTGCGCGAACGGGTCGTCGAGCGGGCCGAGGTCCCGCTCGGCAGCCGACCAGTCGAAGCCCCCGGCCGCCTCGGCCACCGGGTCCGGCTGCGCCTCGGGAACGTCGGCGGCGCCCTCGGGTGCGGGGCCGGGACCCGGCGGTCCGGGCGGTGGCCCTCCGGGCGGTGGGGCGCCGCCGAGGGCCGCTCCGACCCGCTGCAGGACGGCGACGGCCGCCACGTTCCCGGGATCGGCGGCGAGCACCTGCGTGACGTGCGGCAACGCCTCGGCGGCCCGGCCGGCGTCGACCAGCAGGCCCGCGAGGTGGAGGCGCAGGGGGACGTCGTCCGGCCGGGCCTGCAGGGCCGCCTGCAGGCTGCGGATCACGTCGTCGAGCACCCGCACATCCTCCCACGCGCCCCGCAACCCCCCGTGATCATGCGATCCGGGACGATCATGCAATCCGGGACACCGCACGGCCGGAGCGCTCCCGGCTTCACCACGATTGCATGATCACCGAGGGGTGCGTGGCTACCCCTGGAATCGGCCGGCAGATCTCACGGCGGGGTGGCTCAGACGGCGGCGCGGGCGTGCCGCAGGCCAGCCATCCGCTGCTCGGTGCGGGCGGCCGCCTGGATCAGGGCCGCCCGGCGGAGCGACCACGCCTCGCGCAGGGCGGGCGGGTCGTCGGCGTGGCGGCGGGCGAGGCCGTCCAGGCGCTCGTGCAGGCTCATCCGGCGCCCGTCCGGCGCGGCGGCGAGGTCGGCGTGCACCAGCGCGTCGGTCACCGGGCCCTCCTCGCGGCGGAAGGTCGCCAGCTCGGCGTCCAGCCCGAGGGCGCGGGCCGTGAACCGGGTCTCGCCGTGGTGGGCCACGAGCGCGACGAGCCGCGGCGGCCAGCCCGCCTCCTGCAGCAGCACCGCGCCGTCGAGCGCGTGGAACCCGGTGCGCACGGCCGGCGGGTGGTAGCCGACGTCGTGCAGCCAGGCGGCGCTCAGGAGCAGGTCGCGGTCGATCGGCCCGACGACGGGGGCGAGCTGCTCCGCCTGCCGGGCGGTCGCCTGGGCGTGGAGCCAGCGGTCGGAACCGAGCGTGAAGATCTTCGCTGCCAGTGCGCGGGCAGCGTCGACGTCGAGGTGCACCGTGGTCCTCCGGAAGGCCTGAACGCGGGACTCCCCGTCGAGCTCCCCGGACGTGTCCCGACGCTACCGGCCTGTTGCGGGCGCGTAACGCGCACCTGGGCATGGTTCTGGTCACTCAGTGCCACCCAGATGAGGGTGGATGGTCACCCGGACGGGCCCAGCCGCCCCTCAGCGGTCACGGTGGGCCTTCCCACCGGCGGGAACGCGCTTGCCGAGCCCGTTCTCCTCCGTCGCGCCGCCCGCGCCGTACGTGCCGAGCGCGGCCGGGGCGAGGCTGTTCTGCAGGACCGCGGGCGGCGGGCAGACGCCGGGGACGGACGGGTGCGTGAAACCCGCTCGCGGCCGGGAGAACGCGGTGACGACGTTGGCCGTGATCCCCCGCAGTGCGGTGGCCGTGACGTCGGGCACCTGCTGGTCGGCGCAGCGACCGAACAGCCCGCAGGACCAGTCGGTGGTCCCTGCCGCGAACACCCCGGCCCCGGACGGCGCCACGTAGTACCCGGCCGACACCGTGACCGGCCCGGACGCGCCCCGCAGCACCCCCACGGCGACGAGCGTGAGGTCCCGGGGGTTGGCGCCGAGGGCGTTGTACCCGTCAGCCTCGTTGCCGACGGCGAGCGGCAGGGTGGAGCCGGGGTGGTCCGGGGTGCCGGCGGCGAGCCCGGTCCCGGCGAGGATCCAGGCCGGTGCCCCGAGCAGCTGGTAGCCGCCGTGGACGTTGATGGCCGCGTGGCTCTGCCCGAGCATCGCGGCGGCGTCCCGGTGCTCGGGCCACTGGCTCCACAGCAGGGTGAGGTCGGCCGGCCGGGACACCGGGGTGGGGTCGCCCTCGGCGACCCGGTTGACGATCTCCCGATCGGGCTGGACAGCTCCTGGCGAGGCGTCGAGGCGGGTGTGCCACCACAGGTTGTTGGCGCCGAGGAACGCCAGGTTGACACCGCTGTTCCGGGCGACGGCGAGCGCGTCGTAGGCGCGACGGGTCCAGTACTCGCTGTGACCACCGAGGACCAGCTCGGCGTGCCGCAGCAGCTGGGAGGGCTGCTGGTCGAGGTCGACGTCGGTGGTGTACGCGACGTCGAGGCCCGAGCCCGCGGCGATCTGCTCCAGGTGGCGGACCACGGTGAGGTCCATCAGGCGGAACTGCTGGTACCCCGAGCCGGTCAGCGGCCGGCGGTAGGAGACGACCCGGGCGCGGGTCAGGTAGCGCTTCGACGCCGTGCCGCTCGGCCCGCGGTAGAGGCTGTAGCCGCCCCAGTCGTTGTAGGCCTGCCAGGTGAGGGTGCTCGCCGCGAAGAGCACCTGCTCGCGGGCCGCGTCGTCCCGCACGGTGAGCGGGATCGCGGGCCCGGCGAGACCGTCCGCGCCGCGCGCGACCAGCAGGTAGAACCCCGGCGGCCACTGCGGCCCGACCGGGACGGTCACCGAGACCGGCCAGCTCGCCTCGCGCAGGTTGGTGCGCGGCTGCAGCGGCGGCATCGGGCGCGGCGTGACCGGGACGTCCCCGGACCGCCAGACGAGCCGCGCCCAGGAGCCGCGGTAGGCGCCCACCCGGTAGGCCTCCAGCCGGACGATGCCGCGCGGCCCCGACAGGGACACCGCGACCGTCTGCCCGCAGGCCGCCGAGCGGCGGTCGGCGAACCCCAGGACGCGCCCGGCCCGGTCCTCGCTCTGCAGGTCGAAGCCGGGGGCGCCGCCCTGGGCGTCCTCGAGCCGGACCCATCCGTCCGGCCGGACCACCTGTGCGCAGGGGGCGGGCGACGGCGTGGGCACGTCGGCGGGCAGGGCGCCCGCGCCGTCGGGCCGCCAGGCGACGGCCGGGGCGACGGGCACGGGCAGGTGGCCCGACGTCGTGGCGGACGGCACCTTCGCGGACGGCGCCGGGCCGGGGCCGTCCGAGCACGCCGCCAGCAGGAGGGCCAGCGCCGTGAGCAGCGCCGTCAGGCCGGCGGGCCGCCCGCCGCGCCGCGTGCCGGCCCGCGCCGGCCACCTTCCCCGGTCCACCCCACCGTGACGCCGCATCGACCGTCCCGTCCCTCGCGCCGCCGGCGCCCGAGCGCGCGGCAGCCCTTCCCCCGGTCTCGGGTGCCGGCTGCGCGCCACCCGATGGTGAGAGGACGCCGCGACCGGCCGTTCGGAGGGGGCGCCGCTCCTGTGACCTTCGTCACTTCAGCGGTGCGGGCCGATCAGGAAGCGAGGAATTCCCGCAGGGACCGGGATCACCGGGCCGGGGACCGTCCGGCGCCGCCGGTGCACGCGCGCACGTCCGCCGTCGCGACCGGCGTCCGCACGAGGGGCTGGAGCGGCAGCAGCGGCCCCGCCGTCGCCCCCGGCGGCTCCTGCAGGTGCAGCACCACGGTGTGGGCGGCGCCGGGGACGGTCTCCAGGTCCAGCCACCACGAGGGCCGCCCGCTCACCGGGGCCGGGTTGAGGAACACGCGTGCGCGGTCGGCGGCGAGGCTGGCGGGCAGCGCGCCGTCCGCGCCCGACGTCACCAGGTCGACGCCGTCCAGGGTCGCCGCCCGCAGCACGGCGCCGCGCGTGGCGAGCACCTGCAGCTCGGTCCGGTTCTGGCCGGGGACCGTCCGGTAGGGCGGCCGGTCGGAGCGCACCGTCATGTAGACCGGCAGGCCGCGCGGGGGCGCGTCGTTGCGCAGGGTGACCGAAACGTCGACCGTGCGCCGGTCCGCGGCGCATCCGGTGACGGCGTAGTGCAGCGACGACGTCAGCCAGTCGTCGAGCTTGTTGCCGGCGGCGTTCACGACCACGGCCTGCGCGAACGGCCCGCCGCCGCCGTCGACCGCGCCCGCGACGCCCGCCCCGACCAGGCGCACCTGCTCCGTCGCCACCCGGCTGTGGACGAGCACGTGCCCGGTGCCCGCGGCCTCGCGCAACTCGGTGAGCAGGGTGCGCGGCGCGGCGTGCCCGGTGAGCAGGCGGTCGATCGCGGCCGACCCCACGCCCAGCATCAGGTCCTTGCGGCGGTCCGTGGCCTGCGGCAGGTCGTACTGGTCGCGCAGCACGAGCGACTCGATGCGGGCGGCGTCCACGGACCCCACGACCGGCGCCGTCACCGGGCCGGTGGCACGCAGCACGCCGGCGAGGGCATGCGGGTCGAGGGCGACCGCGCCGTCGAGCTGCTGCCCGGTCGCCTTGCGCCACATCGCCTCCCAGGTGCGCGCGGCGTCCGGGAAGTGCGGGCTGACGTTCGCCTCCAGCCAGGCGCTGGTCGCGCCCACGGAGGCGTACCGCCGGGCGAAGGCGGGGTCGACGTCGGTGACGTCGCCGGCGAAGGCGGGCAGCTGGGTGTTCGCGCCCATCCGCTCGACGCGCACCGCCCCGCGGTCGGCGACGACGATCGCGAAGGCGTCGAGCAGGCCACCGGTGCCGCGCGCCTCCGCCGGGTTCTGGAACGCGACGAAGTACCGGCGCGGGCCGTCGAGCCCGAGCATCGGGGGCAGCAGCCGGGCGGCCGAGGCGGCGTCCCGGCTGGTGCCGGTCAGGCTGCCGAGCTCCTCCAGCAGCTGGGTGCGCGCGTCGGCGACCGGGCCGAGCCAGGACGGGTCCAGGGCCGCGACGGCGTCCCGCTCGGTCCGCAGGCTCGTGGCCGCGCGGTCCAGGGCGGGGACGGCGGCCGCCAGCCCCGCGACGTCCAGCCGCCCGGTGCCGTCGATGAGCCGGGCGGGGTGCACGGTGTCCGCCGCGCTCGCGAGGGAGGTGAGGCTCACGCCCGCGAGGTCGTCGACGGCGCGGGTGAGGCCCCGGGTCGTGGCGACCGGCGCGCCGGCGAAGGGGATCGCCCCGGCGAGGGTCCACACCGGGTCGTGGGTGAGGTCGTCGGCGCGGCGCGCGTGCGCCCGCACCGTGGCCAGGTCGCCCGCGGCGTGCCCGTCCCCCGCCAGGACGGCGGCCTGGACGGCGGGCAGCGCGGCGCGGGCCGCCAGCAGTTCGGCCCGCGCCTGCTGCCCGGTCCAGCCGATCCAGGCGACGGCGCCGCCGAGCCCGAGCACGGCCCCGGCGGCTCCGCCCGCGACGAGCAGGATGCGGCGCCGGCCGGACCGGCCGTGGTGGGCCGATCCGGGAGCGGGCCCTGGCTCGGACTCGGGCTCTGGCCGGGGCTCGGACATGGGCCTCAGCGGTGCCCGGAGGCCACGGACGTGATGGTCACCGCGTCGGAGGCCGCCTGGCTGAGCCCCTCGCCGGGGGCGGTGAGGATGCAGTAGGTCGACGTCTTCGCCAGGGTGACCGAGAAGCTCACCGCGCCGCCGTGCCCGGTGGTCGCGTCGGCGATCTTCACCCAGCGGGTGTCGTCGCGCCGGCGCCCCTGGTCGAGCCGGTAGAGGCCGGCCGGGAACCTGTCGTACCCGCAGCCGTTGACCGTCATCTTCCCGGAGAGGACGACGGACCCCCCGCGGTGCACGTGGTTGCTCGACGCGCCGACCGTGACGGCCGGGGTGCCGTGCGGCGGGTACGGGCAGGGCGGGCGGTGGTTCCCGTGGCCGCCGTCCCCGCCGTGGCCGTTCCCGTGATCGTTGTCGTTGCCCCGGGCCGTCGACCGGCCCCGGTCAGCGACGGCGTTCCGGGCAGGGGCCTTCTGGGCAGGGGCCTTCTGGGCGGGGGCCTTCTGGGCGGGTCGGGGGGCCAGGTGCGGGGCGGAGCGGGCGGCGAAGGCCACCGGGGTCCCCGCCACCAGGACGGCGGCCACACCGATCCCCGTGGCAGCACCCCACCAGTGCGTGCGTCTCATGGAACATCCCTCGAAGTTCACTGGCCGCGCCGGAGGGGGCGCGGGGATCCGGGCAGGTGGCCACGGCGGTCCGGGGGCTTCCGACGTCACGCTCGGGTCCCGGTGGCACGGCCGATGGTTCCATACCCCCTGTGACCGCTCGGCTATTCTTCGTGAATAGTCATGTGATGCAGATCACATCACATTCTTTCTCGTATTGTCGGCCGATACCCGTCTCCACCCTTCGGCCGATCCGCGGGGGCAACACGCCCGGGGAATGACGTCCGCCACGCCACGCCGACGGACGGCGGGGTCGGTGGCGAACGGCCGGGGGCCGCGCCAGACTGCCCGTCATGGCGAGCGACCCACGGAGCACCGACGTCTCCGTCCCGGCCGAGGCGAACGACCCCGCGACCGGCACCACGACGGGCACCACGAGCACCCCACCGGCCACCGCGACGATCCCGAGGCCCCTGACCGTCGACGCGCAGACCCTCTCGCGCGTCGCCGCCGGGGCCCACTGGGACCCGCACAGCGTGCTCGGGGCCCATCCCGGCGAGGGCGGGGTCACGGTCCGGACGCTGCGCCCGTTCGCGACGTCCGTCACGGCCCTGCTGCCGGGCGGCACCCGGGTCTCGCTGACCCACGAGTGGGACGGCATCTGGACGGCGCTGCTCCCCGTGGACTCGGTGACCGACTACCGGATCGCCGTCACCTACGAGGGCGTGCCCGAGATCGTCGTCGACGAGCCCTACCGCTACCTGCCCA
>Ga0302299_10002640_pt1 | contig 10933 bp, 8 predicted proteins | sample III_Fen_N3_4_FD_198795 | JGI IMG/M metagenome (GOLD analysis project Ga0302299, IMG submission 198795) | Peat permafrost microbial communities from Stordalen Mire near Abisko, Sweden - III_Fen_N3_4 | ecosystem: Environmental > Terrestrial > Soil > Wetlands > Permafrost | place: Sweden: Abisko...
CCCGGTCGGGCGCCCGCCCCCCGGATCGCCTGGATCGTGCGGTGCAGGTGGGGGGAGACCTCTGCGTGCACCGTCACGGTGTCGGACCCGGCCCTGGCGAAGGCCTCCACGTACCGCTCCGGCTCCACGATCATGAGGTGCGTGTCGATGGGAAGCCGGGTGGCCTTGCGCACCGCCTCCACCACCAGCGGGCCGATGGTGATGTTGGGGACGAACCGGCCGTCCATCACGTCGACGTGGATCCAGTCGGCGCCGGCCGCCTCGACGGCCCGGACCTCCTCGGCGAGCCGCCCGAAGTCGGCGGAGAGGATGGAGGGGGCGATGCGAATGGGCATCTTCATGGCAGGAGTCTAGACCACGAGGCGCGCGGCGTAGAAGCCGTCTCCGCCGTGGAGGTCGGGGAGGGTGAGGAGGTCGCCCTCGGCCGTGAGGGCGTCGGCGGGGAAGCCCGGCGGCGGCGCGACCCGCCGGGCCACGTCGGCGAGGCGGGCCACCACGCCCGGCCCCTCGGCGCGCGACAGGGAGCAGACCGAGTAGGTCACCGGCGCTCCCGGCCTCGCGTAGGCGAGCGCGTTGCGCAGGATCCCCTCCTGGAGGTCGGCGAAGCGCCCCAGGTCGGCGGCCTGCCGCCGGAGCTTCAGCTCGGGATGGCGGCGCAGGGTTCCGAGCCCGGAGCAGGGGGCGTCGACCAGGACCGCGTCGAAGCTGGCCGGCTCGATCCCGGGGATGGGCTTCGACCCGTCGGCGCAGACCACGTGGACGCCCGCGAGCCCCCGGTTCGCGGCCTCGCGCCGGAGCGCGTCGGCCTTGCGCGGGTGGATCTCCACCGCCACCACCTCCGACCCGGCCGGCAGGATCTCGGCCAGGTGGAAGGCCTTCCCGCCGGGCGCGGCGCAGAGATCGAGGACCCGCACGGCGCGGTCCGGAAGCCCGCCGGCCGCGAAGAGGGTGACGAGCTGCGCCGACTCGTCCTGCACCTGGAACGGGATGCCCGCGGCCGCCCGGGAGACCAGCTCCACCGCTCCGCCGCCCACCACGATCCCGTGCGGCGACCGATCGGCGGGGCGGGCCTCGATGCCGGCCTCGACGAGGCGGGCCACGAGCTCGTCGCGCCGCGGAGAGCGGAGGACCAGCGGCGCGGGGCGGTTCATGGCGGCGGCCAGCGCCCGGGCCCGCGGCTCGCCGAGCCAGGCGATCCACTCGGCGGCGAGCCAGCCGGGCAGGGACTCGGAGACCGCCAGGTTGGCCACCGGGTCGAGGTCGGCGGGCGGCGGCGACGGAGGGGAGGGGGCCCGCGAGAGGGACCGCAGCACCGCGTTCACGTAGCCGGCGGCGCGTCCGTGGTCGATCCCCTTCACGAGCCCGACCGTCTCGCCCACCGCTGCGTGGGCCGGGGTGCGCAGGAACAGCAGCTGGTAGGCGCCGAGCCGCAGCGCGACCCGGGCCGCCGGGTCCACCCGGTCGGTGGCCCGCCTGGAGTGGGGCGCCAGCGCGGCGTCGAGCTGGAGCGCGCGGCGCAGCGTGCCGTAGACGAGCTCGGTGGCCAGCGCCGACTCGCGGGGATCGAGGGCACCGGCCTGGTCGAGCGCGGCGTCGAGCGCGCGGGACGCGTAGGCGCCCCCCTCCTCGACCCGGCGCAGGACCTCGAAGGCGATCTCCCTGGCGTTCACGGACCGAGAACCGTGCCTTCCGGGATGGGGTGCCCGCGGAGGAACTCGGCGGCCGGCACGCGCCGCTTGCCCTCCAGCTGGACCTCGGTGACGAGCAGCGCCGAGCCCTCGCCGCAGCCGACGAGCAGCCCGTCGTTGGTGGCGCGCGCCGCTCCGGGAGCGAGGCCGCCCTCGCCGGCGGCCCGGGCCGAGTGCACCTTGAGGGCGCGGCCGCCGACCGACGTGAAGGCTCCGGGCCAGGGGCTGAAGCCGCGGATGCGCGCGGCGAGACGCGCAGCGGGCAAGCGGAAGTCGAGGCGGCCGTGCTCCTTCTCGAGCACCGGGGCGAGCGTGGCCTTCGCGCCGTCCTGCCGCACCGGGACGATGGCGCCCGCCTCGAGGAGCCGGAGCGCCAGGACGAGCGCCTCGCCGCCGAGCGCGGCGAGCCTGGGGGCGAGCGTCCCGGCGTCGTCGTCGCCGACGGGGAGGGTGCGCTGGAGCAGGATGTCGCCGGTGTCGAGCCCCGCGTCCATCTGCATGATGGTGACGCCGGTCTCCCGCTCCCCCTCCGCCACGGCCCACTGGATGGGCGCCGCGCCGCGGAAGCGGGGGAGGATCGAGGCGTGCACGTTCACCGCCCCCTGGGGGGCGAGCCGGAGGAGGTCCTCGCCCAGAATGCGCCCGTAGGCCACCACGACGAGCAGGTCGGGGGAGAGGGCGGAAAGCTGCCCCGCCAGGACGCCGTCGCGTACCTTGGTGGGCTGGAGCACCGGCACGCCCCGGGCGCGCGCCCAGCCCTTCGTGGCCGGCTCCCGCAGTTCCTGGCCGCGACCCGCCGGGCGGTCGGGCTGGGCCACCACCACGACCACCTCGTGGCCGGCCGAGGCCAGCGCGTCGAGGGCCGGGACGGCGAAGGCCGGCGTGCCGAGGAAGGCGATGCGCATGTCAGGCCTCGCGCCGTCCGCCCCGGGGGGCGCGCGCCGCCTCCCGCACCTTGCGGGCCGCCTCGCGCCTCTTCGGGTGGAAGGCCGAGGGCAGCACGTCGAAGGGAAGGAGCCTGGCGAGCAGCGGGAGGAGCACCATCCCGCCCGGCGCCGCGAAGATGGCCAGCGCCGGGACCGCCTTGGCGAGGTCGATGAGCTGCTCCTTCACCTTGCGCCTCTCGACGGCGTCGAGCGGCTGGCCGGCCGCCGCCTTGGCGAGGAGCGTGCCCAGTTCGCCGGTCTGCCGGAGCTCGACCACGATGGCGTCGAGGTTCTCGTTCACGACCGTGGCCACCTTGTCGACCATGCGCTCGCCGAAGTCGTTCCACTCGTCGGCGAGCTCGCTCCAGCCAGCCTCCTCCGGCAGGCCGAAGGCGCGGAACCAGGCCTGGTGGTCGGCGTGGAACGCGGCGGCCTCCACCTGCATGGCGGCCAGCCGGTCGGGCGAGATCTCGGCGGCGCCCGCGAAGCGGGCCAGGTACTCGGCGCGAGGCGTGGAGCCGGTGGGCAGCCCCAGCGAGGCGAGCAGGAGCTGCTCGACGAGGAAGTTCCGGAGCCGCGGGGGCGTGTCGGCCACGATCTCCTCGGGCTCGCGGGGATCGGAGGCGGCCGCGCGGGCGGCCTGGACCCGATCCCGGTCGAGCCCGATCCGCTCCACCTGGCGGGAGACCACCCGGCGGTCGGGGCGCTGCGCGAGCGGGTCGGCCTTGGAGAGCCCGGCGAGCGCCTCCACGAGCAGGAGCTCCTCGTCCCGGGCCTGGTCGAGGTCGGCGATGGCGTCGTCCGACTCGAGCTTCCCTTCCCGGAAGTAGTCGAGCGCGAGGCGGGCCAGCAGGCGGCGCTGGATGGCGATGGTGCCCGCGTAGAGGGGCAGCCCGTGCTCGGGGTCGCCGGGCGGGAAGTGGACCCGGAGCAGCCGCTGTCCGGCCCTGGCCAGCGTGCGCCGGACCAGGGTGGCGGACGGGGCCAGGCCGCCCCGGGGCGCGACCTTGAGCGCACCGGCGACGTCGCCGGTGCCGGCGGCCAGGATGGCGGCGAGCTCGGCCCGCCGGGTGGCCGGATCGAAGGGGACCTCGAGCAGCGCGGCCACGTCGAGGATCATGTCCAGGTGGCCGTCGACCGTGCCCACCGTGGTCTCGTCGTCCTGGGCCTGCCGGTCGAGCACGCGGTGGCGAAGGGACCGGGCCACGAGCATGCGCGCCCGGGCCTCGAGGTCGGGCCCTTCCGGATCGGCGTCGCGGAATTCCCGCGGCAGGCGAGCGCGCACCGCGGCCGGCTCGTGCCCGTCGAGCCGGGACGCGATGGTCGCCGAGAGCCAGTCCTTCGAGTCGAGGGGGCCGCCCATGAAAGGACGAGTGTACCGTGCGCCGGAGCGCGGCGGGACTCCCCGTCGGGAAGGAAGCTACTTGACCGCCTTCACCTTTGCCCGCTTGCCCTCGTCGACGGGCTCCTCGGCCGGGACCGCCACCGGGGCGCGGTGGATGCCGAACTTCTCGAGGACCAGCCCCTCGACCTTCTGGAGGATGGCGGGGTGCTCGCGGAGGAAGGTCTTGGCCTGCTCCCGACCCTGGCCGATGCGCTCGCCGTCGAAGCTGTACCAGGCGCCGCTCTTCTCGACGATGTTCTCGTTCGAGGCCAGGTCGAGGAGGTCGCCCTCCTTGGAGATGCCCACGCCGTACATGATGTCGAACTCGACCTCCTTGAAGGGAGGAGCGACCTTGTTCTTCACCACCTTGACGCGGGTGCGGTTGCCGATGACCTGCTCGCCGTCCTTGATGGCGCCGATGCGCCGGATGTCGAGCCGCTGGGTGGCGTAGAACTTGAGCGCGTTTCCGCCGGTGGTGGTCTCCGGGTTGCCGAACATCACGCCGATCTTCATGCGGATCTGGTTGATGAAGATGACGATGGTGGACGACTTGGAGATGGTGCCGGTGAGCTTGCGCAGCGCCTGGCTCATGAGGCGGGCCTGCACGCCCATGTGGGCGTCGCCCATCTCGCCCTCGAGCTCGGCCCGGGGAACGAGCGCCGCCACCGAGTCGATGACCAGCACGTCGATGGCGCCGGACCGGACGAGCGTCTCGGTGATCTCGAGCGCCTGCTCGCCGGTGTCGGGCTGGGAGATGAGCAGGTCGTCGGTGCGGACGCCGAGCTTCCGGGCGTAGCCGACGTCGAGCGCGTGCTCGGCGTCGACGAAGGCGGCGATGCCCCCCTTCTTCTGGGCCTCGGCCACCGCGTGGAGCGCCAGGGTCGTCTTGCCGGAGGACTCCGGCCCGTAGATCTCGATGATGCGGCCGCGCGGCAGGCCTCCGACGCCCAGCGCGATGTCGAGGGAGGTGGACCCCGTCGAGATCGCCTCCACGTCCTTCACCATGGCCTCCTCGTTGCCGAGGCGCATGATGGAGCCCTTGCCGAACGCCTTCTCGATGGAGGAGACCGCCAGCTCGATCGCCTTTTCCTTCTCGGGTGCCACGGGCATCTTCACCGCTCCTTGTCGGGGCGCGCCGCGCCCCCTCGTTCATCCGTTCGTTCGTTCCGACGACCCGCCTCATAGCAGGGGGGTCCGACAGCGGACCTGAACGGAAGGATACTGAACATCCGTACAAAGGCAAGAGAAGGACACCGACCCGCCGGGATCCAGCTGTCAGCCGGGCCCTTCGCCCGGGCAGCCGAGCGGCGCACGCAGGAGCGGCTCGTAGCGGGATCCGCCCGGCGCGGGGAGGGACCGGAAGAGGACGACCTCGTCGGCCCGCCAGGAAGCGGCCCCGGCACCCGCCACGGCGTCGATGGCCTCCCCGAGCCCGGAGACGCCCCTCCCGTCGCGGGATCGACCGAGCGTGAAGTGGGGCGCGAAGGTACGCAGGCTGGCGGGGAATCCAAGCGGCCCGAGCGCGAGCCCCAGCCCGATGACCAGCGCCTGGAGCCGCTCCAGGTCCCCGGCCACGCCGCACCAGACCGCCCGGGGACGCCGCGCCGAAGGGAATCCACCCGCCCCGCGCACCTCGAGGCGCAGCGGGCAGCCGGCGGCCGCCGCTCCCGCCAACGCGACGCGAACGGCATCGAGCTGCTCCTCCGGCACCGCGCCCAGGAACTGGAGCGTCAGGTGCATCCGGTCGGGCGCGACCCAGCGGATCTCGTCGGCGTGGCGCCCGCTCGCGCTCCGGAGCCCCTCCTGCGCCGCCGCCAGGCGCCGCCGCACCGGGTCGGGCGGCTCCAGGGCCACGAAGAGGCGCAGGCTCACTCGACGGTGACGCTCTTCGCCAGGTTCCTCGGCTGATCGACGTCGGTGCCCTTGAGATCCGCCACGTGGTAGGCGAGGAACTGGAGCGGCAGGATGGTGAGCAGCGGCGCGAGGAGCGGAGGGCTCTGCGGGACCACGAGCGCCACCGTGGCGAGGCTGGCGGCGTGGGTGTCGCCCTCGGCGACCACCGCGATGACCTGCCCGCCCCGGGCGCGGACCTCCTCCAGGTTGCCGAGCGTCTTCTCGTAGCTCGGCTCCTTCACGGCCAGCACCACCACGGGCAGGTTCTCGTCGATGAGCGCGATGGGGCCGTGCTTCATCTCGCCGGCGGCGTAGCCCTCGGCGTGGATGTAGGAGATCTCCTTCAGCTTGAGCGCCCCCTCGAGCGCCACCGGGAACTGCGACCCGCGCCCCAGGAAGAGCACGTCCCGCGCCGAGGCGCAGCGCCTCGCCACCGGGAGGACGGTGGGTTCCTGCCGCAGCACGTGCTCCATCTGCTGAGGGATCTTCACCAGCGCCTCGAGGTGCTCCCGGGCCGCCTCGGCCGAGAGCGTCCCGCGCATCCGACCCAGCCGCACCGCCAGCAGGAAGAGCGCGGCGAGCTGGGTGGTGAAGGCCTTGGTGGAGGCCACGCCGATCTCGGGTCCGGCGTGGGTGTAGAGGGTGCCCTGGCACTCGCGGGGGATGGCCGAGCCGAGCACGTTGCAGATGGCGAAGGCCCGGGCGCCCCGCTTCTTCGCCTCCTTCACCGCCGCCAGCGTGTCGGCGGTCTCGCCGGACTGGGAGATGGCGAGCACGAAGGTCCTCGGTCCCACCACGGGGTCGCGGTGGCGGAACTCGCTCGCCAGCTCGACGTCCACCGGGAGCCGCGCCAGCTGCTCGATCATGAGCCGCCCGGAGAGGCCAGCGTGCCAGCTCGTCCCGCAGGCCACCACCACCACGCGGTCGATCTCGGCCACCCAGGCCGGATCGAGCTCCATCCCGTCGAGGACCACGTCCCCCTCCTCGAGCGAGACCCGCCCGCGGATGGTGTCGATCACCGCCCGGGGCTGCTCGAAGATCTCCTTGTGCATGAAGTGCTTGTGGCCGTCCTTCTCGGCGGCCACCGCGCTCCACTCGATCCGGCGAGGAGGGCGCGTCACCGGCCGCCCGGAGGCGTCCTCGATGGCGATGCCCTCGGGGGTGAGGACGGCCAGCTCCCCCTCCTCCAGGTAGTTCACCATCCGCGTGTGCTCGAGGATGGCCGGCACGTCGGAGGCGAGGAAGCTCTCCCCCTCGCCGTACCCGACCACGAGCGGGCTCGCGTTCTTGGCCGCCACCACCGTCCGCGGCGCGCTCTCGGCGATCACCGCGATGGCGTAGGTGCCCCGCACCTGGCGCAGCGCCTCGCGCACCGCGGCGCGGAGATCGCCGCGGGCCGGACCGTCCATCGCCGCCGAGATGAGGTGGGCGAAGATCTCGGTGTCGGTCTCGGAGGAGAACTTGTGCCCCCGGGCCTGGAGGGCGGCCTTGAGCTCCAGGTGGTTCTCGATGATGCCGTTGTGCACCACCGCCACCCCGCCGTAGCGGTGCGGGTGGGCGTTCTCGTCGGAGGGGCGCCCGTGGGTGGCCCAGCGGGTGTGGCCGATGCCGGTGGTCCCGGAGAGGGGCTCGGCCTTCAGCCGCTCGACCAGGTTCTGCAGCTTGCCCTTGCTGCGCCGGATGTCCATGCCACCCGGGCCGACCGCGGCGACGCCGGCCGAGTCGTACCCCCGGTACTCGAGCCGGCGCAGGCCGCCCACGATCAGGTCCACGCAGGGGCGCGGACCGACGTACCCCACGATCCCGCACATGGCCTAGTGCCCCTTCCCGGAGGCCTTCGAGGCCGTCCGCTTCCGGGCCCAGCCATTCTTGTTCACCTGTCGTGAACGCCCGAGCGCCAGCGCGCCGGCCGGGACGCTCTCGGTGAGCGTCGATCCGGCTGCCACGTACGCTCCCTTGCCGATGGTGATGGGGGCCACCAGGATGGAATCCGAACCCACGAAGACGCCATCGCCGATGACGGTCGGGTGCTTGCGCTCGCCGTCGTAGTTGCAGGTGACCGTCCCGCAGCCCACGTTCACGTCGGCGCCGATGGTGGCGTCGCCCAGGTAGGTGAGGTGGCCGGCCTTGGAGCGCTTGCCCATGGAGGTCTTCTTCAGCTCCACGAAGTTGCCGACGTGGACCCCCTCGGCGAGCGACGCCTCGGGGCGCAGGCGGGCGAACGGCCCGACCCGGCAGCCGTCGCCGATCCGGGCGCGGTCGAAGTGGCAGTAGGGGAGGATCTCGACGCCGTTCCCCACCGTGGTGTCGGAGAGGAGGGCGCCCTGGCCGATGACGCAGCCCGAGCCGACCCGGGTCGCGCCGCGCAGCCGGACGCAGGGCTCGACCACGGTGTCCGGCCCCACCACGACCCCCTCGTCGGCGTCGAAGCGCTCCGGGTCCTCGAGCGTCACGCCCGACTCCATGAGCGTGGCGGCGATGCGCCGGGTCATGGCGCGCACCGCGAGGGAGAGGTCCTCCTGGTCGTTCACTCCCTGGGCCTCGACCGGGGAGACCCGGACCGCCACGGCTCCCGGGCCGTCCGCCGCCAGCGCGACGAGGTCGGTCAGGTAGAACTCCCGCTGGGCGTTCTTGGCGTCGACCCGGGCCAGCGTCGACCAGAGGAAGCCGGAGTCGGCGACGTAGAGGCCGGCGTTCACCTCCCGGATCTGCCGCTCCTCCGGGGTGGCGTCCTTCTCCTCGACGATCAGGGCCGGCCCCTTGCCCGGGGCGTGGACCACGCGCCCGTAGCCCTCGGGGTTCTCGAGATCCATGGTGGCGAAGGCGAGGGACTGGGGAGAGGTGCGCGCGTCCACCACCGACGCCAGCGTGCTGGTCGTGAGCAGCGGCGTGTCGCCGGAGAGGATCATCACCGGCCCGGTGTGTCCGCGCAGGCAGGCCTTGGCGGCGAGCACGGCGTGAGCGGTGCCGAGCTGCCGTTCCTGGCGGGCGAAGCGCAGCGGCGCGTCGGGCAGCGCGGCCCGGAGCTCCGCCTCCACCTCGTCGGCCTGGTGCCCGATCACCACCACCACCGGATCGGCGCCGGCCTCGAGGGCCCGCTTCACGGGGAAGTACACCATGGGGCGGCCACAGACCCGGTGCAGGACCTTGGCGCGGTGCGTCTTCATCCGCGTGCCCTTCCCGGCGGCGAGCACGATGGCGGCGAGCGGGGCGGTTCCCTTCCTCTTCTTCGACTTGGTCGGCATGGCGCCGAGGCTAGGGCCGGGAGGGGCGGGAATCAAGAACCACGCACCGGGTACCGCCCTGCCGGGTCGTGCTACCCATGGGAGATGCCCGCGCTCCTCCTCCTCCCCTTCCTCCTCGGGCACGTCGCCGTGTCCCCCCAGGGTGCCGTCGCCGCCGCCCATCCGGCGGCCAGCCAGGCCGGGGCGGCCGTCCTCCGGGCGGGGGGCAACGCCGCCGATGCCGCGGTGGCGGCCGCCTTCGCGCTCTCCGTCGCCGAGCCGCAGAGCTCTGGCATCGGGGGTGGGGGGCTGGCGCTCGTGTACGTCGCCCGGGAGGACCGGGTCTACGCCATCGACTTCCGGGAGATGGCCCCGGCGGCCGCGACCCCGGACATGTTCCTCGTCGACGGGAAGCCCGATCCGCGACGCTCCCGGTGCGGGGGGCTCGCGGTCGCCGTGCCCGGCGCGGTGAAGGGGTACGCCGAGATCGCCCGCCGCTTCGGCAAGAAGGGGCTCCCCGACCTGGTCGCGCCCGCGGTGAAGCTGGCCCGCGAGGGCGTCCAGGTGGGGCGCGGCTGGCGACGCGCCGCGGTGGCCGCCCGGTCCTGCCTGCGCGAGGACCCCGCCGGCGCCTCCACGTTCCTCGTCGGGGGCGAGCCGCCCGTGCCCGGGACCCGGGTCGTGCAGAAGGACCTGGCGGCGACGCTCGGGCTCCTCGGCCGCGACCCTGAGGCCTTCTACCGTGGACCGCTCGCGGCCCGGATCGCGGCGGCGGCGCGCGCCCGGGGTGGCGTGCTCACGGCGGCGGACCTGGCTGCCTACCGGACCCGCTCGCGGGAGGTCCTCTGGGGCGAGTTCCGGGGGCACCGGGTCGCCGCCTTCCCGCCGCCCTCCGCGGGCGGCGCCATCGTCGTCGGCCTGCTCCGGGCCCTCGAGTCGCAGGACCCGAAGGACGTGGCCCGCCTTCCGGAGCGCTACCTGCACGCCTTCGTCGAGGCCGAGAGGCGACTCTACGAGCGACGGGGGCGCGCCCTCGCCGACCCGGACTTCGCTCCCGGCGCCGAAGCGGTGGCCCGGGACATGGCCTCCCCGGCCTTCGCCGAGACCGTCCGCGCCGGGATCGGCGAGCGGGCCACGCCGTCCGCCCCGCCCGGCCCCGCGGTCCCCGCCGGCCACACCTCCCACGTGTCGGTCGTCGACGCCGAGGGGAACGCGGTGGCGCTGACCACCACCGTGAACCTCCAGTTCGGGTCGGGCGTGGTGGTGCCGGGGACGGGCATCCTGCTCAACGACGAGATGGACGACTTCGACGCCGCTCCCGGCGCGCAGAACGCCTTCGGGCTCGAGGGAGGGGACCTCAACTTGCCGGCCCCGGGGAAGCGACCGCTCTCGTCCATGTCGCCGACGCTGGTCTTCGGCCCGGACGGGAAGCTGCTCCTCGCCGTCGGGTCGCCGGGCGGCAGCACCATCCCGTCCACGGTGGCCTGGGCGATCCTGCGGGTCGTCGACGGGGGGATGGCGCTCGACCAGGCGCTGGGCACGCCCCGCATCCACCACCAGTGGCGGCCGGACGTGATCGTCGCCGAGCCGGGCGCGCTCCAGGACGCCACCTGGCGCGCGCTGGAGGCCCGCGGTCACCGCATCGAGGAGATCGGCGCCCCCTTCGGCAACCCGCAGGCGGTCCGGATCGACCCGTCCACCGGCTGGCGCGAGGGGGCGAGCGAGCCGCGCCTCGACGGCCGGGCCGCCGTCCCCTGATGGCGCGCCGCCCCCGGTGCTAGGCTCGGCGCGTGCTCTTCGACGCGCACCTCCAAGGGG
>Ga0302299_10002644_pt1 | contig 10915 bp, 2 predicted proteins | sample III_Fen_N3_4_FD_198795 | JGI IMG/M metagenome (GOLD analysis project Ga0302299, IMG submission 198795) | Peat permafrost microbial communities from Stordalen Mire near Abisko, Sweden - III_Fen_N3_4 | ecosystem: Environmental > Terrestrial > Soil > Wetlands > Permafrost | place: Sweden: Abisko...
GCGGAGTCGCACTGGCGCCTGATCGGCGGGCCTTCGCTGCTGTCCGCCATCCAGACGCTGCTCGGTGACGGCGCATCACCCACCACACCGCACCTCGACGCGCTGGACCAGCTGCTCGGCCTGACCAGCCCGACCGCCACGCCGAAGGTCGCGTTCCACTACAGCCTCGACGGGCCCCGACACCGATTCGTCGTGCTGGACACCCGCACGCACCGCACCTACGGCTCGCAGACCCGCAACGCGCCGCCGAAGCTGCTCGGCTCGGACATGCTGGAGATGCTGCCCAAGGGGCCGCTCACCGACGGCCGCGAGCTGCTGGTGCTGATCTCGCCGGCGCCGCTGATGATCCCACGGCTGTTCGACACCCTGGCCCAGCCGTTGATGGCGTCGGTCTTCGACATCAAGGCGCACATCACCGGAACCGAGAGCTACGACCCGGGTGACCCGAAGCCGCCGACCCTGCTGGGCAGCGAGCACGCCGACCTCGAGGGCTGGGGCGCGAACCAGCCCGCGTTCATCGAGCTCGTCCGCCATCTGGGGAGCTACACCCGCGTGATCGCCTTGGGCGGCGACGTCCATTTCGCGTCCAGCATGGCGGTGGACGTGTGGACGAACACGAGTGGGGGCACCGCGGCCAGCCGGATCCTGCAGTGCACGTCAAGCGCCGCGAAGAACCAGTGGGATGCCACGGCGCGCGCGATCATCCGGGCGCAGCGCAGCGCCCAGCGGATCCTCAAGGGCGAGGTGCACGACGAGCTCGGCTGGGACGGCGACCACGGGGTACAGATGCCCTCGGGCGCTCACATCGCGCCGGGCCGGCGGACCAGGCTGCTGACCAAGCCGACGTTCGTCAACGCGAAGGGCTGGCCGGCGGGCACGACGTTGGACAGTGCGAAGCCGCCGGACGCGCGACTGCGCATCCAGGTGCTGCGCGACGGGCGAGCTAACCTCGGCGTGGGTGCCCCGGTCGTGCCGGTCCTGTCGACGTGGAACGCCGCGAACCACGACGCTGTGGTCGCCAGCTACGCTGCCGTGGCGCAGGCCCACCAGGGCCTGCTGTCCCAGCTCTCCGAGCCGATCCGCACTCTGGTGTACGGCAACAACGTGGGCGTGCTGTCCTTCACCGAGCCGACGCCCGGGGAGTACTCGGCCACGCACGCCATCCTCTCGGCGTCCGGCGACGGCACGACCGGCTCGGACTTCACCCACCACGTCCTGGACCTGACCCGAGCCTCGGCAGGTCCGGCCCCGACCCTCGTCGCGGGAGGGTGACGCATGGCCGACGCCAAGGACAAGCCGACACCGAACCTGCTGCAGAAGTTCGAGACGTGGGTCTTGGACGTCGTCAAGTGGGTCGAGGAGACGTTCGGCGACCCGCAGATGTCGACGCTCATCCGCGCCGACCTGGGATTCGACACTGCGCATCCGATCCCCGATGTCGCGGTCTCCGACGCGACCAAGAACACGATCGCGGAGTTCATAGGGAAGTCCAGCAAGGACGTCGACACCGCGGCGTTCCTGGCCACGGCCCAGGAGGTCGTGACCCTGGTCCAGACCGGGATGACGTTCGCGGACGCGGTCAAGACCCAGAGCGTGGGCGCCCAGGACATCATCTGGCTGCTGTTCAAGCTGTGGGTCAACGACTTCCTGCGATCGCGCAACCCGGCGGCATACGGCCTGATGACGCTGGCCGGTCTCCTCGTCGAGGACGAAGAGACCCTGGGCCAGCTCGACCTGCAGCCGCTGGTGGGTTGGGTCACGGGGGACTGGGACCCGGACGCGTTCGTCGACCGGCTCAGCTTCGTGCTGGGCACGACGGTGGTCGTCCTCGAGGCGCTGGTCAAAGCGCTGGACGGCGCGATCGACGCCCTCTACGGCTGGGATCCGGCGCCGGGCGACTCGCCGGATGCCGCTGCGGTCGCGGGGCGGATGCTCAGCGTGCTGTTCCACATCCCGGTCACCGACACGGTCAGCGCCGACCCGATGCTGACCCTGGTCATGGTGCCGACAACACACGGCGGGCCGGGCATCGTCCTGTCGGTCGGCGGCCGGCTCGACCTCACCACCACGATCGGTACCCGCTCGCTGGAGTTGATCCTCGGCGCCAACGGTGCGTTCACCGCGTACCTGGGCAAGGGCGATCCGGTCGCCGTCGGCGGGTTCGCGCCGTCGCTGGCGCTGCGCCTGGAGCCGGGGCCGGCAGTGGGAGCGGGAACCGGGGGAGGCGGCGCCGCCGGGGGAAGCTCGGGCGTCGCCGGACCGAGCCCGTCGGCCGCGCTGGTCGCGGGCTTCGCCGACGCGTGCTTCATCGAGATCGGCGGCTTCGCGTTCGGGCTCGAGGTCGGCGCCGACCATGCGGGCGCGCGGATCACGGCCCGGCGGGGCCGGGTGGTGGTCAACCTCGGACAGGGCGACGGCTTCCTGTCGAAGCTGCCCGCGGTCGGCATCGAGGTCCCGTTCGACCTGGGGATGCTGGCCGACACGAAGGAGGGCATCCGCTTCGACGGAGGCACGGGGCTGAAGGTCAACCTGCCCGTGGCGGCCTCGATCGGGGGGGTCCTGACGATCCAGTACCTGCAGCTCGAGCTGACCATCGGCCAGGTGATGATGCTCGAGGCCCGGGGCGGGTTCTCGATCAAGCTGGGGCCGTTCTCTGCATCGGTGGACCAGATCGGTGTCGGCACCGACCTGACCAAGCTGGCGGCCGGCAAGGGCGCCGAGGCCGTCCGCTTCCTGCCGCCGCGCGGCGTCGGCCTGCGGATCGACGCCGGCGTGGTCAAGGGTGGCGGCTACCTGTTCATCGACCCCGACCATGGCGAATACGCGGGTGCTCTGGAACTCACCATCGGCGGCACGATCAGCATCAAGGCGATCGCGCTGATCACGACGAAGCGGCCCGACGGCTCCGACGGCTGGTCGTTCCTGCTGATGATCTTCGGCCAGTTCTCCGTGCACATCGCGTACGGGATCTTCCTGACCGGCGTCGGCGGCATGATCGGCCTGCACCACCGCGTCGACACCGACGCGCTGATCGCCGGGATGAAGACCGGGGCACTGGACGACGTGCTCTTCCCCGACAACCCGGTCGCCGACGCGCCGCGGATCATCCAGCGCTACAAGCAGCTGTTCCCCATCGAGGAGAACTCGTTGGTCCTCGGGCCGATGCTCGAGCTGGCTTACAGCAAGCCGCCGATCATCTACATCCGCCTCGGCCTGGTGTTCGAGATCGCCAACGCGTTGGGCGGGGACAAGCCGCTGGCGCTGACCAAGGTGGTCCTGATCGGTCAGCTGCGGGCCCAGCTCCCGCCGAAGGTGACCGGTGCGCCGGCGATCGTGAAGATCATCGTCGACATCGTCGGGTTCTACGACGCGCAGGAGCAGTTCCTGATGATCCGCGCGCGCCTGCGGGACTCGTTCATCGGCATCGAGGGGTTCGCCACGCTGAACATCTCCGGCGAGCTCATGGTCGCGATGCGGTTCGGCGCCGACCCGACGTTCGTGCTGTCGGCGGGTGGCTACCACCCCGCCTTCAAGGACGTGCCCAAGGGCATCCCGGCGACTCTCGACCGGCTGGCTGTGTCCTTTGCGATCGGACCCATCTCGATCCGGGCCGAGGTGTACTTCGCGGTCACGTCCAACTCCCTGCAGGCAGGGCTGAAGGTCACGCTGACCGCGAAGCTCGGCCCGGCCAGCATCCAGGGCCTGCTCGCGTTCGACGCGCTGATGTACCTCAGCCCGCACCTGCACTTCATCATCGAGCTGACGTTCTCGGTCTCGGTCAAGGCGTTCGACCACACGCTGTGCTCGGTCAACGTCCACATGTCACTGGAGGGTCCGGGTGCCTGGCACGCGGTCGGCAGCTTCTCGTTCTCGATCCTGTTCTGGGACGTCGAGATCGGCTTCGACGAGAGCTGGGGCGACGCGCCGGCGGTCACGAGCCAGCAGACCAGTGCCATCGAGGCGGTGAAACAGGAGATCAAGGACCCGGCGCACCTGCTGCCAGGGCCTCCCGTCGGTGGCGACGCGCTGGTAACGATCGCCGAGGTGACCGGCAGCACGCTGCCGGTCGCCCATCCGCTGGCGGTCCTGTCGGTCCAGCAGAAGGCCGTGCCGTTCGGCGTGCGGATCGACCGGATCGGGACGGCGACGCTGACCGAGGGGACCGCACAGTTCGCGATCGGCGCGGTCAAGGTCGGCACCCAGCCGACGACGGCTGTGGCGCCCGTCCTCGACAGCTTCGCCCGCGGCCACTACATGGAACTGTCCGAGGCCGACAAGCTCGGTGGCAAGTCCTTCGACCGGTTCGCGTGCGGGATCACAGTCGGGACGGACGCCTACCTCGTCAGCCAGTCGCGGGAAGTGGCCGCGACCTACGAGGAGAAGGTCCTCGAGCCGGAGCCGCACATCGCCCGGTTCCCGTGGGCGCTGCGCCCGCTGACCGCCCGCACGCTGCCCGACGCCTTGGTCGACCTGCACGTCTCGATGGGGGCGGCCGCCCGCTCGGCGCGAGCGGCCAAGGACTCCCTGCTCTCCGGCGGTCCCGGGGCGGCGGTCGTCAGCCATGATCCTGCTCGCGAGGTGGTCGACTCCGGGACGCTGACGGCGACCGTGAGCGTCATCGGTGACTCCCGGGACTCGCTGGCCGTCGCCGAGCAGGCGGCCGCGGCGACCGGCGCCATCGTCGTGGAGTCCTTCGAGCTGGCGGTCCGCTGATGGCCACCACCTACCGCTTTATGCCCTGGGCACGCCGCGGACTGGCGGCCGCCCTACCGGCTCCGGCCACCGCGGCCCCGGGCACCCTGCCGCCCCTGACCGCCCGGCCGACCATCGACGTCACGGTCTCGATCGCCGGCGGTGTGGGTGACGTCAAGACCTCGGCGCTGCTGCACGGTCCGGGCGACGTCGTGGGCATCGACCCCCGCCAGGTGATCCGCTGCACGCCGCTGCCGGGCACGACCAGCGCCGAGCCCAACTACCTGGTCGCGGTCGACTTCGACGCCCCGGAGCTGCCGTGGCTGTTCACGCCGATCGGCGCACCCACCGACCAGCACCTTCCGCCGTGGATCGTGCTGATCGTCGTCGAGGCGCGTGAGGGGGTGACGCTGGCGCCGGCGGCACCGCTGCCCCGGTTGACCATCTCCTCGGGGGCGGCCGCGGAGCTGCCCGACCTGAACTACTCCTGGGCGTGGGCACACGTCCAGCTGCTGCACAGCGATGCGCTCGCAGGCGACCCGGCGACCATCGCGGCGGGCCTCACCGCCGCCCCGGACCGCAACGTGTCGCGGCTGGTCAGCCCCCGTCGCCTGGAGGCGAACCGGCAGTGGATCGCCGCGGTCGTACCGGCGTTCAACCTCGGGGTGCAGCGTGGCCTCGGGGCGGAGCCGAAGCCCGACGATCCGGCAGCCCACGCGTGGAGCAGCCCCGACTCGATCGTCCTGCCGGTGTACCACCACTGGGAGTTCGCGACCGGCCCCGAGGGGGACTTCGAGTCGCTGGCGCGCCGGATCAAGCCGTATCAGGCATCATTGCGCGTCGGTCTGGTCCCGATGTTCGTCGGCGACGGTGCGCCCCCGCTGCGCGTACCAGCCCAGGACCCCCAGGTGCTCGACATGGACGGCGGGCTGCGCGCGCCGGCGGGAGCGGACGCCCGGCTCGACGACGTGCCCGACGCGCTCGCGCACGGGTTGCAGGAAGTCACCCGCACCCTCGCCGACGCGGCCGACGGGGTGATCGACGGGCACGTCCTGGAGGTTGCCGACCGCCAGCCGGTCGGGCCGCCGGTGCTCGCCTCGGCGCATGTGCGGCGCTGGCAGGTCAAGGACGGCGACGCGCAGTGGTTCCGCGAGGTCAACCTCGATCCCCGGCCGCGGGTCTCGGCGGGCCTGGGTGCCGAGGTGGTCCGGGAGAACCAGGAGGACATCGTCAACGCCGCGTGGCGGCAGGTCGGCGACGTCCTGGCCGCAGAGGCGGCGCTGCAGCGCGCCGCGCTCTCAACGTGGGCGGCGACCTCGTTCCACGGCAGGCACATCGCGCCGATGGCGGACGATCGGCTCCTCGAGCTCACGGCGCCGATGGCCGCCCGCGTCCCGCTGGCGGGGATGTCGATCACGGCGGCGGTGCAGCGCTCCTCCTTGCCGGACGCGATCCTCGACGCGGGGATGCGCCGGGCGCTGGCACCTGCCGGGCGTGCGGTGGCCCGCGCCGCGCATCGGGTCGGCGTCTCCTCCGGACAGGTCCGGCCCGGCATGGTCGCGCGGCTGGCCAAGGGCACCCTCGATGTCGACCCGACGCGCTTCGAGCGCCCCGCCCTTACCGGACTCTCGAAAGAGGCCCTGTCGGCTCCGGGGGCCACGGTGGTCTCGGCGCTCGGGCTCACTGTCTCGCTTCCGGACAAGACGCTCGCCGAACTGACCGACACCGCGAAGGCGCTCTCGGGGCAAGCTGCACCGGCGGTGCGCGAGCGGATCATCCTGCGGTCCGACCTGGATCGCACCGGCATGCTCGGTCAAGCGCACGTCGACGCCGCACGGCAGCTGTCGGCCGATGTCGCCGGCGTGGTGGCGCCGGCGGTCCACGGTGGGGCGGCGATCGACACCAGCACCGTCCTGGCCGGCAGCGCCGCGTCGATCCTCGACGACGTCCTCGTCGCCGCGCCGGTCGCGGGCGGAACGGCTGGTGTCGGTCTGCTGGTCGGCGCACCAGCGGTGGACGCGGTCACGGGTGCTCTGACGAGAGCCGGAGGGGTGACGGTCGACAGGCTCGACGTGGATCGGGGCGGGCAGCTGGTCGTGCGGACGGGGGCCGGTCAGGCGAACATGCCGGTCGCCGCGGTGCATTCCGATCTCGGTGGCACCGATCTCGTCGGCGCCCTGACCCGGCTGCCGGCGGGGACGCTGACCCGACCCGAGGCGGGCGCGGGCGCCGGTGCCGCGCTGCCGGTGGTCGCCCTCGGAGGTGCCGGTGCCCGGGACGCCGGCCGGCCGGGTGGCACGGTCGCCGGAGTGGTTCGGCCAGCCCCGGTGCGGGGCCTGGGCGGACCGGCCTCCGGGGTGACCGTGGGTCCGACCGGCATCGGCCCGATCGTCGGTCCCTTGTCGGAGGTGACCCCCGTCGTGGTCGGAGCCCCCGTGGTGACGCTTCCGCACGGCGGTGCGGTGGTCGGGGCAGCAGGCGGGGCCGGGCCGGTCAGCACCAAGCCGACGACTGTCGTGATGCCGCCGCTGATCGTGGATCCCGGCACGCTGGGCCGGCTCGCGGCGGCGGTCAGCCTGCAGGCCACCTCGACGGTCCTCACGGTGGCCACACCGGTGGCGACGTTCGTGGCGTTCGACGTCGGCTCGGCCATGGCGACTGTCCGGGTCCATGCCGAGCCGAAGCGCGCCCAGGCGCTGCGCCGCGACGCGCTCATCGCGCTGGCGGACCGGCCGGTCGGCTCGCTGGTCGGCGCCCCGGCGGGAGTCGACGGCTGGTGGGCGACCCATGAGATCGACCGGATCATGGCCTATCCGACCTTCCCGGTAGCCGCGTACGAGCTGTTGGCGCGTTACGACCGCACCCGGTTCTGCCCGGGCGTGGACGAGATCCCGCCGGAGTCGGTGACGCTGTTGGAGACCAATCCACGGTTCATCGCCTCGTTCATGGTGGGGCTCAACCACGAGACGAACCGCGAGCTGCTGTGGCGCGGCTACCCCACGGACAGCCGTGGGACGCCGTTCCGGCACTTCTGGGCGCGCCTGGACAGCAATGCCGACATCGACCCGATCCACGGTTGGCGGACCGGCTCGCTGGCCGAGCAGACCACCGACCCCAAGGGCAACCTGGTCCTGCTCTTTCGCGGCAACCTGCTGCGCCGCTATCCGAACACGATCGTCGTCGCGATGCCGGCGACGAGCCCCTCGGAGCCCGACCGCGACCCGGCGAAGCTCGTCCACCCGATCTTCGCGGGCCGCTTCGACCCGGACGTGAGCTTCTTCGGCTTCCCCCTGCAGGACACCGACCTGGCCCGGGGTCAGGGCTACTTCTTCGCCCTGATGGAGCCGGTCACGGAACCGCGGTTCGGGCTCGACGAGACGGAGGGACCCAGCGCCCCGGCTCCCTCCGACTGGTCGGGCGTCGGCTGGGGCGACACCGGGATCGTGCCCGGTGCCCACCTGAGCCCCCCCGACCTCGCGGCGCTGCACGTCTCGCCGATGCCGAACGCCGCCGACGGCATCGCCCAAGCCCTGTTCCAACACCCGTTCGCGCTGTACGTCCACGCCCGTCACCTCGTCACGCCGCTCCCGGCGCAGAAGTAGCCGGAGGACCCCGATGGCCGACCTCGACCTGACGCAGATCGCCACCACTCGCGCGTCCCTCGCCGATGCCCTGACCCACGAGCGCGTGGCGCTCGCCGCTGAGGAGGAGGCGCTGGGCGAGCGCGCCGTCGCACTGGCCCGAGGGGACGCCGCCGGAGCCAAGAAGGCGCAGGCCCGGGCGGACGCCGCCGCGAAGGGGCGGGCGTCGGCGATCCGCGAGGCCAGCGATGCCCGGTCCCGGATCGGCGCGCTCTCCGACGGGATCCTCGCGGCGCGCACTCCGGAGGACGCGGTGGCCACGCTGACCGGAGACGTGCCGGTCCTGCTGCTGCCCGCACGACTGGAGACGCGCTTCGCCGAAGGCGCCCAGCGGTTGGACGTGCGGATCTTCCCCGATCAGATCCACGTGACCGCCCACGACCCGGCCGTCACCTCCGACGAGCTCGAGGGCCTGACCTGGTACTGGCAGCACCGCTGGCCGGCGCGCGACGACACGACCCTCGCGGACGAGGCGTGGACGGGGCTGACCAGCCGGTTCCGCCCAGGTCGCGCGGCGTTCCTCGTGCGCGCGTACCCGCCGACCAATCTGGCCGCCGGCGGGGCGCAGCCGCGGTTCGGTTCCATCCCCCAGCGCGCCAGCCAGCAAGCGGCGCCGCCCCGGGCCGCGCTGCTGCCCGACCGGTGGTGCGTCCTCGGGTACCAGCTGGACGTCAACGGCGAGCTGGTGGAGGCGTTCAGGGTGTGGGGATCGAGCGTGCCGGACACCCTCGTGGCCGGCCCCGGGTCGACTCCCAGTGCTCCGACCACCCCCGGTGGGATGCCGGAGGATCCGGGTCTGGCGTGGCTGTCCAGTCCCAAGGCGGCCGCCGAAGTCGGGATGCTCGTCACCGTCCGGCAGTCCGACTGCCAACCGGGGCACAAGCTCGCCGACGGCGTCGACCGGCTCGTCGCCCTCGGCGTGGACTGGACCCTCAGCCCAGAGCAGGCCGCCGATGCGGTGGCCGCGCACCTGCAGTCGCACGCCGACGAGGGCCGCCTGGCGTTCGTCCCCCAGGGCTCGCCCACGAACTCGACCGGCAAGGAGCGCAGCGCCTTCTCCACCGATCCGGCGGTAGCGCGCACGCAGGTCGCGCCGCACCGCGTCGTGACCCTGGCGCCGGGCGCGGCCGCGACCCTGACCGGCGCCGCCCTCGGCCTGCCGTCCGGCGTGCTGGACCACCTCCCCGGCGCCGACCTGCGCGAGGGTGCCTGGCAACAGGCACTGCTGACCTCGCTGTGGTCGGCCACCGGCGGCTACTTCCTCACCGAGATGATGGATCCGGAGCTGGCGGACCCGGTCATCGAGGCGGCCGTGCGGCGGCACGCCACGGCGCATCTGCGCCCGGCCGGCCCCCTGCCGACCCTGCGGGTGGGCTCGCAGCCGTACGGCGTGCTCCCCGTGATGCACCGGAGCCGCTACCAGCCGTCGGCCCGGACCAGGGCAGAGGCCGACGTCCACCGGGTCGCCGAGACCCTCCGCACGATGGTGACGCCGTGGGTGCGCGGCGTGCCCCGCCTGGCGAGCGTCCGCGCGCGCGAGGACGTCGACGACGTCATGCTGGCCCTGCTCACGCGCACGCCGGTGCCCTGGTCGCTGACGTTCCGGCAGCTGCTCGGGCCCGTCCAACGCTCCGCGATCGGCGTCTACTGGGCGAAGCAGGCCGCCTACCAGCGGTCGATCACGGCGCTGCTGATGGCGCAGCTCGGCGTGACCACGATGCCCCTGCTCAGCGAGCTGACGCAGGACGGGGCGGACCATCCCCTTGACATGCCGCTCGTCCTGCGCGTCGAGGGATCCGGCACGGGCACGGGTTATCTGGGCGAGATCGTGGAGCTGCTCGGGCGCCAGGACGGCCGGACGATCCTGGACGGCTGGCAGTCGGCGACCGCGCTGCTGGAGGCGATGCTGACGTGCTCGGCGGTCCGCGAGATCGACCGAGCTGCCAAGCGGACCGCGCAGGACGCCGCGCCGGTGCTGGCGCTGTCCCCGGAGTTCGTCGCGCAGCTGAGCGTCGCAGCGGACCGGCTGCCGTACAGCCTGCGGATCGAGAGCACGGTGGCTGCTCCTGCCAGTCTCGGTGGCACCACGCCCGTTCCGCGCACGCCGACGGAGCTGTCGCGCTTGGTCATCCCGGCGCTGACCGGCAGCCTGCCCCTCTCCGAGCTGGTGGCCCAGCGCTTCGCCGTGGCTGACCGGTTCCGTGTGGCCGACCTCCCCGACGACCCATTGGCCAACCTCGCGGCGATGAGCCTCGCGCTGGAGACGCTGGGTCAGGCGCCGCCCGACCAGCTCGAATGGGCCTTCCGGGGGACGCTGGATCTGTTTGCCACCCGGCTCGACGCGTGGATCACGTCGCTGGCCACGGCCCGGCTGCAGGCCCATCGCTCGGATGGGGTCGCGGGTCTGCACGCGGGCGGTTGGGCGGCGGTGGAGGACCTGCACCCGGATGTCGGGCCGGCCGCCGAGTCGCTCGGCTACGTCCACGCCCCGTCGCTCGGGCAAGCCGCGAGCCTCGCGGTGCTGCGCAGCGCACGGCTGAGCCACGTCGACGAGGAGGGGCGGATCTTCGACCTCGACCTGT
>Ga0302299_10002645_pt1 | contig 10915 bp, 9 predicted proteins | sample III_Fen_N3_4_FD_198795 | JGI IMG/M metagenome (GOLD analysis project Ga0302299, IMG submission 198795) | Peat permafrost microbial communities from Stordalen Mire near Abisko, Sweden - III_Fen_N3_4 | ecosystem: Environmental > Terrestrial > Soil > Wetlands > Permafrost | place: Sweden: Abisko...
GCGGCGCGACGTGTACGACGACCCCGCGATCCCGCCGCTGCTCAACTGCGGCTCCCCGGCGTACCGGCTCCAGCGCGCCGTCATCGACCGCGGCGACGTCGTCGTGGACGTCCCGACCAACCGCAACGGCTTGACCCTCCACCGCGGGCGGGCGGGCGTGACGGCCGCAGCCGCGCACCCGCGGCACCCCTACGCGCACGCCACCAAGCGCGACCCGTCGTTCATGGGCGTGTACGGCGGCGGCGCGATCTGGGCCGAGGCCGAGGCGACCTACGCGGCCCGGTTGGGTGCCGACGGCGAGCCGGCGCTGCTGGACCTCCTCGCCGACCGGCTCGGCCCGCATAACCCCGACACCGCGTGACCCCGGCGCGGCACGGGTACCGTCGGTCGCTGCGATGAGCCGCATCTACCTCTCCCCTCCCGACGTCGGTCCCGTCGAGCGCGAGCTGATCCTCGACGCGTTCGACTCCAACTGGATCGCGCCGCTCGGCCCCCACGTCGACGCCTTCGAGGCCGAGCTGGCCGCCTTCGTCGGCGTGGAGCACGCGGTGGCGCTCGCGAGCGGCACCGCGGGGTTGCACCTCGCGCTCGCGATGGTCGGGGTCGGTCCGGGCGACGACGTGATCGTCCCGTCGCTCACCTTCGCGGCCACGGCATTCGCGGCCGTCTACCTCGGCGCGCGGCCGTGCTTCGTCGACAGCGACACGACCTCGTGGAACCTCGACCCCGACCTCCTCGACGAGGAGCTCGCTGAGCGGGCTGCGACCAACACGCTGCCTGCGGCGGTGGTGAGCGTGGACCTCTACGGCCAGTGCGCCGACTACGACCGCATCGTCGCCGCGTGCGCCCGCTACGCGGTGCCACTGGTCGAAGACGCGGCGGAAGCGCTCGGCGCCTCGTACCGCGGCCAGGCGGCGGGGGTCTTCGGCGACGTCGGCGTGTTCTCGTTCAACGGCAACAAGATCATCACCACCAGCGGCGGCGGCATGCTGATCGCGCGCGACCCCGGGCTCGTGCAGCGGGCCCGGTTCCTCTCCCAGCAGGCCCGCGACCCCGCGTTGCACTACGAGCACTCGGAGGTCGGGTACGCCTACCGCATGTCGAACCTGCTCGCGGCCCTCGGTCGGGGCCAGCTGCAGGGCCTGCGCGACAAGATCACCCGCCGCGAGGAGATCTTCGCCCGCTATCGCGACGCGTTCGCCGAACTTCCCGGCCTGGCGATGATGCCCATCGCCGACTGGGGCGCGCCCAACTGGTGGCTGTCCGTCGTGACACTGGGCGCCGACCTCGCCACCACGCCGGCCGCGGTGTGCGCGCATCTCGAGACCCACGACATCGAGGCCCGGCCCGCATGGAAGCCGCTCCACCTCCAGCCCGTGTTCGCAGCGTCACCCATGCGGGGCGGTCCGGTCGCCGAGGCGGTCTTCCGCGAGGGCCTGTGCTTGCCGAGCGGATCGGCCCTCACCGACGCCGACGTCGACCGCGTCGCCACCATCGTCCGCGCCTTCGTCACCCGTTAGAACCCGTTTTGGCGCCCTTTCACCGCACCTGACGCCGCCAAACGGCGCCAAAACGTGAAGAGGGCGGGGTCAGGTGGTGGCGTCGGAGTAGCGGCGGCGGTTCACGACCCCGCGGATGGTCTCCTCGAGCGCGAGGCCACCGCGCGCCTTGCGCCGGAACCACGTCTCGCCGTCGCTGAGCTGCACGGGCGTGCGGGCCAAGCGGTGGGCGTCGGTGCGACCGGGCCGGTTGACCCGCCCGCCCGCGAGGGCCGCCGACGCGAAGCGCTCGCGCACGGCCCGGTCGGCCGCGGGCGAGCCCATCACCGCCTTCGGATAGGCGAAGTGGCCGACGGTGACGCCGATCCGCTCGCCGATGAGGTCGATCGACCGGTCGAGCTCGTCGGCGACCTCGGCATCGGGAAGGCGGTCGAGGAGCGCGTGCGAGTGGGTGTGCGAGCCCACGGTCACGACGCCGGTGGCGAGCGACTCACCCAGGGCCGCCCAGCTCAGGGGCACGCCGTCGTTGGGGAACGACCGCTGCTCCTCGACGAACGCCGTCGCCACGTAGAGCGTGGCGGGGACGCGGTATCGGTCGAGGACCGGCACCGCTTGGTCGGCGAAGTCCGCGGTGCCGTCGTCGAAGGTGATCGCGACCCGGATGTCGTCGACCGCCGCGCCCTCGCCCGACTCCCCGAGCTCACCCACCGTCCACGCCAGGCCGTCCTCGAGGGACACGACCGGTAACGTCGCCGCCAACCATGCGATCTGGTCCTCGAAGAGCGCGAGCGGGAGGTCGACCTCCGTGCTCGTCCGCCGCCCGACGCGGTGGTAGATGAGCACCACGAGCCCGGCCGCCGGCCGCCGGACCACGTCGACCGCGGCGGCCGACGTCTTCACCGCGGTGCGCGCCACGTTGCCCAACATGGTCGTCGACACTAGGCGGCGCCGGTGAGCGCGCCGCCGCCCGATGTCACGGTCCGCCGCGCCGAGGAACACGACCTGCCCGCGATCTTCACCGTGGCCGAGCGCAGCCTGGGCTGGCACCCCGGACCCGAGACGGAGGCCCACTTCGCCTGGAAGCACCGCGCCAACCCCTTCGGCGCCTCGCCGATGTGGGTCGCCGAAGCCGACGGGCGCCTCGCGGGGTTCCGCACGTTCCTCCGCTGGGAGTTCCGCCGCGCCGATGCCGTGCTGCGCGCGGTGCGCGCGGTCGACACCGCGACCGACCCCGACTTCCAGGGCCGCGGGATCTTCACCGCGCTCACCCTCGCCGCGCTCGAGGAGCTGCGCGCCGACGGCGTCGATTTCGTCTTCAACACCCCCAACGACCAGAGCCGCCCCGGCTACCTCAAGATGGGCTGGCAGGTCGTGGGCCGGCTCCCCGTCGCCCTGCGACCCACCGGGGTCCGCGGCCTGCTGCGGATCGCCCGGGCCCGCACGCCGGCCGACCGCGGCGCCGTGCCCACCAGCGCCGGCACGCCCGCGGCCACCGCGCTCGCCGACCGGGGCCTCGCCGCGGCCCTGCTCGCCCACGCGCCCACCCCCGCCGGCGCCGGCGACGGCGACGGCGACGGCCTCACCACCCACCGCACGCCCGAGTACCTGCACTGGCGCTACGGACCCGAAGCGCTCCACTACCGGGTCGCCGGCGGACCGGCCGGGCTCGACGCGGGCGCGGTCGTGTTCCACCTCCGCCGGCGTGGGCCGGCGATCGAGGCCGTGATCTGCGAGACGCTGGTGGCTCCGGGCGACACCGCCACCCGCCGGGCCGCGTACGCCCGGATCGCCCGGGAGACCGGGGCCGACTACCTCATCGGGCTCCGCGATCGGGCGGAGCGGCGCCTCCGAGCAGGGTTCTGGCCCGTCCCCGCCATCGGACCGATCCTCACCAGCCGGGCCCTCACGACCCTCCCCCCGGCCGCCCTGGCCGCTTGGCACCTGGGTCTGGGCGACATCGAGCTGTTCTAGGGGCGTCGGGGGCGTGGCGAGGCCCGGGAGTTAGACTGGGTTCCCGCTCGTCGACGGATCCGGGGTTCCGCGTTGGACATCGTCGCGTACCTGCGCATCGTTCGCCGGCACTGGAAGATCATCTTTGCGGCGATGCTCGTCGGCGCCCTCGTCGGCGCGGGCTCGGCCGTCCTGCAGGACCACAACAACTCGAGCAGCCCCGACACCCGCACCTTCTACAAGGCGACCCACACCCTCTTCCTCGACACGTCAAGCGTCGGCAGCCAGGCTCGGCCGGCCTACACCAACCTGGACCAGATCGCCGTCCTCGTCACCACCGGCGACGTGCCGCGCCAGGTCGCCACCGAGCTCGGGGGCGACGCCGCGGAGTGGGCGAGCCGGATCTTCACCGTCACCAACGGCACGACCAGCACCCTCGACATCATCTGCTCGGAGCGGACCGCCGCGGAAGCCAAGACGTGCGCCGACACGTTCGCCAAGGACCTCCTCGCCAGCCTCCACGACCGTGAGCAGGCCCGCTTCGACGGCCTGTTGAGCGACACGGTCCAACGCCAGCAGACGCTCGCGCAGCAGATCTCCGACCTCGACGCGCAGATCGCGGCCCGACCGCCCGACGTCGCCCTGCTCCAGGCGCGGCGCGACAGCACCGTCAACCAGTACCGCATCGCGTTCGAGCGCTTCCAGGACCTCGCCGACCAGGGCGGCCCCGCGGACGTGCTGTCGACCCTCGAGGACGCCGAGGCCCAGCCGATCTCGGCCGCCGAGTACGCCAGCCGCCTCGAGCAGGGTCGGCTCGGCCAGAACCGCATCCGGGGCGACCTCGCCCAGTCCGGCGAGCCCGTCGCCGCGGCCCCCGCCGGGAGCAACCGCTTCTCGGGGCCCGTGTCCCGCGGCATCCTCGGCGCGCTGCTCGGGATCATGATCGGCCTCGGCATCGCGGTGGGGATCAACCGGTTCGACCGTCGGCTCCGCACCCGCGAGGAGACCGAGGCCGCGTTCGGCATGCCGGTGCTCGCCGAGGTGCCGGTGCTGAAGGCGGCCCAGCGGCGCAACCAGGGGATCCTGTCGGCGAGCGCACCCCTGTCGCGCACCGCCGAGGCCTACCGGGCCGTGCGGTCGTCGCTCATGTTCCAGCGCTCCACAGAGGCGCGTGCGACCGACGGCGACGCCCTCGTGGTGATGGTCGGGTCGGCGGGCCCGAAAGAGGGCAAGACCACCACCTCGGCCAACCTCGCCGCAGTGTTCGCCGAGACCGGCGCGTGGGTGCTCGCGATCAACTGCGATTTCCGCCGCCCGACGCTGCACAGCTACTTCGACCTCGACAACGAGCCCCAACGCGTCTTCGAGACCCAGATCCCCGGCGTCTGGGCGATCACCGACGTCACCGCGGGACCGTCGAGCACGAACCCGGCCCTGATCGTAGAGGAGCAGCGCCGCCTGGTGGCCTCGGCCCGTTCGCGCTTCGACGTGATCGTCCTCGACACCGCGCCGCTCCTCACCACCAACGATGCGACCGAGCTGATGCCGAGCGTCGACCTGGTCGTGCTCACCTGCCGGTCGGGCACCACAACGGCCGACTCTGCCCAGCGCGCCCGTGAGCTCCTGGCCCGCATCGCGGCGCCGACCTCGGGCGTGGTCCTGCTCGGCTCCGAGGCGTCGCCCAACGACTACTACTACTACTACTCGCGCAGTCGCGCGAAGCAGATGGCCAAGGGTGACCGTAGCGGGGTCACCGAACGCCCCGTCGTCGACGACGACGACGCCGGGCTGTTCGGACCCGACCCGATGGCCCTCACGCCCCCCGATGCCAGCGCGTCCGACCCGCAGCCCGCCCCCTGATGGACCGGACGACCGACCTGCGGCGCCCACTGTCGGGCGCCGACCCCTCGCCCGACGACCGCCGGCCGTTCTCGTGGACCGCGCTCGGCCTGTTCGCCGGCGTGACGCTGTTCGCGTACTACCTGTGGCTCTGGCTGGTGCAGGGCAAGCCCGTGGGCGGCATGATCCTGCTCGGGCCGCTCCTGGTGATGGCGACCGCCCCGTTTCTGATTCGCGCGACCCGGCAGACGCCGGCCTTCGACCTCGGCGGCGTGTTCCTGTGCGGCCTGGTCCTGCGCTTCGCGTTCACCTACTACCGGTTCGTCCACGCCACCGACGCGTGGGGCTACCACGTCGACGGCGAACGGCTCGCGACGTTCTACCGCCACTTCGACTTCAGCGCACCGACCAACGGCTCCGTCCCCGGTACGGGCGGCATGAACGCGATCTCGGCCGGCGTCGAGATCCTCGTCAACAGCGACTTCTTCGCCACCTTCGTCATCACGACGTTCCTCAGCTTCATCGGGTGCTGGCTGCTCTACCGCGCGTTCGAGACGGCGGTCCCCGACGGCGACCACTACCGCTACGCCCTGCTCATCATGCTGATGCCGTCGATGTGCTTCTGGCCGTCGAGCCTGGGCAAGGACGCCTGGATGGTGTTCACCGTCGGCGTCGCGGCCTACGGCGCCGCCCGGGTGCTCACGCGCCGCGTCGGTGGGTACACGCTGCTCGCGATCGGTCTGTTCGCCGCGAGCTTCGTGCGCCCCCACCTCGCGCTCCTCACGATCATCGCGTTCTTGACCGCCCTCCTGGTCGGTCGTCGCGACACCGGCCAGCGCAAGACCATCACACCGAGCTTCCTCGCGAAGATCGTCGGCCTCGCGCTGGTCCTCGTGATCGGCAGCGTGCTCATCAGCCGCACCCAGCGGCTCCTCGACATCAACGACTTCAGCAGCGCGTCGCTCGACAAGGCGAGCGCGTCCGTCACCGACCGCACGTCGGAGGGCAACGCGACCTACAACGCGGCCAACCCCCGCTCGCCGTTCGGGTTCGCCGAAGCCACGGTCACCGTGCTCTTCCGCCCGTTCCCGATCGAGGCCCACGGGACCGAGCAGCTCGCGTCGGCGTTCGAGGGGGTGTTCCTGATCGTGTTCACCGCGGCGTCGTTCCGCCGCCTCATGACCATCCCGCGGCGATTGCGCGCGCAGCCGTACGTGATGTTCGCGCTGTCGTTCGTGCTGTTGTGGATCCTGGTCTTCGGCATCATCGCCAACTTCGGTATCCTCGCCCGACAACGAACCCAGATGTATCCCTTCTTCTTCGTCCTCCTGTCGGTCGCCGCGGTGGTCGCGAAGCCACAGTCGACCGATGTCGACGCGGTACCGGCGGCGCAGCAACCGCTGCGGTGAGCAGCCTCTACGGCGGGAGCGTCGCGGCCGTCACCGCGTCGGGTCTGGCGTCCGCGCACCGGCTCCCGAGCCGGCCGCTCGACGACGACGGCTTTGCCGAGCTGCTCGCGCTCTGCGAGCGTCATCGCGTGCTGGGACTGCTCGGGGTGGCGGTTCGCGACGGAGCGTTCCCGGTCAACGATGCCCAGCGCGACGACCTCGCGCGCCTCTGGGAGGCGTGGCTCGCCCACGCGGTGCGCGTCGAGCGGGTGCTGCTCGAGATCCTCGACGCGCTCGAACCCGAACCGGTGACGATCCTGGCCCTCAAGGGCCTCGCCCTCGCGCACACCTCGTACCCGGACCCCGACGCGCGCGTGTTCGGTGACGTGGACGTGCTGGTCGCCCCCGGCGGCCTCCACCGAGCCGCCGATGTCCTCGTCCGGACGTTCGGCGGCACCCGGGCCGAGCCCGAGCTTGCGCCGGGGTTCGACGACCGGTTCGGACGCGAGGCGATGGTCCGGGTCCGCAACATCGAGGTCGACCTGCACCGCACCTTCGTCAACGGCGCCTACGGGTCGCGCATCCGGCTCGAGTCGCTGTTCGACGAACCCGAGGTGATCACGGTCGGTGGCCGCGCGGTGCCGGTGCCGGCCCCCACGCACCGGCTGCTCCACGCGGCGTACGCGTCGACGCTCTCCGACTGGCCGCCCCGCCTCGTCGCCTACCGCGACCTGGCCCAGGTGATCGCCCACGACGACCCGGCCCCGGCGACCGTGCTCGCGGCCGCAGAGGCTTGGCGGGCCGAGGCGGTGCTCGCCGCCGGGATCACCGACGCATGGCGCGCGCTGCGACTCACCGAACGGCCCGCCCTCCTCGAGTGGGCGCAGCGGTACCGCTCGACCCGACGCGACCGCGCACTCATGGCGGCGTCGCGCGGGCCGGCGCGCGGGTACACCAGCCAGCTCACCTCGGTAATCGCGATCCCGGGGTTCCGCGACCGGGTCGCGTTCCTCCGGGCGATCACCTGGCCGTCACAGGAGTACCGCGACGCCCGGCACCTCGGGCGCTTCGGCCTGCTCGGGTCCGGCACTAGGCGGGCCATGCGCAGATGACCAAGCGCTCCACGAGCTCCGCGAGGTCGGATGCCGTGGTGGCGTGGTCGACCGACCAGTCCGAGGTCGGGTCGCGGACGTCGTCCTCCGTGGACGAGCCCATCAACGACATTCGGTCGCGCCCCGCGCTCAGGTGACTGCACCACACCCGCAGCGGCTCGGCCCGGCTGCGCGGTCCTTCCGCTTCGGCTCGGCGCACGGCCTCGCGCAGCGTGAACGCCCGGCGCCACACGGGCGGCTCGAGCACGACGGCCTCACGTACGTGCAGCCGCTCCATGCCGAGCACGAGATCGGCGCCGGCGAGCAGGTCCCGATCGACCTTGCGGCTCTGGTGGTCCCGCAGGTCGAGGCCGAGGTGCTCGGCGGCTTCGACGGTCGGGGGTGTCGCCGGGCGCCCGGGCTCACCGAGCCCGGCGGTCAGCACCTCCACCCGGAGTCCCCGCTGCTCCACGGCCCGCCGGAGCAGCAACCCGGCCAGGGGGGAACGGCACTGGTTCGCCGTGCACAGCACGAGCACACGGTCGGGCGCGGTCGCGGCACGCTCCATCGGTGGACCGGGTGCAGTCACGGCGCGGCGGTGGACGGTGCTAGGCGCGCACTCGGCGGCGCCGACGAGCGCCGACCACCAGCACGAGGCCCACGCCGATCGCGACGAGCGCGATGCGCACCGTCGTACCCGTGCCCGACGCGCCAGTCCGCGGCAGCGACGACGACCCGCCACCGACCGTGACCTTGACCACCTCGGTCCCGCCGTTGTGCACTCCGGCCGGCGCCGCGGTGCCCAGGGCGACGACTGCCGACGCCGCGAGCAGCGTCCCCATCGTGATGGCCACCAGGATCTTGCGCATTGCCCCATCCGCAGCTCGGAATCCGGGGCCAAATGTAGCGGAATCCGCTCAGTCGCTTGCCCGGGCCTCGTGACGGCGACGGGCCGCGACGGCCAGCACCAGGCCCAGACCCAGCGCAATCAGGCCGATCCGTACGAGCGTGCCGGTGTCCGACGAACCAGTCCGGGCCAGGTTCGAGCCGCTTCCCGAGCCGCTTCCGACGCCGACGCCGACGCCGGTTCCGCCACCCTGGTTGCCTCCGCTCCCACCCGTTCCGATGCACGGCGTGTTCGGGTAGTCGTCGAGCGCCACCGAGATCTCCACCGAGCCGCTCACGAAGACCTGGGCGGAGAACGCTCCGGTCCCGGTCGCCGCGGTCGTGACGGCGACGAGGACGCCGTTGGCGAACACCCGCACCACCGAGCCTCCGGGGGCCGTGCCCTGGATCGTGATGAAGCCACCGCCGGGCGGCAGCGTGGTGGGCCCGACCGAGTAGCTGCAGGAGAAGACCTCCTGGGACTGCGCACCGGCCGGCGCCCCGAGGAAGCCGACCGCGAAGAGAGCGACCAGGACGGCACTCAGAACCGTGGTCAGCACCGCGCCCATCCGGCTCCGCATCCAGAGAGGCTACCGCCCCGCACCCCCGGTCTCAAAGCATCGGGGACGGCGGCCGAGACCGCTGCGGTCAGCTCGGACCGTCGAGCCGGTCCCAGAACGAGTCGGTGGCGCGCTCGATCCTGACCCGGATCGTGGTGGGGTGGTCGAGCACCACGAAGCCGCTCGCCCGGCTCGACTGGACGCTCTGGAGCCCCCGCGCGTCGGTGATGCGCCAGCCGTCCGGCACGCTGATCGAGATGCGGGCGTGGCCGTCGTTGACCATCGGCTGGCTCCCCAGCGCGAGCTCGTACCAGCCGCCCCGATCCATCTCGATCCGCCCGGCGAGGTCCATCTGCAGCGTCCGCACCTGACCGGCGAGCAGCCGCACGATCGTGGAGTACACCTGCACCCCGAGCTCCTCGCCGGCCGACATGGGCACCGCCTGGCCGTCGAGGGTGGACCCCTCGAGTCCGAGCGGCGTGTACACGGAGACGTACGAGACGTTCTCGCCCTCCTGGAACCGGCCCGCCGGCGCGCCCTCGTACGGACCGGCCACGATCCGGGGCAAGCCGTCGTCGGGAGCGGTGTTTTCGAAGTGGACGTCGAGCGCGCCGGTGGCCGCGGCGCCCCGCCCGGACGCGTCGGGACGGACCTCGAGCCGGTAGTCGAGGTTGCGGACGAGGTAGTAGTCGAGCTTGTTCCCGCCGAAGTTCGCGTCGGTGACGTGGAGCGTGTCGCCGGCCGTCGCCATCGCGCCGTCGGCACGGAGCTCGCCGGCCAACCGCTGCTCCCCGGGACGCGTGAACGACAGCACCAAGTGCCCCTGGTGCGCAGCCTTGCCCAGCACCTGCGCGACGCGAGCCGGTGAACCGAGCTCGCCGCTGGTGGCTTCGTCGACCACGGCCTGCGCGACGTCACCGAGGAAGTCGGCCCGCTCGGGGGTGTTCGCGAACGCGGCGTAGGCCTCGCTCAGCGTCACGTCCACGACGTTCTCCGCGGTGATCGGCTCGGGCCATCCCGGCACGTCGACGGGACCGGTGAGCTGGAGGAGCGCGGCAAGGCCCTGGGGATCGACCGCGAGGACGCCGTCCACCGTGCCCATCCCCGCTTCCGGCGCGAGCGTCTCGAGCACCGTGCCCACGGTCGGGAAGTCGGGCGACAGGTTCACGTTCTGGAGGTTGAACTGCGGCCGGAACTGCCCGTAGCGCTTCACGTAGTCAGTGGGTGCGGTGTAGTCGGGGTCCCCGTTCGCCTCGGTGTTGGCGTTCCACACCCCGGTGCGGAGCAGCCGGCCGACGTCGACGTTGCCATCGCTCGCCGTGAGGATCCCGAACGAGCCGATGAGACCACCGGTACCGCGGTTCTCCGCCGGGTTCTGCACCACGAGGAGGTAGCGGCGCTCGGCGCCGTCGGCGCCGAAGATCGCGGGGGCGAGCTCCACGGCGGCGGCGGTGTTGCGCGCCTCCCGCGCGCCCCGGGCCAGCTCCTTGTGGACGGTGGACACCGCGTCCCGCACCGGGCTGAGCAGGTAGGGCTCCCCGGCGACGTCGTCCAGGCGGGCGAGCGAGCGCTCGAGGGTGTCGGCACCCTGGACGAGGGCCGGGGTGACGCGCCGCACCTCGTCGATGGGGATCGTCCCGTCCACCACGGTGAGGGCATCCGGGTCGACGGCCGACGTCACGCCCACACCGTTGCTCGCGAGG
>Ga0302299_10002648_pt1 | contig 10900 bp, 10 predicted proteins | sample III_Fen_N3_4_FD_198795 | JGI IMG/M metagenome (GOLD analysis project Ga0302299, IMG submission 198795) | Peat permafrost microbial communities from Stordalen Mire near Abisko, Sweden - III_Fen_N3_4 | ecosystem: Environmental > Terrestrial > Soil > Wetlands > Permafrost | place: Sweden: Abisko...
CATCGCCGCGTCCATCGCCGGGCGTCTGTTGTTCATGTCCGACCCCCCCAGACTCGACAAGCCCTGCGTAGACGAGAGCGTCTCGACGACCCAACGCCCACGATCGCGCCGCGACGGCGAGCCAGCCGCCCGCACCCCGGCTCCCTGCACGTCCCGAGCAAGCAGCGGCTACGTGACGGCGGCGGCGATCATCCCACGCCGGCTCCGCGCCCGTGCTGGTGATGCCGCAGCCCATGCGACGAAGCGGCGTGGACAGCCTAGAACGGGGCCACCTTGGGCTGGTCGACCTCCTCCTGGCCGGAGCCAACCCCTGAAACCACCAGGAGGCCCTCCTGCGAGGAGGGCCCATTCGAATCCACTGGAGCGCGGCCCCGCCGTGGTCAGCTTTGCGGCGAGGCGTCGCGAGCCCTCAGCATCTCGAGCACTGTCGTCGTGGTGTTCCAGTTGCGAATCGTCATGGACTTGTACGCCGGCGTCCCCATCATCTTGCTGAGCCGGCTCTTGGTCCGCTCCGCGCTCAGGCGCTGCGAGTAGATCACCCCGTCGCCCGGCCAGACGGCGTCAACGCCAGGGCGCGGATCGAAGACCGCCATCGCGTCCGCGGCGTCGATGCCCATGAGGAAGATAGCGTCGCTGTGGTAGCGATCGGGCTGCGAGCCGAACCCGTCGGGCCGGTTGTCGACGATGGCCTGCAACTGCCCCTGCGACAGCACCAGGACCCGAACCTGCTCGCCGCTCAGGGCGAACTCCCGGGGCAGCGCCGCCTCAATCAGCGTTGCGGTCTCCTGGGCGCTCAGCTCGGAGTGGAGGATCACATTGCCGCTCGCGATGTAGGTCGCGACGGCCGTGAACCCTAGCTCCTCCAGGACAGCGCGAAGGCGCGCCATCGGCACGCTGTTCTTGCCACCGACATTGATCCCGCGCAGGAGCGCGACGTACCGGTCCATGGCACGGCAGGATACGGCGCCGCCGCACGAAGCACCGACCGAGTCGGGGCACCCCTCGGAACGCTTCCGGGTGAGCGCCCCGGCCGGCGCCTGCCGTCAGGCCGAGTGGAGCAAGCCGAAGGCGGCACCTTCCGGGTCGGCGACGATGCCGAACCGCCCGCCGGGGAAGTCCATCGGGCTCAGCATCTGACTGCCGCCGAGCTCGAGCACCTTGGCGAACGCCGCATCGACGTCATCGACCTCGAAGTAGACGAGCCAGTAGCTGGGCACCTGCGCCGGGACCATCGCCGACATGACCGTGGCGCCCGCGACGCTCTTGCCGTCCACCTGGAACTCGGTGTACTTCGAGCCGTCGGGCATGTCGCTCGCGTGCGTTCCCCAGCCGAAGAGGGTGGTGTAGAAGGGGAGGGCCACGTCGATCCCCCGCGAGTTGAGCTCGGCCCAGCCGAACGTGCCCGAGCCCTCCGCGTTGAAGCCGACCATCGTCTCGGGCTGCCACGCCCCGAAGAAGGCGCCCGCGGGGTCGGCGAAGATCGCCATGTGCCCCTGATCCCCAATCTCCATCGGCGGCACGACCACGGTCCCACCGGCGGCAGCAACCGCAGCGGCCAGGGTCGCCTCGTCGCTCGCGCCGAAGTAGACCGACCAGGCGGACGGCTGCCCCGGCATCATCTTGGGCCCGATCCCGGCGACGTCGGCGCCACGGGCGAGGGCGCGCGCATAGCCGCCGTATTGCGGATCCGGCGAGACATTGACCTCCCAGCCGAACAGCCCGGTGTAGAACGAGCCGGCGGTGGCGACATCGTTTGCCGCGAGATCAATCCAGATGGGCCTGGTTCCGGTGGTCTCGGCCATGGGTGCACCTCGGGACGTCTGGCCGGCGCCTGACTCGCGCCGGCTCGGGAGGGCATTGTGGGCCGAGGGGGGCATCTCGTCACCCCCTGGCGCGTTAACGGTCGAGCCGCAACCTTGGCGGGTCTCGCTGTGGCGGATCAGCCCGCCGGCGTCGGGTCCGGATCGCCTGTCAGCGCGACCACGGCGTCCCAGAGCGCTCGCCGTTCGTCACGCGATAGGCGGGTCGACGGCAGGCGGTCGAACGGCCGGGTCCGCCGGTCGAGGAACAGCCGTCCGGTGGTCTCGCGCGCCTCCGGGGCCGCAGCGAGCCAGATCATCGTGTCAACGCCCTCGGCGGCGGTCCGGAGCCCGGGGCCGACGAGCCGCGCGAAGCCCGGCAGCGACGCCTCGAGCCCTGGCGTGTTGGCCCAGCCCGGGTGCATGGCATTCGCCACGACCGCGGTGCCGCGCAGCCGCCGAGCCCACTCGCGCACGAGCGCCACCTGAGCGCGCTTGGCGCGGGCGTACGCGCGAGCACCGTTGTACTCGCCCCGCTCGTAGCCGAGGTCGTCGAGCGGGAGCGCCTGCGTGTACATGCCGCCCGATGTGACGGCGACGATGCGCGGGTCGGGGCTCGCGAGCAGCCCCGGCAGGAGCCGCGAAACGAGGACGAAGGGCCCGAGCACCATCGTTGCGAACGTGCGCTCGAAGCCCTCGGAGGTGACCTCGCGCGTGGGGAACATCGCCCCGGCGTTGTCCACGAGCACGTCGATCTGGGGCGCCGCCTCGAGGATCCTGTCAGCGGCGGTGCGCACGGAGACCAGGGACGACATGTCGGCGACGACGACGACCACGTCGATCCCGGGCGTCTCGGCCGCCAGCTCGGCGCTGATGCGCTCGAGGCGCCCGGCATCACGCCCAACGAGGACGGGGCGCGCGCCCATCCGCGCGAACGCGCCCGCCGCCTCGCGCCCGAGCCCCGACGTCGGTCCGGTGAGCACAACGGTGCGTCCGGCCATCGTGGAGCACTCGGCGTCCGGCCAGGTGTAGAGCCGCCGTCGCAGGCCGAAGCCTAGACGGGTGAACGAGGGGACGACGAGCACTTCGGCCACGTCGTCGATCAGGTCGCGAGCATTCATCGCCGTCCAGTTCGGGCGAGGGACCCGTCCGGATCGGCAGGTCGCGCGAAGTGGTGGGCAGAGCCACCCAGCCGCACCCTGGAGACCGAGCCCCCGATGCCCCGCCTGCACGAGACGATCAACACCAGCCTCCCGCCCGAGGAGGCGTTCGCGTTCATCGCCGACTTCGCCAACTGCCCGCAGTGGGACCCGAACACGCCCACGTCGGAGCGGATCGGGTCGGGTCCCGCCGGGCCGGGTGCGCGTTACAGGCTCGGCGTCCTCCAGCGCGGGAGGGTCGTGCCCATGGAGTACACGATCAGCGTCTGGGAGCCGTCGAGCCGCGTGGTCCTCGTCGGCGAGGGTTCGGGCGTGCGCGCCACCGACGACATCCGCTTCACCGCGACCGGGTCCGGGACGCGCGTGGACTACACCGCCGACCTCCACCTCACAGGGCTGATGCGCCTGGCCGAGCCGTTCGCCGGCGGCGCGTTCGACAAGATCGCAAAGGGCGCGGCGGCGGGCATGAAGAAGGCCCTCGACGCCCGCGCCGAGGCGGCCGCTCGATGAGGGTGGCGGTTATCGGCTCCGGCGTGAGCGGTCTGTCGGCAGCCTGGGCCCTGCACCGGGACGGTCACGAGGTCGCGGTCTTCGAGCGCGAGACGGCGCCCGGCGGTCACGTGGCGACCGTCACGGTGGACGCGCCCGGCGGCCCGGTCAGCGTGGACACCGGGTTCATCGTCTACAACGAGCCCACGTACCCGCGGCTGGTTGCGTTGTTCAACGAGCTGGGCGTGGAGACGCAGCCATCCGACATGTCATTCGGGTCGATCTGCCGCGCCTGCGGCGTGGAGTTCGGGTCGCGCGGCGTCGGCGGGTTCTTCGCCCAGAAAGGTCTTGCGCTGCGCCCGGGCTACCTGCGCATGTTCCCCGACATCCTTCGCTTCTACGGCGACGCCCGGGGGATCCTCGACAGCCCGACGCCGACCGGCATGGATCTCGGCCAGTACCTCGCGGACCGCAAGTTCGGCAAGTCGTTCGCGGACCACTTCCTCGTCCCGATCACGGCGGCGGTCTGGTCCACGGCACCCGGCCGGACGCTCGAGTACCCGGTCGATTCGCTGCTCCGATTCCTCGACAACCACGGGCTCATCGGCGTGGGCAACGCCCATCCCTGGCGCACCGTGACCGGCGGCTCGCGCGCGTACGTGGACCGGCTGCTGGCGCGGCTCCCGGAGGGGACGCTGCGCGCGGGCTGCGGTGCCAATGACGTCACACGCGACGACGCGGGCGTGACCGTCCGCACGGCGCACGGGGGCGAGGAGCCGTTCGACGCGCTCGTGATGGCAGCCCACGCGGACGACGCGCTCGTGGCGCTGGGCGATGCCGACGATGCCGAGCGCCGGGCCCTCGGCGGCTTCGAGTACAACCGCAACGACGTGGTGCTGCACACCGACGAGCGGGTCATGCCCCGTCGGCAGGGCGCGTGGTCGTCGTGGAACGTGGACCAGGCCGCGTGCCACCCGCGCGGGGGCGCCGTGACCATGACCTACCACATGAACCGGCTCCAGCGGATCCCGGGCCCCATCCAGTACCTCGTGTCCATCAACCCTGGCGACACGGTTCGCGATGATCGGGTCATCCTCGCGCGCTCGTTCAGCCATCCGCTCTACACGTTCCGGTCGCTCAAGGCCCAGATGGCCATCCGCGGCCTCCAGGGCCACCGGAGCACCTGGTACGCGGGTGCGCACCTGGGCTTCGGGTTCCACGAGGACGGCTGCCGCTCGGGCTTCGAGGCGGCCGACCTGCTCTGCGCGGCCGCGGCGACGGGGGCGATCAGCGCCGTCGGGGCAGGGGAGCGAGCCGCATGAGGTCGCACCTGCTCGTCGGCAAGGTCCGCCACCGGCGGGCCCGTCCGGTCGAATACGCCCTCGAGCACGACGTCTACTACCTCGCCCTCGACCTCGCCGAGCTCGACGACGTGGCGCGGTCGCTCCGGCTCGTGGGTCGGAACCGCCGCAACGCGCTCGAGTTCCGCGACGCCGACCACTGGCCGGAGCCCGCGACCGACCTGCGGGCAACGGTCCTCGCGCACCTCAGTGCCGAGGGCGAGGACCCGAGCGGCTGGCGCATCACGCTGGTGACCAACCTGCGGGTGCTGGGCTACGTGTTCAACCCCGCGAGCTTCTACCTCTGCCGGGACGCTGCGGGCCGGCTGCGCCGCGTCATTGTCGAGGTGCACAACACGCACCTCGAGCGCCATCTGTACACGCTGCGGCAGCAGTCGGCGGGACCCGGCTTCGTCGCCTCAATGGAGAAGGACTTCTACGTGTCACCGTTCATCGACATGGAGGGCCGCTACACGGTGCGCGTGGCGGACGAGCGATCGGGCCTCAAGATCGCGATCAACGAGCGTCAGGACGACCGCCCGGTCCTCGCCACGAGCCTGGTGCTCGAGCGCCGGCGGCTGACCGACCGCGCCATCCTGCGCATGCTCCTGACGCGTCCGCTCATGACGCAGCGGACGATGGCCTTGATCCACGTCCACGCCTGGCGGCTGTGGCGCCGGGGGGTCCGGTTCCAGCGCCACGGCGCGTCCGTCGCGGCGCTCGCCGCCCGGCGCGCGGGCGAGGCCCAGCCCTCGACCATCGGCCCGGCGGCGCAGGTGGCCTCGTGAGCGGGCGCGTGGCCGTCCGCCCGTCCGCGGGCTTCGGCGACCAGATCATCCGCAAGCTCGCGATCGGGGCCGGCCTCAGCGTCGCGTCGCGGATCCGGATCGGCCGGCTCGCCGTGGTGCTGCCTGACGGACAGCGCCGCGTCTTCGGCGACCCGGCGTCGGCCCGCCAGGCGGAGATCCACGTGCACGACGCGGCCGCCGCCGTCCGCCTCCTGCTCCACGGGGAGACGGGGGTCGGCGAGGCGTACATGGACGGTCAGTGGTCGTCCCCCGACCTCGAGGGGCTGATCGAGCTCGCGGCCCTCAACCGCTCGGCGCTCGGCCTAGGCTCGCGATGGTGGCGCCTCCCGCTCGAGCTCCCTCGCCGGCTGGCCCATCGCGCCCGTCGGAACACGAAGAGCAAGGCGCGCGAGAACATCTCCGCGCACTACGACCTGGGCAATGACTTCTACCGCCTGTTCCTCGACGAGACCATGACGTACTCGGCCGCCGTGTTCGAGTCGCCCGACCAGCCCCTCGCCGACGCCCAGCGCACCAAGTACCGGCGGATCGCCGAGGGGGCCGGGCTCCACAAGGGGATGCACGTCCTCGAGATCGGGACCGGCTGGGGCGGGTTCGCGCTCTATGCGGCAGGGGAGATCGGCTGTCGCGTGACCACGGTCACGATCTCGCGCGAGCAGCATGCCCTCGCCAGCGAGCGCGTGCGCTCGGCCGGGCTCGAGCACCTCGTCGATGTCCAGCTGCGCGACTACCGGGACATCGCCGGCCAGTACGACGCGGTTGTGTCCATCGAGATGCTCGAGGCGGTCGGCGCCGAGTACCACGCCACGTACTTCGAGGCGATCGACCGGGTCCTGCGTCCAGGAGGCAAGCTGAGCCTCCAGGTGATCACCTTCCCGGACGTGGCCTACGAGCCGCAGATGCGCGGCGCCAACTGGATCCAGACGTACATCTTCCCGGGCGGTCTGTGCCCCTCGCTCGCGGTCATCGAGCAGTCCACGCACGGCACGAGGCTCCTCGTTCGCGAGGTGCGCGATATCGCATCGAGCTACGCCCTCACGCTCCGGGCGTGGCGCACGCGGTTCCTCGCCAACGCGGAGGCCGTCCGGGCGCTCGGCTTCGACGAGCGCTTCATGCGGATGTGGGAGTACTACCTCGCGCTGTCGGAGGCCGGCTTCGCGACAGGACTCACCCAGGACCTGCAGATCGTCATGGAGCGCGGGCGAGGCATCGAGGCCTGACTGACGGGGCCGCCCCCAAGAAGCGCTCGATGGACCCCGCTCCCGGGGGCCGACCGGACGCTACGTGCTCCATTCCCGCATCGCACACTCCTGCTGCCGGACCAGCCCAACGGGGGGTGACACATGTCCGGGCGGTCAGGGAGGAATGGATGCACGCAGCCCGGTCCATCTTGGGACTCGTCACCGCCGCGGTGCTGGTCGCAGCCTGCGGGAGCACGGGGCCCACCCCGGTACCGAGCGCGGCCGCGCAAACCGCGAGCGCCGCTGCGGTGGTCGTCACCGCCAGCCCGGCGCCGTCACCGTCGGCCCCGTCGGTGACCCCGTCCCCGTCTGCCACCGAGGCGCCGAGCCCGAGCCCGAGCGCGGCCGATTACGGCGCGATGTTCAGCAAGGCCGTCACCGACCCGTTCTTCGCCCCGCACGTCGTGCTGAAGGGCGTCGCCACGGTCGCCGGCCAGATGGTGGCGACGCAGGGCACGATCGACGTCAATTACGGCATCGAGCACACCGTCACCACCACGATCGCGAACGGCAAGAAGACCACCACGGAAGAGATCTCCACCAGCGACGCCAAGTACGAGCGACGGCTGGGCGTCTGGTGGGCTGCGGGCAAGCCGGGAGCCGGCGACCTCAGCAAGGTAGTCACCGGCATTGGCGGGTTCGTGGACGCCGGACCGGATACGCTCAACGGCGCCCCGGTCCACCACGTGACCCTGCCTGCTGGGACCACCGTGCCGGGCACGACGATCGGGCTCGCCGGGGACGCTGCGGCGAGCGCCAGGGTCACGCTCGAGGGCTGGGCGGACGCCAGCGGGAGGCCGGCCGCGGTCCGCGTGACCGCCACGTGGGACCAGCCGAACACTGGCGGGGCGACCGCACCCGCCCAGATGACGGTGGATCTCACGTTCGAGGGCGCTGCGCCCAGCGTGACGGTCCCGACGCCGGACCAGATCTGGAAGTACCGAACCTCGACCCTATTCCACTACCGGGTCGCTTACCCGTCGAGCTGGGAGGTCAAGCGCGGCAGCAAGAAGCTCTGGGACAGCTACATCGGGTTCGACGGGACCTACTTCGGGACGCGCGGGGACGTCCTGAAGGCATGGACCGTTAACTCCTACACCTCGTATGCCGTGCGCCACCCGGGGAAGTGGTCGGGGCTGGCGAACGCCAAGGCCACGTCGCCGACCTCCCTGCGCGTGGCCGGCTCGCAGGGTCGCACGCTGATGGTCCACGGCACTTACAAGGGCCAGGTGTGGTGGACCATCAACGCCGTGGCGGGCCACGGCGGGCGCATCTACGTCCTTGAGATGGGCGTCCCACGCGTGCCGACCGCGGCCGACAAGGCGATGTTCGCCGCGTTCGTGGCCAACTACTCGTTCAAGTAGGCGCTGGCGGTTCAGGCGCCCTCAGCGGCGATCTGCGCCAGGTAGGCGGAGATCGACGGCACGTCGTAGAGGCGGCGCTCGAAGTAGTCGTTCACCGCCCGCAGCGCCTCGTCCTTCACCGAGCCCACGACCGCGGTCCTCGAGCCGGCGCCACCGGCCGTCCGCAGGTTCTCGCGAACGGCGTTGAGGCTGCGGACCATGTCCGCCTCGGCCGGCCCGTCGAGCGCGGCCACGGCCGCCATGATCAGCTGATCCGCCTGGGCGAGCAGCATCTCGGGGTCGAAGTCCGAGCCGGGCGTGTCCGCGTCGTCGAGCGTCCGGACGAGCGCTGCGATCTGGTAGAGCGCCGTGGTGGGCTCGTCGAACAGCTCGCGCAGGTAGACGGCCTCGGGGTAGCGGCCGGTCAGCCGGAAGATGTTGTAGAGCCGCCGGGCGACCTTCCCGTAGTTGGGGTCCTTGACGGTGTACTTCCAGACCTCGTGGCGGAGCTGCTCGACGTAGTCGTCCACCGCGTCCGACGAGAGCTCGGACACGAGCCGGCGCACGAGCGGGAGCGACTCGCTCTCGAGGTAGACCTCCTGGAAGTACGGGTCGATGCCGCTGTCGAGCGAGGCCACCGAGCCGTCGGGCGCCTCCCAGGTCACGTCGAGGACGTTGCTCGCGTTGGCGAGCGCCCGCCGCGCCGGGTCTGCGACGATCCAGTCGAGCTTGCACCAGCCGGGCTCTCTCGCGGCCTGCTCCCAGGTGACCGAGACGGGCGTTCCGTCGCGCACCGCATCGATGCAGCCGGCCTCGATCTCGTCGGGCAACCACGCGATGGGGCTGCCGGCTCGGACCGTGGCCCCGCGGAGCTCGGCATCGAACGGCCAGGTGCCGAGCTTGACCTCCCAGAGCCGGAATGTCGGGCCGAGGCGGGTCGAGCGGGCCTTCGCGCGCATCTCCTCGCCCAGGATCCGGCACGCGTCCTCGCGGGTCGGTGCGCTGATGTGGACGCGCTCGAAGAAGTCGCAGTCGCCGGGGAACGACTGGATCTTGCTCTGCGCCGCCGAGCCCGAGAGCGCGAGCGCCGTGCGGACCGTCGGGAGGCGGTCGGGCATGCCGACGATCTCGCCGATCGCGCGGAACCGGGCGAGGTCGCGGGTCGTGAAGTCGAGCATGGACACGCGGTGGCCGTAGACGCCCGTGTCCACGTCGACCACGATGTCGCCCCCCACGGCCTCGGCCTCGATGGCGCCGACCCATGCCGCGGCCTCGGTCTCGTCGAGCTCCACGCCCAGGCGCCGCGCGGACTCGACCACGCTCGCCAGCGATGCCCCGATTGCCGTCACGTCGTCCGTCATGGTGGCGCCCTCCGCTCCCGGCCGACCCCGAACCGGCCACGCTTCCAGTATCGGTCGCGGCGTGGACCCGCGTCCGGCGCGGATGCGCCCGAGGCCTCGCGGTTGCTAGCATCGCCGCACGACCCGTCCGATCGAGGCGGGCGTCCCACCGAGCTGGAGCGGCGTGAGCGACGAGACCTGGATCAGCGTGGACGTCGAGACGTCCGGGCCTACGCCCGCGACCGGCAGCCTGATCGCAATTGGCGCGTGCCTGGTCGATCGGCCGGAGGAGGGGATCGAGCTGCTCCTCCGCCACGACCCCGCCATGCCCTGGAGCGACGAGGCGGAGGCCGTCCACCGGCTCGATCGAGCGACCCTCGATCGCGACGGGCTCGAGCCCCAGGAGGCCATGCTCGCGCTCGACGCCTGGCTCGACGCCGTGGTCCCGGCGGGCTCCCGCCCGGTGTTCGTGGCGCTGAACGCCCCGTTCGACTGGATGTTCGTGGCGGACGCGGCCTGGCGGCACCTCGGGCGCAACCCGTTCGGGATCAACGCGCTCGACATCAAGGCGCTGTACCTCGGCCGGCACCTCGACGACGTGGACCGCTGGTCCGCGACCACGCGCCACGAGATGCTCAAGCGCTATCCGGTAAACCTGCCCCACACGCACCGCGCGCTCGACGACGCGCGCGAGCAGGCGCTGCTCTGCCATGCGATCCGTGACCGGGCCCGCCACGCCCCGGAGACCTGAGGCCCGGACGAATCCGGGGCGGCGGTCGCGCGTCAGCGGTCGCGCGTCAGCGGCCCCGGCGAACGGCCCCGGCGATCAGCAGGCCGCCCAGCGCAATCACCGCGACCGGCCAGAGCAGCTCCCAGTTGACGGGGATGTAGTCCTTCACCAGGAACCAGACGCCGAGCGCTATCAGCACGGCGCCGATGACGATGCTGGCGCGATCCACAGGGAATGGGCTGCTGGGGTCGGCCCGCGGTCGGCCCCAGTCCTCTGGCCAGCTCGTTGGCGTGCCGCCGGGCGTCGGCGGGCCCGGCGCGGCTCCAGACGGCGGGGCGCCGACGGGTCCTGCGCCACCTTGCCAGCCGGTCTGTCCGGTCCAGGCGCCGCCGGGCGCCGAGCTGCCCCAGCCCTGGCTCGACGCGGGCCCCCAGCTCGGCGGTCCGGGCTGGTGAACTCGGCCGCGCGGTGCCCATCCGGGCGGGGCGTCAGGCACCACCACCGCCATCACGATGTACAGCACGACGAACACGCCACCAGACAGGAGCGCCAGCAGCGCCCAGACGATGCGCACGAGGGACGGGTCGAGGCCGAGCCACGCGGCCAGGCCGCCGCACACGCCCGAGATCGAGCGGTCGGTGGTGGACTT
>Ga0302299_10002650_pt1 | contig 10898 bp, 9 predicted proteins | sample III_Fen_N3_4_FD_198795 | JGI IMG/M metagenome (GOLD analysis project Ga0302299, IMG submission 198795) | Peat permafrost microbial communities from Stordalen Mire near Abisko, Sweden - III_Fen_N3_4 | ecosystem: Environmental > Terrestrial > Soil > Wetlands > Permafrost | place: Sweden: Abisko...
ATCGCGGCGCTGAACCCGAACGCGCCCTGAGGCGTCGCGTCGGACGCGGTCAATCGTGCCTGCTTGACCCAGCGATCGTGGTGCAGGCGGAACACGTACGCCGCGCCGGTGCCGGCCTCCTGACCGGCGCCGATCACGATGGTCTTGCCGCTGATGCTCACCGCGTTGCCGAACCCACCCGGGGTGGCGGAGTCGGGGTTGGTCAGCCTCGCTGTCTGGGTCCACGCGGTACCGCGCCGGGTGAACACGTAGGCCGCGAGCCCCGGCAGACCCTCTTCCTCGGGCCCGTCGGCACCGACGACCAAGGTGTCGCCGCTCAGCGCGACGCCCAGATCGAACCCGAAGTCTGCGGACGGCGTGGGGTCGCCCGGGAACAGCTCGGCCTCCAGGCCCCACTGCCCGGCGACGCGCCGGAACACGTAGGCCGCGCCACACGGGACTCCGTCCGGCGTGATCGCTCTGGGTGAACCGAGCACCACGGTGTCGCCGTCGACCGTCATGCTGGTCGCGAACAGGTCCGCCGTGTGACCGTCCGGCGCGATCAGCCGGGCTTCTGGGACCCACGCGCCGGCGATGCGCCGGAACACGTAGGCGGCCCCGCTCTCCGGCTCGACGCCGTCCTCCTCGAACGCGCCGACGACCATCACCGAGCCCTTCACGGCAACGCTGTAGCCGAACAGGCCGAACTGCTGCGGACTGGGTGAGAACAGCTGGTGCTCGACGAGCGGCCCGATCGGGTCGGCGTGCGTGGTGGCGGGTGTGGCAAGTACTGCACAGGTCGCAATGGTGACGGCTCTCATGCTGTGTTCCTTTGTTGGATTATCGCGTTGCCATGATCGGTTGTATAGATCCTGAGTTGGTTTGTCACTCTCGTTCGCATCGAGGGCCCCGCGGCGCAGGCTGGTTGAGCGTGTTTGCCACGGGCTGCCGGATCGATGCTGGCTCGGCGCTTGCCGTCGAGCAGGCCATCGTCAGCCGCGTCGCACGAAGCGCAACGCGGCACGTGTCGCGAATCGCGATGTGCCAATCAAGGCGCGTGGCATGCTCCGATTGCGATGTGCGGTAGTCATGTGCAGTCGCAGGCGGCTCGGCTGCCACGAGCGCTCATGTGCGCGAGATCGAGCTCGCGTTCGCGACGGCTGGCGACACCCGCCCACCAGATCGTTCGCGCGGCCCGCGACCGAGCGTGTACAACGTGACTCGATGATCGATCCAGAACGCTACGTCGCCGCGCTGCGGTTCGCCGCCGAGCGCCACCACGCCCAGCGGGTGCCGGACACCGACCTGCCGTACCTCGTCCACGTGGTGTCGGTCGCCGCCGAGACGATCGCCGCGCTCGCGCCAGGCATCGACGCCGATCTCGCGGTCGGCTGCGCGCTGCTGCACGACACGATCGAGGACACCGGGGCGACGCACGGCGAGCTGGTCGACCGGTTCGGGCCCGCGATCGCCGACGGCGTGCTCGCGCTCAGCAAGGACAGCGCGCTGGCCAAGGCCGACCGCATGGCCGACAGCTTGCGCCGGATCGCGCAGCAGCCGCGCGAGGTGTGGATGGTCAAGCTCGCCGACCGGATCACCAACCTCTCGCCACCGCCGCGCGGCTGGCCTCCCGACAAGCGTCGGCAGTATCGCGACGAGGCGATCGCGATCGCGGATGCGCTGGAGGCCGCGAGCCCGGTCCTGGGCGCCCGGCTGCGCGCGCGGATCGCGGGGTACGCGGCCTACCTGTAGTGCTCGACGTCGGGGGCGGTCATGACGACGAAGCTGCGGTGCAGCAGGCGGTCGGCCGGTAGCGCACGGACCAGGCGCGCGAGCAGCGCGAGGATCTCGACGTGGCTCGCGAGTTGCTCCGGAGTGAGACGGCGAGGGTGTGCGCGCACGCTCGTCGAATCGGCCGCTCGCGCCAGGTGTGTAGCCCGGCAGCGGGTCGAGGTGCGAGCGCTCCACCTGCGGAGGCGGCAGCACCGCCGCTCGGTCAGCGCCAGGCAGGCGGTCTTGTCGCCTGGTTCGAAGTCGCACGTCTCGCGGTAGATCCGGCCGCCGCGCGGCTACTATCCGCCCGATGAGCGGTTCGAGACTGTGGCCTGAAATGGACCTGGGTTGCCGCGAGAGAGGCGGCTGGATGGCCGCCGCAGGGCAGTCGGTGCACGTGGTGGCGATGGCGGGCATCGTGCTGATCGCAGCGCTCGTGCCGTCGCGATCGGCGGTGGCCGAGCCGCGCCCGGCGGCGCGAGTGCTGTGGGTGCAGACGCGCCCCGAGGCGCGCGCATCGCTGACGCTCGACGGTCCGTGGCTCGACCGGCGCGCAGGTGCCGAGCTCCGGCTCCGGGTACGGGACGACCGCGGCGCACGGATCCGGTTCGTCGAGTCGTTCGACGACCTGGAGCTCCTGTTCTACGTCGAGCGTGACGGGCTGAAGACCTGCACGCTCCCCGGCGCGGTGCTCTATCCGAGCGAGGCCGCGGCGGCCAAGCACTTCGGCGATCTCAGCCCTGGGGTGCGGCCCGAGCCGGGCACGTGCAGCAATGACGCTGCGCCCGCCAGGCGCGGGCTCGTGAAGCTCAAGCTCGACCTGTCGATCCCGTACGCTCCGGGCCATCGCGTCGAGGCGCGGGGCTATGTCCCGGAGAAGGCGCTCGGGCAGGTGTTCGTCGAGTCCGACGTGACGCGCTCGTTCAGCCCCGACGCGACGCTGCCGGGCAACTACCGCTTGCTCGACGCTCCCGCCGGAGCCGCCTTCGTGTTCAGCGCGAGCTCCGACCGGCGGGAGGCGCAGAAGCTCGGGCACAACGGCAGGTACACGCTGGTCCGGACCGAGCCAGGCGCAGTCGGCTGGATCGCGTCGAGCTCGGTGCAGGACATCCCCTCGGACGACTCGTCTGGTGATCCCAACGGGGTCGAGGGTGGTATGGAGGCCCCCGGCGCCCACATCGTGCTGCCGGTCGGCACCGTGCTCCGCGAATCGGTCAACGGTCAACCGATCGGCGAGGTGACCGGTCCATTCGTCCGCCATGCAGTGCGGCAGGACGGCGGCTGGTCGCGGTTCGACGTGGACACGCGTTTCGGGACGGTGGCGGTGTGGGCCCAGACCTCGACCCCCGCGATGCCCGCGTCCGCGCCCACCCGGCCCGCGCCCCGCAATCCCTGGCGGTAGCCACGACCGGGCTCCGGTGTTCGAACCCGCCACACGCGTCGCTCGGCTCGAATCGCGCTGTGGTCCGACCCGAGGGCGAAGCGAGCACGCTCACCGAGCGGCTCGGAGCTAGCAGGCAGGGACGAGGTCTCGACCGGCGAAGAACTCATCGACGAGCGCCTGCCAGGCCCGGGCGTTCTCCGCCGGTCCGCACTTGAAGGCGCGGCGCGCGAGCTTGCCCGCGGCGAGCATCTCGCTCTGCTCCTTCCAGTAGCGTACCGCCAGCTCGGCCGCGTACTCGTGCACCGCGTCGCCGTTGTTCTGCTGGAATGCGTAGTAGGTACCGCCGCGCACCATGGTGGAGTTCGGCGCGTACGGTGTCAGGCAGCGGATCGCGTCGGCCCGCCTGCAGCGCGCGAGGATCGCGTCGTAGTCCGCGCGCAGGTGCTTCGCCGACCAGTCGCCGTGATCGCCGTCGTTCGAATGGAACAGCTCGTGGAACAGGGTCTCGCGCACGCCGCCTGCGCTGGTGAGCAGCGAGCCCTCCACGTTGTAGGCGATCGTCCAGCCGCTGGCGTACGCGCTCGGGGTGCGCTTGCCGACCGAGCGCACGAACTGGAACGCGAGCCCGCGCCAGCGGTAGCGCGGCGCCGCGTGGTCGGCGAACACGTCGGTGAAGAACCGGTCGATCGCGTGCGCGCCGTCGGCGACCCACGCCAGGTGCGCGCGATAGCCGCCGACCGGCAGCTGGGGTACGAGGTGGATCTTTCCGCGGTAGCCTCCGTCCATGATCTCGTCGGGGCCGACCCCGGCGAGGTCGCCGTGCTCGGTCCACAGCGCGAGCGCGAGGTCCCGTGCCGCGGCGTCGCGCCGGTACGCGCGGTCGAGCAGGCACGCGACGTCCTCGCAGGCGTCGGCCGCCGGGAGCATGGTCCGCGCGGCGACGACGCCGATCGGGGGTGCGGCTGCTGTCGAGGTGTCCGTCGCGGTGGCCGGGCTGGCCGCGCGCGGCGTGGCCGGTGTGGCCGGCGTCGCCGGCGCGGGTGTGACGGAGGCCGCGAGGAACAGCGTGGCGAGCGCGAGGCGCATCCCGGCAAGCGTAGCGGATGCGCGGACGACCGCCGGTGGTTTGTCGCTCCGGCGCGGCGCAAAACCGGCTGTGTGCGCGGCGCGGGCGGATTATCCTCCCCGCATGTGCCGCAACATCCGCCCGCTGTTCAACTTCGAGCCGCCTGCGACCGAGGAGGAGATCCACGCCGCGGCCCTGCAGTACGTCCGCAAGGTGAGCGGGACGCGCAAGCCGAGCGAGCACAACACCGACCCGTTCGAGCGCGCCGTCGCCGAGATCGCGGAGGCGACGCGCCGGCTGGTCGAGTCGCTCGAGACCACGGCGCCGCCGAAGAACCGCGAGATCGAGGCCGCGAAGGCGCGCGAGCGCAGCGCCACCCGGTTCGGCTAGGAGTCTGTGGTTCGTAGCGGTGCCGCTTCCTGCGCGGCACCGCCAGTCCGAGGGCGGCGGCCGCGCGAGCCGCTATGCAGCGGCCGCGGTGGTCAGCGACGGCCGGGTGGCCGCTCGCCAGCGCGTTGCTCGACTTGACCAGGCTGGTCCCGCCGACGCCGGTGATCCGGGCCGAGGTGCCGGGATAGTCCGGGCCCTTGCCGGAGTCGTTGAACCCGTCGTCGCCGCGGATGGTAAGCCTGGCCACCGCGCGATGCGCCGACGTGGCTGACATGGTCGTCGAACGCTGTGATCGTTAAGGAATCTGTTAATCCAGGGACGGTGTGCCAGCTCGTCACGTGGCCACCCGACCTGCTGTGCGGGCCGCTGTCCGCGCTCCGGACGCTACCGCACCAGCTCGGCGATCGCAGCGGCGACCTGCGGGACGCGGCGGCCGGCGGTGTCGATCGTGTGCTCGGCCCGGGCGTAGAGCTTGTCGCGAGCCGCGAGCAGCGCGCGCAGCTCGGCGAACGCGTGCGGGTTCTCGGCCATCGGGCGCTGGTCGCCCTGCGCGACCACGCGGTTCCAGTGGTCCTCGGGCCGCGCGGACAGCCACACCGTGCGGCAGCGCGCGCGCAGCAGCGCATAGTTCGTCGGATCGTTGACGATCGAGCCGCCGGTCGCCAGCACCATCGCCGGTGGGTCGGCGAGCAGCTGGGTCAGCACCTCGCGCTCGATCCGGCGGTAGTACGCCTCGCCGTGCAGCGCGAATAGCTCACCGAGCGGCAAGCCCGCGACCTGCTCGATCCGCTGGTCGAGCTCGACGAACGCGACCCCGAGGCGCTTCGCGAGCGCCGCGCCGACCGACGACTTGCCAGCGCCGCGCACGCCGAGCAGGGCGATCGGCTTTCGGTCGGACGGCGCGTCGGCAGGAGCGAGCAGGGCGGACGGCGAGGTGCCAAGCGCGTGCGCGACGTCGGCAAACCGGCGCAGCGAGATGTTGCCGTCGCCGGTCTCGAGCTGGGCGAGGAAGCGCTCCGAAACGCCGCAGTGCGTCGCGAGCTCGCGGCGCGACCAGCCGAGCCGCTCGCGGTGGCCGCGCACGGCCGCCCCGACGGTCTCGAGGTAGCTCGCCATAGGCAATATAATGCACGATAGATCCGAGGTGACAAGCAGTAAATTGCTTGATACGAACCAACGATGGATCCGACGCACTTCGAGACCCACCCGTCGCGCTACCGGCACTGGAAGCTGACGACCGCCGGCGAGGTCGCGACGCTGGTGATGGCGGTCGACGCCGACCACCCGCACCGTCCCGGCTACGAGCTGAAGCTCAACTCCTACGATCTGTCGGTCGACATCGAGCTCGCCGACGCGATCCTGCGCCTGCGGTTCGAGCACCCCGAGGTCAAGGCGCTGGTGATCACCGCCGAGCTCGATCGGGTGTTCTGCTCGGGCGCCAACATCTACATGCTCGGGATGTCGACCCACTCGTTCAAGGTGAACTTCTGCAAGTTCACCAACGAGACCCGGCTCACCCTCGAGGACGCATCGGCGAATTCGGGCCTGGCCTCGCTCGCCGCGTGCAAGGGCACCACCGCGGGCGGTGGCTACGAGCTCGCGCTCGCTTGCGACGAGACCATGCTGGTCGACGACGGCAACTCGGCGGTGTCGTTCCCCGAGACCCCGCTGCTCGCGGTGCTGCCCGGCACCGGCGGGCTCACCCGGCTGGTCGACAAGCGCAAGGTCCGCCGCGATCGCGCGGACGTGTTCTGCACCACGGCCGAGGGCATCAAGGGCAAGCGCGCGAAGGACTGGGGCCTGGTCGATCACGTGGTGTCGCGCAGCAAGTGGGACGAGACCGTCGCGGCGCGCGCGGCGGCGCTCGCCGCTCGCCAGACCGTGGCGCGCGGCCCCGCGGTCCAGCTGTCCGAGCTCGCACCCAGGGTCACCGACAAGGCGCTCACCTACCGGTACGTCGAGCTCGCGGTCGATCGCGCGGCGCGCACCGCGGCGCTCGTGGTCAAGGGCCCCGACGCGGCGCCGCCGGCCGACCTGACCTCGCCCGAGCTGTGGTCGCTGCGCGCGTTCCGCGAGCTCGACGACGCCCTGCTCCGGCTGCGGTTCGATCTGCCCGAGATCGGCATCGTCACCGTGCGCACCGCCGGCGATCCGAAGCTCGTGATCGCGCACGACGAGGCGCTCGCGAAGGCGACCACCGGGTTTGCGCGCGAGGTCCGGCTGCTGCAGCGCCGTGTGCTCAAGCGGTTCGACAACACCGCGCGCAGCTTCTACGCCGTCGCCGACCGCGCCGACAGCTGCTTCGCCGGCTCGCTGCTCGAGCTCGCGCTGGGCGCCGACCGGTTCTACATGCTGATCGACAAGGCCGAGGCCGTGGCCGTCGCGACCTCGGTCGCCAACCAGGGCTTCTTCACGATGTCGACCGGGCTGTCGCGGCTCGAGGCCCGGTTCTACGGCGAGCCGGCGCGGGTCGGCAAGCTGCTCGCGCGCGGCAGCGAGGGCGCGATCCCGTCCGAGGAGGCCGAGCAGCTCGGCCTCGCGACGATCGCCGCCGACGACATCGACTTCGAGGACGAGCTGCGGATCGCGATCGAGGAGCGCGCGTCGCTGTCGCCCGACGCGCTGACCGGCATGGAGCAGTCGCTCCGGTTCGTCGGGCCCGAGACCCTCGAGACCAAGATCTTCGGCCGGCTGTCGGCCTGGCAGAACTGGATCTTCACCCGCGCCAACTCGACCGGCGAGCACGGCGCGCTCACCCTGTACGGCCAGCCCGAGCGGCCGCAGTTCCAGTGGAAGAGGACGTAGACGGCAAGCCCCACCCCCGTGGGGCGCGCAGCAACGCGAAGCGTTGCGGAGGTAACATGACCGCGGTACTCACTGACGAGAAGATCCCGAACAACGTCAACCTCGCGGGTGACAAGCGCCTGCAGCGCGCGCTCGAGGCCTGGCAGCCGCACTTCATCGACTGGTGGAAGCAGATGGGCCCGGTCGGCTGGCAGGAGCGCGACATCTACCTGCGCACCGCCGTGTCGGTCGAGTCCGAGGGCTGGGCTCACTTCGACTACGTCAAGATGCCCGACTATCGCTGGGGCATCTTCCTCGAGCCCAAAGCGGACGGCCGCACCCACGGGTTCGGCGACTTCCAGGGCCAGCCGGTGTGGGACGAGGTCCCGGGCGAGTTTCGCAACCTCTTGCGCCGCCTGGTCGTCACCCAGGGCGACACCGAGCCTGCCAGCGTCGAGCAGCAGCGCGATCTCGGCGCCACCGCGCCGTCGCTCTACGACCTGCGCAACCTGTTCCAGGTCAACGTCGAGGAGGGCCGCCACCTGTGGGCGATGGTCTACCTGCTGCACACCTACTTCGGCCGCGACGGCCGCGAGGAGGCCGAGGAGCTGCTCGCGCGGCGCTCGGGCGACGCCGACAAGCCGCGCATCCTCGGGGCATTCAACGAGCCGACGTCGCACTGGTTGTCGTTCTTCATGTTCACCATGTTCACCGACCGCGACGGCAAGTATCAGCTGAGCGCGCTCGCCGAGAGCGGCTTCGATCCGCTGGCCCGGACCTGCCGGTTCATGCTGACCGAGGAAGCCCACCACATGTTCGTCGGCGAGACCGGCATCCAGCGCGTGGTCAAGCGCGCCTGCGAGCTGATGAAGCAGCCCGGCGGCGATGTCCGCGCGCAGGGCGGCGTCGATCTGCCGACCGTCCAGAAGTACTTGAACCTCTGGTACACGCTGTCGCTCGATCTGTTCGGCGGCGAGGTGTCGTCGAACGCCGCCGATGCGTTCGCCGCGGGCCTCAAGGGCCGCTACAAGGAGGACCGCTACGACGAGCACAAGCTGGTTGGCTCGCACTTCGCGATGGACGTCCTCGAGGGTGGCAAGGTGGTCCACAAGGACATCCCGATGCGCAACGCGCTCAACGAGGTGCTGCGCACCGAGTACATCAAGGACTGTCAGCGCGGCGTCGATCGCTGGAACAAGACGATCAAGGACGAGGGCGTCGACTTCGAGCTGGTCCTGCCGTCGAACAAGTTCCATCGCCAGATCGGCATGTGGGCCGGCCACTGGTTCTCGCCCGACGGGGCCCAGCTCGACGCCGCCGCGTTCGCGGCCCGGCGCAACGAGTGGCTGCCGAGCGACGCCGACGAGCGCTACGTGAAGAGCCTGATGCGCCCCGTATTCGAGCCCGGCAAGATGGCGAGCTGGATCGCGCCGCCCAACAAGGGCATCAACGGCCTGCCCGGCGACTTTGTCTACGTCCGGCCGTAGCCCGGGACAACCTTGGTGGGGAGGACCCGCCCAGCTCCAGCCGGACGATGTTCGGCTTCGCCGGCGTCGATAGCCTGGCCGGAAAGGCGAAAGCGCGGGCGCCAAGATCGCCCAAGCCGCGGTCGCGCCAAGGGCATAGACTGTCTGGCATGCTGTCGACCGGCGATCGTCGGCGGATCGTGTTCTGGCGGCCCGAGTCTCCGTCGGTGACCGGCATGCTTCGCGTCGAGCACGAGGATCGCCTCAAGACCACCTACTGCGAGCACTTCCTGGTGGTGGTGGTCTACGAGGGTGCGTTCGACGGCTGGTATCGCGGCGGTGTGTGCACGCACGTCGCAGGCGCGCTCAAGCTCAAGGAGCCTGGCGAGGTCCATCGCGATGTGCGGGTGCACGCGCCGTTCACGCTCCAGGGCGCGGGGTTCTCGCCCGAGCTGGTGGCCGCGGCGGCCTCGGCGCTGGGGCTGCGCGGGCCGCTGCACTTCAAGGCGCCCGGCTTCGGCGCGAAGGAGCGCGCGACCCGGCTCGCGTTCGCCATGCACGCCGCGCTCATGTGCCCAGGTGTGCCGGAGCTCGAGCGGGCCACCCGCGTGGCCGAGACGCTCGGCGAGCTGCTCGGCGACGGGCAGCGATCGAGCGCGACGCATGGCCGCGAGCGCGCGTCGCGGGCGGTGCGCCTGGCCCGCGCCTTCCTCCACGACGCGCTGGCCGACAGGGTCACGCTCGACGAGCTCGCCGCGTACGCGAGGCTCGACAAGTTCCACCTGGTGCGCGCGTTCCGTGCCGAGGTCGGGCTGCCGCCGTACGAGTACCTGACCCACGTGCGGATCTGGAAGGCGAGGGAGCTGCTGCAGCGCGGGGCGCTGGTCGCGGAGGCGGCGCAGGCGGTCGGCTTCTACGACGAGAGCCAGCTCCACCGCCACTTCCGCCGCATCGTCGGGCTCACGCCGGGCCGGTTCTCCCGGGGCTTCGCAGGCCGCGCACGAGGCGCCCGAGGAGCGTGAGCTGCGCGGGGGCGGAGGCAGCCATCCGCGCGCGGTGTAGCCGCGGTCAGTTGGCGCCCGCGATCATCGCGCGCACCGCTTCGACCGCCCAGGCGCGATCGATCCGCAGCTCGCGCGTGTCGGGCCGGCCGCTCGAACGCGCCGCGAGCTTGGTGTAGGCGGAGAGCGGGCTCGCGAGCGCGCGCGGGCTGTCGGGCGCGAACAGCACCCAGCGGATGGTGTCGCCGTCGACAGCGTCGAACAGGAGGACGAGATCGAGATCGCGGTCGTCGCGCGACGCGAGCAGGAGGACCTTGGCCATCTCGATCGCGCGGTCGTCGAGCCCGGCGTCGAGCAGCTTGACCTTCTCGATCAGCGCGTTGAGCGACGGGACGAGGCGCTGCGTGCCGCTCGCGCTCGCCACCCGGAACGCGGCCTCACCCTCGGCCATCGCGGGCTCGCCGCCCGGGCACACCTGGCACCAGTAGTCGGCGTCGGGGTCGTGGAACAGCACAGTCGCTGCCAGCTGGCTGAGCCGGCCGCACGGGCAGGCCAGGACGTTGAGCTCGCCGGCGAGCAGGCGCTGCTTCGCGGCGGGCTCGGTGCGGGTGTTGATGCTCTGCACGAGCTGGCATTCGCGTTCGTGGTCACACGCGGGGCAGCGCACGCGGACGGCGCCGGTGATCGGCATCACCGGCAGGGTACGCGAACCGCCGGTCGATTTCCTGCGACGCGGCACAGGGTCGCCGCTCCAGGCAGCGCACGGCCGGCACAGCGACCCGCGGCCGCGAAGGAGGATCCATGGCGAGCCACGGTCAAGAGCGCACGCGATCGCACCCCGTCGACAGCGGCCCCGCGGCGGACAGTGACCGCGCCAGCCCCGGCCGGCTGAGCTGGTTCCAGCCCGCGACCGCGGTCTCGGCGGTGCCCGGCAAGCAGACGCTGAGCGAGAGGGCCGCCCCGGCCGGAGCTGCGGCCGCGGTGCAGAAGCAGGAGCGTGGCTCGGCGTCGACCGCCGACGCGGTGGCGACGGCGAGCCGGGGTGTTGCGGGCGG
>Ga0302299_10002651_pt1 | contig 10897 bp, 11 predicted proteins | sample III_Fen_N3_4_FD_198795 | JGI IMG/M metagenome (GOLD analysis project Ga0302299, IMG submission 198795) | Peat permafrost microbial communities from Stordalen Mire near Abisko, Sweden - III_Fen_N3_4 | ecosystem: Environmental > Terrestrial > Soil > Wetlands > Permafrost | place: Sweden: Abisko...
CGAAATCCGCATATGTGCGCATCCCGCTCGGCCGACCCTGCACGGTGGTCGATGCCCGACTGCCGAGGTCGGCCGAGCGCGAGGCGAGCAAGATCTTGCAAACCCAGGTCGATCACAGGTCGTTGCCCGCATAGGAGAGGTTGAAACTCTTGTTGGCCAAGGGGAAGTCGGGGACGATGGTGTCCGCCATGGCCACCGGCAACGCGGGCCAGTTGAAGAATGACGGGTCGACGATCTTGACCCGGGTCAGTACGCCGGAATCGTCGATCTCCACCCGGTGCACGATCGTCCCGCGCCACCCCTCGACGATCCCGACGCCGGAAATTGCTCCCGCCGGTGGACTGGCCGAGGACGCCCCGTCGGCGGTCGCAGCGCCCAACTGCTGCACCAGATCCGCGATGGATCCGACCGACGCGTCGATCTCCTCCGCACGCACCAGGAAGCGCGACAGCACATCCCCGACGGTGCGGGAGTGGACGACCGGCCGGTAGGCCAGGCCGGCAACCGGATGATCATGGCGGGCATCCACGGCCACCCCGCTCGCCCGCGCGACGTAGCCCAATGTGCCCAGGTCGAGCGCCTGCTGACGGGTCAGCACCGCGGTGCCCTCGAACCGGTCGCGGACCACGCTGTGTCCGAGGGCAAGCGCGACGATCTCCGCCGCGTCCGCGGCAATGGCGACCAGCCGATCGCCATCCGGCAGCGTCAGGACCGCGGCGCCACCCAGGGTGATGGCGCCGCGCAGTAACCGGTGCCCGGTCACCTCGTCGTTGATCCGCAGCAGATCCTCGCGGACCCGCTGGGCTTGGTTGTTCAGGATCCCATGGCCGACGTCGTTGCAGAGCGCGCCGATGTCCGTGACGTGGTTGTAGAGCCGCTCCAACTCCAGCAGGACGGCCCGGATCCGCTGCGCCTGGAGCGAAACGACGAGTCCGTGCGCATCCTCGACGGCCCGGCAGAACGCGAGCGTGTGGCCCACCGACGTATCCCCGCTGATCCGCTCGGCCAGCTCGATGCCCTGCGCGGGACTCCTGCCCTGGAAGAGCCTTTCGATGCCCCGATGGACGAACCACAGGCGCGCCTTGAGGTTCAGGATCGTCTCGCCGACGACGGAGAACCGGAAATGGCCAGGGCCGATCATTCCGGCGTGCACCGGTCCGACCGGGATCTCGTACACCCCGGGACCTTCGACGGTGCGGAACGGATAGGGGCCGTCGACATCGCCGAACGGCGGTGGATCACCGGCGTTGCGGCGCATCGGATGCCAGCCCGTCGGCCAATGAAAATGGCGCACCAACCGGCCGGGCATCGGGTGGCCGTCCGGGACGATACCGAACAGATCCCGCATCTCCCGCTCGAACCGGCCGGCCGGGAACGACAACCCGGCCAGGCTCGGGACGTGCGGGTCGAGCGGGTCGCACCGCAGGTGCAGTTCGACCCGCCGGTCGGACACCGCCTGGGTGAACAGGTAGACCACTCGCAAGGAGTCCGCAATGTTCTCGGTGTCGTGGCCGGCGACCAGCGCGAGCCGGAACCCCTGGTCCAGCAGGGATCTCGCGGTGGCGACCAGGTCGTCCGCGGAAACCGTCAGCGTGACGCGCTTGTCGCCGAGCGCATCGCCGCCGGCGGCCGGATCGCCGGCGGTCATGGCGTCCCCGTGACGACGGTGCTGGCCTGGACCAGCAGCGGGCCCAGCGGGCCCAGGGTGAGGCCCAGGACGGCGCAGGTGACCAGCGCGCCCACCAAGGCGAAGGTGTCCGCCCCCCATCGGCGGCGGGGCGGACGAGCGGGAGCGCCCGCGGCAACCGGCGCGCCCGCGGCAACCGGCGCGACCGCGGCGACGGGCGCGACAGCGGCGGCCGCCGGAACCGGCGAATCGACGGGCGCGCCGAGCAGCATCCGGCTGGTGTGGCCGACCAGCGCGGCGGCGATCACCAGCACCAACAGCAACGCCGCCGCCGTCACCGCGCCAAGGCCGCCGACGAAACCGGCCCGGGCGATGCCCAGCTCGCTGGCGAACAGGCTGAACGGCGGCAACGCGATGATCGCCAGCACCCCGAATCCGATGCACCCGGCGAGCACCGGCTCACGCGCGGCCAGGCCCCGCACGCCGTCGATCCGGCTGGTCCCGGTCACCTGCAGCACCCGCCCGGCACCGAGGAACAGCACGCTCTTGGCCAGGCCGTGCCCCAGGATGTGCAGCAGCACGGCGGCGATAGCCAGCGGGCTGCCGATCGCGGCACCCAGTGCGAGCAACCCCATGTTCTCGATGCTGGAGTAGGCCAGCATTCGTTTGTAGTCCCGCTGCGCCAGCAGCAACGACGCGGCCAGCGTCAGCGACGCCAACGCCAGCACCAGCAGCAGCGCCCGGGTGAAGTCCACCCCGAGCGCGGCGTCGGCGATCACCTTGACCCGCAGCACCGCGTAGAAGGCGACCGAGATCAGCACGCCGGACATCAACGCCGACACCGGCGCCGGGGCCTGGCTGTGCGCGTCGGGCAGCCACGCGTGCAGCGGCGCCAATCCGGCCTTGGTGCCGAACCCGACGATCAGCAGCGCGACGGCGATCCGGGTCACCCCCGGGTTCAGCTCCGGCGCGACCCCGACCAGCTCGACCCAGTCCAGACCGGCCGGTGTCGGGGCGTTCTCGGCGGCGAAATTGAGCAGGAACGTCCCCAGCAGGGCCAGCGCGATACCCGTCGAGCAGATCACCACGTACTTCCACGCGGCCTCCACCGCGGCCCGGCCCCGGCGTTGGCCGACCAGGAACGCGGTGACGATCGTCGTCGCCTCCATGGCCACCCACAGCACGCCCAGGTTGGCGGCCAGCACCGCCACGGCCATCAGGGCCAGGAAGATCTGCACGAGCATGCCGAGCTGCCGGCAGTTCGCGTCATCTGTTCGCCCGGCGGCCAGTTCCACGCGCAGATGGCCCGGCGTCGCAACGGTCGTCACACAGGCGACCGCGCCGATGACGATCAGCATGAATGCGCTGAGCGCATCCACCCTGAGCAGTCCGAAAACAGTGGTGTGCGGGCCGTCCGCGGTGACGCCGACGGCGGTGCCGATCGCGGCGGCCAGCACCCCGACCGCCGCGACCGCGCCGACCCACTCGGTGGCCGGTCGCCAGCCCAGCAGGGCGTAGAGGAGCGCGGCGAGCAACGGGATCAACGCAGGCGCGAGCATCAGCAGGGTCGTCATCAGTCGTGCAGCTCCCGCAGTTCGTCCAGGTCGGTGTCGCCGAACGCCTCACGCATGCGGGTCTTGAGGACCTGCAGGACCAGCACCACCAGCAGCACGTCCAGGGTGACGCCGAGCTCCACGATCAGCCCGACACCGGCCGTGGTCAGAAACCCGACGGCGGTGATGCCGTTGTCCATCAACAGGAATCCGACCAGCTGGGACAGCGCCAACCGGCGGGTGACCAGCACGAAGAACCCGATCAGCACGACCGCCATCCCGACCGGGATGGCGTGGGTCGCCGCCGAGGGCGCCAGCTGCACCAGCGGCTGGGACACCGCGTACGCCAGTAGCGTCAGGGCCGCCGCGGCCAGCAGCGAGGACACCACGTTGACCAGCGGCTTGGTCTCCCGTTGGGTGGCACCGGCGCCCGCCAGCGCCCGCCGCAGCACCCAGGGCAGCACACCCGCGCGCAGCAGCAGCACACCGAGCGCGACCGCGCCCAACTCGGCAGACCCCTGCTCCACCGCCATGATGCCCACCAGCGCGGCCAGCGCGACGCCCTGGAGGGCGAACACCTCGATGATCGAGGCGAGCTCACGTCGCCACAGCACCAGCACGGCGGTCAGCAGCAGCGCGCCGGCCGCCAGGTCGATCAGTTGGATGTAGAGCGCGGTACTCATGCGAGGAAGAACGAGGCGGCCACGGCGAGCAGCCCAAGGACGAAGGAACCGGCGAGCAGTTCGGGCACCCGGAAGAGCCGCAGCTTGGCCAGGAAGACCTCACCGACCGCCAGGCACGCGCCCAGCAGCGCGACCTTGGCCACGAACGCCAGCACCGCGGCGGCGATCACCAACGGCGCCCCGGTGGTCGCGATGCCCCACGGCACGAACAGGTTGGCCAGCAGACCGAGGAAGACCGTCAACCGCATCGACGAGGCCAGCTCAACCATCGCGAGGTCCGGGCCGGAGTACTCGAGCACCATGGCCTCGTGCACCATCGTCAATTCCAGGTGGGTGGACGGGTTGTCGACCGGCAGCCGGCCGGTCTCGGCGATGATCACCACGATCAGCGCGACGGCGGCGAGCAGGCTCACCGGTGAGAAGACCTGGCCGGGGTCGTCCAGGCTCGAGGTGACGATCGCCCCCAGGTTCGTCGATCCGACCGGTACCGACAGGGCGAAGATCGCCACCAGCAGGGTCGGCTCGACCAGCGCGATGATCGTCGTCTCGCGGCTGGCACCCATGCCCCCGAACGCCGTCCCGGTGTCCAGTCCGGCCAGTGCCAGGGCGACCGTGCCCAGCGTCAGCAGCGCCACGACCGCGAACAGATCGGCCACCGGATCCAGCTCGGAGGCCGTCGTGACGAACGGGGCCGCTGCCGCCACCGCCAGGCACGTCGCGACCAGCAGCGGCGGGGCGAAGCGGAACACCTCGGTGGTGCCGCGCGGGGTGATCGGTTGCTTGCGCATCAGCTTGCGCAGATCCCGCCAGGGCTGCCCGATGCCCGGACCCGCCCGGCCCTCCATCAGCGCCCGGATCTGCCGCATCAGGCCGATCAGCAGCGGCGACAGCGCAACCACGATCAGCAGCTGCAGGATGATGCCGACGGTGCCGAACAGGCTCATCGCGTCACCACCAGCAGGATCAGCAGCGCGCAGACGGAGTAGAAGCCGTACCCGAGGTAGCGGTGGACGCTGCCCGGGGCGAGGCGGCGTCCGGCCCGGCCCCACCCGGCCATCGCGGCCAGCACCGGGTCATAGAGCCGGCGTTCGATCCGATCGGGCACCCGCCGCCGGTACTCGACCGCCTTCACCAGATAGCTCGACTCCTGATGATGGGTGACGTCGACGTCCTGCTCGGCCTGGACCACGTCGTCGAACACCCGCTGCAACGGCTCGGCGAAGGACGTCGCGGTGTATTCCATCCGGGCCGACAGCGGACCGGCACCGCAGTCCCACAGCCGTGCGGCGCGGGCCGCCCGCCGGGTGGCGAACACCCGCGCCCCAGCCAGCGTTGCGGCCAGGCCGACGACCAGCGCGATCGCCAGCATCAGCGGCGAGAGGGAGCCGGCCACGTCCACCAGCCGGATCGTCATCGCGGTCACCGCGACCGGGTCGCCGGAGTCGACGACGCCCCCGGCGACCGCCCCGATCGCCGGCAGCACCAGGATCGGCAGCAGGGCCAGGGCGATGCACGCTGCGCCCGCGACGGCCATCCCGGCGATCATGCTGGGCGGGCTCTCGACGGCGCTGCGCGCCTCGGGGCTCCGCGGCCGGGCCAGGAATCCGACCCCGTACGCCTTGACGAAGGTCGCCACCGCCAGGCCCGCGGTCAGCGCGACGGCGGCCACCGCGAGTGGCATCACGATCGCCGCGGAGATGCCCGCCGCGGGCAGCCCATGGATCAGGGCCTGCAGCAGCAACCACTCGCTGACGAACGCCGCGCCCGGCGGCAGCGCGGACGCGGCGAGCGCGCCGAGACCGAAAGCGGCGGTGGTGCGGGGCATTCCGACCCGCAACCCGCCCAGGTCGTCCAGGTCGCGGCGGCCGGTGGCGTACACCACCGACCCCGCGGACTGGAAGAGCAGGGTCTTGAACGCGGCGTGGTTGACGATGTGCAGCATGGCCGCGGCCATCGCCAACCCGGCGAGCGTCCCGTCGCCGGAGGAGGCGAACAGGCCGGCGGCGCCGACCCCGATCAACACCAGCCCCATGTTCTCGCTCGTCGAGTAGCCGAGCAGCCGCTTGAGGTCGGTGCCGATCGCGGCCTGCAGGATCCCGTACACCGCGGACAGCGCGCCCAGACTGAGCACCAGCAGCCACCACCAGTTCGGGCCCCCGCCGAGCAGGTCGAAGCCGACCCGCACGATGCCGTACACGCCGAGGTTCACCATCGCCGCGGACATCAGGGCTGAGACGTTGCTCGGCGCCTCGGGATGGGCCCGGGGGAGCCAGGCGTGCAGCGGCACCATCCCGGCCTTGGATCCGAAGCCGATCAGCGTGGTCACGAACACCAGGCCGGCCACGGTCGGCGAGAGATGGTGGCCGGCCACGCGCAGCGCCGCGAAGGTGCCGTCCGCCGCATTGGACACGAAGACCAGCAGGCCGATCAGGATGGCCACCAGGCCGAGCTGGGTCATCACCGCGTACCAGCGTCCCGCGGAGGCGACCGCCGGCCGCCGGCGGTGCTCGGCGATCACCAGCAGCAGCGACGTCAGGGCCATCAGTTCCCAACACAGCAGGAACGTGCCGACGCTGGCCGCGACCGGCACGAGCATCATGGCCAGGACGAACAACGGAAGCGTGGCCTGCACCAGCCGCCCGTCCGTCCGGTGCCCGTGCCGACCGCCCGTGCAGTAGCCCATCCCGTAGATCCCGGTCGCCACGGCCACCCCGCCGGTGACCGCCAGGAACAGACCCCCGAGCGCATCGACGCCGATCACCACGCCGGACAGCGGCAGCAGGTCGGGCAGCGCGAGCGACGCGCCCTGGCCGGCCATCGCCGCCACGCCGGCCACCACCGCGGCCACCCCACTGGCCGCGATACCGACTCCGACCACGGCCGAGCGCGCCGGCCGGGGCAGCAACAGACCGGCAACTGCGCTCAGCGCGCCCACGATCACCGCGCCCAGCAGGGCGCCCGACACCGGGTTCATCGACCGGTCAGCTTTCGAAGCGCGGCGACGATCGCCTCGGGTCGCGGCGGGCAGCCGGGGATCTCCAGGTCGACCGGCACGACATCCCCGACGGCACCGGCAACCCCGTAGGCACCGGCGAACACTCCGCAGTTACGCGCGCAATCTCCCACCGCGACAACCACTTTCGGATCCGGCACGGCCTCGTACGTGCGGCGCAGCGGTTCGAGCATGTTCAGCGTCACCGCCCCCGTCACCAGCAGTGCATCGGCGTGCCGGGGCGAGGCGACCAGCCGGGCGCCGTACCGCTCGGCGTCATACACCGGGCCGAAGGCGGACGCGATCTCCACCTCACAGCCGTTGCACGACCCGGCATCGACGTGCCGGATCTGCACCGAACCCCCGAATTGGGCGGCCGCTGCCGGCGATTCCCCCACCGGCCGCGGCGGCGCCGGCTCCGCCACCCGCCCGGAGCGGCGGATCTTGCGCCACAGGGTCAGCACGACGGACTCCGTTGCGCGGTGCGTGGATCCGTCACGGCTAGTCTTTCCGGGCGGCGGCCGGGGTCACCGGGCCGCGAAGGTCATCCAGCAGGCCGATCTGCCCGGCGAGTACCTCGGTCAGGATCCGCCGGGCAACGGCCAGCAGCTCCGCGATCTCCGGACTGGCCAGCGAGTAGTAGATGGACGACCCTTCCCGGCGCGTTTCCACCAGGCCGGCGCGACGGAGCACGGCCAGCTGCTGGGAGAGGTTGGTCGCTTCGATGCCTACCTCTGGTAGCAGCTCGGACACGGCATGTTCCCGTTGCCCGAGCAGCTCCAGCACCCGGATCCGCGCGGGATGACCCAGCGTCTTGAAGAACTCCGCCTTCACGTGGTACATCGGGCGGCTCATCTGCGGCCCGTCCGATCACCGCGGTGACCTCGTCGTTGGCTCACGTCGGCCGGTCCCTTCGGGTCATCACCGGGCTGCGCCGCGTCCCTGGCGGGTACTCCATCGTCGAGGGTCGACCCGTTTCCGGCGATCGCTCAACAATTGCACAGTTCGTCAACTGGTCAACCCGAGAGTCATCAAGGAGAGGCAGGTCACAGCGGAAGTGGCTGCTCCGGTCCCGGCCGGCGCGGGGCCGTCGGCACCGGGGTCGTTCGGCTCTGGCCGCGCCGAAGACCCTCGACCGCGAGATCGACCTGCTGGTGGTGGGCGGTCCCACCCACGCGTCCGGGATGAGCCGGCCGGGAGCCCGGGAGGACGCGGTCAGCCAATCCGGGGGCGCGGGAGCGGTGTCCACCGGTGACGGACTGCGCGAGTGGCCGGCCGCGGTTCAGGTGCCGGCGCAGGTCTGGGCGGCGACGTTCGACACCCGGATGGACAAGCCAACAGTGCCCGGGTCGACCGCGCGCGCCGCACGACAGCGGCTGCAACATCTCGGCTGTCGAGCGGTGGCGCCGGGGATGAGTTTCCACGTCACCTCGACGCGCGGACCGCTGGTCGACGGCGAGATCGCGCGCTCGGCAGTGGGGCAGGGACTGGCTGACCGCATTCCGCATCAAGGACCGCAGGTACTGCGGCAGTCGCCGAACCAGCCCGCCGATTGACTCGTTCGGCCCTGGCGGGCGAGCGGGAGAAATCCGCCCACGCTGTCGATTCTCGGTGCCGTCGTCCGTCTTGCTGGTGTCCGCACCTCCACACCGGCCATCGCGACGTGGCCGGAATCAGCAAGGGAGCATCCAGATGAGCAAGTTCGTTCTTCTCTACAGCGGCGGCAGCATGGCCGAAACCCCCGAGGCGCAACAGGAGGTCATGCAGGCCTGGATCGCCTGGTTCGGCACGCTGGGCGACTCGCTGGCCGATGGCGGGAACCCGTTCGGCGCGGCGTCCACCGTCGCCGCCGACGGCAGCACGTCCGGGGGCGGAAGCCTCAGCGCAACCGGATATTCGGTGCTCACCGCCGACTCGCTGGACGCAGCAACCGCCACCGCCAAGGGCTGCCCCGTGCTCACCAGCGGCGGAACCGTTGATGTGTACGAAGCGGTCGAGATGTAGATCTGCGGCTACCCGGTCGTCGATGACGTCGTCGCGGCGGACGCGGCCGGCGGCGACGCCTCGGGTACCGTCAGCGTGTCGAGCACGATTCGCTGGTGGTACCCCGGGTCGCCGGTGTTTCGCACCAGCAGCCGGTACGCGAAGCCCAGCTGATTCCCGTAGACGCCCGCCGTCACCAGGCCCGGTTCGGTCAACGGCTGGCCGCCGGCCACCACCGCCCACCGCGAGATCAAGGAGTCGGCGAATCCTTCGATGGTGATGGTGTTGTCGTAGGGATAGTTGACGCTGATCAGAAAACCGGGCAGTGACGTCGATGCGTCCTGCGCCACGGCGATGGGTAGGCCGTCCAGGCCCGGCATCGCGGCCATCAGTGTGGTGTCTGATCGAAAGGATCCGACCAGCACCTCCGGAACGGAGCCGGCCTTGGCGGCGGACCCCAGGTGCAGCGAAAGGTTGATGTTCTTGGGCTGGAGGGTCTGCCAGGCCTGGGCGTCGTAGTCCGTCCAGTAGTCGACGGTCAGCGAGAAGGTCTCGCCGGGCACCTTGAGGGTGTGGTGCGCGCTGTTCTTGGCCAGATCGTTGGCGACGGTGGGAATGGTTCCGGTGGCCGTCAGGCTGGTCGATGTCGGGTCGGCCGCGGTCTGTTCCTGGGTGCAGCCGGCCAGCAGTGCAGCCAGCGGAATTACCCCGAGAAGCATCAACGGCCAACGCCGAAGACCGCCCTTGATGATCATCACCGGTGACTCCCCCTCGAAAGTCCGACCCGCTCATCCCGCCGCCGGCGGTATGTCGATGCGGCCGGCCGTGCCGTGGCCGTGGCAGCGACCGGCAGATCATCGTCAGGTCACCATAGCCCGACACGGTGGCGTCGATACGGGTTCCGATCCCGGCCAAACCGTCGGACAGTGAATGGAGCGAACCGTTGCGTCCGTGAACTGGCCCGGTGCCAATGCCGGTGTTCGGTCCGCGGCGGGGACGTGGTCGCCGCCATCGAGTTGGCGGTCAGCGACATCGAGTTGGCGGTCCGCGACATCGGCCGGCAAATCCAGCCGGCAAATCCAGCCGGTGATGGCGCGCTCGCCATCGGCGGCCGACCCGGTCGCGCGGATCAACTTCGACGGCGCGGATCAACGTCGCGATTCTGTGACTGGTGTGACGCGAGTCGTCGATTTCGGCCGCGCGAATCCGGGCCGAACCTCAGCTCGCCCCCGCCATGGCCGCATCGAGGGCTATCTCGATGTTCGCCGGCTCGGTGAGGGTGTTGTGCACGGTGCAGTGCGACGCCACCGCCAGGAAAGCGTTGCGACGCTCGGGCGGCAGTGCGGTCGGGGGCGTGACGACCACGCTGATCCGAGTGACCCGGGTGGGTCGGCCGCCGATGTCATAGCTCACCGCCACGGCCAACCCGGCAGGGGAGAACTGGTGCCGGGCGAGGTAGCGCCGAGCGTAGAACGCAACGCAGCTGGCGAGCCCGGCGACGAACAGCTCGGTTGGCGTCGGAGCCGAGTCGGTGCCACCGGCCTCGACGGGCTGGTCGACCATCAGGGTGTGGCCCCGCACGTCGATCGCGAACCGGTCGCCCTCCAGGTGCCGGACGGTCAACTTGTCACTCATGACTGGGTCCTCTCCGTTGCAGCGTCAGGCGAGTCGCGGGCCGCCGTTCCGGGCCCTGCACGGGAGAACTCGAAGTCACGCACCTGCGGCCCAAACCGGATGCGAACCCGGGACGTCCCGCGCGCCGCTTCCCCGCCTGTCGGTTGATACCCCCTACGGTATTGCGCGGTCCATGCCCTCGCTACGGACCAAAGTCCTGGACCGCTTGTCCAACGGGTGAGCTGGGCCACTCGGCCCACATGTGCTCGTCGGCGCCCAGTCGGACCGATGCGGCGCCGGTCATTCGCCGGAGCTGGGCTTTCGGGCGCGGACCACTGTGTCCAGCGCCGGACGGCCTGCTCCGTCGACGGGACGCAGTACCCGCTCGGCCCGTTCCACGGCCGCGGCGGCATCGATCGCGGCCAGGTCGGCGACGACGTCCTCG
>Ga0302299_10002652_pt1 | contig 10892 bp, 9 predicted proteins | sample III_Fen_N3_4_FD_198795 | JGI IMG/M metagenome (GOLD analysis project Ga0302299, IMG submission 198795) | Peat permafrost microbial communities from Stordalen Mire near Abisko, Sweden - III_Fen_N3_4 | ecosystem: Environmental > Terrestrial > Soil > Wetlands > Permafrost | place: Sweden: Abisko...
CAGAGCCGGTAGCTGTCCTCGTAGCGCTCGAGCTCACCGACGAGCTCAGCGCCGCGGGCTCGCAGGCCGGCGACGACGGCGTCGATGTTCTCGACGGCGAATGCGACATGGCGGAGCCCCGGGGTGTTCGCCGGCGCGTGCGGCTCGCCGCCCTGGGTCGGCGGCGAGTGGAACTTCACGAGTTCGAGTCGTCCGTGGCCGTCCGGGGTCTGCACGAACGCGATCTCTGCCCGCACGCCGTCGAGCGCCACGATGCGGTCCACCCAGCGGCCCTCGGCCGACCCCTCACCCTGCAGTTCGAGTCCGAGCTGGACGAAGAACTCGGTCGCGGCCGCGAGGTCGTCAACCACGATGCCGACGTGTTCCATCCGCTTCACCGCCATGCGCTCGATCCTATGACCGTCAGGCCGCAGTGATGTTCTGACCCTCCGCGCGTGAGGCGTGCGGGATCTCCTGCGTGGCCACCGGCAGCGCGCCCATCTGCTGGAGCATGCCCGCGACATCCCAGTAGTTCTTCTCCGCGTGCACGAGGTCGTCCTCGCCGATGCGGGCGATGCTGCACCCGTCGACCTCGAGGAAGCGCCCGGTCGCCGGGCACCCCATGAACTCCTCGTCGTGCGTTCCCGTGGCACGCCACTCGTACACGAGCACGTCACCGTCGATGGCGACGACCTTCGACTCCATCCGCGCGTCGTGGAACGAGCGGAAGTACGTCTCGACCCACTCGCGCACGACGTCCCGCCCGTGCGCGGGCACGGCGGTCGCGATGTCGCGGAAGATGACGTCGGGCGCGTACAGCGCGACGAACGCCTCAGGGTCATGGGCGTTGAACGCGGCGATCCGGTCCTGCAGCAGTGCGCTCATCCGTTCGCGCATGGTGGGACAGCCTCCTCGCTCGTTTCGCGGACCCGGCCCGAGGCTACGCCCGTATGCACATTGGCGCAACCGCCGTCCTCGTGCCCGTCGTCACACCGGAAACCGTGATTGTCATTGGACGCTCGCGCCGCCGGCCGGTAGCGTCGGCGGCATGGGGAAGAACGCTGCAAAGGCCAAGAAGCGCGAGAAGCCCGCGAAAGCCAAGCGGCGCAGCCGGGGCGTGCTCGACCTGCCCAAGGCGGTCGAGGAGCGCATGGACGAGGGGCGCTCCGAACGCGCGCAGGTGCCGCTCGCCGCGCACGCCGAGTGGAGCTCGCCCGATGGCCGCCCCGACCCGGTCGCGACGCTCGAGCAGCAGAACGAGGCGCGCGTCCCGGAGCTCGTCCCGATCCGCCACGGCCGGATGATCGTCTCGCCGTTCACCTTCTACCGCGGCGGCGCGGCGATCATGGCGTGGGACCTCTCGCGCACACCGACGACCGGCCTGCGTGTGCAGTGCTGCGGCGATGCGCACCTCTCGAACTTCGGCGTGTTCGCCGCACCGGATCGCAACCTCGTCTTCGACCTCAACGACTTCGACGAGACGCTCCCGGCGCCGTTCGAGTGGGACGTCAAGCGCCTCGCCGCGAGCTTCGTCGTCGCGGCGCGGGACAACGCCCACCGCCCGAAGGAGCAGCGTGCGGCTGTGCGCGCGGCGGTCGCGACCTACCGCACGGCGATGGCCAAGGCCGCCTCCATGCGCTTCCTCGATGTCTGGTACACGCGGATCGACGTGGAGGAACTGCTCGCGGACCTCGCGCCGACCGCGGAGGCGTCGACGCTCAAGGCCGTCCAGAAGAACCTCGCGAAGGCGCGCAGGCGCACGAGCCTCGGCTCGCTCGCGAAGTTCGCCGTGAAGGTCGACGGCGACTACCGGATCGTGCAGCAGCCGCCGGTGATCGTGAAGCCCCCGGACGATCAGGAACAGGCCGCCGAGGAGCTCGTCCGGCAGGGGCTGATCGACTACGCCCAGACGCTGAGCCCCGACCGGCGCGTGGTGCTCGACCACTACCACTACGAGGACTTCGCGCGAAAGGTCGTCGGCGTCGGCTCGGTCGGCACTGAGGCCTTCATGGTGCTCCTGATGGGCGACCGCGACGACGACCCGCTGTTCCTCCAGGTCAAGGAGGCGACGACGTCGGTCCTCGCCCCGTATGCGGGCGACAGCGAGTACGCGCACCACGGTGAGCGCGTCGTCCAGGGCCAGCGGCTGATGCAGGCGGCGAGCGACGCATTCCTCGGCTGGGTGACAGGCGGGGGAGCCCTGCACCGCAGCTTCTACGTGCGCCAGTTGCGCGACATGAAGGGCTCCGCTGTGATCGAGACGATGGCGCCGCAGGTGCTCGCCCGCTACGGCGAGATCTGCGGCGGTGCACTGGCACGCGCGCACGCGCGCTCCGGTGACGCGGCGAAGATCGCAGGCTATCTCGGGGACGACGACACGTTCGACCGTGCGGTCGAGGAGTTCGCGATCGCCTACGCCGACCAGAACGAAGCGGACTACGGCGCCTTCACATACGCGGCCGACGAGCAGCTGATCGCGGTCGAGCGCGGGGTGTAGCTAGGCGAGCGGGAGTCGTTCGCGCAGCCCGCAGAGGTCAATCACGCGGTCCACCGCGGGGGAGGTCACGACGCGCAGGCGGTCGCCGTCGGCGCGGGAGCGCAGCGCGCCGCGCACGATCGCCGAGACGCCTATCGAGTCGAGGAAGCTGACGCCGGACAGGTCCAGGACGATCGACGTGGCGTCGCCCGCCTCGGCGGCCCGGAGCTCCATGACCATGGCGCCGACGGTGTCGATGTCGACCTCGCCGCGGACCAGGACGCGCAGGCCGTCGGCCGCCGTCTCCGTCATGACGGGCTGGTTCACGGGCTCACCGATCGTGCTGCTCATCCCCACACCCGTATGACCGGTTTCACGCGAATTCGTCACGCAGCGACCTGGCACGGCGCCGCCCCGCCGCCAGCGGGGGGAATCTGGACGGCGGGGGACGCCGCTCGTCCGAGCCTAGGACTCAGCGAGGGGCCGCGACAACTGGGCTTTCGGTCAGTTCCGGGGCCTTGACACCGACGTATGCTCGCGACACGTCACGGGCGCACGGTCTAGGACAGCGCCTTCGGGGGGAGCGCCCGTGACGTCGATTCCCGGCCGCTACGGTGACGCGATGCCGTCCGCCGTCAGCTTCTGCGACGAGCTCGAGTTCGCCTTCGGGTGGATGCGTCCCGATCCGGCGTGGATGCTCCGCGCCGGGCACGCGATCCGCGCGGGCGGCGGCGTCTGGGTGGTCGACCCGGTCGACGGCGATGGGGTGGACGACCGCATCGCGGCGCTCGGCGAGCCGACCGGCGTCATCCGGTTGCTCGACCGCCATCCGCGCGACTGCGAGGCGTTCGCGCGCCGACTCGGTGTGCCCCTCTACGAGGAGCCGGCCGATGGTGTCCCGGGGGCGCCGTTCGAGGTGATCCCGGTGCTGCAGGTGCCCGGCTGGCACGAGGTCGCTCTCTGGTTCCCGCAGGAGCGCACACTCGTGTGTGCGGACGCCCTCGCCAACGCGCCGGGGTATCGGGCGCCGGGTGAACGCGTGGGCGTGCACCCCCTGCTGCGCGTCCGGCCGCCGAGGGGCCTCATGGCGTACCCGGCGGAGCACGTGCTCCTCGGGCACGGGCCGGGGGTCCACGGCCCGGACGCCGCGGCCGCGGTGCGGCGGGCGATGAACACGGCGTGGCGCCAGGCGCCGTTCTGGGCCGCCGCTCAGGCCCGGGCGCAGCTGCGGCGCCTGCTGCCCGGTTAGACAACCCGCCTGCCTCCGTACTTCCCCCGGATGAGGCCTCGGGGGGGCACGCCTACGGTGACTCCATGTCCGGCCACGCCAAGCCTCCGAGAGTGCTCATCGCGGGTGGCGGGGTCGCCGCGCTCGAGGCGCTCCTGGCACTGCGCGCGCTCGCCGGCGAGCTCCCGCATCTGACACTGCTCGCGCCCGACCCGGAGTTCGTGGTCCGTGCCAGCGGCGTGCTCGAGCCGTTCGCCCGTGGCCGCGCGCGCCGCATCTCGCTGCGCAGCGTCGCCGAGGGCCAGTCGGCAGTGCTCGTCGCGGACACGCTCGCGTCGGTCGACGCGGAGCGCCGGCTTGCCAGCACGGCCGCCGGGGAGGAGCTTCCCTACGACGCGCTGCTCGTCGCCCTCGGCGCCGTCCCGCAGTCGCCGTTCCCCGGTGCGCTGACGTTCAGCGGTCCACAGGACCGGGACGTGATGGCGGGCGTGCTGGCCGAGGCACAGGCCGGGAAGATCGCGAGCATCGCCTTCGTCGTCCCGGCGTCGGCGACGTGGCCGCTGCCGCTCTACGAGCTCGCGCTGCTCACCCGCGCGCACCTGCGCGACCACGGCCGCGACGGGGTCACGCTCACCGTCGTCACGACCGAGGATCGTCCATTGGCCGTGTTCGGCGCGGGCGCCGCAGCCGACCTTGAGGCGCGGCTCGCGGCACAGGACATCGACCTGCGACCGCTCAGCCGGGCGCGCGAGCACACCGGGTCGCGGCTCTCGCTGGAGGGCGGCGGGCACGTCACGGCGGATCGCGCGATCTCGCTGCCGCGTCTCACCGGTCCCGCCCTCGCGGGACTGCCGCAGGACGAGCTCGGCTTCATCCCCGCCGACGACCACGGGCGCGTTCCGGGCGCGGCGGACGTCTATGCGGCGGGCGACTGCACGGCCTTCCCGCTGAAGCAGGGCGGGATCGCGGCCCAGCAGGCGGACGCCGCGGCACAGTCGATCGCGGCGGCCCTGGGCGCGGACACCATCCCGCGGCCGTTCACGCCCATCCTGCGGGGCCTGCTGCTCACGGGCGACGAGCCGAGCTACTTCCGCGCCTACCCCGGCGCCGAGCGCGAGCCGACGAGCGTCGCGATCGAGACCCCGCGGCGCCGTCGGCGGGCGAGCGCCCCACACGATGTCGCGGCGCATCGCCCGCTCTGGTGGCCGCCGTCGAAGGTGGCCGGCCCCTATCTCGGAGCGTGGCTCGTGGGCGGCGGAGCTCCGGGCGGCGCGCCACCGCAGATCGAGGACCGGGATGTCACCCCGCCGAGCGACGAGGCTGCCGCTGTCGAGGAGCGCGAGGCCGCCCTCGACCTCGCGCTCACGATGGCCGACGGCGAGGCGCGCTACGGCGACTGGAGGGCGGCACTGCGTGCACTCGACGCGGCCGAGGTGCTGGCAGGCGCACTGCCGCCGGAGTACGGGCAGCTGCGCGAGCTGTGGGAGGCCGAGCTGAGCGGCGCTTCGACAGCGCGCTTCCGCGGGTCCTGAGGTTCAGTCGGCGCAGCAGCGCGGCGCGGCAGGGGAAGTGCTCGCGGCAACGAAGCTGGCGCGACGTGACCACTTGCGCATAGGGTTGGCGCGGCGGAACGCGATCATCGGCCGGCAGCGTGCCGGGAACCAGCTTCGGGAGGAACGGGATGGCGACAACGAGGGGCACTGGCGGACGCCGGACGGCGGCCAAGAAGACGACGGCGAAGAAGCCTGCGGCAAAGAAGACCGCGGCGGCTCGCAAGACGACAGCGGCGCGCAAGCCCGCCGCGAAGAAGACCGTCGCGCGCAAGCCCGCCGCAAAGAAGACCGCGGCGGCGCGCAAGCCCGCCGCGAAGAAGACCGTCGCGCGCAAGCCGGCGGCGAAGAAGACCGCGGCGCGCAAGCCGGCGGCGAAGAAGACCGCGGCGCGCAAGCCGACGGCGAAGAAGACCGCGGCGCGCAAGCCCGCCGCGAAGAAGACCACGGCGGCGCGCAAGCCCGCCGCGAAGAAGACCACGGCGGCGCGCAAGCCCGCGGCCAAGAAGACAGCGGCGCGCAAGCCCGCGGCCAGGAAGCCGGCGGCGAAGAAGACGGCGGCGCGCAAGCCCGCCGCGAAGAAGACCTCGGCGCGCAAGCGCTAGCGCTGCGGACAGCGGGCCCGGACGTGCTCCGGGTCCGCGTCACGCGCCGCGCGGCTAGGCCAGCCCGGCGTCCGCCTGCGCCTCGGCGAGCAGCGGCTCCGTGGCGGGGTCCGCGTCCTCGCGCGCGTCGTTCTGGCCGAGGAACTCGAGCAGCGCGCGGTTGAACGTCGCCGGGCGCTCGAGCATCGGCACGTGGCCCGTGTCGTGGAGGATCAGGGTCGTCGCGTCCGGGATGCGATCGGCGAACTCGTGCGCGTCGCCGATCGGCACGAGCACGTCTTGGTCACCCTGCACCACGAGCGCGGGGCAGGTGATCTCGCGCAGGCGGTCGGTGAAGTCGTAGCCGATGATCGCCTCGAGCGCGGGCATGAACCCGGGCGCCCCGACGGAGCCGAGCTGCTCGGCGACGAGGTCGCGCGAGAGCAGCGTCGGGTGGCGCGCGACCGCGCCCATCCCGATCTGCACGAGTCCGGGGCGCGTCATGAGCTTCATCGCCTTCTCGCGGTCGCGCGGCGCGGCGCCGCCGATCGCGCCCGTGACGAGGAACCTGCCCACCCGCTCGCTCAGCCAGTTGCGACCCAGCGCGGAGGAGATCCCCGCGGCGTCGACGAGGACGAGCCGGTCGATGCGGGAGGGGTGGCGGATGGCCGCCTCGGCCGCGGTGAATCCGCCCATCGAGTTGCCGACGATCGAAACGGTTTCGAGGCCGAGCTCGCCGCATAGTTCGTCGACCGTCCGCGCGAGGCGCGTGATCGTGATCGGCTCCGAGGGCATGTTCGAGCGGCCGAAGCCGGGCAGGTCGAGCGCGATCGCGCGGTACCCCGCGGCCGCGACGGCCGGAAGGTTCTCGAGCCAGTTCTGCCAGCAGCCGCCGAGCCCGTGCACGAACAGGACCGCACGGCCGCCGGTGCCCAGGTCGACGTAGTTCACCGCGCCGTCGCGGATCCGCGCCTGGTGGGTGTGCGCGGGCCAGTCCACCTCGCGCCACCCCGGCTCGGCGGGCTTGCCGTAGTCGGCGTCCGCGCGCCGCGCGGCGCGCCGGCGGGCGGGCTTCGACGGGGAAGGCCATACGGTGCGCATGGGTCCGCTGCGGTAGAGCCGCTGCTCGCTGGTCTTCGGCATGCGGGAACGGTACCGGAGGACGGTCGCCGCGCCACCCACGCGAGTTAGATTGCGGGGGTGCTCACAGAGGCCGAGGCCGCCCGCCGGCTCGCAGCCCGGGGTCCGCGGCGCGCTCCCTCGTCGAGCCGCTCGGCGTCGAGCATCGTTCGCGCCAACGTCTTCACGCTCTTCAACGCGATCCTCGCCGTCGCCGGCGCGGCGATCCTGATCGCCGGAGATCCTCGCGACGCGCTGTTCATCGGCATCCTCGTGGCGAACACCGCGATCGGCATCACCCAGGAGCTGCGCGCCAAACGCGAGCTCGACCGGCTCGCGGCGCTCGTGGCGCCGAGTGCGCGGGTGATCCGCGACGGCAGGCCCCGCAGCGTGCCGGTCGACGAGGTCGTCACGGGGGACCTGATCCATGCGGGGACCGGGGACCAGATCGTCGCGGACGGCGTCGTCCAGCCAGGTGAACGCGCCGCCCTCGACGAGTCGGTCCTCACGGGCGAGTCGCGCTCGGTGGTCCGGGCGGCGGGCGACGAGATCCTCTCCGGGTCGTTCGTCGTCGAGGGCTCCGTGGACTACCTCGCGCAAGCGGTGGGCGCCGACAGCTACGCCGAGCGGATCGCCGACGTCGCCCGCGCATTTCGCCACCCGCGGTCGCCGATGGAGCGCGGGCTCAACGAGCTGCTCACCGTCCTGGTCCTGGCGATGGTGCCGCTCGGCATCGTCCTCGGGATCGCGCTGGTCGCGCGTGAGGCCGACACCGCGCAGGAGACGGTGTCGACCGCGGTCGCCGCACTCGTCATCCTCGTCCCCGAAGGGCTGATGCTGCTCGCGAGCCTGACCGCGGCGGTGGCCGCGATCCGCATGGCGCGACGCGGCGCGCTCGTGCAGCAGCTGAGCGGCGTCGAGTCACTCGCCTCAGTCGACGTGATGTGCCTGGACAAGACCGGGACGCTCACGCAGGCCGCGCTGCGCGTCGAGCGGCTCGTCCCGGCCGCGGGCGTCGACGAGGCTCAGCTGGCTGCTGCGGTCTCGCGTCTCGCGGCCGCGACGGGCGACGCGAACCGCACGATGCAGGCGCTCGCGCAGGCGTTTCCGGCCGCTGCGATCCAGCCGGTGGCCGAGGTGGCCTTCACCTCGCGCCGCCGCTGGAGCGCCGTGGAGCTGGACGGCGAGAGCCTGCTGCTAGGCGCGCCGGAACGCTTCGGTCTGGGCCCGCTCGCGGGCACCCAGCGGGCCGAGACCGCCGCGGGCCGGCGCGTCGTCGCGGTCGCAAGCGCGCCGCCGGGCCTCGCGCAGCCGCAGGCCGACGACGGGCCGCCCGACGTCGCGCGCACGCTCGGCCTCGTGGTGCTCGCCGAGCGGCTGCGCGACGACGCGCGCGAGACGGTCGCCTTCCTGCAGGAACAGGGCGTCGAGCTGCTGATCCTGTCGGGCGACGCGCCGGCCACCGTCGCGGCGATCGCGCGCGACGCGGGGGTCGCGCACTCCGGCCGCGCGATCGATGCGAGCACGCTTCCGGTCGACGACGACGACCTCGTCGCGCTCCTGGCCCGGACGGCGGTCGTCGGCCGCGTCCCGCCGGAGGGCAAGCGGCGGATCGTCGAGGTGCTCGTCGCCCAGGGCCGCTACGTCGCGATGGTTGGAGACGGCGTGAACGACGTGCCCGCACTGAAGGCGGCGCGGCTCGCGATCGCGCAGGGCACGGGAGCGCAGATGGCCAAGAGCGTGGCCGACGTCGTGCTCGTCCAGGGCGACTTCGCCGCGCTGCCGCCGATGGTGGCCGAGGGCCGGACGATCCTGCGCAACGTCCAGCGGGTGGCGCGGCTGTTCGTGACGAAGTCGGTCTTCGCCGCGGTGATGATCGTCGCCTTCGCGCTCGCGGGGTTCGACTACCCGTTCATTCCCCGGCAGCTGAGTCTCGCCGCGACGCTCACGATCGGCGTGCCCGCGTTCTTCCTCGCGCTCGCGCCGAGCGCAGGCCCGTGGCGGCCCGACGACCTGGTGCGGGGCATCGGTCGCTTCGCGGTGCCCGCGGGGCTCGCGCTCGCAGCGGGCGTGCTCGTCGCGTACGTGATCGCGATCGACGCATTCGACTTCGGAACGGCGGCTGCCCGCACCGTCGCGACGACGACCCTCGTGGTGGTCGGCCTGGGCTACGTCGTCGCCCTCGAGGGCGGGCGCCGGCGATCGCTGGCGGTGACGCTCGCGCTGCTGATGGGCGCGGCGTACGTGGTCGTCCTGGCGGTGCCGGCGATCCGTGATTTCTTCGTCCTGCGGCCGCCGTCGGGAGCGATGCTCGTGTCCGCGGCGGCGGGCTCGGCGCTCGCGCTCGGCGTGTTCCTGCCGCTGTGGCGGCGGATCGCCGAGCGCGAGTCAGCAGCGGCTCAGCGGCCGCAGACCGGCCACGGCGAGGCGCCGGAGCGGGCGTAGAGCATCGCGGCGCGCCGGTACTGCTCCTCGGCCGGAGCGGCCGCCGGGTCGCCGCTGCCGCCGACGGAGGCCCAGGTACCGCTGTCGAACTGGAAGAGCCCGCGGTAGGTGCCGCTCGAGTCCACGGCGGCGGGGTTGCCGCCGGACTCGCACTGCGCGATCGCGTGCAGGGCGGCGGGGATGGCGACGTCAGGGGCGCCGCCGGTGCGCCGCAGGTCGCTCACGCTGGCGCGCAGGCGCCGCTGATGGGAGCGCAGACGCGGGGTGGACCAGGTCACGAGACGATGACGGCTGACGGACGTCCCGCTGCCGGCGAGGTGCGCGCGGCGGCGCGAGAGACGCAGGACATCGTTCACGGCGTCGCGGTGGGCGAGCTGGGCCACCACGACGGCGGTGGCGTGATCGGCGGCGGCGACGGCAGCGAGATCCGGGCCGTCGGCGGCGTGGGCGGTGCCCACACTCGAAGGGCCTCCGGCCGCGAGCGCGACGGCGGCGGGGAGGGTCAGCGCGAGGGCGCCGGCAAGTGCCGGCAGAAGCTGTCGTGTTCTCATGCTGGATCGGTCCTTCCTCGGGGTGCACGCGTGCGCTGGCGCACGGCGACGCCCGTCGGTTCGGCGGCTCGACCGTGGATCGGTGGGTCCCGAGACCAGGAGGGCTCGGGTCGTCCGCGGCCCGAGCGCATCGCGAAGACGCGCCCAGGAGCCTGGGTTCAAAGCTAGGAACCCTTTCGGATGCAGGGAGTTTCTTCAGTGTGCGCTACGTCACACAGGCGGACGGGGGTCGCAGACGGCCGCGGAGGACCCTGCGCGCGCCGCTCGCGTAGCATCGGCGCCGATGAACGTCACCCTCCCCGACGGCACGCTGCTCGACCTTCCGGACGGCGCCAGCGGCGCCGATGCCGCTGCCGCGATCGGTCCCGGCCTCGCGCGCGCCGCGCTCGCCGTGAAGGTCGACGGCGAGGTGCGGGACCTCGCGCGGCCCCTCGACGACGGGGCGGCGCTCGAGATCGTCACGGCGAAGAGCGGACAGGACGCGCTCGACCTGATCCGGCACGACGCGGCCCACGTGCTCGCGACGGCGGTGATGGAGCTGTACCCGGGCGTGAAGATCTCCATCGGCCCGCCGATCGAGCACGGCTTCTACTACGACTTCGACTTCCCCGAGGGCGTGACCGTCACCGAGGCGGACTTCCCCGCGATCGAGGAGCGGATGCGCGAGCACATCGCCGCCGCAGAGGCGTTCGACCGCAGTGAGGCGACGGTCGGCGAGGCACTCGAGCGCTTTCGCACAGAGCGGCAGGACTACAAGGTCGAGCTGATCGAGGACCTGGTCAAGGCGCAGGGGATCGACGCGGTCTCGCTGTACCGCAACGGCCCGTTCTCCGACCTGTGCCGCGGGCCGCATGCGCCGACCACCAGCGCCATCGGGGCGATCAAGCTGCAGTCCGTCGCCGGCGCCTACTGGCGCGGCGACGCGAGCCGGCCGATGCTCACGCGCATCTACGGCACCGC
>Ga0302299_10002653_pt1 | contig 10892 bp, 5 predicted proteins | sample III_Fen_N3_4_FD_198795 | JGI IMG/M metagenome (GOLD analysis project Ga0302299, IMG submission 198795) | Peat permafrost microbial communities from Stordalen Mire near Abisko, Sweden - III_Fen_N3_4 | ecosystem: Environmental > Terrestrial > Soil > Wetlands > Permafrost | place: Sweden: Abisko...
TACCGCATCGACCGACACAAGCATCCACTGAAACGCGTTCTCGCGATGTTCTCGCCCATCTCGACCACCGGGGCGAGCGCTACCGTCGCCCGGATGCGCCGCCTGTTGTTCGATGACGTTCACGATGCGTTCCGCGCGAGCTTCCGCTCGTTCGTCGATCGGGAGGTCGTCCCGCATGCCGACCAGTGGGAGCGCGACGGAATCGTGCCCCGCTCGCTCTTCGAACAGGCGGGCGCCGCGGGGTTCCTCGGCATGGCCGTGCCCGAGGTCTACGGCGGTGGCGGCGTCGACGACTTCCGCTTCAACCTGGTCATCGGCGAGGAGTTCCAGCGGGCCGGCGCGGGCGGCGCAGGCCTCGGCCTCACCCTCCACAACGACATCACCCTCCCCTACTTCCTCAAGCTCGCCACCGAGACGCAGAAGCAGCGCTGGCTGCCCGGCATCTGCTCGGGCGAGCTCATCACCGCCATCGCCATGACCGAACCGGGCATCGGCAGCGACCTGGCCGGCATGGCCACCACCGCCGTGCGCGACGGCGACCACTACCGGGTCAACGGCTCCAAGACCTTCATCACCAACGGCATCAACGCGGACCTCGTGATCACCGCGGTGAAGACCGACCCGCAGCAGCGTCACCGGGGCATGAGCCTGCTGGTCGTCGAGCGGGGCATGCCCGGGTTCGAGCGCGGCCGCAACCTCGACAAGCTGGGCCAGCACGCGCAGGACACGGCCGAGCTGTCGTTCGCCGACGTGCTCGTCCCCACCGACAACCTGCTCGGCACCGAGGGCGGCGGCTTCGGCCACCTCGTCGACAACCTGCCGCAGGAGCGCCTCTCCATCGCCGCCAGCGGCGTCGCCGCAGCCGAGGCGGCCCTCGACTGGACGCTGGCCTACGTCAAGGAGCGCCAGGCCTTCGGCCAACCCATCGCCTCCTTCCAGAACACCCGCTTCGTGTTGGCCGAGCTGCGCACCGAGATCGAGCTCGGTCGCACCTTCGTCGACCGCTGCGTGACCGCGTTGGCCGAGCACGAGCTCACCGTCGAGGAGGCCGCCATGGCCAAGTGGTGGTGCACCGAGCTGCAGAAGCGGGTCGCCGACGCCTGCCTGCAGCTGTTCGGCGGCTACGGCTACATGCGCGAGTACCCCATCTCCCGGGCGTGGGTCGACGCGCGGATCACCACCATCTACGGCGGCACCACGGAGATCATGAAGGAGATCGTCGGCCGCTCGATGGGCCTCTAGTCACCGGGTCCGGCGTCAGTCGCGGCTGAGGAGGTCCTTGGCGATGTGGGTGATCTGGATCTCGTCGGTGCCGGCGTAGATCTGGAACACCTTGGCGTCGCGGGCCAGTTGCTCGACGCGGTACTCGGCCATGTAGCCGTTGCCGCCGAAGAGCTGCACCGCCTCCATGGCCACCTCCGAGGCGGCCTGCGCGGAGTACAGCTTCATGGCCGACGCCTCGGCGAGGGTGAGGCTCTTGCCGGCGGCCTGCATCTCGATGTGGCGGAACACCAGGTTCTGCACGTTGAGGCGCGCCACCTCCATCTTGGCGAGCTTGAGCTGGATCAGCTGGAAGTCGCCGATGCGGTTGCCCCACAGCATGCGGTCCTTGGCGTAGGCGACCGAGAGCTTGAGGCACTCCTCGATCACGCCGAGCGACATGGCCGCCACGCCGGAGCGCTCGGTCGTGAAGTTGTCCTTGGCGCTCTGGCGGCCACCGCCCGCGGTCTCGACCTCGGTCTCGCCGAGCAGGCGGTCACGGCCGACGCGCACGTCGGAGAGGAACAGCTCGCCCGTGGGCGACGAGTGCAGGCCCATCTTGCGGAAGGGCTTCGACTGCTCGAACCCGGGCATGCCCTTGTCGAGCACGAAGGCCAGCACCTGGCGGTTGCGCGCGTCGGCGCCGTCGCCCTCGTCGAGCTTGGCGTAGACGACCGTGGTGTCGGCGTAGGGCCCGTTGGTGATGAAGGTCTTGTTGCCGTTGAGGATGTACTCGTCGCCGTCGCGCCGGGCCGAGGTGCGCATGCCGCCGAGGGCGTCGGAGCCGGAGTTCGGCTCGGTGATGGCCCAGGCGCCGACCTTCTCCATGGTCAGGAGGTCGAGGCCCCAGCGCTCCTTCTGGGCGATGGTGCCCTTCTTCATGACCGTGCCGCCGGCGAGGCCCATGCTCACGCCCATGGCGGTGACGATGCCCGGGCAGTAGTGACACAGCTCGATGATGGGGATGAGGGTCATGGCCGCGGAGCCGCCGTCGCCGCCCGTGCGCTCGGCCCGGGCCGGGGGCTCCTCACCGCGGGCCACGGCGTCGGCCGCCGCCTTCTCGCGCTCGATCTGGCGCTTGAACGAGTCCCGTGCCATGGCGTCCATGCCGAACGTGCCGAAGAGCTTCCGCACGATGTCGTAGGGCGGGAGGTCGCCGTGCTCGAGCCCCTCGAGGTTGGGCACCACCTCGGCCTCGATGAAGCGACGCACCGCGTCCTGCACCATGAGCTGCTCTTCCGACCACTCGAACATGGGTCCCCCTGGGATGGCTCACCGGCCGTGCCGGCGTCGCGGGCGCGATGTCCCAACGGTATGGGGCGCGGCGTGTCGGCAGGAAGTCCACGCCAGGCGTCAGCACGAAGTTGGAACACGTTCTAGATTCGGGCGCATGTACCCCCAACGCTTCACCGACCGTGTGTCCCTCGTGACGGGCGCCGCGTCCGGCATCGGCCGGGCCACCGCCCTGCGCCTCGCTGCCGAGGGCGCCACCGTCTTCGCCTCCGACGTGGCCACCGAGGGCCTCCTCGAGACCGCCTCGCTCGCGGCCGACAGCCCCGGAACCATCACCACCAGCCGGTCCGACGTGGCCGACGAGGCCTCCGTCCAGGGGCTCGTGGCCGAGGTCGTCGACCGCTACGGCCGCCTCGACGTGGTCGTGAACGTGGCCGGCGTCCTCGCCTTCTCGCACTCGCACGAGTTCGCGCTCTCGGAGTGGAACCGGCTGCTCACCATCAACCTCACGGGCACCTTCCTGGTGTGCCGGGAGGCGCTGCCCCACCTCGTCGAGAGCAAGGGCGTCATCGTGAACCTGGCCTCGACGTCGGCGCACCGCGGCCAGCCCTGGTCGGCGGCCTACTCGGCGTCGAAGGGTGGCGTCCTGGCCCTGACCCGCACGCTGGCCGTCGAGTACGCCGGGCAGGGCGTGCGGGTGAACTCGGTGAGCCCGGGCGCCATCGAGACCCCGATCATGGACGCCTTCCAGCTCCCCGAAGGGGCCGACTTCAAGCTGCTCCGCCGCGTCATGCCCATCGGACCCAACGGCAAGCCCGAGGGCATCGCGGCCGCGATCGCCTTCATCGCCTCCGACGAGGCCTCGCACATGAACGGCGCCGACCTCCTGGTCGACGGGGCGACGGTCGCGTGAGCGCCCCGGGACCTGCTGGGCGCTCCCACCCCGAGCCGTCGCCCGCCGACCCGGCCAAGCCGCTCGCCGGGCGCGCCGCGCTCGTCACCGGAGCCGGCCAGGGCGTGGGCCAGGGCATCGCGCTGGCGCTCGCCGACGCGGGGGCGGACGTGGTCGTCGCCGGCCGCACGCTGTCGAAGGTGGTCGACACGGCCGACCTCATCAACGGTCGAGGCGGCCACGCCGTGGCGCTCGAGTGCGACGTCGCCGACCCCGAGCAGGTCACGCGCACCGTCGACGCGACGGTCGAGGCGCTCGGCGGGCTGCAGATCCTGGTCAACAACGCGCAGTGGGCCCCCATGGGCAAGCTGCTCGACGTCACCGACAAGGCCTTCGACCTCGGCTTCCGGACCGGGCCCCTGGCCGTGCTGCGGTTCATGCGGGCCGCGCACGAGCACCTGCGCGACGGCGGCGTCATCGTGAACCTGGGGTCGGGCTCCGCGCTGCGCCCGGACCCGGTCGGGCTCGGCGCCTACGCCGCGGTGAAGGACGCCATCTGCGTGATGACCCGGGCCGCCGCGGTCGAGTGGGGCCCCGACGGCATCCGCGCCAACACCATCCTCCCGTTCGCCCAGTCGCCGGGCATGGACTGGTACGAGGAGCACGTCCCCGACCAGTACGAGCAGGTCCTCGCCGAGGTCCCGCTGGGCCGCGTCGGCGACTGCGAGCTCGACATCGGCCGGGCCGTCGTCTTCCTCTGCAGCCCTGCGGCGTCGTACATGACCGGCAGCAGCCTCATGCTCGACGGCGGCCAGACCTACCTCCGCTGACCTCCGCCGAAGGCCGCTGATCCTCCGCGTTTCGGGTGGGAATCGGCGTGCCCTGGCATGCCGATTCCCACCCAGAACGGGGGTTGCGCGCGGCCGGGAGGGTCGCGGGGTGACGTGGGGGCGGGGCCGGGGTCTCGTACCCTCTCGCCCCATGAAGCTGTCCCTCCCCCCGCGCACGGTGCGCGGCGTCCTCGTCACCGTCACGCTTGCGGCCTGCCTCGCGGCGTGCAGCGTGTCGGTCAAGCAGGCGGCCACCACCACCTCGACGGCGGGCTCAACCGCCCCGGCCACCAGCTCCCCCACCACCACCGACGGCAGCCGCGCCGGCACCTCGACCGTGGCGTGGCACGACTGCGGCGGGGGCTTCCAGTGCGGCACGCACACCGTCCCGCTCGACTGGTTCCACCCGGGTGCGGGCACCATCTCCCTCGCGCTGATCCGGCGCCCGGCCGGCGATCCCTCACGTCGCGTCGGTTCCCTCTTCTTCAACCCGGGCGGGCCGGGTGAGCCCGGCGTCGGCTTCCTCCGTGACCTCGCGGGCACCGACAGCACCCTGCCCAAGACCCTCACCGACCGCTTCGACCTGGTGTCGTGGGACCCGAGAGGCACCGGCGACTCCGCCGGCATCCGCTGCATCCCGGCATCCGAGCAGGAGCAGGCCGCCCTCGACCCGACCCCCAACGACGCCGCGGCGGTGGCCGCCCTGCAGAAGCTCGAGACCACCGACGTCGCCCGCTGCATCACCCAGGACGGCAAGGTCATCCCCTACGTCGGCACCCGCGAGACCGCGCGCGACCTCGACGCGCTGCGCGCGGCGGTCGGCGACGCCAAGCTCCACTACGTCGGCTACAGCTACGGAACCGAGATCGGCGAGCAGTACCTGCGCGACTTCCCCACCCACGTCGGCGCCATGGTGCTCGACGGCGTGGTGGTGCCGGGTGAGGACCCCATCACGTCCGGCCACGACCAGATCAAGTCCTTCGAGGCCGACCTCGACGCCTTCCTCGCCGACTGCGCCGCCCGGCCCTCCTGCACCTTCGGCAACGGCAACCCCAAGGCCGCGCTGCAGGCCCTGCTCGCGAAGCTCGAGAGCGGGGTGCGGCTGCCCGCCGACTACACGTCCCAGGACGACAGCGGCAAGAGCCACACCCGCACCGGAAGCCTGGGCATCGGCGAGGCCATCACCGGCATCATCACGCCCCTCTACAGCAAGGACGACTGGCCGGCGCTCGAGAAGGCGTTGACGCAAGCCACCTCGAAGACCGACCCCAACGGCTACCTGCTGCTGTCGTTCCGCGACTCGCTCCAGGGCCGCGACCGCGACGGCACCTGGAGCCACCTGCCCGACGCCTTCGAGGCCATCGGCTGCGCCGACCAGCCGCAGCGGGCCACGTCGGTCCTGGGCAGCAAGGCGCTGATCGCCGCCTGGGGCAAGGAGATGCCCTTCCTCGGCGCCACCCAGGCCACCGGCTCGCCCGGCTGCTACCGCTGGCCCGCGGCCAAGTACCCGGTCTCCAAGCCCACCCGCGGCGACTTCGCGAAGGCGCCACCGATGGTGTTCGTGAACAGCACCCAGGACCCCGCCACGCCCTACGCACAGGCGCAGCAGATGCAGTCGCTGGTGCCCGGGTCACGGCTGGTCACCTGGGAGAGCGCCGACCACACCTCGTTCGGACGGGGCCACGCCTGCATCGACGACCCGGTCACGGCCTACCTCGTCAGCGGCACGCTCCCGCCCGTCGGGTTGCACTGCAAGCCCTGATCGCCCGCATCCCGGGCCCGACCCGCCTCACCGGGCCGGCGCGCCGTTACCTTTAGCCGGGTGAAAGATCCTGCGGCCGACGAAGGCCGCCCCCTCGGCTGGCTGCGACGCCTCTCCCCGTGGGTCCTCGCGCACAAGGGCACCGCCGCGGTGTCGCTGAGCGCCGCCGTCATCGGCATGGTCGCGACCGCGCTGATCCCGCTGGTGCAGCGGGCCGTCATCGACAACGTCGTCCTCGCCCACACCGAGCCGCTGGCACCGCTCCTCGTGGCGCTCGGCGTCATCGCGGTGGTGCGGTTCTTCGCCACGCTGGCCCGGCGGCTCGCGGGTGGTCGCGTGAGCCTCTACGTGCAGTACGACCTGCGCAACGCCATCTTCGACCACGTCCTCGACCTCGACTTCGCCCGCCACGACGAACTGCAGACGGGACAGCTGGTCAGCCGCGCCAACACCGACCTCGGGATGGTCCAGGGCGTGCTGCAGATGGTCGGCATGGTCACCGGCAACGTCGTGATGCTGGTGTTCTCGCTCGCCATCATGCTCTGGCTGTCGCCCCTGCTGGCCCTGGTGTCGTTCGTGGCCGTGGCCGCCACCTTCCTGGTGGCCTGGCGGATGCGCAGCGCGGTCTACGTCACCACGTGGGACGCCTCCCAGCGCGAGGCAGAGATGACCGCGGTCGCCGAGGAGGCCATCTCCGGCGTCCGGGTGGTGAAGGGCTTCGGCCAGGAGGACCACGAGCTCTCGCGCTTCGCCGCCGCCGTCGACCACCTCTTCGGCGGTCGGGTCCGCTCCCTCCGCTACCGCGCCCGCTTCACCGCGCTGCTCCAGTCGGTGCCCACGCTCGGCCAGGTGGCCGTGATGCTGCTCGGCGGCTGGCTCGCCATCGAGGGTCGGATCACGGTGGGCACGCTGCTGGCGTTCTTCACCTACCTCACCCAGCTCGCCGCCCCGGCCCGCATGCTCGCGGTGTTCCTGGCGGCGGCGCAGCAGGCCCGCTCGGGCACGGAGCGCATCATGGACCTGCTCGACGCCGAGCCGGTCGTGGCCGAGCCCGACGACGCCGTCGACCTGCCGCGCGGTCCGGGCGCCATCTCCTTCGACCACGTGGGGTTCTGCTACCGCTCCGGCGAGCCGATCCTCGAGGACTTCACGCTCGAGGTCGCACCGGGCGAGCGGGTGGCGCTGGTGGGCGCCTCGGGCTCCGGGAAGTCCACCCTCACCCTGCTCCTCCCCCGGTTCTACGACGTCTCCTCCGGGGCGGTCCGCATCGACGGCACCGACGTCCGCGACGTGAGCTTCGCCTCGCTGCGCGACCAGATCGGCGTGGTGTTCGAGGACAGCTTCCTGTTCGCCGACTCCCTCGGCGCCAACATCGCCTACGGGCGCGAGGACGCGTCCGACACGCAGATCGAAGCCGTCGCCCGGGCCGCCCAGGCGCACGACTTCATCATGGACACCCCGGGGGGCTACGACACGCCCGTCGGCGAAGGCGGCGTGACCCTGTCGGGCGGCCAGCGCCAGCGGCTGGCCCTGGCCCGAGCCCTGCTCACCGACCCGCGCATCCTGATCCTCGACGACGCCACCTCGTCGGTCGACGCCCGCGTCGAGGACGAGATCCACACCGCGCTCGACGAGCTGATGGAGGGCCGCACCACCCTCCTCGTGGCGCACCGGCGCTCGACGCTGCGGCTCGCCGACCGCATCGTGGTGGTCGACAACGGCCGCGTGCTCGACCAGGGCACGCACGACGAGCTGCAGGAGCGGTGCCCGACCTACCGGGCCCTGCTCTCCGGCATCGACGAGGAGGAGACCCCACCCGACACCCACGGCATCGTCGCCAGCCGCCCGGTCGATGACGCCGCCGCGGCCGCCGCCACCGCCGCAGCCACGGCGCCCGTCGCCGCCGTGCCCGTGGCGCCGCTTGCCCGGCCCCGCATGGGTGCCGGCATGGGCATGGGTCCCGGTGGCGGCCTGCGCGGCGGAGGCGGTGGCGGGTCCATGGGCTGGATCGGCCCGCCGACGCCGGAGCTGCTCGACGCCGTGGCCGCCCTGAAGCCCGCGCCCGACCAGTCGCTCGTCGACCCCGCCGAGCACGAGGCCGACCGGGGCGGGCTCGACTTCTGGCCGTTCCTGCAGAAGTGGCGCCGCGAGCTGCTGCTGGGCCTGCTCCTGGTGGTCCTCGACGGCGCGGCCACGCTCGCCTCGCCCGTCATCGTGAAGGCAGGCATCGACCGGGGGATCGTCGGCGGCTCCCTGGCGGCCCTGTTCCTCATCGCCGGCGCGGCCCTGGTGGTGGCCCTCTTCGACTGGTGGGACATGTGGGCCGAGACCCTCGTCACCGGTCGCACGGCAGAGCGGGTGCTGGTGGCCCTGCGCATCCGCGTGTTCGCGCAGCTGCAGCGCCTCGGCCTCGACTTCTACGAGCACGAGATGGCCGGTCGCCTGCTCACCCGCGTCACGTCCGACGTCGACACCTTGTCGGACCTGCTGCAGAACGGGTTCGTCAACGCCGCGGTGAGCTTCGTGATGTTCGTGGGCATGGCCGTGGTGCTGCTCGTGCTGAACGTGACGCTGGGGCTCGTGGTGCTGGCGCTGGTGGTCCCGCTGATCATCGGCACGCTGGTCTACCGGCGGCTGTCCGCCGCGGCCTACGACCGGCAGCGCGACGCCGTCGCCGCGGTGCTCGCGAACCTGCAGGAGAACCTGTCGGGCATCCGCGTCACCCAGGCGTTCCGCCGCGAGGACAGCAACCGCGAGGCGTTCCGCGTGTTCGGCGCCCGCCACCGCGACGCCGGCCTCGCCGCGCTCCGCGTGCAGATCGTCTACTTCGCCGGGGTGGAGCTCCTCTCGGCCATCGGCACCGGGCTGGTGCTCGGCGTGGGGTCGGTGCTGGCCGACAACGGCACCATCACGGTCGGGGCGCTGGTGGCGTTCCTGCTCTACCTCACCCAGTTCTTCGCCCCGATCCAGCAGCTGTCGCAGGTGTTCGACACGTGGCAGAGCGCCTCGGCAGGCATGCGCAAGCTCGACGTCCTGCTGCAGGAGCGCACCTCGACGCCCGCCGCTGCCGACCCCGTCGCCATCCCCGTGGTGCGCGGCGAGATCACCTTCGACGACGTCCGCTTCGCCTACCTCCACCAGCAGGGCCGGGCGCTCGACGGCATCGACCTGGTGATCCCGCCGGGCCAGCAGGTCGCCCTCGTGGGCGAGACGGGCTCGGGCAAGTCGACGCTGATGAAGCTCGTGGCCCGCTTCCACGACACCACCGAGGGTCGCGTCCTCATCGACGGCACCGACGTCTCGCAGCTCGACCTGGGCAGCTACCGGCGGCACCTCGGCTACGTGCCGCAGGAGCCGTTCCTGTTCGCGGGCACGGTCCGCGACAACCTCGCCTACGGGCGCGCCGACGCCACCGACGAGGAGGTCGTCGCCGCGGCCCGGGCGGTGGGCGTGCACGCCATGATCGAGCTGCTCCCCGGCGGCTACGACCACTGGCTGGTCGAGCGGGGGCGGTCGCTCTCCACCGGCCAGCGCCAGCTCTTGTGCCTGGCCCGGGCCCTGGTCGTGAACCCGGCCATCCTCCTGCTCGACGAGGCCACGTCCAACCTCGACCTCGCCAGCGAGGCGCAGATCGAGCGGGCCATGACCGCGCTGGCCACCGGCCGCACCTCGATCGTGATCGCCCACCGCCTCGCCACCGCCCGTCGGGCCGACCGCATCGTGGTGATGGACCACGGGGTCGTCGTCGAGGACGGCAGCCACGACGAGCTCATCGCGCAGGGCGGGTTCTACCGCTCCCTGTGGGACGCCTTCGAGGGCGTCGGCACGGCCGGCGTGGCCTGACCGCACCGCCACCCGCACGGTCGAGCCGCGCCGCGCCGCGCCGGGTGGAGGGTCGTTGGTCACCTCCCGTTCCTCTAATCTTGACCATTCCGATCAGGATACGTACCTTGGTCGTCTTCGCCCGCGGCTCCCCGGAGAGAGAACCTCATGTCACGTCGTCCCACGTTGCTCGCGCTCGCGCTGCTCGGCGTCGTCGCCCTCGGCGCCTGCGGCTCCAGCAAGAGCTCCTCGAGCTCCAGCGGTGCCGGCACCGTCGACCTGGTGGCGTACTCCACGCCGAAGCCGGCCTACGACCAGCTGATCACGGCCTTCAACGCCACCCCCGCCGGCAAGGGCGTGGGCTTCTCGTCGTCCTACGGCGCCTCGGGCGACCAGGCCCGGTCGGTCCTGGCCGGCCTCAACGCCGGCTACGTCGCCTTCAGCCTCCAGACCGACATGGACAAGCTCGTCAAGGGCGGCAAGGTCGCCAGCACCTGGAACAGCGGCCCGACCAAGGGCTTCGTCACCGACTCGGTGGTCGTGTTCGTGGTGCGCAAGGGCAACCCCAAGAACATCCACTCCTGGGCCGACCTGGTGAAGCCCGGCGTCAAGGTGGTCACCCCCAACCCGTTCTCGTCGGGCTCCGCCCGCTGGAACATCCTCGCCGGCTACGGCCAGGTGCTGAAGAGCGGCGGCACGCAGGCCCAGGGTGAGGCCTACCTGAAGAAGCTCTTCGCCAACATCGTCACGCAGCCGGCCAGTGGCCGCGCCGCCACGCAGGCGTTCACCAGCGGCACCGGCGACGTGCTGCTGTCCTACGAGAACGAGGCCATCTTCGCCCGCCAGAAGGGCCAGGCGGTCGACTACGTGGTGCCCGACACCACCATCCTCATCCAGAACCCGGCTGCGGTGACCGTCGGCTCGCCCGCCTCGGCGAGCGCGTTCCTGAGCTACGTGCTGAGCACCGCCGGCCAGACGATCTTCGCCCAGAACGGCTACCGCCCGGTGGTCCCCGGCATCAAGGTGACCGTGCAGGGCGCCAACGACCCGGCGAACCCGTTCCCGACCCCGGCCCACGAGTTCACCATCGCCG
>Ga0302299_10002656_pt1 | contig 10888 bp, 7 predicted proteins | sample III_Fen_N3_4_FD_198795 | JGI IMG/M metagenome (GOLD analysis project Ga0302299, IMG submission 198795) | Peat permafrost microbial communities from Stordalen Mire near Abisko, Sweden - III_Fen_N3_4 | ecosystem: Environmental > Terrestrial > Soil > Wetlands > Permafrost | place: Sweden: Abisko...
GTGAAGGACAAGCTCGGCGACCGCGTGCGGATCGTCACCGCCGGCTCCTGGGCCCGGCCCGATGACCTCGGCACCGGCATCCGCCACCTCGGCCTGCTCGACTACCGCGACACCGGTGAGCTGTACCGCTCGGCCGACGTCGGTGTGGCGCTCACGGTGTCGGCCCATCCGAGCTACCTGCCGCTCGAGCTGATGGCGTGCGGGGTGCCGGTCGTGGCCTTCGACAACCCGGCCGGCGACTGGATCCTGCACGACGGCGAGAACTCGAGGCGCTGCATGCGCACGGTCGACGGCCTGGCCCAGGCCATCGAGGAGCTCGTGGTCGACGGGGCGTTGCGGGCCAAGCTGGCCACCAACGGCATCGCCGACATCAAGGCCGGCCACGACGACTGGCCCACCGCGTTCGACGGCATCTACGAGTACCTGTGCGATCCCGAAGGCCGCGCCCCGCGCGGTCAGGCCTAGGACGCTCCGGTGGCCAAGCAGTACGCCCGCGAGTACGAGGAGCACTCCTCCTACGGCAGCGCCGTGCGCCTGGTCGAGCGGGCCGAGTTGCCGGTGGGGGTCATCCTCGATCTCGGCTGTGGGCGTTCGCCGGTGGCCGCCCGGCTCACCGAGATGGGCTTCACCTACGTCGGGGGCGACATCGATCTCGATGCCCTCGACGATGTGCGGGGTCGGGGCTTCGAGGCCCATGAGCTCGATCTGTTCGTGCCGTCGGCCGAGCTCGTGGCCCGGCTCGAGTCGCTTCTCGCCGGACGCCCGCTCGCCGCGGTGCTGGCCCTCGATGTCATCGAGCACCTGGTCGACCCGGTGGCCGTCCTCGGGGCCCTGCACGACATCGTGTCGGCCCACCCCGGCGCCGAGCTCGTCGTGAGCATCCCCAACGTCACCCACGTCGACATCGGCGCCAAGCTGCTGGCCGGCCGGTGGGACATGACCGATACCGGCCTGCTCGACGACACCCACCTGCAGTTCTTCTCGGGGCCGCGGCTCGACGGCATGCTGGCCGGCACCGGTTGGGCCGAGGTCGATGCCGACGACGTCGAGCTGCCCATCAGCGACCAGTGCTTCCCCGTCGACCTTCCCGGGCTGCGACGCGGGGCACCTCTGCACGACGTGTTCGCCTGGGCCCGTCGCTCGGCCGGCCCCGGCGGCGAGACCTATCAGTTCGTGCGACGGCTTCGGCCGGTCGAGCCCATCGCGGTGCTCGTCCCCAATGCCGGTGACATCGCCCGGGTCGTCGACGAGGATCGTCCGCTCGCCTCCGTGGTGGTCGTGGTCGCCGCCGGCGATCGTGGGCGGCTCGGCGCCATCCTCGCTGATCTGGCCGGGCAGACCGAGCAGTCCTTCGAGGTGGTGGTCGTCGCCGCATCGGGAACCGTCGATCACGCCGAGCTCGAGCAGATCCACCACCGGTTGTGGCGCGATCGGGGTTCTCCCGGCCCGGAGATCGCGCGTCGTGAGGTGCCACCGAGCCTGGAGGTGCTGGTCGCCGTGCTCCAGGAGGCTCGCGGCCGATACGTCTGCGTGCTGGGTGGCGGCGCACGAGTGAGCGGCGACTGGCTGGCCGGTCTCCGCGAGATGGTCGCGATCGGCCCGTCCAGGTTGGTGCAGATGCCCATGAGCACCGCATCTCCGGTCGATCTGGGGTTCTGGGAGGCCAAGTCCTTCGAGGAGGCCGGAACGGGGGCCGAGTCGTGCGATCCGACGAACTGGGACCTCTTCCACGATGCCCCGATGGGGTCGTGCGCGCTCGCGGCGCTGGCCCTGCCGGCCGAGGTGGTGCAGGCCGCCGGCCTCACGCCCGACCCCGCTGACGGCGACCTGGCCTGGCCGGCGTTCGCGCTGCGGGTGGCGTTGATGGCTGGAACGGTCACGTCCCCCACCGGCTCGGTGCTGGTGGCCGAGGACGACCTCATCGACCTCGATCCGCGGGCCGATGAGCTGCTGGATCGGCTCGACGGCATCCCGCTCGTGGGGCGGACCGGCACCGTAGGGCGGTTCGGGCTGATCCGGTCACGCCTCGATCACCACCGGCGTGCCGAGACCGAGTTGCGCTCCGCGCTCACCTACAAGGACCACGAGTTGACGGCGCTGATCCACCACACCGCCGAGTTGGGGCGCGAGGTGGATCGCCTGAACGCCGACGTCGCCCGATTGAACGCGTCGCTCACGAGACGGCTGCTTGGCCCGCTCGTCAGGCGTGTCCGCCAGCAGCTGAGGGGCTGACCTCCACGACCTACCTGGTCGATCGGTGTGGCGTACCTTGGGCGAATGCAGTTCCCGTCCGATCGTCACCGCCGGTCGTCGCCGTTCATCCCTCGGAACCGGACGGTTGGATGACCGAGGCGGTCGGCCCCGAGGCGGCTTCGGGTAGCGAGGGTCTGCTCCCGCAACCCGAGCGATCAGATCGACGGCAGCGGCGCCGGATGACGTCGGCTCGCCCGGCGTGGCTCGAGCGGGCCGCGGCCGCCCTCACGTTGCTCGCCGTGCCCGTGTTGTTCCACGTGTCCACCCGGCTGACCTACGCCAGCGGGGCGCTTCGGCAGTCGGTGTGCCTCGTCCTCGGCTCGGTCACCGGTTTGGTGCTGATGATGCTGCCGGGCTTCGCCATGGTGACGGCGTTCGTGCGGTGGAAGAACGCGGAGCCAGGACCGGCGCTGCGCACGACCGCGGTGGTGGCGGGCAGTGGCGTGGTGGCGTGGTTCGTCTTCTGGGTGTGGGCGACGAGCCCGATCGCCGGCGCGGTGACCTCTGGGCTGGTGTACCTGGTCGCGGTGGGCGTCGTCGCGCTCGATCCGCGTGCTGCGGCACGCGATGCGGTGCCTGCCGCTCGAGCCCTCGGCGTCGCGCTCGGGGCGTCACTGCTGGCCACCGCGATGTTCTTCATGCACGGTGGCCTGCCGGCGGCCACCGAGGTCGCCCAGGGTGGCACGTTCGTGACGGCGGACAACGCCTTCCCGCAGGAGTGGGCCGAGCGGATCATCCACCACCAGGACCTGCGAACGCCCGCCCTGGGCGGCTGGTCCCTCGCCGAGCGGCCCCCGGTGCAGACGGCCTACCAGTTGCCGGGCTATGCCCTCGCGGCCAACAAGCAGGTCGCCTACCAGTTGCTGGGCTCGCTGCTCGAGAGCCTCGCGGTGGTCGGCGTCGCGCTGATCATGCTCGAATGCGGCATCCGGGGCCTGCGACTGGCGCTGGCGGTGTCCCTCGTCACCTGCACCACCTTCATCACGTTCAACACGATCTTCCTCTGGCCCAAGCTGCTTCCTGCCGGGCTGCTGCTGATGGTCCTGGCGGTGATCCTGGAGGCCGACGGGCCGCTCGACGGCGTCGCCTGGACCGTGGTGGGCGCCACGATCGGCCTCTCCATCGTCGGGCACCCGGGTGGGTTCTTCGCACTTCCGGCGCTCGCCGTGGTGATCTGGCGCGAGAAGACCCCCCTGCCGAGGGGAAGGTCCCTCGGCCGAGCCCTGATGGGCCTGGCCGCGCTCGTCGTGCCCTGGGTCGTCTACCGCTCCTTGTACGACCACAGCTCGTCCGAGTTGCTCAAGTGGCACCTGGCCGGCGTACCCGAGCCCGATTCCCGCTCGCTGCCCCGGACGATCCTGGATCAGTACCGCGCCCTCGGGTTGGGCGGCTGGTTCCGGCACCGCATGGACAACCTCACCACCCTCCTCGGGCCGTCGACGATCTTCGAGCGGCTCTCCGGTGATGCCACTGACGAGATCCGCACCCGCGCCATCGCCCTCGGCATCTTCCGGCCCCTCTGGAGCGGTGGGCTGCTCCTGCTCGCGTCGCCGGTCCTGGTCGCCTGGCGTCGCCTGCCGGCCCGGGTCGTCACCGTCGCGCTGTCGGGTGCCGCCACCATCGCCATCTGGACGGTGATCGAGTACGGGCCGCCCAGCGCACAGACGACGACGCACTCGGGCCCGTACGCCTCGTTCCTGCTCCTCAGCATCGGCATCGCCGCGGCCGTGGCGATCCTGCTTCCCCGATGGGCGTTGGTCGCCTTCGCCGCGCTGCAGGCCGGCACGTGGTTGTGGATCCTGTTGCCCGTGGGCGGCGGTGACTATTGCGCGATCAGCGGCGCCTGTGAGATCCACACCTACCCGGACGGGCTGATCGGCAACGACATCAGGTATCCGACGTTCTGGCTCGTCGCCCTGCTCGGAGCGGCGACGCTGTGGGTCTCGAGCGTTCGCCTCGCGCGGTCCGGCGAGGTCGGCCGCAGGAGGTCGCCCAGCCGGGCATCCACGGGACCGGAACCGACGAACGGTCTCGACTCGCCACGGTCGTGAGTCCCCTCGTCGACGCGACCCCTTCTACGACCAGTGCGGCCACTGGCCGTGGGCTCAGGTGGCGAAGGCGTCGAGCAGGGACCGGGCCGCGGTGGTGGGGGTGACCCGCCCGGCGGCGACGTCGGCCTCGAGCCCGTCGACGAGGGCGGCGACGGCGGCATCGGCGCGGAGGCGGTCGATGAGCGTGTCCCGCACCTCGGACCACATCCACGCCACGGCCTGGCGGGCCCGGTGCCCGACGTCCTCCCCGGAGTTGGCCACCGCGGCGCGGAACGCCTCGACCGACTGCCACACCTCGCCGATGCCGGTCTGCTCGAGGGCCGAGCACCGGGTGGCGGTGGCCGACCAGGCCGCCCAGCGGGGCCGCACGAGTTGGAGGGCGTTGGCGTAGTCGGCGGTGGTGCGTCCGGCCGCGGCGGCGAGGTCACCGTCGGCCTTGTTCACGACGACGAGGTCGGCGAGCTCCATGATCCCCCGCTTGATGCCCTGCAGCTCATCGCCGCCGCCGGGCGCCACCAGCAGCAGGAACAGGTCGACCATGTCGGCGACCGCGACCTCGGACTGGCCCACGCCGATGGTCTCGACGATCACCACGTCGAAGCCGAAGGCCTCGCACAGCAGCATCGCCTCCCGGGTGCGGCGGGCCACACCGCCGAGCTGGGTGCCGCCGGGGGAGGGGCGGATGAACGCGTCCGGATGGCGGCTGAGCTCGGCCATCCGCGTCTTGTCGCCGAGGATCGAGCCCCCCGTGCGCGAGCTCGACGGGTCGACGGCCAGCACGGCGACCCGGTGGCCGAGGCCGACGAGGTGCAGGCCGAACGCCTCGATGAACGTCGACTTGCCGACGCCGGGTGAGCCGCTGATGCCGATGCGAACGGACCCGCCCGTCGCCGGCAGCACCGCCTCGAGCACCGCAGCCGCGTCGGCGCGGTGATCGGCTCGGGTCGATTCGACGAGGGTGATGGCGCGGGCCAGCGACCGACGATCGCCGGAGCGGATCCCGGCGATCAACTCGCCAGGCGCGCCAGAACCGCCAGGTAGGTCGGGCACGTGTTCAGGCCGTGCCGCGACGGTCGAGCACGAGCGAGAGCACCTGTCGGGCCGCCTCGGGGATGTTGGTTCCCGGGCCGAAGATGGCGGCGGCGCCGGCTGCGTAGAGCGCGTCGTAGTCCTGCGGGGGGATGACCCCACCGACCACCACGAGCACGTCGTCGGCCCCCGCGGCCTTCAGCTCGTCGAGCAGCTGCGGGACGAGCGTGAGGTGCCCGGCGGCCTGGCTCGACACGCCGACCACGTGCACGTCGTTCTCGACGGCGTCGCGCGCGGCCTCGGCCGGGGTCTGGAAGAGCGGTCCGACGTCGACGTCGAACCCGAGGTCGGCGAAGGCGGTGGCGATCACCTTGGCGCCACGGTCGTGGCCGTCCTGGCCCATCTTCACCACGAGCATGCGGGGCCTGCGCCCCTGGGCCTCGGCGAACGCCTCGATGTCCGACTGGATGGCCTCGAAGCCCTCGTCGCCCTGATACGCCGCGCCGTACACGCCCGAGAGCGTACGGGTCTCGGCCCGGTGCCGGCCGAACACGTCCTCCATGGCATCGGAGATCTCGCCGACGGTGGCCCGGGCCCGGGCGGCCTCGATGGCCAGGGCCAGCAGGTTGCCGTCGCCACGGGCGCCCTCGGTGAGCGCGGCCAGCGCCGCCTTGCAGGCCGCGTCGTCGCGGTCGGCCCGCACCTGCTCGAGCTTCGCGATCTGGCCTTCACGGACCTTGGTGTTGTCGATGCTGAGCACGTCGACCATCTCGACGTCGTCGGGCACGTAGGTGTTGACCCCGACCACGACGTCGTCGCCCCGGTCGACCCGGGCCTGACGACGGGCAGCCGATTCCTCGATGCGCAGCTTCGGCATGCCCGACTCGACGGCCTTGGTCATGCCACCGAGCGCCTCCACCTCCTCGATGAGCTCCCACGCCTTGGTGGCGAGATCATCGGTGAGGGCCTCGATGTAGTAGCTGCCACCGAGCGGATCGACCACGTGTGTGATGCCGGTCTCCTCGGCGAGGATCAGCTGGGTGTTGCGGGCGATGCGGGCGCTCGTCTCGGTGGGCAGGCCGAGCGCCTCGTCGAAGGCGTTGGTGTGCAGGCTCTGGGTGCCGCCGAGCACCGCGGCCATCGCCTCGACGGCGGTGCGCACCACGTTGTTGTAGGGGTCCTGCTCGGTGAGCGACACGCCCGAGGTCTGGCAGTGCGTGCGCAGCATGAGCGACTGCGGCTTCTTCGGCTCGAACTCGGCCATCACCTTGTGCCACAGCAGCCGGGCGGCGCGCAGCTTGGCGATCTCCATGAAGAAGTTCATGCCGATGGCGAAGAAGAAGCTGAGGCGTCCGGCGAACTCGTCGACGTCGAGGCCCTTGGCGAGCGCCGAGCGCACGTACTCGAGGCCGTCGGCGATGGTGAAGGCGAGCTCCTGCTCGGCGGTGGCCCCGGCCTCTTGCATGTGGTAGCCGGAGATCGAGATCGAGTTGTAGCGGGGCATGTTGCGAGCGGTGAACTCGATGATGTCGGCGACGATCCGCATGCTCGGGGCCGGCGGGTAGATGTAGGTGTTGCGCACCATGAACTCTTTGAGGATGTCGTTCTGGATGGTGCCGCTGAGCAGCTCCTTGTCGACGCCCTGCTCCTCGCCGGCCACCACGAACATGGCGAGCACCGGGATGACGGCGCCGTTCATCGTCATCGACACCGACATCTTGTCGAGCGGGATGCCGTCGAACAGCACCTTCATGTCCTCGACCGAGTCGATCGCCACGCCGGCCTTGCCGACGTCACCGACGACGCGGGGATGGTCGCTGTCGTAGCCGCGATGGGTGGCCAGGTCGAAGGCCACCGACAGGCCCATCTGCCCCGCGGCCAGGTTGCGCCGGTAGAAGGCGTTGGACTCCTCGGCGGTGGAGAAGCCGGCGTACTGGCGGATCGTCCACGGCCGGTTGGCGTACATCGAGCCGCGCACGCCGCGCACGAACGGGGGGAACCCCGGCAGGTTGGTGCGCTGGTCGTCGGGGACGGCGGCCAGGTCGTCGGCGGTGTAGAGCGGCTTGACGTCGATGCCCTCGGGCGTCGGCCACACGAGGCTGTCGGCGTCGGCCCCCTTGAGCTCCCTGGAGGCCAGTGCCTTCCAGTCGGCGATCGTCGGGTCAGCCTGGTCGTTCACATCCGGTGGCTCGCTCACGAGGGCAGCCTACGAGGTGGCCGTGTCGCGCCGGAAAACGTGGAAATGGCAAGCTGCTGGCGTGCCCGAGCCGTCGACCTGCTTCCGCTTCGAGGACGTGTCGCTCGTGGTCGATGGTGCCGGCATCCTCGACCACGTCGACCTGGCGATCGAGACGGGTGGCATCACGGTGATCGCCGGCCCGTCAGGATCGGGCAAGTCGACCCTGCTGCGCCTGTGCAACCGGTTGGAGGTGCCGACGTCGGGCACGGTCCGCTACCTCGGCCACGACATCGCCGGCCTCGATCCGCTCGACCATCGGCGCCGGGTCGGCATGGTGTTCCAGCAGCCGACGCTGTTCGCCGGCACGGTCCGCGACAACCTCTTGGTGGCCGCGCCCGGCACCGGCGACGACGACCTCGGCGCGGTGCTCCAGCGGGTGTCGCTCGATCCCGAGTTCCTCGATCGCACCGGCGACGACCTCTCCGGTGGGGAGGCCCAGCGGGCCTGCATCGGTCGGGCGTTGCTCACCGAACCGGAGGTGCTGCTGATGGACGAGGCCACGTCGGCCCTCGACCCCGACGCCCGCCGGGCCATCGAGGGCCTGGCCGGCGACCTGGCGGCCGAGGGGCTCACCCTGCTGTGGGTCACCCACGACCTCGAGCAGGCCCAACGCCTCACCGAGGGGCAGACCGATCGGGTCGTCGTCATCCTCGATGGTCGCATCGCCGACGACGACGCAACCGCTGCCTTCCTGTCCGACCGACCGCCGGAGCCCTGAGATGTCACTCTCCCTGCCAGTTCTCTCCCACCAACTGTCAGCCGGGCTGTCAGTTGGGCTGTCAGGCCGTGCTTCAGGCCTGGTGCTGGGGTCCGAGTCGTCGTCGAGCATCGGGTGGTACGGGCTGGCCGCGTCGCTGGTGCTGGTGGTCGTGGCGCTGGCCGTGTCGTGGCGCCTGCAGCTGGGCCTCGAGCGGTCGATGCTGTGGTCCTGCGCCCGGGCCGGGGTGCAGCTGCTGGTCACGGGCTGGGCCCTCACCCTGGTGCTGCACCCCGACGCGTCGATCGTGTGGTCCTGGCTCTGGGTGATCGCGATGGTGTTCGTGGCCGGTCTCACCGTGCGCAACCGGGCCCCCGAGGTGCCGGGGATCTTCCCGTTGGCCCTGGCAGCCACTGCGGTGGTCGGAGCGATCAGCCTCGGGGTCATCTTCGGGTTCCACATCTTCCCGGTGGAGGCCCGCACGGTGATCCCGCTGGCCGGGATGATGATCGGGAACTCGATGACGTCGGTGGTCGTGGCCGCCCGGCGGGTCACCGGCGAGCTGCGCGACAAGCGGCTCGAGGTCGAGGCTCGGCTGGCCCTCGGGCTGTCGTGGCAGGAGGCATCGCGGCCGTACCTGCGCGAGGCGATGCGCACCGCGATGATCCCGCAGATCGAGTCGACCAAGGCGGTGGGGCTGGTGTTCCTGCCGGGTGCCATGACCGGTCTGATCCTGGCCGGGGTGAGCCCGGTCGACGCCGTGCAGGTGCAGCTGGCGATCATGTACCTGATCCTCGGTTCGGTGGCGTGCAGCGTCACCGTGGTGGGCGTGGGGCTCACCCGCCGGTTGTTCACGCCCGACAGCCGACTGGTGCGCCTCACCCGTCCGGCATGACCTGGCGGCCTGATCGTTGTCCGAGCCGCCTCGCGGCTCCCGATAGCCTCACCGCATGGCCAAACGGTTCGTGATCATCGGAGGCGGCCCCGCGGGGAACCAGGCGGCAACCTACGCAGCGAGGCTCGGAGCCGAGGTCACGCTCATCGAGCGGGACATCATCGGCGGCGCCGCCCACCTCTGGGACTGCATCCCGTCGAAGGCCATGATCGCCACCGGCGGCGCCCTCTCCCAGATCAACTCGTCGGAGGGCATGGGCATCACGAACGTGTCGGCGTCGCTCGACTTCGACGTCATGCGCAGTCGCATCGGCGCCATCGAGGAGAAGCTCCGCTCGTCGGTGTCCGGTCTGCTCGAGAGCCAGGGCGTCACCATGGTCCAGGGCACCGGGCGCATGAAGGGGCCACACGAGGTGGTGGCCGAGACCGCCCACGGGCTGGTCGAGCTCGAGGCCGACGTCATCCTGCTCAGCACCGGCAGCCGGCCGCGCATCCCCGAGTGGGCGCCGGTCGACGCCAACCGGGTGCTCACCACACGCGACGCCTATCCGCCGCCCGAGTTGCCCGAGCACCTGATCGTGGTCGGGTCAGGGGTCACCGGTGTCGAGTTCGTCCACATGTTCTCGTCGTTCGGATGCCAGGTGACGCTCATCGTGAGCCGCCAGCAGGTGCTCCCGCAGAAGGACCCCGAAGTCGCGGCGGCGCTCGAGGACGACTTCATCCGCCGGGGCGTCCGCCTCTACAAGGGCGCCCGGGCCATCGGCATCGACGTCGGCGATCAGATCACCGTGCGATGCGACGACGGTCGGGTCGCCACCGGCTCGCACGCGCTGCTGGCCATCGGTTCGGTGCCCAACTCCGAGCGGCTGGGCCTCGAGGAGGCCGGTGTCGAGTCCGATCACGGCTACGTGGTGGTGAACCACAACTGCCAGTCGTCGGTGCCGCACATCTACGCGGCCGGAGATCTGTCAGGCAAGCTGCCACTTTCGTCGGTGGCGGCCATGCAGGGCCGCAAGATCGCCGAGCACGCCATGGGCCTGCACGCCGGCCCGCACAAGCACCTCGACTACGAGAAGGCCGCGTCGGCCATCTTCACGGTGCCGGAGATCGCCGATGTGGGCCTGGCCGAGGCCGATGCCTTCGCGTCGGGCCGCAAGATCCGGGTGACCAAGGTGCCGTTCTCGGCCAACGCCAAGGCCCTCATCGAGAACGACCCGCGCGGCTTCGTGAAGATCATCAGCGACCCGGCCACCGGTGTGGTCCTCGGCGGATCGATCGTGGGTCGCAACGCGGCCGAGCTGATCTCGGTGATCGCCCTCGCGGTCACCGCCGGGCTACGGGTCACCGACATCGTCGAGAGCCTCCTCGTGCACCCGGCGCTGGCCGAGGCGCTGGCTGACGCCGCCGAGTGACGATGCTGCCCGAGGACGCGCCGCATCCCCAGGAGGCCGCGGACTTCCCGGCCACGGGCGTGAACTCGCTGGCGTCGATCGGTCAGCGGGGAGTGGCTCGATCCATCGACGCGCTGATCCCGTTCGTGCCGACGGTCGCCATCTTGATGGTCTACGCCCTCCGGAGCGGCACGAGCACCGCCCCGCTCCCGCGCTGGCCGGTGTTCGTCGGCATCGCCATCGCCGTCGTCTACGAGACCGCGTTCATCGCCTGGAAGGGTCAGACCCTCGGCAAGATGCTGCTCGGGCTGCGGGTGGCTCGTCTGGTGAACGG
>Ga0302299_10002657_pt1 | contig 10881 bp, 9 predicted proteins | sample III_Fen_N3_4_FD_198795 | JGI IMG/M metagenome (GOLD analysis project Ga0302299, IMG submission 198795) | Peat permafrost microbial communities from Stordalen Mire near Abisko, Sweden - III_Fen_N3_4 | ecosystem: Environmental > Terrestrial > Soil > Wetlands > Permafrost | place: Sweden: Abisko...
CCGAGAAGACCGGCGCACTCGTGGTTGTCCATGCCCATCAGAGGAGAACCACGCCGGGAATTCACCGGTCCCGGCACCTCCCTATTGCCAATAGCTCTCCACCTCGCTGACCGGACGAACCTTCGCCTCGGTGACGTCCTGGCCGAACTCCTGACGAGCCCGCCGCTGCCGCAGCAGGTCCCAGCACTGGTCGAGTGCCTGCTCGAGCTGTTGGAGCCTGGCCTGCTCCTCGCCGGAATCCAGCTCGCCGGCCTGGCGCCGCTGCCTGAGCTGGTGCTCTTCCCCGACCAAGCTGTTGACCTGATCCAGGATCTGCTGTTCGTCCATCCGTCGCTCCCGATGCCGAGTCCGATCTTCCCCTGTAACTTAGGTCACCGCGGCGGCCGTCATCAGGCGGTTGCCTGTGATGATCGATCTCATCCGTCGCGGACGATGTCCGAGTCACCCGTGAGACGGACGATTCAGCCGACATCGACACGATAAGGAGGGCCGGACCATGTGTCTGTTCATCATCCTGTTGGCCTTCGGACCCAGGACGGCCATCGCCATCTGGTGGCTGGTCGAGCCGGTGCGGTGGAGCGCCACCTTCGGCTCGTTCCTCGTTCCGCTGCTCGGGTTCATCTTCCTTCCCTGGACGACGCTGATGTACGTCCTCGTCGCCCCGAACGGCGTGAACGGCCTTGACTACCTGTGGCTCGGTCTCGCGATTGCCGCGGACATCGCCGGCTACAGCGCGAGCGGCGTGTACGGCCGCCGGCGCAGCGTCCGCGCGGCGTGACACGGGCCCCCGCGCCGTGCTGATGGTCCGGAACCGGATTGCTGCTGGTCGCGGCCGTCGTGCTGGTTGTGGCTGCGGGGTGTAGTTCATCCGGGGCTCCGTCCGGTCCGACCGGATCGAGCCGACCGGCCGCGTCGGCGAGCTTTGGAGTCAGAACACCTCGCCGTCTCCGTGGAACTGCCCCCCCAGACTCACGGCCCGGCTCACGACGGTGACGGGCTGACGGCACCGAAAGAGGGGCCGGCAGATCCGCTGCTGACGTCGTTCCGGGACGCCGGGCGGACCGCGGGGGAGCCGGGGCGAGCCCCCGATGGGGAGGACGGACGCTCAGGCTGCTCCGGGTGCCGGCGGTGAGAGGGTGATATACCGAGGAAAGCTTGCCGAGCTCGGCCCGTGATCGAGTGGAGATGCGAACAGATGCAGCATTTTGTCGTGAACCGGCACGGACGCTTGGTGTTTCCGTCGAACTTCCAGCCTGACCTGGACTTCTCGGTGATCGACACCGAAGACCAGTTGGACAGCGTGATTCGCCGCGACTTCGAGACGAAAGCGCCGAAAGGCACGGAGATCATGAGCCGGGTCGAGAGCGGGCACTACTCGACCCGGTACCAGCTGATGCGGGATGTGGCGCTGAATCTGTTCTGGGTCAACCGTTTTGCGCTGACGATGTACGAGAAGCAGCCGGTTCGCTGGCGGGACGTCACCCGGACCCGAGATGACATGTTCCTGCCGATCGTGGCGCCATGGATCGACGGGGCGGCCAAGGTCGAGTCCGTCCGGGAGGGTTACCGCCGGATCCCGCCGACCTGGAGCGAGGCGTCGGAGGACCGGATCTTCTCGCAACTGTTTGATGTATTCGGTCACCGGACGTTCGACGCGACGGCCCTGCCGTCAATCAAACCCACCATCGCCGAGGCGCTGGCCGAGCCGACCTGGCTCACGTACACGCTGTCCGAGTACGACCCGCGTCACAGGTTCTACACCTACGCGGAGATCGTCGACGTGGCCGACGATGTCCCGGAGTTGGAGGCATTGCAGCGCTGGTCGATGGTGCTGCACAACCAGTATCCGTGGGATGTGTCGAAGGTCCGGTTGACGCCCATCGGGGAGCTGGCCGAGGACGACATGGTTGTGTTGTTCCTGCCGCGCTCGCGTGAGGTGCTGCGGTTCGTCCGGAAGGTGCGGGCATCGACCGCGGGGATCCCGGCCCCGATCGGTGGCGCGGCGAGCACGCGGTCCGGGTTGTCCGGCCGACAAACCGTCGAGATCCAGCAGCCGATCCGGCCCTACCCGGCCGTCGACGTCGGGCGGCAGTTCGCCATCAAACCCAAGATCGAGGCGCTGGCCGTCGTCAAGGGCGAATACATCTGCACGAACGACGATCTCATCCGCAATGCCGCGTACAGCTGGTCACCGATGAGCGCCGCCGAGATCACCGAGAAAACCGGGATCGAAGAACGCCGCTACACCGCGCGGTCGTTGGAGGACCTCGCGCTGGAGGTGGCCCACGCGGCGCTGGCGCACGCCGGTCGGGGACCGGCCGAGATCGGTGCGGTGCTGTTCTGCTCCTGCACCACCTCCCGGCTGATTCCGTCGGCGGCGACCTGGCTGACCGGTCAACTCGGGATCCAGCAGACCCACGCCTCGGTCGACCTGATCGCGGCCTGCGCGGGTCTGGCCTACGGCCTGTCGGACGCCACCCGGATCCTGCAGGAGATCAACCGGCCGGTCCTGCTGATCTGCGCCGAGAAGTTCTCCGACAAGATCGGCACCATCCGCCCGTCGCGGATGATCTTCGGTGACGGTGCGGCGGCGATCGTGGTGGCTCCGGCGCCGCCCGGCGATCCGGGCGACATCGACCTGTTGCAGACCTACGCCGGCGGCCCGATCAGCCAGGTCAACTCGATCATCTGGCCCAATCCGGAGTTCGGCAACAACATCACGGTGTACGGCCCGGAGGTCAAGGCGCTGGCCGGCCGCTACCTGGGGCAGATGATCGACGAACTGTCGGCGCTGCCCGACACCACCGGCAAGGCCAAGACCGCATGGGACACCGTCGAACTCGTCGTGCCGCACCAGGCGAACAAGACGATGGTGATCGACCTGGCGGCCAAGTCCGGGCTGTCCGCGGACCGGCTGTACTTCAACATCGAGACGATGGGCAACACGTCGTCGGCCAGCATCCCGATCGCGATTGCCGACGCCGTCGCCGAGAAGGTCATCGACCGGCCGATGTGGATCTTCGCGCCCGGCTTCGGCGCGGGGGCAATTGCCGGTTACGCGGTGCTGCGCATCGATCCCGCGGTGGTTGCCTCCGTCGCGACCGTGGACCCGGTCCGGGGGGCCTGGGTCGGTGATCCGGCGGCGGGTTCCAACCCGGGCCCGTACGGGACCGACGGCGTCCCGCGCGGGTCGGACGACATCGGCACGGCGTTCGGGGTCTGACGGTCTGAGCCGCTGACCGACCGTCCGCCGGCAATATATAAGTGCTGTTACAATGTCCCCATGGCGATCAACGACGAAGCTGTTCGGCGTTCGGCTCTGCCCAGCCGCTGGCGACCGGTGAGGGAACTGTTCGGGGCGATGGACCGCGGAATTGCCGAGGTCTATGCCGGCATCGGGGTGCGCGGAGTCCGGCCACGTTTCAGCATGGCGTTGATCTTCCTCGAGCAGGGCGAGATGACGATCAGACAGCTCGCTCGCGAGGTGGACGTGACTCATTCGGCGATGAGCCAGACCGTCTCGGCCATGCGTGCCGCTGGCCTGGTGCATTCGATCCCGGGGACGGATGCGCGCAGCCGGATCGTCGCGCTGACGGCTGCCGGGCGGGATCTCGTGCCGGTGCTGAGGGCGGAGTGGGCGGCCACGGAGAAGGCCATCGCCGAACTCGAGGACGAGGTGCCGTACCCGCTCACACAGGTGGTCGGTGACCTGGAGGCGGCGCTCGAGCGCCGGCCGTTCGCCGAACGCATCACGGCGCACCTGGAACTCCCGACGCGCTGACCGTCCGACAGCTGGACCCAGCCGGGTCCTTCGCCTCTACTAGCCGTGAGCGGGTCCACGCATTCTCAGGGGTCCGCACCGTCCGTCGGCGTTGGGAAGGGCTGCTCGATGACGCGCACCGAGTCGAACGATCAGCTGGGGATGGTCGCACTCGATCGCGCCGAATGCCTACGGCTCCTGGGCCGGGGCGTGATCGGGCGGGTGGTCTACACGGATGGCGCGCTGCCCGCCGCCCAGCCGGTCAACTACACCATGGAGGGTGAGGAGATCATCTTCCGGACCGGTGGTGGCAGCAAACTTGCGGCCGCGACGAACAACGCGGTCGTCGCCTTCGAGGTCGACGACGTCGACGTCGACACTCATACGGGGTGGAGCGTGCTGGCGATCGGCAAGGCATACCCGGTGACCGACATCGACCGGTTGAGGCGATTCGTGTCACCGCTTCCGCGGCCGTGGGTTTCCGGCCGGACGGCGCACACCATCGCCATTCCCACCTGGCGACTCACCGGACGCCGACTCTCAGCGACCGTCCCCGGTGCCATCCGCGATCCCGCTGACGTGTGACGGCGCTCCCCGCCGCATCACGTCCGGCTCACCACCCCCGGGCGCGCCATTCGGACAGCCGCGGTCGCTCCGTGCCGAGGGTGGTGTCGTCGCCGTGCCCGGGATACACCCAGGTGTCGTCGGGCAACTCGCCGAACACCCGGACCTCGAGGTCGTTCATCAACGACGAGAAGTCTTGCGGGGTCACGGTCTTTCCCGGTCCCCCGGGGAAGAGGGAGTCGCCGGTGAACAGGTGCGCGGAGCCGCCGGGATCCCGATAGAGCACCGCCACCGAACCTGGGGTGTGGCCGCGTAACGCGATGACCTCGAGCCGGCAATCGCCCAGCGGCACGGTGTCGCCCTGGTCGAGCGCGACATCGGTGGGCACCGGAAGCTGGGCCGCGTCGGCGGCTCCCGCGTACAGGTTGGCACCGGTCTGGCCGGCCACCGCGCCCAACGCCTGCCAGTGGTCGGCGTGGCTGTGGGTGGTCACGATGCTGCGCAGCCGGGGACGGTCGGGTCCGTCGCCGAGCAGGTCGCTGATCCGCTGGTTGTCGTTGGCGGCGTCGATCAGCACCGCGTCGCCGGTGTTCCGGCACACCAGCAGGTACGCGTTGTTGTCCATCGGGCCGACCGACAACTTGGTGATGGTGACGTCCGGCAGCTCCCGGGTGGCCGGGGCGCCGTGCGGATCGACATGGCCGGTGTACTCGCTCATGCCCGTCACCGTAGCGAGGCCGACCGGGCCGGGCATGGGAAGGGCCGACCGCCGGCGTCGAACGTCACCAGCTGGGCAGCGCCGGGAGCGCGGCCGGCGACCTCAGCCGGGAACCGTCCGTCCGCCCGGCGAGCCAGGCCGCCAGGTCGATCGCCCGGCCGGCGACCCGCGGACCGCCCTCACCAATGGTGATCGGGCGACCGCCGTCCGGCTCCAGCACCATGCCGTCGACCTGACGGGTGCGCACGTAGGACCGTTGCAGCGCCGCCAGCAGCCGGGTCGCCCGCGCGTCGTCCAGCAGCGCAAGACCGGCGTCGACGCCCAGGTCGTGGTGGTGCAGTTCGACCTCGCCGAGCCGGGCGGCGAGGATGACGTCCGCCGTCGTCGGGCCGCCACGGCCGAGATCGACCGTCGCGCTCCAGGTCTCGTCCGGCAGCCCGGCGACCGCGTCGGCCAGCCGGTGGACCGCGTTCCGGAAGTCGGCCGCGATCTCCTCGGTGTCCCGGCGGGCGCCGGCCTCGATGTCGGCGACACGCGCCGCCGGTGAGGGATAGACGGTCCGTAACTCGCCCGCCACGGCGCTGTCCAGCACGCCGCGCAGGCCGTCCGCGTTGCGGGCCAGGTGGGTCACGATGTGACCGATCGACCACTCGGGCAGCAGCGACGGCGCGGTGAAGGCGTCCGGTCCGCCGTCACGGACGGTGTCGACGACCGCGCTCAGGCGGGTCGTCGCGTCATCCACCGCGGCGATGCTGGCCGCGATGTCACGCTTGTCGGGAATCGGCGATGGGAGCATCCCACCATCCTGGCGGACACCGGGTCGCCGCGGGGACCGCGGGTCAACCCAGGGAGCAGGTCGCCATTCGGGACGGCGATGGTACGTTCCGACGGGGCGGGTCAGCGGCGCTGATGGCATGGCAGCTGGTCGGGCAAGGGGGAGCGATGTCGAAGCGGTGTGCGGCCGTGCTGCTGGTGATCGTGGTGGCGGCCCAGCTGGTCGGCGCCGGGACGTCCTCCGCGGCGGTCGCGCCGACGATCTCCGGCCCGGCCTGGGTGGTCAAGTCCGCGACCGTCTCGATTTCCGGTCGGGCGCAGCCGCGCCAAGCGGTGCAGATCTGGTTCCACAGGGCCGGTGAGCCGGCCGGCCACTACGCTCTGCGCCGGCAGCTCACCGCCGACAGCGCCGGCGGCTACGGCACCAGGTACGTCGCGGACACCGACTACCGCTACTACGCCCGGGCCGGTGGGCGCAATTCCGCGACCGTGCTCACGCAGCTCAGATCGGTCTCGATCAGCGGTCCGGGCAGCATCAGCCTGGGCGGCACCGTGCGCATCACCGGGGTGACGCGTCCGGCCGGCGCACCGGTGCTGGTGTACTTCCACCGGGCCGGTGAGCCGCCCGGCCACTACTCGCTCCGGCGTCACCTGAGCACCGACGCCCGCGGTCGTTGGTCGACGAGCTACGTGGCGAACGCCGACTACCGGTATTACGCGACGGCCGGCGGGGCCACCTCGGTGATCGTGCTCACCCGCATCGCGGAGCCGTGGTTGGCGGTGACGAACTCCTACCGGTCCGCCTTCGGCGTGCCCGCGGTGCAGGAGAACCCCGCGTTGAGTAAGGCGGACGCCCTGCATGTCCGTTACATGTACTCCACCGGCGTGCTCGGCCACTCCGAGGATCCGCGCAGTCCCTATTACACCGCCGCCGGCAACACGGCGGCCGGCCGCTCGAACGTGGCCAGCGGCGGGGGCGACATCGGCGATGTCGGGTGGATCAACCTGTGGATGAACGGCCCGTTCCATGAGATCGGGGTGCTCCGGCCGACGTTGCAGACCGTCGGCTTCGCGTCCGGGACCGGGCGGTACGGCACCTACGCCGCCCTCGACGTGCGGTCCGACGCCCGCGGTCCGGATCCCGGTCACTGGCCGAAGTCGTTCCCGAGCGCGCGCGCGGCCTTCCCGTTCCGGACCTACTCGAAGAACGAGATTCCGAACCCGATCTTCGGCTGCTCTCAGACGCTACAGAAAGGCGTCGTCTCGGCGCCGCTGCTGGTGTCGCTCGGGCCGGCGGCCGCCGCGGTGGCGTCGGCGTCGGCCAGGCTGACCAACGACACCACCGGCCAGTCACCGACGCTCTGCGTGGTCACCGAGTCCACCTACAAGTTTTCGGACCCCAACTGGCAGGACGCCGGGCGTTCGATCCTGCGGGAGAACCATTCGATCGTCGTCTTCGCGGCGGGTTCGCTGGCCGGTTCCTCGCACTACACGCTCACGGTGACCCCGAACGGCCGCCGCGCGACGACGGTGCATTTCGGCACCACCCGTTGAACCTGCTTCCGATCAACCGCCCGTCAGGTGACTCCGACGACCGCACCGGCGGCGGCGGATTCCCGGGCCGCGTCCAGCACCCGCGCGGTGGCGACCGCATCGGCGGGGTCGACCGGCGGTGGTCCGTCACCGCGGATCGCGCGAACCACCGCCGGGTAGTAGGAATCCCACGCCCCGCGTTCGCTGGGCACGGCCACCGAGCCGTCCTCGGTGTGCAGATGGCCCCACGCCGACCTCGGCTCGACGCCCCAGGCCTCGCCGAGCGACGCCGGCGAGGCACCGGACTTGAGCAGCTCCTCCTGGATGTCGAAACCGTCGATCACGAAACCGGCGCGGTCGCCGTTGACCTGGAATCGCGGGCCCGGCGCCGCGGACTGCATCCCGGCAGCCAGCGTGCACCGAACGCCGCCGGCGTGGCTGACGTGCAGTTCGATGTCGTCCTCGGCCCCAGCTCCCGGCCGCAGCGTCCGCAGGTCCGCGTGCACGCTCTCCGCGCGTCCGAACAGGTGCAGGGCCTGGTCGACCAGGTGCGGCCCGAGGTCCAGCAGCGTGCCGCCGCCGTCGGCGATGCTCCCGCCGTGCCAGCTGCCCTTGATCGGTCGGAAACGGTCGATCCGTGACGTGAACCGGTGCACCGCGCCCAGCGATCCCTCGTCGATCAGCCTGCGGACGGTGAGGTAATCGCTGTCCCATCGGCGGTTCTGATACGGCGTGATCAGCCGCCCGGCCCCCTGGGCGTGGGCGACCAGCTGCTCCGCCTCCGTCGCGGTCAGCGCGAACGGCTTGTCCACCACCACGTGCAGCCCGAGCTCGAGCGCCCGGTGGGCCAGCGCGGCGTGGGTGGCGGTCGGGGTGGTGATGGTGACACCCACCACTCCGAGGGCGGCGAGGTCGTCCAGACCCGCGACCGGCTGCGCGCCGGGCACCTGGTCACGGACCTGCGCCCGCCGCCGCTGCGACGCGGTGACCACGGCAACCAGCTCGAGGTGGGTGGCCGAGACGATCAGCGGGCGGTGGAACAGCTGGCCGCCCGCCCCATATCCGGCCAAGGCCCAGCGAATCGGTGCGCCTTTGCTCACGCCGTCATCCTGCCGTGCGGTGACCGCCGTCGCAGATTGCCGGACTGTCGGATCACGCGCCTAGCATGGTTCAACGTGACAGATCAGCTCATCGTGCGCGGCGCCCGCGAACACAACCTGCGGAACGTCGACATCTCGCTGCCGCGCGATTCGCTGGTGGTGTTCACCGGTTTGTCCGGGTCGGGGAAGTCCTCGCTCGCCTTCGACACCATCTTCGCGGAGGGCCAGCGGCGGTACGTCGAGTCGCTGTCGTCCTACGCGCGGCAGTTCCTGGGCCAGATGGACAAGCCCGACGTCGACTTCATCGAGGGCCTGTCCCCGGCGGTGTCCATCGACCAGAAGTCGACCTCCCGCAACCCGCGCTCGACCGTCGGCACCATCACCGAGATCTACGACTATCTGCGGCTGCTATACGCCCGGATCGGTCATCCGCATTGCCCGATCTGCGGCGAGCCGATCTCCAAGCAGACACCACAGCAGATCGTCGATCGGGTGCTGGAGATGCCCGAGGGCACCCGCTTCCAGGTGCTGGCCCCGGTCATCCGGGAACGGAAGGGTGAGTACGTCGATCTGCTGGCCGATCTGCAGGCCAAGGGCTACTCGCGGGCGAGGATCGACGGGGTGGTCCATCCGCTGACCGATGCGCCGAAGCTGAAGAAGCAGGAGAAGCACTCCGTCGAGGTGGTCGTCGACCGGCTGGTCAATCGGGAGACCGCCAAGCAGCGCATCACCGATTCCGTCGAGACCGGGCTCGGCCTGGCCGACGGCGTGCTGATCCTGGACTTCGTCGACCTCGACGAGGACGACCCGCTACGGGAGCGGCGGTATTCCGAACGGCTGGCCTGCCCGAACGATCATCCGCTGGCCCTCGACGAGTTGGAGCCGCGGTCGTTCTCCTTCAACTCGCCGTTCGGTGCCTGCCCGGAGTGCACCGGGCTCGGCACCCGGAAGGAGGTCGACCCGGAGCTGGTGGTGCCCGACGGGGCGCTGTCGCTCAACGGCGGCGCCATCCACCCGTGGTCGGCCGGCACCACCAGCGAGTACTTCATCCGACTGCTCCAGGGCCTCGGCGAGTCCATGGGTTTCTCGGTGGACACCGCGTGGGACCGGTTGCCGGCGGCGGTGCGCAAGGCCGTCCTGCACGGCACGGACCAGCAGGTCCACGTCACCTACCGCAACCGCTACGGCCGTCAGCGGTCCTACTACGCGGAGTTCGAGGGCGTCATCCCGTACCTGGAGCGACGGGCGTCGCAGACGGATTCCGACTTCGCGCGCGAGAAGTACGAGGGTTACATGCGCGAGGTGCCGTGCCCGGTGTGCCTGGGGACCCGGCTGAAGCCGGAGATCCTGCACGTCACCATCCGGCACGCCGACTTGGGGGACAAGAACATCGCCCAGTTGGCCGCGATGTCGATCAAGGACGCGTCGGCCTTCTTCCCCGGACTGGAGCTGTCCGAGCGCGACCGGATGATCGCCGAGCGGGTGCTCAAGGAGGTCGACGCCAGGCTCGGCTTCCTGCTCGACGTCGGGCTGGACTACCTGTCGCTCGAGCGTCCGGCCGCGACCCTGTCCGGTGGCGAGGCCCAGCGGATCCGGCTGGCCACCCAGATCGGTTCCGGTCTGGTCGGGGTGCTGTATGTCCTGGACGAGCCGTCGATCGGCCTGCACCAACGGGACAACCGTCGGTTGATCCAGACCCTGACCCGGCTGCGCGACCTGGGCAACACCCTCATCGTGGTCGAACACGACGAGGACACCATCCGCACCGCCGACTGGGTCGTCGACATCGGGCCCGGCGCGGGGGAGCACGGTGGCAACGTGGTGGTGTCCGGCACGGTCGCCGACCTCGAGGCGTCCGCCGAATCGATCACCGGCGCCTTCCTGTCCGGGGCCAGGGAGATCGCGATCCCGTTGACCCGCCGGCCGGTCAACCGGCACCGCAAGCTCACCGTGGTCGGCGCGCGGGAGCACAATCTGCGTGACGTGACCGTCGACTTCCCCCTCGGCACGCTCATCGCGGTCACCGGAGTCTCCGGTTCGGGCAAGTCCACGCTGGTCAACGACATCCTGCACGCGGTGCTGGCCAACCGGATCAACGGCGCCCGGATGGTGCCCGGGCGGCACACCAGGGTCACCGGTGTCGACCTGGTCGACAAGGTCGTCGGGGTCGATCAGTCGCCGATCGGGCGCACCCCACGATCCAATCCGGCCACGTACACCGGGGTTTTCGACCACATCCGCAAGCTGTTCGCGGCCACCACCGAGGCGAAGGTGCGCGGGTACCAGCAGGGCCGGTTCTCCTTCAACGTCAAGGGCGGCCGCTGCGAGGCCTGCGCCGGCGATGGCACCCTGAAGATCGAGATGAACTTCCTGCCGGACATCTACGTGCCCTGCGAGGTCTGCAAGGGCGCCCGGTACAACCGGGAGACCCT
>Ga0302299_10002658_pt1 | contig 10879 bp, 10 predicted proteins | sample III_Fen_N3_4_FD_198795 | JGI IMG/M metagenome (GOLD analysis project Ga0302299, IMG submission 198795) | Peat permafrost microbial communities from Stordalen Mire near Abisko, Sweden - III_Fen_N3_4 | ecosystem: Environmental > Terrestrial > Soil > Wetlands > Permafrost | place: Sweden: Abisko...
AGCTCGGCCCCGATCTTCTCGTAGGGGTCCTCGAGCTCGATCTCCTTCGCGATGGAGACACCGTCGTTGGTGATCGTGGGGGCGCCCCACTTCTTCTCCAGCACGACGTTGCGGCCCTTCGGCCCCAACGTCACCTTGACCGCGTCGGCGAGGGTGTTCATTCCCCGCTCGAGCGCGCGACGTGCCTGCTCGTCGAACGCAATGATCTTCGCCATGTGGCTGCCGATCCCTTTCGCAAAGTGTGGGAAAGGACCCCCGAGGTGCCCGCGACGGACGGCCGGCTCACGGACGCGTCGGTCGCGCCGCTCCCCGACCTCACCCAGGAGGTCGCACGTGCCACCCGTCCCGGTCGCGGCAGCCCGCGGGCTGTCACTCTCGGGGGTCGAGTGCTAACGCCCATTGTTGGCACTCTCGGCCCCCGAGTGCAAGCCGGTGGGCCGTCCGGATCCGTGCTCAGGGCCCGTCGGGGGACCCGTGGCGCACGAGGAGGACACTCGGGGGACTGCCGCGCAACTTCGCGGGAGCGGGGACAGAATGAGGTCATGACCAGGACCGAGAACGACGACGCGGACGAGGGCATCGACGTCGAGCCCTACGGCAAGCCGGCCTACACCGGACGTGGCCAGGCAGGCGACGAGGTCGCCGACGCCATGACCGCGGACCTCACCGAGGCGTTCGGGTCCGACGACCCGGCCGCGGCGTTCAAGCCGCACCGCGAGGGCCCCCGCGAGGTGATCGTCGGCCGCCTCGTCGAGGACGACGACGCCCTGGACAGCGAGCACGACGACGTGACCGCGCACGACTCCGGCGAGGACGACGACCTCACCGCCGAGGAGGCCGCGCTGCACTACGTCGACCCCGAGAACGACCCCATCCCGGAGTAGCGCCCGCGCTGCTCCGCCAGGGGTACCCGACGCCGGACGGTCCGACAGGACCGCCCGGCGTCACCACGTCATGACACCAACGCGCCACCGCGCGACCCCTCGCATCACGACATCGCGGATCAGGCCGACGTCAGACCCTTGCCGGCGAGGAAGGCGTCCTGGCGCGGGTCGCGGCCGAGGAAGCCGCGCAGGAGCGACATGCCGTCCTCGCTGCCGCCCTTCGCCAGGATCGCCGCGCGGTAGCGCCGACCTCCGGGTTCGTGACGCCCTCGTCGGCGAAGACGCTGAACATGTCGTCGCCGTAGACCTCCGACCAGAGGTAGCCGTAGTAGGCCGCGTCGTAGCCGCCCATGGTGTGGCCGAACTGGCCGACGAAGTACGACCCCGGGCGCCGCTGCACGAGCGCGATGCGGTCCGCCTCGTCGAGCAGCGCCTCGTGGTCGACCGGCTGCTCCGGCCCGTGCAGCCGCTGGTCGATCACGCCGAGCGCGACCTGGCGCAGCGCCTTCACCGCAGAGTTGAGCGTGCGCGAGGCGACCATCCCCGCGAGCGTCCCGGCCGGCAGCGGCTGGCCCGTGACGTGGTGGTGCGCGAAGCGCCCGAGCACCCCGGGGTCCCACGCCCAGTGCTCGAGGATCTGGCTCGGCGCCTCGACGAAGTCCCACTCCGTCTGCGCACCCGCATGCTGGGCGAACGCCGCCTCGGTGAGGCTCATGTGCAGCACGTGGCCGAACTCGTGGAAGAACGTCACCACCTCGCCGTGGGTCAGCAGCGACGGCGAGTCCGCGGTCGGCGCCGTGACGTTCGCGACGATCGCCGTGACCGGCTTCTGGTAGCTGCCGTCCGGCAGCGCGCGACCCGTCACGATGTCGAACGCAGCGGCGTGGGTGAACTTCCCGTCCCGCGGGAACAGGTCGAGGTAGACAGTCGCGATCTCCTCGCCGCTCGTCGCGTCGACGACGCCGAGGGCCGTGACGTCCGGGTGCCAGACCGACGCGTCGGACGGCACGTAGCGCACGCCGAACATCTCCGAGGTGAGCTCGAGCAGGCCGTCGCGCACCGCGTCGAGCGGGAAGTGCTCGGCGACGAACCACGGGTCCACGCCGTGCCCGGACAGGCGCTGCACCGCGTCGTAGTAGCGCCAGTCGTGGTCGCCGAGGACGGGATCGCCGTCGGCACGGCCCTCGGCGATGTCGGCCGCGAGCAGGTCCTGCATCGCGCCCACCTGCGTCGCGCCGGCCGTCGTGAGCCGCGGGACGAGCTCGGCGTAGAAGGCGGCGACGTTCTCGGGCGTGCGGGCCATGCGCGGGCGCAGCCGGTGGTGCGCCCACGACGGGTCACCGAACAGCTCGGCCATCCGCTGCCGCACGGCGGTCGCCTCCACCAGCAGCGGGCGGTTCTCCTCTGCGGCCCGGGAGAGCGCCATCCGCTGCACCTCGCCGCGCCAGTGCCTGTTCGTCGCCGACTCCAGCAGCGGGAACACGTGCGGGTACGCCGTGGTGACGCGGACGGTTCCGGGCTGGTCGCCGGGCTCGAGCGCGTCGAGGTAGGAGTCCGGAAGGCCGGCCAGCTCCTCACGCGGGATGTCGAGGTGGTCGACGATGTGCCCGAGGTTGACGGCGAACTCGCTCGAGAGCTCGACGTTGCGCTTGCGGAGCCGGCCGAGCTCCTCCTGCGCCTCGGGCGCGAGCTCGTGGCCCGCCTGGCTGAAGCCGACCATCGTGTCGGCGAGGAGCTTCGCGCGGTCGCCGGTCAGGGCGCGGGCGTCCGCCGAGGCGGCGTAGGTCGAGACCCGGTCGTAGAGGGCGGGGCGCGCCCAGGTGTCGATCTCGAACGCGTTCTTCTCGAGCTCGACCGCCTGCGCAGCGGTGCGCACGGCCTCGTCGGGATGGAAGTAGCCGAGGTAGGCCAGGCCGCCGTGGACGTTGCGGAGGGTGTCGGCCACGTCGTCGAGCGCCCCGAGGGTGGACTCGAACGTCAGCTCGTCGTCGTTGCGCGCCTCGATCCGCTCGACGACCGCGCCGGCACGGGCCAGCAGCTCGGCTGCCGTCGACGTCACCCACCCGGGAGTCACCGCGGCGTAGTCGGTCACGACGGTCATGGGGTCCTCCGGGAGTTCGGCGACAGCGCGACGAGACGTTACCCGCCGGCGACGGCCGGGATGATCGAGATCTTCGCGCCTGCCGGGGTGGGCGTCGCCAGACCGTCGGTGAAGCGGACGTCGTCGTCGTCGACGTAGACGTTGACGAAGCGGCGCAGGGCGCCCGTGTCGTCGAGCACCCGGGCGCCGATGCCGGGCGCAGCCGCCTCGAGCGCCTCGATGACCGACGCGAGGCTGTCCTCGGCCGGGTCGACCGTCACCTCGGACTCGCCTCCGGTGTAGGTCCGCAGGATGGTCGGGATGCGCACGGACACGCTCATGTCGTCTCTTCTCTCGGTCGGTCGCGAGTACCTGGCCCAAGTGTCGCTGCGGACGTGCCGCGAACAGCAGTTAGAGCAGGTACTCGAGGGGTCAGGCCTGGGCGGCGAGGTTGGCCTCGAGGGCCAGGCTCGCAGCAGTGTGGTGCTCGGCGAGGACGCGGGTGACCTCGTCGACGTCGTGGGCGATGGTCGCCGTGGGGCCGACGTGCTCGGCGATCGCGTCGAGGGTCTTGAGGCCGTCGCCGGTGTTGAGCGCGACGGTCTCGAGCGAACCGTCGAGCTGGCCGCTCGCGAGCAGCTTGCGCAGCGTCGCGATCACGACGCCGCCGGCGGTCTCGGCGAAGATGCCCTCGGTCTCGGCGAGCAGGCGGATGCCCTCGACGACCTCCGCGTCCGACACGTCCTCGATCGCCCCGCCGGTGCGGCGTACGACGTCGAGCGCGTAGGGACCGTCGGCCGGGTTGCCGATCGCGAGCGACTTGGCGATCGTGTCGGGCTTCACCGGGCGCACGACGTCGTGGCCGGCGCGGAACGCGGCCGACACCGGGGAGCAGCCCGTGGCCTGCGCACCGAAGACCTGGTACGCCGTGTCCTCGACCAGACCGAGCGAGGCGAACTCCCGGAATGCCTTGTCCACCTTGGTGAGCAGGGATCCCGACGCGATCGGCGCGACGATCTGCTGCGGCAGGCGCCACCCGAGCTGCTCGGCGATCTCGTAGCCGACCGTCTTCGAGCCCTCGGCGTAGTAGGGCCGCAGGTTGACGTTGACGAAGCCCCAGTCCTCGGTGAGCGGGTCGCCGATCAGCTCGGAGCACAGCCGGTTCACGTCGTCGTAGTTGCCCTCGACGGCGAGCAGGATCCCGCCGTACGCCGCGGTCGTGAGGACCTTGCCGGCCTCGAGGTTGCTCGGGATCACGACGACCGAGTCCATCCCCGCGCGGGCGGCCGCCGCGGCGACGGCGTTCGCGAGGTTGCCCGTCGAGGCGCACGCGATCGTGCCGAGACCGAGGCGGCGCGCGGCGCTCTGCGCGACGGCGACGACGCGGTCCTTGAACGAGTGGGTCGGGTTGCCGCTGTCGTCCTTGATCCAGAGCGTGCCGGTCATGCCGAGCGCCTCGGCGAGGTTGTCGGCACGCACGAGGCGCGTCAGGCCCGGGTTGAGGTTGCGCTCGTCACCGGCGTACGACGCGACCGGCAGCAGGCAGGAGTAGCGCCACATGTTCTGCGGACCGGCCTCGATGACCGCGCGGCTCACGGCGGAGAAGTCGTAGCCGACCTCGAGCGGGCCGAAGCACTCGATGCACGCGTAGGCCGCGCCGAGGCCGTAGGTGGCGCCGCACTCGCGGCAGACCAGCGTGTTCGCGGGTCCGAAGTCCGGGGTCGCCGGGGGCGCGTCGGGATCGGTGGTGGTGCTGGTGGCGACGTGGGTCGTCGGCATGGCGAGGCCTCTCCTCATCTTTCCGAGTGACCGGCTGGTCCTCGGACGGAGTTGGCACCTTCTCGCCGTCGGCCTCGCGCGCTGCTGCATCGACTGCTGCTGCGCTCGAGAGGTCGGCGATGGTTGCCGGGGCTTCGCAGGGCCGTATCCCTCTGCCCCTCTGGATGAGCGAACTGTTCAGTTGTGCCGGTGCGCGGCATCGGGGCGGATCGGGTGACCGAGCCCTCCTCGAGTACGGGAGACTGTACGGGAGTCCCGGCCCTCGGGACGACGCAGGTCCGGATGGTGAGACACCTCGGACGGGGCGCGAGCGGGAGGTGAGCCGGTGCACGAGGACGTCGCCGCCTGGTTCGCCGCGCGCACCACGACCGCCGAGGAGTGGTCGCTCGAGCGCCTCGTGGCGCTCAAGGGCTCCACCCGCGTCAGCGTGGTGCTCCCCGCGCTCGACGAGGAGGGCACCGTCGGCCGCATCGTCGAGTCCGTGCATACGTCGCTCGGCGACGGCGCTCCCGCGGACCGCCGGCTCGTCGACGAGTTCGTCGTCGTCGACTCGGGCTCCACCGACCGCACGGCCGAGGTCGCGCGCGCGGCCGGCGCGCGCGTGGTCCATCGCGACGAGATCCTCCCCGACGTGCCCGCGGTGCACGGCAAGGGCGAGGCGATGTGGCGCTCGCTCGCCGCGACCGACGGCGACGTCGTGGTGTTCGTCGACGCCGACCTGCAGTCCTTCGCGCCGTCCTACGTCACCGGCCTGCTCGGCCCGCTGCTGGCCGACCCGCAGGTGCAGCTGGTGAAGGCGGTCTACGAGCGCCCGCTCGTCGAGGGCTCGGCCGTCGTGAGCGCCGGCGGAGGTCGCGTCACGGAGCTCGTCGCACGCCCGCTGCTCAACCTGCTGTGGCCGCAGCTCGCCGGAGTGGTGCAGCCGCTGGCCGGGGAGTACGCCGCGCGGCGCTCGCTGCTCGAGCAGCTGCCGTTCCCGTGCGGCTACGGCGTGGAGCTCGCGCTGCTCGTCGACACGCTCGACCTCGTGGGGCTCGACGGCCTCGCGCAGGTCGACCTCGGCGTGCGCGTGCACCGTCACCACGACGAGCGCCGGCTCGGGCTGATGGCCGCCGAGATCATGCGCACGGCCTTCGACCGGCTGGCCCGCCGCGGCGACCTCCCCGACCTCGGCGTGCTCGGCGCGTCCCTCACCCAGTTCGACCGTGGCCCCTCCGGGTTCTCGTCCACGACGCACGACGTCGTCGGCCTCGAGCGGCCCCCCATGGCGACGCTGTCCGCCTACTCCGACCGCGCGTCGGCCTGACCGAGGCTTCCGTGCGTCCGGCGTATCGCGTGCGTCAGGTGGTGAACGCGGCGAACCTGTCGACGCTGCTCGGCCTCGCGGTCGCGAAGGCCAACGGTGCGACGCTCGAGCGCGGCGACGACGGCCTGGTGCTCGGCCGCGGCGCCACCGGGTCGTTCCCGCGGGCCGACGCCTTCACGGTCGGCAACGTCATCATCGTGCGGACGCCGACACCGAGCCCCGGACTGCTCGCGCACGAGTCGCGACATGCCACGCAGTGGGCCTGGTGCGTCGTGCTCTTCCTGCCGCTCTACCTCGCCGCCGTCGCCTGGTCCTGGGTTCGCACCGGAGATCACTACAGCCGCAACACCTTCGAGCGCCGCGCCGACCTCGTCGACGGCGGCTACACCGAGCACCCCACCCGCAGGTCGCAGCGTCAGGTGCGGGGGTAGTCGGTGCCGATCACGACCGTGAGTCGCTTCGGGTTCATCGCGCCGAACGGCGGCTTCTGCCGGTCCTTCGTCGGGAGGTCGGACTGCATCGTCGCGACGGCGTCGGCGTTGCCCTCGGCATAGACCGTCGTGACGGCGAGCGTGCCGCGGAAGTTGCCGACCAGCACGACCGTCCAGCCGTCCTTGCGCAGCTGCGCGGCCACCTTCGCCGCGAGGCCGACGCGCTTCGTGGAGTTGAGCACGACGACCGGCACCGAGCGGTCGACCTTCGTCGCTGCCGTGCTCGACGCGGAGGCCGACGGCGACGCCGCAGGGCTCGAGGCCACGACCGCGGGCGGCGGCGACACGACGGTCGACGGCGAGACCGAGGGCGAGTCCGAGACCGTCGGCGAGGGCGACTCCGACGCGACCGTGGGGCTCGACGACGCCGACGAGCCGGGCGGCGCAGGTCCGACCACGGGAGCGGCAGGGCCGAGCGATGCGTCGACCGACGCGCCAGGAGTCGGCGCCGAGGCCGCGCGGTCGTCCTGCAGGTGGATCCAGCCGGCGACGATCGCGACGCCGGACACGAGCGCGAGGATCAGCGGCAGCACCACGCGCCCGAGCGGCGTCGGCCCGGTACGCCGCAGCCCCGAGGTGCGTGCTGCGTGCGCGGTCGGTGCGGCCGCGGACCTGGGCTCCTTGACGGGCTTGGGCTCCTTCGGCGGCTTGGGGTCCTTCGCGGCGCGATGCGTGCGGCCCACCGGTCCGGCCGGCAGCACGTCGTCCGCGACGTACGCCGCTCCCGCAGCCGCTCCCGCGAGGACGACCGTGGGGTGCTCGTCGGCCGGGACCTGCGGCGCCGCGGCCTCGGGCGCGACCTCGGGCGCCACCGGCTCCACCGGCTCGGGCGGCCAGGAGTCCAGCGACGCCGTGACGACCGGGTCGACCGGCGGAGGCACGAGCGGGAGCCCGACGATCGGCGCGGTCTCGGTGTCGTCGTGGTCGCCGAGGGCACGGCTGCCGTAGGCGGGCGTGACGGGATAGGCGTCGCCCGGATCGACGGGCGTGGTGCCGTCGTCGTCGGACGTGGTCGTCATCGCGGACCCCTCGGACGGGTGGTCGAGCGGACGATTACAGCTCGATGCCGAGGCGACGCGCCGAGCGCGCGCGCTGGCGGGAGGCACGCATCCGGCGGAGTCGCTTCACGAGCATGGGGTCGGCCTCGAGTGCGGCCGGGTTGTCGAGCAGCGCGTTGAGCACCTGGTAGTAGCGGGTGGCGCTCATGTCGAAGAGGTCGCGGATCGCCTGCTCCTTGGCCCCGGCGTACTTCCACCACTGACGCTCGAACTCGAGGATCGCGCGGTCGCGGTCCGAGAGCGAGTCGCCGGATGGCATCGGGTCGACCGCGTGCGCGGCGTCCATCGAGGCGATCCCCTTTCGGTGGCGGCGCGGTCCGCGGACGTGGCGCCGGAGCGAGTGCGTGGGCTCACTCTACGGGGCGAATCCCACGGCTGTCATTCACCCGTCCGGATCAGATCCGCACGGCCCCCCGCATCCACCCGGGCAGAGTATCGTCCCAGGTCAGGGGCGTACGACGTAGATCTTGCGCAGGGTCTCGTGCACGGTCCAGGTCGTGCCGGCGCCCGCGGGCAGCAGGCCGACGTCGCCCGGGCCGAGCTCGAGGGTCGGGCCGTCGGCGACCTCGACGGTCGCGCGACCGGAGAGGACCACGAAGACCTCGTCTGCCTCGACGTCGGTGCTCACGCCGGTCGAGTGCTGCCAGACGCCGATCGCGAGGTCGTCGGAGTCGTGCAGCGGGAGCACCCGGACCTCGGGGTCGCCGGACACGACCTTCGCGGGATCGATCGCGTCGACCTCGAGCTCGGAGTCGGCCAGGGCGGAGGCGCGGACCACGCGCGCGACGTCGGTGAACACGCGAGCAGCCTAGGTGGACGCGAACGAGCCGGCGTCGAGACGGACTCGGACGCCGTCGGTCAGCGCACCCGACAGACCGGCCTGCCCTGCCGCGTCGAGGAACGCAGACGCGGGGACCCGCCAGAGCTCGCACGGCTCGCGAGCGAGGACGGTCGCGGTGCGGTTCACGCGGTGGATCAGCCCGATCTCCCCGAAGTACGTCGGCGCCTCCATCACGCGCAACGAGGCGCGGCCCTGCGACGAGTCGAGGACCACCTCGACGCTGCCGGAGACGAGCACGTAGAGCGCGTCGCTGCGCTGGCCCTGCACCACGATGTGATGACCCGCGAGGCACGTCGTCTCCTCCACCGAGTCGGCGACGGAGTAGAGCGTCGAGCGGCTCGCGTCGTAGAAGAGCGTGAGGTTGCGCAGCACCGCGACCCGCGGCTCGAGCTCGGCCATCGCGGCGGAACCGGTGCGCTCGAACCGGCGTAGCGAGGGAAGCAGGACGACGGTCGCGGCGAACGGGAGGATCGCCGCGACCACGAGAGTGGTGTCGAGACCCCACGTGCCCAGCAGCAGCGGAGTGACGAACGCACCGACGCTCGTGCCGATCATCACGAGCGCGTGCGAGAGGCCGAAGATCCGGCCCGAGGCGCCGGAGGGCACCGTGGTCTGCAGACCGACGACTACGGTCGCCGTGACCAGCACGCAGCCGACGCCGCGCAGGATCTGCACCGCGAGGCTGCCGGGCAGCGCCGGCGAGGCCACGAAAGCCAGCAGCGGCAACGAGTAGAGCGCGATGCCCAGCGTGGAACGGATCGCGCTGCGTCCCGCGTCGCCGCGCGAGCCGAGCCAGCCCGCGGCGACGAGACCGCCGAGACCGGCGGCCGCGAGGAGCCAGCCGTAGCCGCTCGTGCCCTGCCGGAGCTGGTTGGTCGCGACGACGGCGAGGAGCACGACGTCCATGCCGTAGACGACGGCGGCGATCGTGCGCACCGCGAGCAGCGGACGGACCACGCGGCGCACGGCGTCGTAGTCCACCTCGGTGGTCCCGGTGTCGGTCGTGGTCGCACTGGCACGTGGGCGGCTGCTGGCCATCGACGTGACGCTCGCGATGAGGACGGCACTGATGCCGAACGTGACGCCGTTGAGGGCGAACAACGTCGCGGGCGGCGCGAACGCGAGCACCAGTGATGCGAGAGCCGGACCGGCCGCGGTGGAGACGGCCTCAGTCGTGCTGAGGGCGGCGGCGGTGCGCGCGAGGCGCGACTCGGGGACGAGGTCGGCGGCCGAGGCCAGCGCGGCCGAGCTCTGGATCCGCGCGACGCCCGAACTGAGAGCGGCGAGGGCGATCGCGAGCACGATCGGGCCGTGCTCCACGGCCACGACGGTGAGCGCGACCATCACGAGGGCGCAGAACAGGTCGGCGGACACCGCGACGAGCCGCCGCGGCAAGCGGTCCGCCCAGCGGCTGCCCACCGACGTGATGAGCATGGCCGGGACGTAGCGCCCCGCGGTCGCGGCTGCCACCCACGCGGTCGATCCGGTCTCCTGGTAGGCGTAGACCGCGATGCCGACGTTGTAGCTCCAGGTGCCCAGCGCCGAGATGCCGACCGAGGCGACGAGCCGACGCACGTCGGCCGACGACGCCGTGGTCCGGGCGGGGACGGAGGGACCGGCGTCGAGCACGAAGCGACCCTAAGTTGCCCTCCGTGTCGCCACGCCCGCGACGAGCGATCAGCGGGTGAACGGTTGGTGAACGCGGTTGCTCGACGCCGCGTCGACGGCCCGATGACGGCAGCGCTGCGTGCCCGCGTGCGCACCGGCTGTACAGATGACATTCGCCTGGCGTTGCCTCCTGCATCCACGCATCAAGAGACTCACCCGTCACAGTGGCCGGGTGACTTCGCGTTGGGTGGACATCGACGGGCTGCACAACGTCCGGGACCTCGGCGGTGTGCCGGTCCGCGACGGCGAGACGGCCTACGGCGTGTTCCTGCGCGGCGAGACGCCGGTGAACCTGAGCGCCGCGGGTGCGCAGCAGTTCCGGGCACGCGGCATCCGCCACGTGCTCGACCTGCGCGAGCCCGACGAGCGCGAGATGGACGGCGACGGCCCGCTCGCGTCGGACTTCCAGCACAGCAACCCGTTCCAGGAGTGCGTGCCGCTCGCCGGCTCGGCGATCTCGGACGACCCGATCGGGCGGGTGCGCTCTCCCGAGGCGATCGCCGACAGGTATTCGGCGTATCTCGCCAACGGCTCGTTCCGGCTCGCGGAGGCGCTCGCGCGCAGCGCGTGGTCGACGTCGGCCACCTACGTCCACTGCGCGGTCGGCAAGGACCGGACCGGCGTCGTGAGCGCGCTGCTGCTCAAGCTCGCCGGCGCCCACGACGACGACGTCATCGACGACCACCTGCTCACCGCCGAGCGCCTGCACCCCGTTCTTCTCCGGCTCGGATCGCGTCCTGCCTACTCCCACCTGGCGAATCCGGACTGGGCC
>Ga0302299_10002659_pt1 | contig 10878 bp, 9 predicted proteins | sample III_Fen_N3_4_FD_198795 | JGI IMG/M metagenome (GOLD analysis project Ga0302299, IMG submission 198795) | Peat permafrost microbial communities from Stordalen Mire near Abisko, Sweden - III_Fen_N3_4 | ecosystem: Environmental > Terrestrial > Soil > Wetlands > Permafrost | place: Sweden: Abisko...
AGCACATCGCCAGACGCGCCCACGAGCCACCCCGCCGCACCCAGCGCCTCGAGGCGCCACGCGGCCCGGTCGACGGCCCAGGTCTTGACGATCCCCGAGGGATCGAGGACGCCGTCGGGGCGCCTCGCGTCGAACGCCCCGTCGGTGACCTCCCTATACCTCTCGCACTCCGCGAGCACGTCGCCGACGGCTGGCGGGCAATCGTCGACGGTGATCTCGCCGCGCGCGAGGCGCGCGAGGGGCGTGTCGTCGCGCCACAGGGAGAAGGTGTCGTCCGCCCAGACGAGGTCCCGGTGGAAGGCCGCGGCGGCGGCCGCGCACTGCCCTTCGCTCGGGCCAACGCCCCCGATGAGGGAGGGATCGCCCCGGACGATCTCGATGGCGAACGGCATGGCCATCGAGTGGACGGTGGTCCTCCAGACGTCGCCGGGGGGCGCCCCCTCGGCGCCGCGCTCCGTCATGATCAGCCGAGCCCCGCCTTCTTGAACGCGCCCTTCGCGGATTCGACAATTCCCGGGGACGTGAACGACGCGCCGCTGACGTATTGGACGTCCCACGTCTGGGCGTCGAGAATCCGCTTCTGGAGCGCCGGCAGCGCCTCGGAGTTGATGAACCGCGACTCCGCGTCTCCCGTGCCGGCCTGGAGCGGCCGCACCTCGGTGACCTTCCCGCCCTTCACCACGATCTCGACCTGAAAGACGCCGCGCGGGTTCTGGATCGCCGGGCCGTCAAACGTCGCCGCGCCCGCGCCCGCGCCGCCGCCAGTCGTCGTCACCGTCGGCAGGTCGCGGGGCGCAACCAGCCAGCCGGTTCCGAGGATTGCGGCGCAACCCCCCGCGACGATGACCACCCGCTGCGCTCGCATGCCGCCTACCACCCGAACCGCTCGCGATGAATCGCCTCTGGGGCCACGCCGGACGCTAGCGCGTCGGCCTCCACCTGCTTCGCCCATGCGAGCGGGCCACACACGAAGACATCGACGTCCGACGGGTCCCTCACCAGCGACGCGACGGAGGCCGGCTCGTCGGCGGTGCCCCACGTGTCTCCCCGCGGCCCGACGAGGACCTTGAGTTCGGCCGAGCGGTCACGGGCGAGCGCGCGGACCTCGTCGAGGAGCGGGGCTTCGTCGAGCGAGCGCGCGCGCAGGACCACGACGCAGGGCTCGCCGGGCACGACGTGCTCGAGCAGGGCGCGGATGGGCGTGACACCGATGCCCGCCGCGATCAGGACGATTCCGCTTCGCGTCCGCGCGTCGTGGGTGAAGATGCCCAGCGGTCCCTCGAAGGTCACCGCCGTTCCCGGCCGGACGTGTGCGACGGCGCGCGAGCCGTGGCCCGAGGGCTTGACCGTGATCCGCACCTGGTCGCCGTGGGGCGCGCTCGAGAGCGAGTACGGGTGCTTCTGCCAAAACAGTCTCGTGGTGTAGAAGCGCCACAGGAGGAACTGCCCCGGCTTCGCCCCGAGCCCCCGCAGCCCGCGACCGCGAATGACGACGGTCGTGGAACCGTCGGCCTCGGTCGCGACCGACGCGACGCGGGCGCGGTGGTTGGCCGTGAGGACGAGGGGCCGCACCATCCGGAAGGCGACGAACGACCCGAAGGCGACCGCGTAGAAGGTGAACCAGAAGAGCCACGCGAGTCCCCCGCGCCGGAAGGTCTCACCGTCGAGGAACTGGTGGGGAACGGCGAACGCGATCGCGACGTAGACGACGCGGTTGATGGTGTGCCACGTCTCGTAATGCCAGTCGCGGAAGGCTCCGAAGAGCGAGGTCACCAGGACCAGCGCAAAGAGCCCCGCCGCGATCTCCACGGCGGCCATCCACAGGTTGCCGGAGGAGAGGCCGAGGAACGCCTGCACCATTCCCTGGGAGAGCTCGCGCGACGTGGCCGTGACGATGAGCCCGACGTGCGAAAACATGAGGAGGATCGCGTACTTGCCGAGCGTCGCGTGGCGCGCGATGGCGCGGTCGTGGCCGATGACGCGGTCGATCCAGGGCGCGCGCGAGGCGAGCAGCACCTGGGACATCATGAGGACGGCGGTCACGATGCCGACGAGCCGACCCGCCTCGCGGACGACGTCGGTCCCGTTCGAGACCAACAGCCCTCCCGCCGCGACATTGAGGGCGACGCCAACCGCGGCGGCGAACCACACGCAGGCGACGATTCCGTCGGCACCCCACTGCCGCCTCGAGGCGCGTCGCCTGCGCTCGGCGACCCGGGCCTGCGTGCGGGTGATCACGCGCCCAGCCTAAGCGGAAAGGACATTCGCGCCACGTAAGAGGATTGCCGTGGGTTCCGCCAGCGCGCGAATGTCCTCCCGTGGGTCGTCGGCGAACGCAACGAGATCCGCGCTCGCGCCCTCCTCGATTCCCGGCGCGCCGAGGAATCGCCGCGCCACCCACGTCGCGGCGGCGACCACGTCAGCCGCGGGAACTCCGGCCGCGACCATCTCGGCGCACTCCTGGGCAAGCGATCCGTGCCCGATGGTTCCGCCAGCGTCCGTCCCCACGAGTAGCGGGACGCCGGCCTCGTGAAATCGGCGCACCTGCGCGTATCGTGCCTGGTACATGGCCTGCATTCGCGCGGAGAACTCCGGGAACTTCGCGCGGCCCTGGTCGGCGATCGACGCGAACTGCCCCACCTGGAGGAGCGTCGGGACCACCGGAATGCCCCGCCGGGCGGCCTCGGCGATGTGCTCTGGGTTGAGGCCCGTCCCGTGCTCGATGCAGTCGATCCCGGCGTCGAGGAGCCCGCGGGCCGCCTCCGTCGCGAAGGTGTGCGCCGTCACCCTAGCTCCCGCGGCGTGCGCGGCCGCGATCGCGTCCGCGAGCACATCATCCGGCCACAGCGGGCGAAGGTCGCCCACGTCGCGGTCGATCCAGTCGGCGATGATCTTGACCCAGCCGTCCCCGCGACGCGCCTCCTCCGCCGCGGCGGACGGGAGATCCTCGACGCGGTCGAGCTCCCGCGCGTACCCCCGGAGATAGCGCTTCGGCCGGGCGATGAAGCGCCCCGCGCGGATGAGGCGCGGAAGGTCGGGGCGATCGTGAACCCAGGCGGTGTCGATCGCGCTCCCCGCGTCCCGAATGAGGAGCACCCCGGTGTCGCGATCCGCCTCGGCCTGCTTCTCGGCAAGCGCCTCGTCCGCGGCGCCGCCGACCGTGACCCCGACGTGGCAGTGAACGTCGACGAGCCCCGGCAAGATCACGCCCTCGATCGTCGTCGCGTCACCCGAGAAGCGCGGCCGCTCGAAGGTGACCCGCCCGCCGATCACCCAGGCCTCGCCGCGCTCGGTCCGCTCGTCGACGAGGATGCGTCCGGCGAGGCGAATGACGCCGCCCCCGCCGGTCATCGGCCGCAGAGAAACGCGGTCATCGACCGCACGGGAGCGCGGTCATCGCCTGCGGAGGAACCCGGGAACCTCGGGCAACTCCTCGGCCGGCCTCGCCCCAAGCCCGAAGGCGCTACCCGCGGGAGCCGGGGCGTCACCGCCACGGCCTAGAGCCCTCCGCTCGGCCTCCGCCTCCTGAAGCGCGCGCTTGGCGGGGTTCCCGCTCTTTCCCTTCGCCTTCTTGGGCACCGGCTTGCCCCGCTTGGCACCGCCGTAGGTCGCGGCCGCGAGCCCCGGCGCCATGCCCGGGATCTGTGGGACGCCGCCCTTCGCCATGGACTTCATCATCTTCTGCGCCTCGAGGAACCTCTTGACGAGGGAGTTGACCGCGGTGACCGTCGTGCCGGACCCGTTCGCGATGCGCGCGCGCCGCGATCCGTTGAGGAGCCCGACGTCCTCGCGCTCGGCGGGGGTCATCGAGTAGATGATCGCCTCGGTGCGCGACACCTCCTTCACGTCGAGGTTCTCGATCGCCTCGCGCGCCTGGCCCATCCCGGGAAGCATGGCGAGCATCTTCTGCATCGAGCCGACGTTCTTGAGTTGCTGCATCTGGCCGAGGAAATCCGTGAGCGTGAAGTCCTCGCCCTTGGTGACCTTCGCTGCGATCCGGTCGGTTTCCTTCTGGTCGAAGGCCTTCTGCGTCTGCTCGATGAGCGTCAGCACGTCGCCCATGTCGAGGATGCGGGACGCCATCCTGTCGGGGTGGAAGACCTCGAAGTCCGACACCTGCTCGCCCGTGGACGCGAACAGGATCGGCAGGCCGGTCACCTGCCTGACGGACAGGGCGGCGCCTCCGCGGGCATCGCCGTCGAGCTTGGTGAGGACGACGCCCGTTACGTCGACGCCCTCCTGGAACGCGTGCGCGGTCGCGACCGCGTCTTGGCCCATCATCGAGTCGACGACGAAGAGGACCTCGTGGGGCGACACGGCGGCGCGTATGTCCGCCGCCTGCTTCATCATCTCCGCGTCGACGCCGAGGCGGCCGGCGGTGTCGATGATGACGACCGAGTAGACCTTGTCCTTCGCCTCCTTGAGGGAGGCCTTGGCGACCTTGACGGGGTCGCCCCTTGGCTTCTCGTCCTCGCTCGTGACCCCCGGCTCGGGCGCGAAGACGGGGATCCCCGCGCGCTGGCCCACGACCGTCAGCTGGGTGACGGCGTTGGGGCGCTGAAGGTCGGCCGCGACCAGGACGGGGGTCTCGCCGAGGTCCTTGAGGTGCCGCGCGAGCTTGCCCGCAAGGGTTGTCTTGCCCGCGCCCTGCAGACCCGCGAGCATGATGATCGTCGGGCCGGTCTTGGCGCGGGAGAGCGGCCGCGACTGTCCCCCGAGGATCTCGACCAGTTCGTCGTGGACGATCGACACGACCTGCTGCGCCGGGTTGAGCGCGCTCGCGACCTCGGACCCGAGGGCCCTCTCGCGGATCGCGGCGGTGAAGGCTTTGACCGCTGGTAGCGCGACGTCCGCGTCGAGCAGGGCGCGGCGGATCTCGCGGACGGTCGCATCGACGTCCGCCTCGCTCAGGCGGCCCTTGCCGCGCAGGTTGCGAAACGTCTCCGCAAGGCGGTCCGAGAGCGATGCGAACACGCGGATCCTCCCGGTCTCGGTGCGGCCGGCGCGCGCCGGTCGCAGGCTCCAGATTACCCGGGCCCGACGCTCACCTGGGTTCGACGCTCACTCCGCGCCGCCCCGTCCCTCGCCCGCGGCGGCGCGGGCATCGATCTCGCGGTGGGCGGTCCGCGTGAGCGCGTCGACCAGTTTCTCCCTCCAGGGCGTCCATGCCTTTGGCCCCGCCGCCGTGGCGTCCGCCTCCGTCAGCGCGCGAAGCGTGTTCAGGAGGTCCCGCCGGTACCCGAGGGGTTCGAGGAGGGCGCGGGCCGTCGCGGCGTCTTCCGGATCCTTGCTCGTCGCGAGCTCGGCGAGGAGGAGGTGGTGCCGCACGAGTGTCTGGAGGTCTTCCGCGACTCCGGGACTCAGGCCCATGCGCGCGGCTATCGCGGGCACGAGCTCCGCGCCGGCGATGGAGTGGTCCTTCGCCCCCGCGCGCTTGCCAACGTCGTGGAACAGGCACGCCAGGAGGAGGAGGGCGGGGTTGTCGACGTTGCGCTTGAGCCTGCCGGCGCGGACGACGGCCTCGACCGAGTGTCGGTCCACGGTGAACCGATGGACCGGCGAGCGCTGGGGGCGGTTGCGCACGGCCGCCCACTCGGGGAACCAGCGGACGACGATCCCGGCGAGGTCGAGCGCCTCCCACACGGCGACGAGGTTCCCGCTCGAGCGCAGAATGTCCGTCATGTAGGTGCGGGCCTCCGACGACCACGGCGTGGGGAGGTCGGGGCAGCGCACGAGCGCGTCGAGCAGTCCGGGCGTCATGCGCAGCCCGGTCGCGGCCGCCACCGCTCCAGCCCGCAGCGTGAGGAGGGCGTCCTCCTCCGGAACCGTGCCCGCCGCGAGGGCGAGGTCGCCGTCGACGTCGATCAGCCCCTGCCCAACGGAGACGTACTGCGGCGCGACGTTCCGGCGCCGCGCGAGGAAGGCGCGCGAGCCGTGCCCGGACTTCTCGAGCGCGCGCCTGGCGTTGCGTTCCGTGCCGTCGAGCGCGAAGGCGATCACGCGACCGGCGTCTGCTAGCGAGGCGAGCAGGTCGTCGGGATGTCCGAACCCGAGGCGGAGCGCGACCTGTCGCGCCACGTGGCGTCCAAGGACCACCTGCGAGCGGCCCGCCTCGAGGTGCAGCGCATCGCGGACGTCAAGGAGATGCTCCCCCGCGCGGTCGACGGCTCCGTGCGGGCGGTCGGCGAGCCACGTCGCGGAGAGCGCCGACAGGCTCACGAGGTCCCGCAGTCCGCCGCGAGACTCCTTGAGATTGGGCTCGATGAGATACGCGATTTCTCCGAAGCGCTCGGCGCGAGCGCGCGACGAGGCGAGGAGGTCGGTGAGGCGATGGCGGGCGGCGCTTCGCCAATCGGCGAGGATCGAGGCCCGCGCCTGCTGGACGAGCGCCGGGTCTCCGCCGACGAATCGAAGGTCAAGGAGGCCCGCCGCCGCCGCGAGGTCCCTCGTCGCGACCTGTCGGCACTCCGTGAGCGAGCGCACGGAATAGTCGAGCTCGAGGCCCGCGTCCCAGATGGGATACCAGAGGCGGTGCGCGAGCGCGGCGATCTCCTCCTTCTTCAGGGTGGAGCCGTCGTGAATGAGAAGGAGGTCGAGGTCGCTCGCGGGCCCGGCGTCGCGCCGGGCGATGCTTCCCACGGCCGCCAGCGCGACGCCCGTGGTCCGCCCGGCCGACGCCTCGATCCAGTGTTCGGCGAGACGCGCGAGCACGAGGTCTCCCACTGCCTCGCGGCGCTCGGCGCCGGGGGCCTTCGCGTCGAAGAGGCGCCCGGAAAGCGCGAGCCTGTCACGCTTGAGGTCCCGCACCCCTAGGGGGCGCGGGACCTCAGCGTGAGAGCCCGACTGGCCGGAACCAGGGCGGCTCGGCATGGTACCTAGATGGCCTTCGAGCCGCGCTCGCCCGTACGGACTCGCACGATGTCCTCGACCTTGACGATCCAGATCTTGCCGTCGCCGATCTCCCCGGTCTGGGCGGCGCCGACGATAGCGTCGACGACGGCCTTCGCCTCGGCGTCGTCAGCGACGACGTCGATGCGGATCTTGGGGAGAAGGTCGACGGTGTATTCCGCACCGCGGTAGACCTCCGTGTGGCCCTTCTGGCGACCGTAACCGGACGCCTCCGTGACCGTCACGCCCTTGACGCCGACGCCCTCGAGGGCCATCCGGACTTCGTCAAGACGGTGCGGCTGGATGATGGCTGTTACGAGCTTCATAGTTAGTTCGCCTCCTCGTAAGCGGTCTCGCCGTGTTCGGCGAGGTCGATGCCGCCGACCTCGACGGACTCCTTGACGCGCAGGCCCATCGTGTACTTGAGCGCAAGGCCAATGATCAGCGTAGCGACAAAGGAGACGACGACCGCGAACAGGGCCGCGATGGCCTGTGTCCCCAGTTGGGTCCACCCTCCACCGTAGAAGACCCCGTTGAGGGAGCCGTCTGGCGCCCATGTGGTTCCCTCGTCCAAGTGCGAGAAGAATCCGATGAGTAGCGTGCCGGTGATGCCGCCGACCAGGTGAACGCCCACGACGTCAAGCGCGTCGTCGTAGCCGAGCTTGTACTTGAGCCCGATCGCCAGGGCGCAGACGACGCCGGCGATGAAGCCGATCGCGAGCGCGCCCCACGTGTCGACAGAAGCCGCGGCCGGGGTGATGGCGACGAGTCCAGCGACGATACCCGAGGCCGCACCGAGCGAGGTGGGCTTCCCGTCGCGAATCTTCTCCACGAGGATCCATGACAGCAGCGCGAACGCCGGCGCGATGGTCGTGTTGAGGAACGCGCGACCCGCGGTCGCGTCGGCACCGAACTCGGACCCGGCGTTGAAGCCGAACCAGCCGAACCACAAGAGCGCGGCGCCGAGCATGACGAACGGCAGGTTGTGCGGACGCATCGGCTCCTTGCCGAAGCCCTTGCGCTTGCCGAGAAGGATCGCGAGCGCGAGGCCGGCGGCACCGGCGTTGATGTGAACGACGGTTCCACCCGCGAAGTCAATGGGGTGGGAGGGCGTCATGTTCGTGATGAGGGTTCCGTCGCTCCACACGTTGTGGGCGATGAACACGTACACCGTCGAGATCCAGACCACGGTGAAGACCACCCAGGTGCTGAACTTCATACGGTCAGCGATCGAGCCGCTGATGAGCGCGACGGTGATGATCGCGAAGGTCGCCTGGAAGGCCACCATCACGAGGAACGGCACACCATAGGAGGCGGCGAGGCTCGAGGAGTCGGCGACGCCGTTCAGGCCGACGAGGCCCTTGGTGCTCCCGATCCAGCTTCCGCTTCCGAAGGCAAGTCCGTACGCGTAGATAACCCAGATGACCGCGACCGTGCCCAGGCTGACGAAGGACATCATCATCATGTTGAGCACGGACTTTGTGCGAACCATGCCGCCGTAGAAGAACGCCAGGGCCGGCGTCATGAGCAGCACGAGAGCGGTCGCAGTGATCATCCACGCGGTGTTGCCACTATCCAGCGTGAAATCCATTGTTCGTCTTCTCCTCTCGCCAGCCGGTCGGCTGACGGAGTCAAGAATCCCGCGTCGACGTTTCGCCCCGGCCACGGCGGTGTTTCGCGTCCGTTACATGTGGGCCCCGCGTGTAAAGGTTGCGTTGCGGCAACGGGGGTGGGGCCACCCCGCTAGGCGAGCAGCCCGTCGACGAACGCCTCTGGATCGAATGGCGCGAAGTCGTCCGCGCGCTCGCCGAGCCCGACGAACTTGACGGGGATGCCCAGTTCGCGCTCGATCGCGATCACGATGCCGCCCCGAGCGGACCCGTCGAGCTTGGCGAGAATGACGCCGGTCACCCCTGCGACCTCGGTGAAGACGCGGGCCTGCGCGAGCCCGTTCTGGCCCGTGGTGGCGTCGAGCACGAGGAGGACCTCCGCGGGCGGACGGACGCGCGACGCGACCCTGAGGATCTTCCCGAGTTCGTCCATCAGGTCCCGCTTGTTGTGCAGGCGGCCCGCGGTATCGACAAGGACGACGTCGGCGCCGGACTCCCGCGCTCGCTCGCCCGCCTCGAACGCGACGGCCCCCGGATCGCCGCCCACCCGGTCCGACCTGACGACGGCGACGCCCGCCCTCGTTCCCCAGGTCTCGAGCTGGTCGGCCGCAGCGGCGCGGAAGGTGTCGGCGGCCGCGAGGACGACGCCGTACCCCTCGGCAACAAGCATGCGCGCCAGCTTGCCGACGGACGTGGTCTTCCCCACGCCGTTGACGCCGACGACGACGATGGGGACGCCCACGGAGGTCCCCGGTGGCTCCAGAGCCAGGGCGCGGTCCGCGTTCCCGAGCACGCCGAGAAGGGCGCTCCTCAGGGCGTCGTGCGGGTCGGCGTCCTTGGAGCGCCCGAGCGACGCCCGCACGGAGTCGAGAACCTCCTGCGTCGCCGCGACGCCGAGGTCCGCGCCGATGAGCGTCTCCTCAAGGTCGTCCCAATCGACGTCGGCGCCCCCTCGGGAAAACGCGGACCGCAGGCGATCCCCAAGGCCGAACGACAACTTGCCGCGCAGACGGCCCCCGCGCGACGACGAGTCCTTGGAGGGCTTCACCCGCCAAGTGTCGCACTACGTCGACGGGGACGGAGGATCCTCGCGCCGATCCTGGGAGAGGCGCCCGATGACCGCCCAGTGGTGCTCGGCGCGCGGGACCCTGGTCGAAAACGACGGCCGCTCGCGCGGCACGGCCCCCATGAGCCACAGCAGGGCGTGCTTCAAGCGCCCTTGCGCGCACATGCCGATACCGCAAACAACCGCGGCGAGCGCGATGGCGAGTTCCACCGCGAGTCGTCCAGTGATGAGCACGCGCAACACCCCCAGCGTTGATGCGAACTACCGACAACAATTGTGCTCCGGATCCGCCCGCTTCGCCCGGTGGGAGGGCGAGAACGATGGGGGCGAATCGTGCCTAACTGTGGCAATGGGCGCGCCGCGGATAGAGTCTGACCATGGCTGAGTCGGCGCCGGGCGGCTATCGGAGGTGCCCCAACGGGCACGCCGTGCTGTCGGGCGAGCGGTTCTGCACCACGTGCGGCGCAGCGGTCGCGCCGCGTCGGGCCAAGGCGGCCCCGGAATCCGGGTCCGCACTCCCCGCGAAGGCGCCGGCGTCGGCGAAGCCCTCCGCGCCCGCGAAGCCCTCCGCGCCCGCGAAGCCCGCCTCCGCGGAGGAGCCTCCCGCCGGCCTCGCGCTCGAACCGGACGCGCGCCTGCTGAACCCCCGACGCCGCGGCGGATCCTTTGGCGCGACCACTTGGATCGCGGGCGCGATGGTCGTCGCCACACTCGCCGTCGGAACGGTCGTCGCCGTGAAGCTCATCGGCGGGACGGGCCGCGACTCTGCGAGCCCGCGCACGGGCTTCGCCACCGCGTGCGACGGGGTTGCCCAGGAGGAGATCACCATCGGGCAGGACGCCACCACGAACCACCCCCTCCTGTGCTTCCGCTTGGCCGAGCACTCGCGGATCACGATCGACGCCGCCCCGGAGGGAACCGACGCCGACCTCCAGCTGACCGTGAGCCTGGGAACGGGGAAGGTGCTCGCCCAGAATGACAACACGAACGGCACCAATCCCGAGGTCGTGTTCGACGCCCAGCCCGGCACCTACCTCGTCAACGTCACCCAGTGGAGAGGGGGAAACCCCGGGGCGGTGCGCGTGCACTCGTCGGCCGTGGCGATTCCCGAGGTCAGCACGAGTCCGCTCCCGAACATCAACGAGTGCGGGAGTCTCAGCGGGCCAATCATCGAGCAGTCGGGCGCCGCGCTGCTCGCGTCGGGCGAGCGGTTCACCTGCCTCCACCTCGCCGCGCCCGCGTTCACCAAGATCGGCGTTCGGGCGAACGACCCCTCCTCGACCGATCTCACGCTCGCCGTCTACGCCTTCGACA
>Ga0302299_10002660_pt1 | contig 10878 bp, 11 predicted proteins | sample III_Fen_N3_4_FD_198795 | JGI IMG/M metagenome (GOLD analysis project Ga0302299, IMG submission 198795) | Peat permafrost microbial communities from Stordalen Mire near Abisko, Sweden - III_Fen_N3_4 | ecosystem: Environmental > Terrestrial > Soil > Wetlands > Permafrost | place: Sweden: Abisko...
TCACCCGTGGCCGCACATCAACTTCGTCGCCTCCGGCGCCGGCGAGCTGCACCTCGACGGAGAGGACTACGAGATCGAGACGGGCTCGTTCGCCTTCGTGCCCGCCGGCGACGAGCATCAGTTCAGCGCGACCGGCAGCGCGCCGCTGTCTTTCGTCTGCATCGTGCCGGCCGAGGGCGACTACTGACGCTTCACCAAGGTGGCGGGCCGCCCGCCGGCGGCCGCGACGCTTCCCGCCGGCCCATCCTTGAAAACCGGCCGCGAAGGGAATTGACTACCGGATGGCCTTGCGCCCGCCTGCGCGGCGGCGCCCGGCCGGTATCCGTCTTGAACAGCCCGGCTTCACCGCCGACGACGTTTGCGCACGGGCCCAGGCCCTGATGGCGAAAGGAGCGTGATCGCGATGCCCGGTCCCGGCGACAGCCGTCTTTCCCAGCTCCACCGTTTCGGTCAGAGCCCTTGGCTCGACTACATCAGTCGCGAGCTTGTGGCTCGCGGCGGCCTCAAGAGGCTGGTCGACCGCGACGGCCTCGGCGGCGTCACTACCAATCCCGCCATCTTCGAGAAGGCGATGGGTTCGGGCACCGCCTACGACGAGCAGATCCGGACGTTCGCCCGCCAGGGCCTCGACGCCGCCGACATCTTCGACCGGCTCGCTGTGGCCGACGTGCGCGCCGCCTGTGACGTTCTGGCGCCGGTGTATCTGGGAAGCGGTGGGGAAGACGGCTTCGTCTCCATCGAGGTCTCGCCGCACTACGCCTACGACACGGAGAAGACCGTCTCCGAGGCTCAGCGTCTGTTCACCGCCGTCGACCGGCCCAACGTGATGATCAAGATCCCGGGAACGCGGGAGGGCATCCCGGCCATCCTCGAGACCCTGCGTCAGGGCCTCAACATCAACATCACGCTGCTGTTCTCGCTGTCGCAGTATGAAGCCGTGGCCGAAGCGTACATCGATGCGCTCGAGTTCCGCCTGCAGAGCGATCTGACCATCCGCGCGACCGCCTCGGTGGCGAGCTTCTTCGTCTCGCGCGTCGACACGCTGATCGACAGGCTGCTGGACGAGAAGCTGGAGGCCGCCGCCGACGTCGCGGAGCGGCGGCAGCTCGAGAACCTCAAGGGCAGGGCCGGCGTGGCCAATTCGAAGATCGTGTACGAACGGTTCCGCAGCTATCTGAACGGTCGCGATTGGCAGCTGATCGCCGCCTCGGGGGCCAAGGTGCAGCGCGTTCTCTGGGCGAGCACCGGCGCCAAGAACCCCGCCTACTCGGACGTCCTCTATGTGGACGAGCTCATCGGCGAACATACGGTGAACACCCTGCCGGAGGCGACCTGGAAGGCCTACAACGACCACGGCACGCTGGCGTATACGGTCCAGCGCCACCTTGAAGACGCGCACCGCGCGCTCCGCGAGCTCAGCCAGCTCGGGATCGACATGGAGAGTGTCGGCGCCCAGCTGCAGACCGAAGGCGTGGACCTCTTCGTGCGCGCCTTCGACGCCGTGGTGGCTCATGTCGACGAGAAGCGCACCGCTCTGCTTGCCGGCGAGGGTGGCTGACGTGGATGGCGCCCGGTTGCCGCGGGAGCTTGACGAAGCGCTCGCGCAGCGTCTGGCGGCGCTCGCCGCGGACGACTTCGCCGCCCGTCTGTGGGGGGCGGACACGTCCCTGTGGAAGCCGCACGACGATGTGCATCAGCGGCTCATCGCCGGCGCGCTCGGCTGGCTCGAGGTCTTCGACGACGTGCGCGACCAGGTCGAGGATCTGAACGACTTCGTCGCCGGTCTGAGGGCCGAGGGCTTCCGCTCCGCGGTCCTGCTCGGCATGGGCGGCTCCAGCCTGGCGCCCGAAGTCCTGCGCGACGTCCTCGGCGTGGCTGAGGGCTCACTTGACCTGCTCGTCCTGGACTCCACCGACCCGGCCGCGGTGCGCGCCGTCGAGGCGGCCGTCGACCTGGAGACCACCGTCTTCGTCGTCGCCAGCAAGTCCGGCGGCACCACGGAGACGGCGAGCTTCCACGCTTACTTCTACGAGCGGCTCCGCGAGCTCGACGGCGACCACGCCGGCGGTCACTTCATCGCCATCACCGACGAGGGTACCTCGCTCGAGGAGGAGGCCAAGGCGCAGGGTTTCCGCGCCATCTTCGTGAACCCGAGCGACATCGGTGGCCGCTACTCGGCGCTCAGCTTCTTCGGCCTCGTCCCGGCTGCCCTCATGGGCGTCGACCTGGACCGCCTGCTCGACGGCGTGCGCGCCATGGCGGCGGCCTGCGGGCCTGAGGTGCCGGCCGCCGACGATCCGGCGCTGCGTCTCGGCGCCGCCCTGGGCGAAGCGGCCCTGCGTGGCCGCGACAAGCTCACGCTCGTCTTCGAACCTCCGCTGGCGCCGGTCGGCGTCTGGGTCGAGCAGCTGGTCGCCGAGAGCACGGGCAAGGAAGGCACGGGCATCGTGCCCGTCGACCTCGAGGCGCTGGGCGCGCCGGCGGCCTACGGCGACGACCGCGTGTTCGTGGCCGTCCGCCTGGCCGGGACCGGCGATCCCGACACGGCGCGGCGGCTCCAGGTGCTCGCGGATGCCGGCCATCCGGTGCTCGAACACGAGCTCGACGGTGTCTACGACCTGGGCGCGGAGTTCCTGCGCTGGGAGCTCGCTGTGGCCACCGCCGGCGCCGTGCTGGGCATCGATCCCTTCGACCAGCCCAACGTGCAGGAGAGCAAGGACATCACCAGGCGCCTGCTCGCCGGCTACGTCGCCGGCGGCGAGCTCTCGGAGGAGATGCCCGGCGGCGACGGCGCGAGACTCGCCTTCCCGGTCGGCGACGCCGGGCTCCCGGCCGCGCTGCGCGAGTTTCTCGCGCTGGCTTCGGCCGGCGACTACGTCGCCCTGCAGGCGTACATCGCGCCGGGCGCGGCCGTCTGGGACCAGCTGCAGGCGGTGCGCCTGCAGCTGCGCGACGGCCTCAGGGTCGCGACGACCGTGGGTTACGGCCCGCGCTACCTGCATTCCACCGGCCAGCTCCACAAGGGCGGGCGCAACCGGGGTTTGTTCCTGCAGTTGCTGGGGCACGACCCCGACGATGTCGAGATTCCGGGCCAGCCGTACAGCTTCAGCGTGCTCAAGCGCGCCCAGGCGCGCGGCGACCTGGCGGCCCTGCGCACGCACGAGTGCCGTGCCCTGCGCGTGTGCCTCGGCGACGACGTGCCGGCGGGCCTCACCCGTTTGGCCGAGCTGGTCGCCGCGGCGCTCTAGAGGTCGCATCCCGCCGCGCTGCGGGCCCGGTCGAACGAGGAGGTCCTGATGGACGTTGCCATGGTCGGGCTGGGTCGCATGGGCGGCAACATGGCGCGGCGGCTGCTGCGCGGCGGCCACCGGGTGGTCGTCTGGAACCGCACGTATGCCAAGGCGGAGGAGCTCGGCGCCGAGGGCGCCGAGCCGGTCCGCTCGCTCGGCGACGTGGTCACCGCGCTGCCCAAGCCGCGCGTCATCTGGCTGATGCTCCCCTACGGCGACGCGACGCAGGCCGCGATCGATGAGCTCGTCCCGCGCCTTGCCGACGATGACATCCTGATCGACGGCGGCAACTCGCCCTTCCAGCTGGACATCGAGCGTGGCGCCGCGCTCGCCGGGAAGAACCTCCGCTATCTCGACGCGGGTACCAGCGGCGGCGTGTGGGGTCTGGACGTCGGCTACTGCCTGATGGTCGGTGGCGAGCGCTCGGCGTTCGAGCACATCGAGCCGCTTCTCAAGACGCTGGCGCCTCCCGGCCACGGCTACGAGTACTGCGGCGGTCACGGGTCCGGTCACTTCGTGAAGATGGTCCACAACGGCATCGAGTACGGCATGATGCAGGCGTACGCCGAGGGCTTCGAGCTCCTCGAGGCCACCGAGTGGGACCTCGACCTGGCGTCGATCGCCGACCTCTGGAACCAGGGCAGTGTGGTACGCAGCTGGCTCCTCGAGCTGGCCGCCGACGCATTCAAGAAAGACCCCGGGCTGGAGAAGATCACCGGGTTCGTGGACGACACCGGCGAAGGCCGCTGGACGGTGGAGCAGGCAATCGCGCATTCGGTGCCCATGCCGGCCATCACGTCGGCGCTGTTCATGCGCTTCCGCTCTCGCCAGGCGGACACCTTCAGTGGCAAGGTCCTGGCCGCCCTGCGCAACGAGTTCGGCGGCCATGCGGTGAAGGAGAAGGAGTGAGCGCGAGCGGCGGCGAGCCTGACGGCGGCCGCGTCGGCTACGACGAGACCGACGGGTTCGGCGATGAAGAGGGCGTCAACGTCTCCCGGGCCGCGCGCCCGGAATCCGCGCCCTCGCCGTTCGGCGGCCCGCGCGACCCCGACACCTGCAGTCTCGTCATCTTCGGGGTCACCGGCGATCTCACGCGCCGCAAGCTCATCCCGGCCCTGTACGACCTCGGCTGCCACGGAGTGCTGCCGTTCGGCACCACGATCGTCGGCTACGGGCGGCAGCCGCTCGGCGACGAGGCCTTTCGCGACCAGCTGCATCAGGCGATCGATGATCACTATGGCGCCGAGAAGGTCGACGGCCCTCTCTGCGACCGTGTCCTGGAGACGCCGCGATACGTGCAGGGCCAGTTCGATGATCCCGAGGGCTACGCACGCCTTGCGACCGTCCTCGACGAGCTCGACGCGGACGGCTCCGGCCGCGGGAACCGCATGTTCTACCTGGCCACTCCGCCGAGCCAGTTCCCTGTGATCGTCGAGCAGCTGGGCGCCGCGGGGCTGGCGCGCGCCGGCGCCTTCGACACCGACCACGCCGCCGGCGAACCGGTCGCCGGCTGGACGCGCCTTGTCGTGGAGAAGCCGTTCGGGCGCGACCTTGCCACCGCCCACGAGCTCGACACGATCATCGCCGGAGTCTTCGACGAGCGGCAGGTCTATCGCATCGATCACTACCTCGCCAAGGAGACCGTGCAGAACCTGCTGGTCCTGCGCTTCGCCAACGGCATCTTCGAGCCCGTCTGGAACCGACGCTACGTGGACTTCGTGGAGATCACCGCCGCGGAGACGCTCGGGGTCGAGCACCGCGGACCCTACTACGAGGAGGCCGGCGCCCTGCGCGACATGATCACGCCACACCTCATCCAGCTGTTCTCGCTGGTCGCGATGGAGCCGCCGGTCGCGTTCGGCGCCGACGCCGTGCGCGACGAGAAGCTCAAGGTGCTGCGCGCCGTGCGGCCCGTCCCGCGCGACTCGGTCTCGGACTGGGCGGTCCGCGCCCAGTACGTGCAGGGGACCGTCGGCGGCGAGCAGGTGCTGGCCTACCGCGCCGAGGAGCGCGTGGCGCCGGACTCCCACACAGAGACCTTCGCGGCGCTCAAGCTCCTCGTCGACAACTGGCGCTGGCAGGGCGTGCCCTTCTACCTGCGCACCGGCAAGCGGCTGGCGCGCCGCGTCACCGAGATCGCCATCCACTTCAAGCGGCCGCCGGTGCTGCTCTTCCGCGACGCCGACCCCGGCGGCAGGGTGCAGCCCAATGTACTCGTGCTCCGCGTGCAGCCGGACGAGGGCTTCTCCCTCAGCATCGACTCCAAGAGGCCGGGGCACGCCGTGGCGCTCCAGCAGGTGGCCATGGACTACTCCTACGGCACCACCCTGCACGAACTGCCCTTCAGCGCCTACGAGACCGTGCTGGTGGACGCTATGGAGGGCGACATGACGCTCTTCACGCGCGGCGACCAGGCCGAGGAAGCCTGGCGCATCGTGGGCCCCGTCCTCGAGGCGTGGGCGGCCAAGCCGGCGCGCGACATCGCGATCTACGAGGCCGGGGGCTGGGGGCCGGAAGCGGCCGATGCGCTCATGGCCCACGACGGGCACTCGTGGCGGCGGCCGTGGAAGGAGGATCAGCCGTGAGCATCGAGATCCTTCCCGACGCTGAGGCGCTCGCCCTGCGCGCCGCCGACTTGTTCGCCCTGGCGGCGCAGGAGGCGGCGGCGGCGCGCGGCCGCTTCGCCGTCGCGCTCAGCGGCGGCGAGACCCCGCGCACTCTCTACCGCCTGCTGGCGCGCCAGCAGTTCAGCCAGAAGATCCCCTGGCGCCGCGTCCAGTTCTACTGGGGCGACGAGCGCTGCGTGCCGCCGGATGATCCCGCCAGCAACTACGGCATGGCACGGGACGCGCTCCTCAAGCACGTGCCGCTGCCGGAGGTCAACGTGCACCGCGTGCACGGGGAAGAGGGGGCGGGCGCCGCGGCGCCGGCCTACGAGATGGACCTGCGTGCGCTCGCCGCGCTCGAGCGCCCCAAGAGCGAGCTGCCCGTGTTCGACCTCGTGCTCCTCGGCCTCGGCGGCGACGGGCATACGGCCAGCCTCTTTCCTCATAGCGACGCTCTGGCCGTCGAGCACTTCGCCGTGGCCACAGAGGCGCCGGACGGCTCGCCGCGCGTCACCCTGACCTACCCCGTGATCAACGCCGCGCGCCGTGTCTGGTTCCTGGTCAGCGGCGCCGGCAAAGCCGGGATGGTCGCCGAAGTGCTGGAAGGCCTGACGGTTCCCGAGGCGGTCCCCGCGCAGGGCGTGCGGCCGGTCCACGGACACCTCACCTGGCTCCTCGATGAGGCCGCGGCGGCGGAGCTGGGCGCGGACGTACGGGGATAGTCTCCGAAAGGTGGGGGTGATGGGGCTCTTTGGACACAAGAAGCCGGCCGGCGACCCGCTCAAGGGCGGCGCCGACGGCGTCTTCGATGTGCTCGGCGCCGACGGCGGGTTGGTGCGCTACACGCCGGACGACTTCGACGAGATCTTCGCGACCACCGACGAGCACGAAGTCGGTCGCCACGTGGGCCTTGGCTGGCTCCTGCTCGACGAGAGTGTGGGCAGAGAGGCCGGCAAGCGCTCCAACTTTGACGAGTTCGCCCGCCGGGAGGTGGGCCGCTCGCTTCCGGCGGGTGAAGATCCGGGGTACGAGGCGCCGTACGATGTGACGACGTACGTCCTCGGCTACCTCAAGCCGGGGCGCGAGGGCTCGCCTCCGGCGTAGCTCGCGCCTCTCGAGCGTCCCGCGACCGTGCTCATCCTGCCTGTACTCGACTCCGGGCCTGTCGGCGTCGGCAGTATCGATGGCAAGACCGTCATACGATTGCTGTATCGATAACGATGGCGTATGATGACGGGGAGCGACGAGGAGGTCATCGTGGCGCGCGCCGTCATTTCACCGAAGTTCCAGATCGTCATACCCAAGGAGATCCGCGAACGCATGGATCTGCATCCTGGCCAGGTCGTGAGTCTCATCGACCGAGGCGACATGGTCACGCTCGTACCGCAGAGGCCGATCGCTGAGCTTCGGGGCATCGCCAAGGGTGCGTCATATGAGGGGTATCGCGACAAGACCGACAGGTTCTGAGGCGCAAGTGAAGGTCATCGACTCGTCTGTCTGGCTCGAACTCGTCACCGACGGACCACTCGCGGCACGGTGTGCCCAGCATCTCACTGATCTCGCCGAGGTAGTGACGCCCACCGTGGTGCTCCTCGAGGTGTATCGGGTTCTGCGGCGCCAAGGGCGCGAGCCTGCCGCTTTGCGGACCGTCGGCGAGATGGAATACACGCGTCTCGTCGCTGTCGATACCCACACCGCGATCACGGCCGCCGACTTGAGCATCGATCACGGCCTGGCGGCCGCCGACGCTCTCATCTACGCCGCGGCCAGGCTCGAGGGCTGCGAACTGGTGACCGCCGACACGGACTTCCGCGGGCTGCCCGGCGTGATCCTCATCGAGGCCGAGGCGTGAGCGCGGAGGCGCCTCGGGCGGTTCCCGTGCTCAGAGGCGCGCGGGTGACGCTGCGGCCGCCGGCGTTCGGCGACGCCGAGGCCGCCAGGCGCATCGGCGTGGATCCCGAGGTCATGCTGGGCTTTGGCGAGGTGATCGACGAGTGGCGTGAAGCCACGTCTGCCGAGGCCGAGGAACTGATCGCCGGCCTGGCGCCCAATCCCGACAAGGTGGAGTGGGTGATCGCCCTGGGCGACGGTCTCGTCGGGACGGCGAGGCTCCATCACATCGACGAGCCGCGCCGCACGGCGGCCTACGTCGTCGGCGTCCTGTCGCCGGACCTGCTGGGCAAGGGCTACGGCACCGAGATCACGCGCCTGATCAGTGCCTACGCGTTCGACGACCTGAAGCTTGAGGCACTCACCGTACGCGTTCTCGACTTCAACCGGCGCGCGATCGCCTGCTGCGCGCGCTGCGGCTTCGTCCTGGACCACCGCGAACCTCGGGTGCTCCAGCTTCACGGCCGGTGGCACGACGACGTGATCATGCGGCTTGACGCCGCCCACTACCGGGTGTTGCTGCCGAGCTGGACGGCTGTCGGCGACTATCCGGGGGGGTGAGTCTGTCCGATCGTCGCGGAGCCGCGGAGGCCGGTCCGTCTGTGCGTCGAACGGGTAGACAGCAAGAGCAGAAGAGCGGGGCTACGAAGGGTGGTCACCATGGGAAGCACGGGTCCAGCGCCTATCAACCCGGACGAGGTAGGGAGCGAGTCGCGGGACGCGCAGTCGGCGTTTGTCGGCGGAGGCCGTTCCCAGCCGATCCTTTCGGCCTCACGTTTCGGCGCCGCCAACGAAGGCTCCAGTCACCGGCGGCGCCCGCTGCTGTGGGCCGCCGGCTTCGTCGGCGTCCTCGCCGTAGCTACGGCGCTTCTCATCCTGTTCGTGCGCTGACCGCGCGGTCGGCGGAGTCTGGGGTCCGGGCCTCGGTGGTACACTCACGGGGCAAGCCAGGTGGCCGCGGTGGGGTCGCGTCGCGATGCTCCTCGGAGCTCGCCAGGCTCCCCGTCGAGGAAAGTCCGGACACCGCAGAGCAGGGCGCTGGTTAACGGCCAGCCGGGGAAACCCGAGGGAAAGCGCAACAGAGAGCAGACCGCCAGCGGCCCCTTTCGAGGGGTGCGGGTAAGGGTGAAACGGTGAGGTAAGAGCTCACCAGCGGTCCTGGTGACAGGCCGGCTCGGCAAGCCCCGCCCGGTGCAAGACCAAATAGGGGAGCGTTTGAGGGTTGCTCGCCCGAGGCTCCCGGGTTTCGGTCGCATGAGGCGCGCGGCAACGTGCGTCCCAGATGGATGGTCACCCACGACAGGATCCGGCTTACGGCTTGCTACCGAAAGGCCCCTCTCTCCAGCTGGAAGAGGGGCCTTTCCACTGTATGCTCGAGGCATGAGACCGACCGCTGCAGATCTGGCCGCCACGCTGGGCCTGGAGCCGCACCCCGAGGGCGGCTTCTTCCGCGAGACGTACCGCGCCGCCGAGATGGTGCAGACGCCGCGCGGCGCGCGCGCGACGTCCACCGCCATCCTGTTCCTGGTGACGGCCACGGCTATCAGCCACCTGCATCGCCTTTCGAGCGACGAGCTCTGGGTGTTCCAGGGTGGGTCGCCGTTGAAGCTGGTCGTGCTGGCGGAGGGTGGCGAGCTGGAGACGCTCGTGCTCGGCGACGCCTCGGCAGCGGCGCCGGACGCGCCGGAGCCGGACGCGCCTGAGCCGGACGCGCCGGCGCCGCAGGCGCTGGTGCCGGCCGGCAGCTGGCAGGGCGCCCGCTTGGCGGGCGGACCACATTTGCCGGCCTCCCGTGCCTGGGCGCTCGTCAGCTGCATCGTCTCGCCCGGGTTCGAGCACGAGGACTTCGAGCTCGGCGAGCGGGACGCGCTCCTCGCGGCCTATCCGGAGCACGCGGAGATCGTCATGGCGTTCACCTGAGGGCGTGAGGGTGGCCGCCGGGCCGCCGGGGCCGCGGGGCCGCCTCGCACTACCCATCGGCTGGTCCGTCTGGGCCGCGTGATACGCTCGGCGGCACGATGACGGCGGGGGACGATCAAGCGCACGGGCTGCTCGTGAGCGGCCGCTTTCCGGAGCTCGAAGACGCGCTCTGCGAGCGCGTCCAGGAGCTCCGGCGGGGCCGCCCGCTGGCGCCTCTCACAGTCGTGGTCGGCTCATCCCACGTGCGCACGCGCATCGGCGACCTGCTGGTGCGGCGGCTCGGCGCGATCGCCAACGTCTCCGTGATCACGCTCAGTCGCTTGGCCGCCGAGCTTGTCAGCGAAGTGCGCGGGGCGCCGCAGCCGACGCTCGCGGGCATCGCCCGCGAGCGGCTCCTTCGGCGCCTGATCGCGGCGCGCGAGCTCACGTATTTCGCGCCGGTCCAGGACCGGCCGCACTTTCCCCAGGCCGTGGCGGCGACCTTCGCCGATCTGCGCGAGGCATGTGTCGCGCCCGCTTCGAACTGGGCGCGGTCTGTTCCGGGCCAAGGTGCGGTGGCCGATTCGTCGCCGAGCGCGGCCAAGGCGGCTGATCTTCGGGGACTGTATGCGGCCTACTGCGATGAACTCGCGCAGCGCGGGCTCGCGGATGGCGCGCAGGTGCTGGTGGGCGCGGCGTCGGCCGTGCGCGGTGCCCGCGAGCAGCCGCACGCTCGGCTCGTGCTCTACGGCATCTACGACCTCAATCAGGCGCAGGAGTCGCTCGTCGCCGAACTGCTGGCCGCGGGCGCCGACCTGTTTGTCCCCATCCCGTGCGGTGGGTCCGACGAAGCCGCCACCGCTCTCGACACGGCGCGCGCCGCCGGCCTCGTCGAGCAGTGCCGGGTGGCTCCGGCCGCCGGCGCGGACGTCGAGCGGCTCGCGGAGCTCTGGCGCGCGCCGGACCCGGACGTCGCGCGCGCCGTCGAGCTACGCGGCGACGGGACGCTGACTGTGGTCTCGGTGCCCGATGAGCGCGCCGAGACGCGAGAGGCGGCGCGTGTCGTGCTTGGTGCCGTGGCCGCCGGTGCCCCTTCGTGGGACTGCGCCGTGGTGGTGCCACACGGGGACGACGTGGAGCGCGTGGCAGCCGGGCTGGAGGCGGCGGGCCTTCCAGTGGCCTGCCGGCGTCCC
>Ga0302299_10002661_pt1 | contig 10877 bp, 11 predicted proteins | sample III_Fen_N3_4_FD_198795 | JGI IMG/M metagenome (GOLD analysis project Ga0302299, IMG submission 198795) | Peat permafrost microbial communities from Stordalen Mire near Abisko, Sweden - III_Fen_N3_4 | ecosystem: Environmental > Terrestrial > Soil > Wetlands > Permafrost | place: Sweden: Abisko...
CGGCCGCCTGGACGACGTCATCGTCACCGGCGGCGTCAAAGTGGCGCCGGGCGCCGTCGAGGCGGCGATCCTGCGCCTGCCGGAGGTCCGCGAGGCGGTCGTCGTGGGCGTCCCCGACGCCGAGTGGGGCGAGCGCGTCGTCGCCGTCGTCGTCCCGGCCCCCGGCCTGCCGGAACCGACGCTGGACGGCGTCCGGGCGGCCGTAGGGGAGCGCCTGGACCGGCACGCGGCCCCCCGCCAGCTGCTCCTGCTCGACCGGCTGCCCCTGCGCGGGCCCGGCAAGCCCGACCGCGCCCGGCTGCGGGCCCTGGCCACCGGAGCGGCCTCCGACCTCGCCGCGGGAGCGACCCCCAGGGACGCCGACGGGCGGCCCGCGGGCTGACGGTAGCGTTCCGCCATGGCCACCACCGCCCAATGGATCTCCGGCGCCCGCCCCCGGACGCTGCCCGCCGCGGTGGCACCCGTGCTCGTGGGCACCGGCGCGGCCCTCGGGCTCGGGGCCCGGCACCCCGGCCGGGCGCTGACCGCGCTGGCCGTCTCGCTCGCCCTGCAGGTGGGGGTGAACTACGCCAACGACTACTCCGACGGCGTGCGGGGCACCGACGACGACCGGGTGGGCCCGTTCCGGCTGACCGGCTCGGGGGCGGCCCGGCCGGAGGCGGTGCGCCGCGCCGCCTTCGCCTGCTTCGCCGTGGCCGCGCTCGCCGGGCTGGGGCTCGTCGCGGCGAGCGGCACCTGGTGGCTGCTGGCGGTCGGGGCGGCGGCGATCCTCGCGGCCTGGTACTACACCGGGGGGCGGCGTCCCTACGGCTACCTGGGCCTCGGCGAGGTGTTCGTGTTCGTCTTCTTCGGCCTGGTGGCCGTCCTGGGGACGACCTACACGCAGGCCCTGCGGATCGACCTGCCGGCGGTCGCGGGTGCGGTCGGGGTGGGGCTGCTGGCCTGCGGGATCCTGGTGGCGAACAACCTGCGCGACGTCCCGACCGACGCCGCGGCGGGCAAGCTGACCCTCGCCGTCCGGCTGGGGGTCGGGGGGACCCGGCGGCTGTACGTCGCCCTGGTGGTGGGCGCGTTCCTCGCCGTGGCGCTGACGGCCGTGCGGCAGCCACCGGCCCTGCTGGCGCTCGCGGCGGCGGTCCTCGCCGTCCCGCCGGTACGGACCGTGACCGGCGGCGCGACGGGACGCGAGCTGCTGCCGGTGCTGCGCGACACCGGGCGGTTGGAGCTCGTGTACGCCTTGCTGCTGGGGGCCGGCCTCACGGTGTGACGTTCGCCGCTACGCCCCGCCGACGTCCTCGGTGCGCCGGGCCTCGGCGACGGCGTCGGCCGCGGCGTCCTCGGCCTCGGCGTCCTGCTCGGCGCGCGTCGGCCGCCGCCCGGCCGCGCGCCGCTCGACCCGTGCGGCGAGCTGCGCCGTCACGGCCTCGCGCGGGCCGCGGAGCAGCACGTACGAGAGCATCGTCGACACCACGACCGCACCGGCCAGGGCCAGGAGCGGCCCCGCCTGCAGCACCGCGAGCAGGGCGAGCACGCCCACGAACAGGGCCAGCCGCATCACGGAGTACTTGACGAACGCCACCACGCACCCAGGGTAGTCCGCGCCGGTCGGTGCGGCGGCCCGCGAGGCGGCGCGCAGACCGTGCGGACCGGACCCTCCGAGCGAGAGACGCCCCGGCGACGAGCACCTACAGTGGACGAATGGGTTACGTCGTCCTCCTCCTGCTCTCGGTAGGGGTGACGATCTACGCGCTCGTCGACTGCTGGCGCAGCTCCGACGACGAGGTGCGCGGATTGCCACGACCGGCTTGGTTCCTGCTCATCCTGCTCATCGGCCCGATGGGGTTCCCCCCGATCGGAGGCGCCCTCTACCTGGCCCTCGGCCGTCCCGCACCCTTCCCGCGCCAGGGCCGGGTGCTCGCCCCCGACGACGACCCGGAGTTCCTGCGCTCCCTGGACGTCGAGCGCCGCCGTACCGAGGCGGAACGACGGCGCCGGGAGCAGCGCGAGCGCAAGGAACGCGAGAAGCAGGAACGGCAGCAGCGCAAGGACCTGCTCAAGAACGACCCCACCACGAGCGGCCCCGAGACCCCGGACGGCGAGACCCGCCCCTGACCGCTCCCTCCTCCCCCTCCCGGCCGGGAGGGGGCCGCGGCGGTGGGGGTGGTCACATGCCGTAGGAGTGCTTTCCCACGAAGAAGACGTTCACCACCATGAAGTTCATCAGGATGCACGCGTAGCCGGCGAGCGCGAACCAGGCCGCGCGGCGCCCGTCCCAGCCGCGGGTGGCGCGGGCGTGCAGGTGAGCGGCGTAGACGACCCAGATGACGAAGCTCCAGATCTCCTTCGGGTCCCAGTTCCAGTAGCGGCCCCACGCGCTCTCGGCCCAGATCGCGCCCGCGAGCACGGTGAACGTCCACAGCGGGAACGCGGCCACGTGCAGCGAGTACGACGACCGGTCGAGGGCGGCGGACGAGGGCAGCGCGTCCATGAACCGGCCGCCGCGCGCCGGACGGCCCGCCGCCCGGGCCAGCTCGCGCCGTTCCTGCACCAGCTGCAGCACCGTCGTCGAGAACGCCAGCGTGTAGAGCGCCGAGGCGACGAACGCCACCGACACGTGGATCACCAGCCAGAAGCTGTGCAGCGCGGGCACCAGCTGGGCGGCCTGGGTGTAGAAGACCGTCACAGCCAGTCCCAGCGTCAGCAGCACCGGGCCGGCGACGAAGGTGCCCAGGTAGCGCACGTCCCGCCGCAGCAGCACCGCCAGGAACACGCCCGTCACGACGGCGGACCCGGCGACGGAGAACTCGTACATGTTGCCCCAGGGCACCCGCTGCACGGACAGGCCCCGCGCGATCACCCCCGCGGCGTGCAGCCCGAAGGCCAGCGCCGTCAGCGAGACGCCGATCCCGCCGGCCTTCGTGCGCGCCGAGGACGGCACGTCGTCCGGGACGGCCCCCGACGACGGCGACGGCGAGGGCTGCGCCGATGACGACGGCGCCGACGCCCCCACCAGGGCGGGCTCGGCGACCGGGGCGCCCTCGGCGGCGGTCTCGGTAGCGGCGCGACGGCGACCGCGCACGGCCAGGTCGGTGGTGAAGGCGCCCAGGGCGCCGGTGTACACGAGCATCGCCGAGTAGATCAGCGCGTTGCTCGCCTGGGCGAGACTCTCGTCGACGGCCACCCTCACTCCTTCGGATCGTCGGCGGTGCGGTCGGGTCCCTCGTCAGGACGGCGGCGTCGGTGGCGTCGGCAAGGACGGCGGGGCCGGCCACGCGCGTCAGCAGGGCCGTGACCTCGGCGGCGAGACCGGCGTCCTCGCCGCGGGCCAGGCCCGCGACCTCCACCACGCTACGGCCCTGCGGGTCCGCCGACACCCTGACCCAGACGCGGCGCCGGCGCACGAACAGGGACGCCGTCACGCCCGCGAGCGCCAGCAGCGCGAAACCCAGGGCCCACCCCTTGGTGGGGTCGTGACTGATGTCGAACTGGGCGTACCGCCGGAGCCCTTCGAACGTCACCGACCCCACCCCCTCGGGCAGCACGGCGGTCTGGCCGGGGGCCAGCAGCAGCCGGGCGGGCTGGCCGTCGGTGTCGTGCAGCTGGGTCAGCTTGGACACGTCCAGGGTGAACACCGACTGCGGGACGCCCGTGTTCGCGCCGAGGCCGTCCTGCCCCGGGGCGGCGGCGAACGCCGTCAGCACCAGGCGGGGCAGGCGCGCGTCGGGGAAGACCGACACCCACCCGCGGCCGGGCTCCAGGACGCCGGTCGGCACGAGGGTGCCGGCGAGCCCGAGCTGGCGGGGCGAGGCGTCCGGCACCTTGACGACGACGGTGGAGGTGTACTGGGCGTCGGTCACCAGGGCGGTGACGGGCCCGCGGAAGGCGACCGCGCCCGTCCCGTCGCGCACGGAGATCACCGGGGCGTACCCGTTGCCCACCAGGTACGCCTTCGCGCCGTCCACGACCAGCGGGTGGTTGACCTCGATCTGCTCGGTGCGGGGTGCGGCGTCCGGGGCGTCGCGCACGGTCACCCGGGCGGTGAACCCGCGCGGCTGGCCGAGCTGCCCGGCGTCCTTCTCCTCGAAGCGGACCGCGAGGCCGTCCAGGGTGAACGAGAACGGCGGCAGGTCGCCCGGCTGCACCCGGGTACCGGCGGTGAAGCTGTTGTACATCGGCAGCGTGTTCGAGAACGTCGTCCCCTCGACGACGAGCACCTGCCCGCCGTACCCGGTGAACAGGCCCGCGCCCACCGACGTCAGCAGCCCCAGCAGGGCCAGGTGGAAGGCGAGGTTGCCGGTCTCGCCGAGGTAGCCCTTCTCCCCGGCGAGGCTGGTGCCGTCGTCGTGCACGGCGATCCGGTACCGCCGCGACCGCAGGGCCGCTCGGGCGGCGTCCAGCAGCTGCGGGGCGGGCGCGTCGACGGTGCGGACGGCGTGCTCGGGCATCCGGGCGAGACGTCGCGGCGTGCGCGGCGGGGCGGACCGCACGGCCTGCGCGTGCCGCAGGGACCGCGGCAGGACGCATCCGACCAGCGAGATGAACAGCAGCAGGTAGACGGCGGAGAACCAGGGCGAGCTGTAGACGTCGAAGAAGCCCAGCCGGTCGAGCCAGGGCCCGGTGCCCGGATGGTCGGCCAGGTAGGTCGCCACCCGGCCGGTGTCGATGCGCCGCTGCGGGAACACCGAGCCGGGCACGGCGGCCACGGCCAGCAGCAGCAGGAGCAGCAGCGCCGTCCGCATGCTGGTCAGCTGCCGCCACGCCCACCGCAGCCAGCCGAGCGGCCCGAGGCGGGGCAGCGCGGGCGGCGCGTCGCGCCGGGTCTCGGGGAGGAAGGTGTCGTCGGGGCCGGGCGGGCTCGTGAGCTGGACCATCTAGAGCGGCACCTCGAATCCGGCGATCCGGGCGCTGAGCGCGCGGGTGAGCGCGGCCCAGGCCCCCGTGGTGATGAGCACGCCGACCAGCACGAGGAACGCGCCGCCGACGCGCGTCACCGCACCCCGGTGCCGGCGGACGACGGCGAGCGCGCCCATCGCCCGCCGGTAGGCCAGGCCCGCGAGCAGGAACGGCAGGCCGAGCCCGAGGCAGTACGCGGTCGCGAGCAGGGCACCGCGGCCGGGCGAGCCGCCGATGCCGGTCAGCGCGAGGATCGCGCCGAGCGTGGGGCTGGTGCACGCCGTCCAGCCGAGGGCGAAGACGGCACCGAGCAGAGGCGCGCCCGCCAGGCCGGCGGCGGGGCGCAGGTCGAGCCGCCGGTCGCGCTGCAGGGCCGGGACCGCGCCGAGGTAGACCAGGCCGAGGCCCACCGTGACGACGCCGAGCACCCGGCTGATCGCCGTCCGGTGGTCTGTGAGCAGGCCCGACAGCGCCCCCACGGTCGTCGCCATGACGACGTACACGGCGGTGAACCCGAGCACGAACAGGGCGCTGCCCGCGGCGGTCCGGCCGCGGCGCTGCTGCTCCAGGTCGACGCCGGTCAGCCCGGTCACGTAGCCGAGGTAGCCGGGGACGAGCGGCAGCACGCACGGCGAGAGGAACGACACCAGCCCCGCCGCCATCGCCAGCGGGACCGCGAGCAGCAGGGACCCGTCGAGGACGGTCTGCTGCGTGCCTGCGATCACAGGCTGTCCCGCCCGGCGAGGACGTCGTCGACGAGGTCGGTGAGGGTCTTCGCCGTCGTCGCGCTGCTGATGCGGGCGGCGACCCGGCCCTGGGCGTCGAGGACCAGCGTCGTGGGGACCGCGTTCGGGGGGACCGCGCCGCGCAGCGCGAGCAGCGCCGCCCCGGACCGGTCGGCCAGGCTCGGATAGGTGACGCCGAACGCCTTCTGGAACGCCACCGCCTGCGCCGGGTCGGGGTCGCCGGAGTCGATGCCGAGGAACTGCACACCCCGGGGGGCCAGCGTCTGCGAGGCCGCCTGCAGGTCGCGGGCCTCCTTGCGGCAGGGCGCGCACCACGAGCCCCAGACGTTGAGGACGACGGCCTTGCCGCGCCAGGTGGCGACGTCGGCGGGGCCGCCCTCGAGCGTCGTCCCGCGCAGGTCGACGGGCGCCTGGCGCCGGGAGGCGGGCACCAGCGTCACGGTGCCGTCGCCCGCGACGTAGTTGGTCCCCGCCGAGCCGTTCGACGGCCCGGTGCAGCCGGCGAGCAGGCCGGCGAGCGCCACCAGGACGGCGGCCGCCGGCCGCCTCATGCGCCCGACACCTTCTGGGCGCCGGGCAGCAGATCCCGGCTGGGCTCGGCGTAGCTGACGCTGACCAGCACGTCCCCTTCGTACTCCAGCGACGTCACCGACGCCAGCGAGCACTCCCGCCGTCGCGGGTCGTGGATGAACCGGCGGTGCTCGGCGGCGAGGCGGGCGACCCAGATCGGCAGCTGGTGGCTCACCAGGACCGCCTCGTGGCCCGCGGACGCCGCCCGCGCCGTCTGCGCGGCGGCCAGCACGCGGGCGGCCATCTCCGCGTACGGCTCGCCCCACGAGGGCCGGAACGGGTTGCGCAGGTACGGCCACGAGCGCGGGTGGCGCAGCACGCCGTCGCCGACGCCGAAGGAGCGCCCCTCGAAGACGTTGGTGGCCTCGATGAGCCGCTCGTCGGTCCCCACGGGCAGGCCGAGGACGGCGGCGACCGGGACCGCCGTCTCCTGCGCGCGCTCCAGCGGCGACGCCGTCACGGTGACGACGTCACGCGTCGAGAAGTAGTCGGCGGCCCGCTCAGCCATCGTCCGGCCGAGCTGCGAGAGGTGGTAGCCGGGGAGCCTGCCGTAGAGAATCTTGGCGGGATTGTGCACCTCACCGTGCCGGAGCAGGTGGACGACGGTGCGCTCGGTCATGCCCGCATCCTGCCAGCCGCGGCGGCGGCGCGTGCCGCCTCGGGCAGCGCGGAGACGATCCGGTCGAGGGCGCCGTCGTCGTGGGCGGACGACAGGAACCACGCCTCGAACGCGCTGGGCGGCAGGTAGACGCCCTGGGCGAGCATGGCGTGGAAGAAGGCCCGGTAGGCGTCCAGATCCTGGGCGCGCGCGCCGTCGTAGCCGGTGACGGCGGTGACGGCGGGCGAGGTCGTGAGGAAGACGCTGAACATCGTCCCCGCGAACTGGACGACGTGCGGGACGCCCTCCTTCGCCAGGGCCGCGGAGACCTCCTCGGCCACCCGGTGCGCGGCGGCGTCCACGTGCGCGTAGACGGCGTCGGTCGCGGCCTCCAGCGTGGCGAGGCCCGCGGCGGTCGCGACCGGGTTCCCCGAGAGCGTGCCCGCCTGGTACACCGGACCCTCGGGAGCGAGCCTGGCCATGACGTCGGCCCGCCCGCCGAACGCCGCCGCCGGGAACCCGCCGCCCATCACCTTGCCGAACGTGAACAGGTCGGGCACGACCCCCTCGATGCCGTACCACCCGGCGCGGGACGCCCGGAACCCGGTCATCACCTCGTCGCTGATGAGGAGCGCACCGTGCTCGGCGGTGAGGCGCCGCAGGAGCGCGGTGAAGCCCTCCCGCGGGGGGACGACGCCCATGTTTCCCGCCGCCGCCTCGGTGATGAGGGCGGCGATCCGGTCGCCGTGGGTCGCGAAGGCGGCCTCGACGGCGTCCGGGTCGTTGTAGGGCAGGACGATCGTGTCGGCGGCGCTCGCCCCGGTGACGCCGGGCGTGTCGGGCAGCGCGAACGTCGCCACGCCCGAACCCGCCGAGGCCAGGAGCGCGTCCACGTGCCCGTGGTAGTGCCCGGCGAACTTGACCACGGCCGGGCGACCGGTGAACCCGCGGGCGAGCCGCAGGGCGCTCATCGTCGCCTCGGTGCCGGACGAGACCAGCCGCACCTGCTCGACCGGGCGGACGCCGTCACGCTGCACCCGCTCGACGATCGCCTCGGCGAGCCGCACCTCGTTGCCGGTGGGCGTGCCGAACGAGAACCCGGCGGCGGCGGCCTCCTGGACGGCGTGCAGCACGTCGGGATGGGCGTGCCCGAGGATCATCGGTCCCCAGGAGCACACCAGGTCGACGTACTCGCGCCCGTCGACGTCGTAGAGGTGGGCCCCGAGGCCGCGCGCCATGAACCGGGGCGTGCCGCCGACGGCGCGGAAGGCCCGCACCGGCGAGTTCACACCTCCGGGCGTGACGGCCCGGGCGCGGGCGAACAGCTCCTCCGAACGGGGGGCCTCGAACGGGTAGGGCGGTCGGGGGGCGGAGGGACGGCCTGAGGTCGAGCGCACGCCCCCAGTGTGTCAACCCTTCCTGAGAACCCGGGCCCCCACAGCCCCCTCCCCGCAGCCCTCTCCCCGGTGACGGGGGTCAGGTGTCGCGCAGGGAGGTTCGCACCTTGCGCATGGCGATGCCCAGGCCGGCGACGTCCGACGGGTCCAGGGGGTCGAAGACGACGGCGCGCACCGCCTCGACGTGCCCCGGCGCCGCCGCGTCCAGCGCCGCGAACCCGGCGCCCGTCAGCACGCAGAGGATGCCCCGCCGGTCGTCGGGGCACTCCTGGCGCTCGACCCAGCCGCGGTCCTCGAGCCGGCCCACGGTGTGCGTCAGCCGGCTGCGCGAGTTGACGACGAGGTCCGCCAGCTCGGACATGCGCAGCCGCCGTTCCGGTGACTCCGAGAGCTGCACGAGCACCTCGTACTCGGCCAGGCTCATGCCGGACTCGTCGACCAGCTGGCGGTTCAGCCGGTCCATCAGGCGCCGCATGACGTCGAGGTAGTCGCGCCACACGTGCTGCTCGTCGACGGTGAGCCAGCGCGGCTCCGCGCCCGCCGCGCCCGGCGTGCCCGCCCCCACGGGCTCGCGGCCCGGCCGCGCGCTCATGCCCGTGCCAGCCGCTCGGCGACCGTGGCCGCCCAGTAGGTGAGGATCACCCGGGCACCCGCGCGGCGGATCGCCGTCAGCGACTCCAGCACGGCGGCGTCCCGGTCGATCCAGCCGCGCTGCGCGGCGGCCTCGATCATCGCGTACTCCCCCGACACCTGGTAGGCGGCCACCGGGACGTCGACGGCGTCGCTGACCCGCGCGACGAGGTCCAGGTAGGCCATGGCCGGCTTGACCATCACCAGGTCGGCGCCCTCGGCGATGTCGAGGGCCACCTCGCGCAGGGCCTCGCGGCCGTTGGCCGGGTCCTGCTGGTAGGTGCGCCGGTCGCCCCGCAGGGTCGACCCCACCGCCTCGCGGAACGGCCCGTAGAACGCCGAGGCGTACTTGACGGCGTAGGCGAGCACGCCGACGTCCTGGTGCCCCGCGGCGTCCAGGGCCGAGCGGACCGCGCCGACCTGGCCGTCCATCATCCCGCTGGGCCCCACCAGGTGCGCCCCGGCCTGCGCCATCGCGACCGCCATGTCGGCGTACCGCACGAGGGTGGCGTCGTTGTCGACCCGCCCGTCGGCCGTGAGCACGCCGCAGTGGCCGTGGTCGGTGAACTCGTCGAGGCACAGGTCGCCCATGACGACGAGGGCGTCGCCGACCTCGGCGCGCACGTCCCGGAGGGCCACGTTCAGGATCCCGGACGGATCGGTCGCCCCCGACCCCACGGCGTCCTTGCGGGCGGGCACCCCGAAGATCATGATGCCGCCCACGCCGAGGGTCGCCGCGTCCGCGGCCGCCTTGCGCAGGGTGTCGCGGGTGTGCTGCACGACCCCGGGCATCGACCCGATCGGCGTCGGCTCGGCGGCACCCTCCCGCACGAACACGGGCAGCACCAGCTCGGCCGGGTGCAGCCAGGTCTCGGCCACCATCCGGCGCAGGGCCGGCGTCGTCCGCAGCCGCCGCGGGCGGACGGCGGGGAAGGCCCCGGGGAGGCCCGCGGTCACTTGGCGGTCCGGCGGGACGCGCCACGGCGCTGGCTCGGCCGCAGCACCGGCTCCCCGGCCTCCAGGGCCGACAGCCGCAGGCCGTGACCGTACTCGCCGAGCGCGTCGACGACGGCGTCGACGGTCGGCTCGGGGGCCAGGACGTCGACGCGCAGCCCGTGCTCCTGCGCCGTCTTCGCCGTGGCCGGTCCGATGCACGCGACCACGGTCGTGGCGTGCGGCTTGCCCGCGATCCCGATCAGGTTGCGGACGGTCGAGCTGGAGGTGAAGACCACGGCGTCGAACTGGCCGGTCTTGATCGCCTCGCGGACGTCCTGCGGCGGCGGGGCGGCGCGCACGGTCCGGTAGGCCGTGACGTCGTCCACCTCCCAGCCGAGGTTCTGCAGGCCCGCGACGAGCGTCTCGGTGGCGATGTCGGCACGCGGCAGGAACACCCGGTCCATCGGGTCGAGGGTGCGGTCGAAGGCCGGCCAGACCTCCAGCAGCCCGGACGCCGACTGCTCGGTCTCGCCGCCCGGCACCAGGTCGGGCTCGATACCCCATTCGCGCAGCGCCGCCGCCGTCACGCCGCCGACCGCGGCGACCTTGAGTCCGGCGAACGCCCGCGCGTCCAGCCCGAACTCCTCGAACTTCTCCCGGATCGCCCGGACGGCGTTCACCGAGGTGAACCCGATCCACTGGTAGCGGCCGGTGACCAGGCCCTTGACGGCCTTCTCGATCTGGTGCGGCGTACGCGGCGGCTCGACCGAGATCGTGGGGACGACCTCGGCGGTGGCGCCGTGCCCGGCGAGCCGCTCGACCATCGACCCGGCCTGGTCCTTGGTGCGCGGCACGAGGACGCGCCAGCCGAACAGCGGCTTGCCCTCGAACCACGACCCGGAGTCCCGCAACCCTGCCGCCTCCCCCACGACGGCCACGACCGGACGGTCGAGCCGCGCCTTCGGTACCGACGTCGCCACCTGTCCCAGGGTGCACGACACCGATCGTTGCTGCCTGGTGGTTCCGCGACAGGTGACGACGACGGGCGTCCGCGCGTCCCGGCCCGCGGCCAGCAGGCCCGCCGCGGCGGCGACGACGTCCGCGACG
>Ga0302299_10002662_pt1 | contig 10875 bp, 9 predicted proteins | sample III_Fen_N3_4_FD_198795 | JGI IMG/M metagenome (GOLD analysis project Ga0302299, IMG submission 198795) | Peat permafrost microbial communities from Stordalen Mire near Abisko, Sweden - III_Fen_N3_4 | ecosystem: Environmental > Terrestrial > Soil > Wetlands > Permafrost | place: Sweden: Abisko...
GGCGGTTGGGCGTGATTCTCACGCCGATCCAGATCGCGAGGAACATCACTGCGTTGATCTCGCCGCCCTCGCCCTATTCGCCCTCCGAAGAGCTCGAGCGCTCCGTGCGCCTGCAACTCGCACGCAACCCGGAGATCCTGCGCCGCGCGGCGTGAGCGACGCAACGAGCCGTATGCGCTGGAGATGGTGTTGGCGCTGCCGCCGGAATGTTCCGATGCTCGCGTTCCTGCTCGTCGCCCATTTCGCCGCGCAATCCGGCCCACCGCCGCCGAGCGTCGCGGCGCTCGGCGGGGGCGGGCCTGCTCCTGATGGCCGGCGGCGCGACCCCTCGGGCGGCCATCGAAACGTTGCAATCAGCCGGATACTAACCTTACGATTAGCCGAAACCTAAGGTTGCGATCAGCCGATGCCCGTCCCCCCGCACTACCCGCGCCACGCCGAGTCCCGCCTGCTCGAGGCCCTCGAAGATTCGCCGGTCGTCTTGATCCACGGTCCACGGCAATGCGGCAAGACGACGCTGGCGCAGGTGGTCGGCAAACGCCTGGGGTACTCCTACCAGAGCTTCGACGACGACGTGGCGCGCGCGGCCGCGACCGAGGACCCGATGGGCTTCGTGGCGGAGTTGCCGGAACGGGCGATCCTGGACGAGGTGCAACGCGTTCCAGGGCTCTTCTCGGCACTCAAGTCCGCGGTCGATCGTGAGCGCGTCGCGGGCAGGTTCCTCCTGACTGGATCGACGAATGTCCTGCTCGTGCCCAAGCTCGCGGACTCGCTGGCGGGGCGCATGCAAGTCCTGCGCTTGCACCCCCTGGCGCAGAGCGAACTCGCGCGTCGCGAGTCGAGCTTCCTGGACTCGCTCTTCGAGCAGGGGTTCAAGACGCGGCGGACCGAGCGCCTGGGCGCCGAACTCGCGCAGCGGATCGTGGCAGGCGGATTTCCAGCGGCCCTGGTGCGGGCTGCCGGTCGCCGTCGCGCGACCTGGTACCGGGACTTCCTCGATGCCATCGTCCAGCGCGACGTGCGCGAGTGGTCGCGCATCCGCGCACTCGACATCCTGCCGAGACTGCTCACGCTCGCCGCCGGGCAGACGGCGCGGCTGCTCAATGTGAGTGACCTCGCCGCTCCATTCCAGGTGAGCCGACCGACGATTCACGACTACCTCACGTTGCTCGAGCGCGTGTTCGTGCTCGACGAGCTTCCGCCTTGGCACAGCAATCGACTGAGTCGGCTGATCAAGACGCCCAAGCTCCACCTCGGCGACACGGGGCTCGCCTGTGCCCTGCTCGGCATGGACGCCGATGCGCTGCAGTCGGATCGGCCGATGTTGGGGCAGGTTGTGGAGACCTTCGTGCTCCAGGAACTGCGGCGCCAGGCGAGTTGGCACTCCGACACGGTCGACTTCTTCCACTACCGCGACAGGGACGGCGTCGAAGTCGACATCGTGCTCGAGCGCGGAGCGCGCCAGCTCGCGGGTGTCGAGGTCAAGGCGGGGGCGACCGTCAGCACAGCGGACTTCCGCGGCCTGCGTGCACTCCAGCAGGCCGTGGGGAAGCGCTTCGCAGGAGGGGTCGTCCTCTACGATGGCGAGGTCAGCGCCAGTTTCGGCGACGGACTGTATGCGGTGCCTCTGCGGGCGCTCTGGGAGAGTCGCTGAATCGCCGGGGGTACTGGCTCGATCGGCACCGCACGAAGGTCGCGGCGCCGATCGAGCCCGCCTCACGCGCTCAGGGCGTGTAGGCGTTCGCAACCATCTTCGTCACGTTCGGATTCGCCGTCGGCATCGGCCAGACGGCCGAGACCGCACCCGCTCCCGCCGCGACCGGCATCTGCGTGTTCCACCAGCACGTGCCGATCGTGTCGACCGTCCACGCGCCGCGCAGACCGCCGAGCGCCGCGTGCGCGGCGAAGGTGTTGTTGTCGGTCCACGTGACGCAGCCGATCGAACCATCGCCCGCGATCGCCGCCATCGGGTAGCTCGCATCGTCCAAGGGATTCGAGAGCACCTGCACCGCTCCGAGGCTCCCCCAAGCGGGCAGGATGCGCATCGAGACCGTGCCGTAGTTGCTCGTGTCGAGCGCCTGCCAGGCGCCGAGCACGTTGCCGTTCGCATCCATCGCGAACGCGCTCGAGTAGACCGTGTCGCTCGCGGGCGAGAAGGGGAGCGGCAGCGCCCAGCGGCTCGTGAAGGGCTTCTTCGCGAGCATCAGCCGGTTGCCGTCGAGGTAGCCGAGCGCGGCGTTGCCCGCGGCATCGATCAGCGCGCGCGGATTCCAGGTCTGCTGACCCGTTCCGCTCGAGACCACTTGCGCGGCACCGAAGGGCGAGCGCGCGGGCGCGGGACGATACGCGGCTCCGATCGCTCCCGGTCCGGTGCCGCCGTGCGGCGTCTCCTGCCAGGCGACGACTGCGGCGCCCGCGTCGTTGACCACGAGATCGGGCAGGCGCGCGTCGACACTCGCGGGCGAGAGCGCGATCGCCGCACTCCACTGGCCCGAGGGCGTGCGCATCGCCGAGCGGATCCGGCCGGCCTGGCTCCACACGACCGTCACCGAGCCCGCTGCGCAAACGCCGATCTTGGAGTCGAAGACATTCGCGCCACTGACCAGCGCTGTCGGCGCGGGAAAGACTCCGCCCGCGGGCCGCACGCTGACCATCAGCTTCGGCGGGATGAACTCATTGCCCGCTGTTGCCCACGTGACCGCGACGAGACCGCCCGCGCCGATCGCGACCTGCGGCAGGAAGCCCTCGATCGCGTTCGGCAGCGTGAGTTCCGCGGACCAGCTCCCGCCGGGATAGCGCTCGCTGAAGACGGCGCCCATCGAGGGCGAGGTCCAGACCGCGACCGCATGCCCGCTCGCGTCGGAAGCGACGACCGGGACGTCCGGCGGTCCCGAGGAGAGCATGCTGGGTTCGAGGATCTGGACGCCGCTCCAGGTGCCGGCGAGCATCGGCGCGGCGGCCGCGAGCAGCAGCACGCCGGCGACGGAGAGGAAGGGGAGAGAGCGACGTGTCGTGAGGCTGTGCTTCATGGATCGGCCCTTCGTGTTCGAGAGAGGAACGCCCCGGACTCCGCGCCGACCTGTGCGGCAGCGGATGCGGCGCGTGCGACGAACTCATGGATCCGGATGCGCGCGCGACTCAGGTGGCCGATTGCGTAGCTTGCGCCTGCGGTGCGCCCGCACATGGGCGCACGCCTGCGTCGTGCTTCGTACGCGGGGGCTTCGATCGAGACAGATGCGCTGGGGCGCCCAAGGGCCCAAGGCGGGGTCGTCGGCCCGTGATCGAGCGGGCGCGGCGGAGTCGCGAGCGAGACGTTAGGATCGTCGCGAACGGAAGGAGCGCAGTTTCGATGATGGGTGCGACCGACCCGGAGGACGAGGAGTATCGCTACGATCCCGACCGCGCTCCCGATCCGGAAGCGTGGCTCGAGTTGGACGAGGGCGAGCGCATAGCGCTCGTCGAGGATCAGCACCGGGCCGCGCGCGAGGGGGGACCGAACTTCACGGGCCACGCCAGGATCCACACGGTCGTGGAGAACCAGATCGCCATGGGCATTCCTCATGTTGTCATGACGATGACTCGCCTGATGCGCGAAGGCCTGGACCGACATGATGCCCTGCACGCGGTCGGATCGGTCGTCGCGGAGCTGATGTTTGAGCTCATGACAGCGGGCGCGAAAGCGGTCGACGCTGCGGCCGACGCGCGCTACGCGAAGGCCCTCGCAAAGCTGAGTGCGGCCAGCTGGCGCGCGAGTTGACCGGTGGGATACCCCGAATACGACCCTCATATGTCGATCCGCGAGATGCTCGACCTTCTAGGGTCGGAGCAGGAACAGCTTGCGTACGAGAAGGGAGTTTCCTGGGTCGATATCACGAACGAACTCGTGTGCATGTGGTTCGACGACAGCTACCACCCTGACGATGCCCGGTTCCGGCAGGCTTTCACGGCTGCCGAGCTCGAAGCGCTCGCCTCGTTCGATTCGTTCTACGAGGCCCGCTGGCGCGCGCTGCCCACGCGCCCGGGCACAGTCCGAACCTGGCTTGCCGATTCCACGTGGCGCGAGATCATGCAGAAAGCCCGGGAGGCGCTGGCCCTGCTCCGCCCGTGACTGTGCGCTCCTGACAGGCACGCCGCCACACGCTACCTTGTGCGGCTCATGAAGCTCCTCAGCGACCTCGGCATCGATCCCGTTCACTCCGGCGCCTACGCGGGCAAGTGGCTCAAGACGAGCGGCCCGATCCTCGAGAGCGTCAACCCCGCGACGGGCGAAGTTCTCGGCCGCGTGCAGCAGGCGAGCGCGAAGGAGTACGAGATCGTCGCGCGCGCGGCGCACGAGGCCTACTTGCAATGGCGCAGCGTGCCCGCTCCCAAGCGCGGCGAGATCGTGCGCCAGCTCGGCAACGCGCTGCGCGAGAAGAAGGAGCAGCTCGGCGAGCTCGTGACGCTCGAGGTGGGCAAGATCCTCGCGGAGGGCAAGGGCGAGATCCAGGAGGCGATCGACATCGCCGACTTCGCGGTGGGGCAGTCGCGCATGCTCTACGGCCTCTCGATGCACTCGGAACGGCCGGGCCACGCGATGCGCGAGCAGTGGCATCCGATCGGCGTCGTCGGGATCATCAGCGCCTTCAACTTCCCGGCCGCGGTCTGGGCCTGGAACTCGATGCTGGCGCTGATCTGCGGCGACAGCTGCATCTGGAAGCCGAGCGCGAAGGCGCCGCTCACGGCGATCGCGATGACCAATGCCTGCCGGCCCGTGCTCGAGCGCGAGGGGCTCGGTGCGCTGTGCTCGCTCGTGATCGGTGGGCACGAGGCGGTCGGACAGCACCTCGTGGCGGACAAGCGCGTGCCGCTGATCTCGTTCACGGGCTCGACCGAGGTCGGCCGCGACGTCGCGGCGAAGCTCGCGGCGCGGTATGCGCGCGCGATCCTCGAGTGCGGCGGCAACAACGGCCTCGTCGTGATGGACGACGCGGACCTCGAGCTCGCGCTGCCCGCGATCCTCTTCGGCGCGGTGGGAACGGCCGGCCAGCGCTGCACGACCACGCGGCGGCTGATCGTGCACGAGAAGATCGCCGATGAGGTCGAGAAGCGTCTCGTAAAGGCCTACGCGGGCATCAAGATCGGCGATCCCTCGAAGAAGGACACGCTCTGCGGCCCGCTGATCGACGAGGGCGCCATCACCGGCATGGAGAAGGCGCTCGCAGCGGCGAAGCAGAACGGCGGCAAGCTGCTCTGTGGCGGCAAGCGCGTCAAGCTCGCCGGCAAGCTCGGCAAGGGCAACTTCATCGAGCCCGCGATCGTGCGCGCGCAGAACGAGTGGGAGTGCGTGCAGGAGGAGACCTTCGCGCCGCTCCTGTGGGTGATCCGCGTCAAGGACCTCGACGAGGCGATCGCGAAGCACAACGGCGTGCCGCAGGGCTTGAGCTCGGCGATCTTCACGCTCAACGTGCGCCACGCGGAGAAGTTCCTCTCGTCGGTCGGCTCCGATTGCGGCATCGCCAACGTCAACATCGGCACCAGTGGCGCCGAGATCGGCGGCGCCTTCGGCGGCGAGAAGGAGACCGGCGGCGGCCGCGAGTCGGGCAGCGACTCCTGGAAGGCCTACATGCGCCGCCAGACGAACACCGTCAACTGGTCCACCGAACTCCCGCTCGCGCAGGGAATCGTCTTCGGCTGACAATACGGTGCCAGCCTCGTTTTCACCGGCCCTTCACGTGCGAAAACCCGTGAATACGGTGCCAGTCCAATTCTTCACGGGTTTCCGCAACGCGCGCGGGAGCTGCTTCGCCGCGGCGGGAAACCCGTGAAGAATTGGACTGGCACCGTATTCACGGGTTTCGCCCATCACCTGAGCGCGCGCGCACTTCGTCGATCAGCGGCTGCGTGGTGACGGTCCAGTCGTAGCGTTCGAGCACACGTGCGCGGCCGCTGGCGGCGAGGCGCGCGGCGCGCGGCTTGTCGTTGGCGAGTGCGAGCACGGCGTTGGCGAAGTCCTGCGGCTCGTCGGCGAGCAGCAGGTGCTCATCAGCGCTGAAGTCGAGTCCCTCGGCGCCCACGCGCGTCGACACGAGCGGCACTCCCGTCGCCAGCGCCTCGAGCAGCTTGAGCCGCGTCCCGCCGCCGATGCGCAGCGGCACGACGAAGACCTGCGCGCGCTGCACGAAAGGCCGCACGTCCTCGACGCGGCCGGTGAAGACGATCTGGCCCTCGCGCGCGAACGCACGCAGCGCGGACGAGGGGTTCTTGCCCACGAACGTGATGCGCGCGTCGGGCCGGCCGCGCACGACGAGCGGAAAGATGCGCTCGAGGAACCAGCGCGCGCCGTCCTCGTTGGGCAGGTAGTCCATCCCGCCGGTGAAGACCAGCTCGAGCGCGCCGAGCCGGTTCTCGGGTGGCGTGGCAGGCGGCGCGAAATAGCTCGTGTCGACACCGTTGGGCACGACCCGCACGCGCTCCACGCCGAGCACCGCCAGCGCTTCGCGTTCCTTCTCGGAGCAGACCAGCACGCGCTCGGCGCGTCGCAGCAGCGCCGGTTCGTAGCGCACCATGCGCGTCCACTGCAGCCAGGTGAAAGCCTTCGAGAGCGGATTGCCGGCCGCGGCGACGAGGTGGCCGTAGAGTCCCGAGAGCAGGTTGTGCGTATCGATCGTGGTGCGCGTGCGCCCCGGCTCGAGCTGCAGGTACTCGAGGTACTGCGCCGCGTCGAGGTGGTTCAGGTGCAGGACGTCCACGCTCCCGCTCGCGATGTGCCGGCGGATCTCGGCCAGCATGGCCTGCGAGAAGTTCTTCGGCAGCGGGTGCGGCCGGCGCGTGAAGAGTGCGCGCGCGAGCTCGAAGGGCAGTTTCCAGGCGCGCCGGTGCGGCGGCACGAGCACGACCTCGATCCCGAGCGCGCGCAGCGGCTCGAGCGCGCCGCTCTGCTGCGGGCCGGTCGAGAGCAGCGTCACGCGCGCCTCCCCCGCGAGCGCGCGCAGCACCTGGAACGTGCGGATCTGGCCGCCGTCGTCGAGCGGCCAGGGGTATTTTTCCGTCACGAACAGGACCCGCGGCGTCTCCGGCATCGTCGTGCTTAGTAACAGACGAGCTCTGCCGATGCCAGATCGGGCCCGCCCGGTGCTGCGACTACGCAGAGTTCACGGCGTAGCTACCCAGCCGGATGGATCGAGAAATCCCGGCCGCGTGCGAAGGAGGTACCCAGGAGGTGGCTTCCATGCTGCCGGTCGTACTCGCTCCGCTGCTGCTTTCCCTTCCCGTTCAAGACACGCACACCGAGCTCGAAGCGTTCATCCAGAGCCTCGTCGCGCCCGCGCTCGAGCACGAGGGCGTGCCCGGACTCTCGATCGCCGTGATGCGCGAGGGCGAACTCGTCTTCGTGCACGCCTATGGCTGGGCCGACGAGCGCCTGAACCTGCCGATGAAGGTCGAGACCGCCTTCCCGATCGGCTCGCTGGGCCACGGCCTGGTGTCCGCGACGGCGCTGCGCGAGGTCGAGCGCGGCGCCCTGACGCTCGATGCGCAGCTTGGGAAGCTGCTGCCCGACGTTCCGGCGGCGCTGCAGCCGATCACGCTGCGCCAGCTGCTCGACGGCACGAGCGGCCTGCCCGCCAGCACCGCGCTCTACCAGCAGCTCTCGGAGAAGCCCCCGGCCCAGCGCCTCGCGCGCAAGGAGTTCCTCGAGCTGCTCGCGGCACTGCCCGCGCAGTCCGCGCCGGGCAAGGCGTTCGCGGCGGATTCGAGCGCCTGGCTCGTGCTTCCGCTGGTCGTGGCCGAGGCCGGCAAGCGCAGTTTCGGCGACAGCCTGCTGCAGGAAGTCTGCACGCCGCTCGAGCTCTCGGGCACGCTCGTGCGCGGCGCGCTCGCGGGCGTGCTGGGCCACGCGGCGGATTGTCGCGAGGTGCTCGAGGGCCGCGCGCTGGAAGTCTGGTCGGGCTTCGAGCCGCGCGAGTGCAGCACGCCGCTGCTCAGCACGCCCAGCGATCTCGTGCGCTGGCAGACGGCGCTCTTCCAGCACAAGCTGCTCGCGGAGGAGAGCACGCGCGTGCTGACCGGGGGCGTCCTTGCGAGCGGGGACGACGGGCCGGGCCTGAATGCATGCTTCGAACTCGGCAAACTCGGCGGCCAGCCCAGCTGGCGCCACGTGGGCGGGATCGCCGGCTGGCGCGGCGCGCTCAGCTGGTACGGCGATGCGCATCTTTCGATCTGCGTGCTGGCCAACTGCAACAGTGCGCGCGTCGGGCCGATGGAGGAGGAGATCGCGCGCTTCCTGCTGCAGATGCCTCCGCACGAGCCGCAGGACCTGCCGCTCGCCGCGGGCGAGTCGGCTGCGCTGTGCGGGACCTACCAGCTCGGCACGCTGCGCGTGCGCATCTTCGAACGCGACGGGCGCCTGTGGTACGAGTCGGCCTCCGAAGTGACGTTCCGGCTGCGCAGCCAGGGCTTGCGGCGCTTCCTCTCGGCGGCCGGCGACGTGCGCCTGCGCTTCTCGGACGAGACTCCCAAGGCCGCGAGCTTCGACGAGACGCGCAAGGGCGCCACCAGCGTGGCCAAGCGCGCGGACTAGCAGCGCGCGCGGGTCGCGCGCAGCTTCGGCTCGGCCAGGCGCGAGACGCTATCATCCGCGCCCCATGAAGGCCGCCATCCGCTGCCGCGCGCTGCACAAGACCTACCCGGCCAAGCCGCCGGTCGAGGCCGTGCGTGGTCTCGATCTCGAGGTGCGCGAGGGCGAGTGCTTCGGCCTGCTCGGTCCCAACGGTGCGGGCAAGACCACCACGGTCGAGATCCTCGAGGGCCTCGTCGAGCCCAGTTCGGGCGAGGTCGAGGTGCTCGGTCGCAGTTGGAAGAACGACGAACGCGCGCTGCGCGAGCGCATCGGCTTGACGCTGCAGGAGACGCGCTTCGCCGACAAGCTGCGCGTGGACGAGACGCTGACGCTCTTCGCCTCGTTCTATCCGACGGGCCGGCCGGTCGAGGAGTTGCTCGCGGCCGTGAGCCTCGCGGAGAAGCGCTCCTCGTGGGTCGTCAACCTCTCGGGCGGCCAGCGCCAGCGCCTGGCGGTCGCCTGCGCGCTCGTCGGTGATCCCGAGCTCGTGTTCCTCGACGAGCCCACGACCGGCCTCGATCCGCAGTCGCGCCGGCAGCTGTGGGAGATCCTGCGCGAGCTGCGCGCGCGCGGGCGCACGATCGTGCTCACGACGCACTACATGGACGAGGCCGAGAAGCTCTGCGACCGCGTCGCGATCGTCGACCAGGGCCGCATCATCGCGCAAGGCTCGCCGGCGGAGCTGATCCGCTCGCTCGGCGGCGACCACGTGGTCGAGTTCGCGCTCGAGGGGGGGGCGGCCGTGCCCGAGCACTACCTCGCGCTGCCGAGCGTGCGCACCGCGCGCGCCGAGGGCGACGCGATCCTGCTCACGGTCAGCGAGCCGCACGTCGCGATCCCGGCGCTGCTCGCGACGGTGACGCGCGAAGGCGGCACGCTCTCGCGCCTCACCACGCGCCATGCGAGCCTCGAGGACGTCTTCGTCGCGCTGACGGGGAGGCACCTGCGCGATGATTGAGCGTCATCCGTTCTGGCAGCTGCTGCTCGCGCGCATGCGCGAGTTCGCGCGCGAACCCGAAGTGCTCTTCTGGGTCTTCGGCTTCCCGATCCTGCTCGCAGTGGGCCTCGGCATCGCTTTCCGCAACAAGCCGGCCGAGCGCGTCGCGGTGGGCGTGCTCGAGAGCCCGGGTTGCGAGTCCCTGCTGAAGAAGCTCCAGAGCGCCGAGGGCTTCGACGTCGAGCGCGTGCCGCCCGATGCTGCCGCGGCGCGCCTGCGGCTTGGAAAGGTCGCGCTGATCGTGGTCGCGGGCGACCCGCCCGAGTACCGCTTCGATCCTACGCGCCCCGACAGCCTGCTCGCGCGCGGGCGCGTCGACGACGTGCTGCAGAAGGCCGCCGGCCGCGCGGACGTCTACGTCGCGCGCGAGACGACGGTCAGCGATCCGGGCGCGCGCTACATCGACTTCCTGATCCCCGGCCTGCTCGGCATGAACATCATGAGCGGCGGGATGTGGGGTGTCGGCTACGCGATCGTCGACATGCGTTCGCGGCGCTTGTTGAAGCGCCTGATCGCCACACCCATGCGGCGCTCGCACTTCCTCGGCGCGCTGATGACGAGCCGCGTGCTGCTGGTCTTCGCCGAGATGCTGCTCTTGCTCTTCTTCGGCTGGCTGGTGTTCGACATGCGCCTGCAGGGCTCGCTCGCGAGCGTGGCGTTGCTCTCGACGCTGGGTGCGTTCGTGTTCGCGGGCCTGGGTCTGCTCGTCGGAAGCCGCGCGAAGAAGGTCGAGAGCGTCTCGGGCCTGATGAACCTCGTGATGCTGCCGATGTTCGTCTTCTCGGGCGTGTTCTTCTCGTCCGACCGCTTCCCCGCGGCGATCCAGCCGGCGGTCAAGGCGCTGCCGCTGACGGCGCTCAACGACGCGCTGCGCGCCGTGATCCTCGAGGGCGAGGGTCTCGGGACGCAGCTCCCGCGCATCGGGATCCTGTGCGCCTGGGGCCTGGTCTCGTTCGTGCTCGCGAGCCGCCTCTTCCGCTGGAACTAGCGACACGCGCGGAGCTCACCAGCGCAGCGTGTGCAGCTCCCCGGGAGCGAGCGTCACCGGCACGCGGCCGACCTCGACGCCGGCGAGCAGGAAGACCACCTCGCGCGCGCCCTCGCCGAGCGAGAGGATCTGCGAGCGGCCCTCCTCGATCGTGCTCTTGCGGCCGGTGTAGGAGGACTCGCCGCGCATGACGCGCAGGATCATCGGCTTGCCCGAGCCATCCAGGACCTGCAGCGCGTCGGCGCGCGCGAGCGGCAGCTCGAGCTCGACCTGTAGGTGCACGCGCCGGTC
>Ga0302299_10002663_pt1 | contig 10871 bp, 12 predicted proteins | sample III_Fen_N3_4_FD_198795 | JGI IMG/M metagenome (GOLD analysis project Ga0302299, IMG submission 198795) | Peat permafrost microbial communities from Stordalen Mire near Abisko, Sweden - III_Fen_N3_4 | ecosystem: Environmental > Terrestrial > Soil > Wetlands > Permafrost | place: Sweden: Abisko...
CTCCCGGCGCCGCGCACCCCGCAGTACCGCGCCTTCCACGTGTTCTGCGGCGGCCACTACGTGAACACGGTCTGGCGGGCGCCCACCAACGGTCCGATCGACGCGTCGGTCGCGGCGAACGAGGTCGTCGCGAAGGCGCTGTACCCGACGGTCCGTCCCGCGGTGAACCCCACGACGGGCATCACGGGCCTCGCGAGCTGGTTCTGGGCCACGACCGACGACACGCCGGTGCACATGCTCCCGGGGAACGGCCCCGGCGTCGACATCGAGCTGCGCGTCGACACGGTCCGCTGGCGCTTCGGCGACGGCACCACCACGACCGTCAAGGGCCTCGGTGTGCCCTACCCCGCGCCGTCACCGGTGACCCACGTGTTCGAGCGGACGGGCACGGTCACCGTGGAGGCCCGGGTCGCGCTCATCGGGCACCTGCGCGACGTGGAGCTCGACGTGGAAGTGGCCGGCAGCCACACGGTGACGCTGCGCCACGACATCGTCCAGGTCCGCAGCCTCCTGCACACCGAGTGAATGCCGCCCCCGTTCACTCAATCGGCGCTGTGGGGCTCCAGGTAGATCTGGCGGGCCTCGGGCACCGCGGCCCGGACCGCGTTCTCGATCTCCTCCAGCGCGTCGGTGAGCTCGACGCCGGTGAGGTCGGGCGCGAGCTCCAGCTCCACGCCGACGAGCAGCTCCTGCGGACCCATCTGCTGCGTGCGCACGTCGATCAGGCGCACGACCCGCGCGTCGGCGAGGATCACCGACTCCACCGTGCGCACGTCGGTGGGCGCGGCGGCCTCACCGATCAGGAGGCTGCGCATCTCGCTCGCGAGCACCATCGCGATGACGACGAGCAGGATGCCGATCCCGATGCTGCCCAGCGCGTCGAAGCGGGGCTCGCCGGTCACCTTGGAGAGCACCACACCGAACAGCGCGATGACGAGCCCGATGAGCGCAGCCATGTCCTCGAGCAGCACGACCGGGAGCTCAGCACTCTTCGACCGGCGCACGAACGCGAACCACGAGATGCCGGGATCCTTCACGGTGTTGGCCTCGCGTACCGCGGTGCGCAGTGAGAACCCTTCGGCCACCACCGCGATGAGCAGGATCCCCACCGCGATCCCGAGGTTCGAGGTCTCGTGGGGGTGGCGGAGCTTGTCGATCCCCTCGAACAGCGCGAAGAGGCCACCGGCGGTGAACAGCACCACCGAGACGACGAAGGCCCAGAAGTAGCGCTCCCGGGCGTAACCGAACGGGTGGGAATCCGACGGCGCCCGCTTGGCCCGGGCATCACCGAGGAGCAGGAGCGCCTGGTTCGCGGTGTCGGCGACCGAGTGGATGCCCTCGGCCAGCAGCGAGGCCGCGCCGGTGATCGCGAAGCCGGCGAACTTGGCCACCGCGATGGCGAGGTTGGCCGCGCCGGCGGCGAGCACCGCCCGTCGCTCACCTCCGTGTGCCACCCACCACTCCCGGGTCCAATAGCGTGCCGCCGTGACCGAATCTACGCGCCCCACCCCGTCCGAGCGTCCGGCGACCGTGCGCATCGACGACTACGCGGATCCGCAGTTCTCCCCCGACGTGCGGGTCATGCTCGACGCGATCGAGCCCCTCGCGGCCGGGCTCGAGCTGACGCCGGCCGCCCTCATGGACCAAGCCCGGGCCGAGACCGGACTCGACGACTTCGGGCCGACCGACTTCGTCGAGCGCCTCGACGTCTACTGCTCCGCGTTGCGCGAGGAGGCCGGCCTCTCCCGGCTGGGCTGGTTCAACAACCACGCCCAGCTGGTGAAGACGCTGAAGAACCGCCTGCTGATCGAGGACCTTGTCGCGCGCCACCCCGAGGTGCTCGACGTCGAGATCGCGGCGCCCATCGTCATCTGCGGCCTCCCCCGGACGGGCACCACCCACCTGCACAACCTGATGTCGGCCGACCCCGCGCTGCGGTCGCTGCCGTACTGGGAGTCGCTCGAGCCGGTGCTCCCGGCCGCGGAGCAGCCGGCACCCGGCGCGCCCGATCCCCGGCGGGAGCGCTGCCAGATGGGGCTCGACTTCCTGCACGCGGCGATGCCGTACTTCGACCGCATGCACGAGATGACGGTCGACCACGTCCACGAGGAGATCCAGCTCCTCATGATCGACATCTCGACGATGCTCATGGAGACGAGCGTGCAGGTGCCGTCGTGGGCCGCGTACTACGCCGAGCACGACCAGACGTCGTCGTACCGGTACATGAAGAAGGTGCTGCAGTGCTGCCAGTACCTGCGCGGCGGTGACCGCTGGGTGCTGAAGTCGCCTCAGCACCTCGAGCAGTTCCCGGTGCTCGCCGAGGTGTTCCCCGACGCGACGTTCGTGGTGACGCACCGTGACCCCGTCGCGGTGACCGCGTCGATGACCACGATGGTGACCTACGGCGCGCGTCTGAGCGTCGCCCACCCCGACCCGGTCGCCTACGGCGCGCACTGGGGACCGCGCCTCGAGCGGATGCTGCGCGCGTGCACGCGCGATCGTGACGTGCTGCCCGACGCGCAGTCGATCGACGTGCGCTTCGACGAGTTCATGGCCGACGAGTTCGCGATGGTCGAGCGCATCTACGCCCTCGCCGGCCAGCCGATGACGACCACCGGCCGGGCCGCGATGGACCAGTTCGTCGCCGACCACCCCCGCGGTCGCCACGGCGCCGTCGAGTACGACATCACCCAGTTCGGCCTCGACCCCGTCGAACGCCGCGCGGCGATGCGCTTCTACACCGACCGCTTCGGCGTCAACCTGGAATCGTGACCGCGTCGCCGACGGTGATGGGGCCGGAGGTGAGGATCTCGGCGCGGACGCCACCGCGGTCGGTGAGCGCGCGCAGCACCCCGGGCTCGGTGAGCTCCTGGAGGTAGGCGCACGGGTGCGCGAGGTCGACGCCGCGCAGCTGCACGCCGCCGACCGTGAACGTCACGCCCACGAGGTCGTTCAGGGCCAGACCCTCGACGAGCAGGTTGCGCCGCGTCTGCTCCGGCGTGAGCACGATGCCGTGCTCCGCGGCGACGGCGTCGAGCGTCTCCCGTGCGAACAACGTGATCGCGCGCTCGGAGTCCTCGAGCCGCTTCCCCGAGTACGAGCCCGCGGCGATGGCGTACCGGTCGCCGGCCAGGCCGTGACCCGCCAGCGCCTCGATCGACGCGTGGGCGACCATCGGCGCGCCCTCGGCCGGCGCCGTGAAGATCCCGAGCACCCGTCCCGTCTCCTGCATCGAGCGATTCTCTCAGGTGGCGAGGCGCTCCGCCGGATCGTTTCGCACCCCGGGCGCGCCGCCCCACCAGTGGTCGCGCACCGCCGGGCCGTCGATCTCGATGCGGTCGCGCTCGACGAGCACCTCCCCGAACAGCACGCCGACCTGCGCGTACCCACCCCCGTCGCTCAGCGGCTCGGGCGGCCCCCGCAGCTCCCACTCCAGGTCGAACCCCAGCGCCAGGCGCTCCCCCACCAGCTCGTCCCAGGCCCCGGCCGCGGCGTCGACCTCGTCGGCGTCGTCGGCGTCGGCGGTCTCGACCACCGGGCCAGGATCGAGCCGGAGCCCGAACGCCTCGAGCCCGAGCGACCAGTGCTCGAACGGCGTCTCGCAGTACACCGACGCCCACAGCCCGTCGGCCCGGATGTCGAGCCCGGCTTCCCGACGGGGCACCGGCACGTGCTCGTCGGCCACCACGAGACGACCGGCCGGGGGGAGCAGGAAGTCGACCAGGAACCCGGCCCGGGCGTGCGCCACGTCGAGCGTCAGCCGGATGCGGCCCGTGGCCCGCCCGGCACCGAACTCGAAGCCCCAGCTCTCGAGGCCGGGCGCGTCGTCGTGGCGGCCCTCGTCGGCGGCGGTCCAGCGCACCCGGCGAGGCTAGGGCGTAGGGCGGTCGTACTCTGGGGGACATGCCGGCAGGGGTCGTCGAAGAGATCGAGCTCGACGGGTGCGTCGTGCACCTCCGTCGGTGGGAGCCGGCGGGCGCCGCGAGCGACCAGCCGCCCATCCTCCTCGTGCACGGGCTCGGCGCCAACACGGTGTCGTGGATCACGGTCGGCCGCGACCTCGCCGAACGACGAGCGGCGCCCGTCGTGGCCATCGACCTCGTGGGCTTCGGCTACACGCGGGCGATCGACACCCCGGCCACACTCAACCGCAACGCCGACCTCGTGGTCGCCGCGCTCGAGCGCCTCGGCCCCTCGGTGGTCGCGGGCAACTCGATGGGCGGCGCGATCACCGTGAAGGTCGCGGCGCGGCGCCCGGACCTGGTCGAGGCCATGGTGCTCGTCAACCCTGCCGTCCGCGCGTCCGGGATTCGTAGCCCCCAGATGCGCACCGGGGTCTTCATGACGCCGATGCTCTTCCCGCGCGTCGGCGAGCGGGTCATCACCGCACGCGCCGGTCAGCTCGGGCCCGAGGGCCTCGTCGACGGCACACTGCAGGTGGTGCTCGAGCGCTTCGACGCGCTCGATGCCTCCGTGCGGGAGAACTTCATCGCCGTCGCCCGCGACCGCATGGAGTTCCCCGAAGCGGCGCGGGCCTACGCCGACGCCGCGAGCTCGCTGTTCTGGTACATGACCCGCAACCTCGATCGCGACCTCGCGGTCGCGCTGCGCAGCCGCCCGGGCCTGCTCGTCTTCGGCGACGCCGACCGGCTCATCCACGTGTCGAGCGCGGAAGCTCTCACCCAGCGTCACCCGACGCTCGACGTCGCGATGCTCCCGGGCATCGGCCACGCGCCCCAGCTCGACGCGCCCGACCTCTTCGTCGACACCGTCACCACCTGGCTCGACACCCTCGAGGAGCGCAGCGAGCGTCTGTAGCGATCCAGCTCGCCCCGATGGAGCGAGCGGAGCGACCAGATATCAGGGGATCAAGCCGAGCTTGCGGACCTCGTCGCGCTCGCCGACGAGCTCGTCGGTGGTGATGCGGATCCGCTCCTGCGCGAACGCATCGTGCTCGATGCCCTCGACCACCGACCAGGTGTCGCCGGTGCTGCGGACGGGGAAGCCGAACTGCAGACCCTCGGGGGCGCCGTACTCACCGCGGCTCACCACCGCGAGCGAGTGCCAGTTGTCGCCCTCGGTCGGACGCCACACGCTGTTCACCGAGTCGATCGCCGCGTTCGCGGCCGACGCGGCCGACGACGCGCCGCGCGCCTCGATCACCGCGGCGCCGCGCTTCTGCACGGTCTCGAGGAACTCACCCTTCAGCCACGCGGTGTCGGTGATCACGTCGGTCGCGGTCGCGCCACCGATGCGGGCGTGGGCGAAGTCGGGGAACTGCGTCGCCGAGTGGTTGCCCCAGATCGCCAGGTTGGAGACCGTGCCCACAGGGGCGCCGGCCTTCTGTGCGAGCTGGGTGCGGGCGCGGTTCTCGTCGAGGCGCGTCATCGCGAACCACCGGTCGGCCGGCACGTCGGGTGCGTTCTCACGCGCGATCAGGCAGTTGGTGTTGCACGGGTTGCCCACCACGAGGACCCGGATGTCGCTCGCCGCGTGCGCGTTGATCGCCTGGCCCTGCGGGCCGAAGATGCCCCCGTTGACGTTGAGCAGGTCGCCGCGCTCCATGCCCGCCTTGCGGGGGATCGAGCCGACGAGCAGCGCCCACGACGAGCCGTCGAACGCGGTCTTCAGGTCGCTGGTCGGCTCGATGCCGGCGAGCAGCGGGAAGGCGCAGTCGTCGAGCTCCATGCACACGCCGTTGAGGCTCGGCAGCGCGGGCTCGATCTCGAGCAGGCGCAGCACCACCGGCTGGTCCTCGCCGAGGAGCTGGCCGGAAGCGATGCGGAACAGCAGCGCGTAGCCGATCTGGCCGGCGGCGCCGGTGACGGTGACGTGAACGGGAGCCTTTGCCATGCTCCCGACGCTATCCGGCCGATTCCGCGTCCGCCGAAGCGATGCAGTCGAAGAGGACGGTCCGCGCCTCGCTCAGCTCGGCCACCCGCTCGGCCGCCCCCAGGTCCTGGGCGCCGTGGTCGGGGTGGGCGAGGCGGACCAGCCGCCGGAACCGCGACTGGACGTCCGACCGGTCGAGCGAGGAGTCGGCCCCCAGACCCAGGACCTCCATCGCCCAGCGCTGGTCGGCGGGGATGCCCGTCCACGCGTAGCCCTCGAACGCGCTCGACACCCCGGTGCCCCGGACGCCGACGGGCGGCGGGGGCGCGCCGGGGATGCCCATGAGCAACCGGCGGACCTCCATCCCCTCGGGGAGCTCGCCGGGGCGGCGCAGCGCGTCCTTGATGGCCCGGAACGCCACCGACCGGGCCGACGGCGGGAGGGCCGCCGCGGCCATCACCGCGCCGATCACCTGCGGGTCGGGGCGCCCGTGGCGGTCGAGCTCGAGCACCATCCGACCCAGATCGGAGTGGATCCGATGGCGCGACCGGTCGAGGCCGTGGACGTCGGTCTGGAGCCGGTAGCGCAGCGCGATCCGGGGCACGGCGAGCCCGTCGCGAGCGTCGTCGATGAGCCGCGGCAGCAGGTCGGCCTGCTCTGCGTCCAGCTCGGGCAGGCACTCCGCGACGATCGCGCCGAGGAGGACCGCGCCGTAGGCCATCCCCCCGGTGGGCAGGTAGGCCTCGCCGAGCGCGACGCGCCGCGTCGGCATGTGCCGACGGGTGTGGCGCACCAGGAGCTCGGCCAGGACCATCGTTCTCCTCTCCGTCACCGGGGCGGGTGCGGATGCCCGCGGCCCCCGAACTGTGACGAGGGTTACAACCGGGCGACCGCGTCAGTTGGCCAGGGCCACGGCGGCCAGGATGACCGCGTACACGATCACGAAGCCGACGACCGTCCACACGATCGCGATGCGAGAGTACGCACCCGGACGGGGCGGGACGCCTGCGAGGTCGAGACCGCACTCCGGGCACCGCTCGGTGAGGTCGGCCACCGGGGTGCCGCACACGGGGCACGCCCCCGCCTCGGGCAGTCCGTCACGACGCCGTTCGGGCATTGCGCTCATCCGGCGGCATCCTGTCGCATCGCGCGCCGCTCTGCATCTCTGGTCGCGCTCGCTCCATGGAGCCGCGTACGGTTCATCATCCCGCCACCTCCGCTCGCCGCTCTGCACACTCGACGGCGTTCTTGAACAGCATGGCGATGGTGGTGGGACCCACGCCACCGACGCGGGGGGTGATCCAGCCCGCGACGTCCTCGCAGGCCACGTCGACGTCGGGAAGGATCTTCCTGCCGTCGTAGCGCACCCCGCCGCCGACCACCACCACACCCGGCGTGAGGTGCTCGGGCTGGAGGATGCCGGGAACCCCGGCGGCGGCCACCACGATGTCGGCCCGCTTGGTGTACTCCGGCCAGTCGGGCACGCCGGTGTGCACCACGGTCACCGCGGCGTTGGCGGTCGGGCGCTTCGCCGACATCAGGAGCGCGAGCGGGCGGCCGAGGGTGATCCCCCGGCCGAGGATGACGAGGTTGCGGCCGACCACCGGCACTTCATAGAACGCGAGGAGCGCCTCGATCCCCGCAGGCGTGCACGAGATCGGACCGTCGACGCCGAGCGCGAGACGGCCCATGTTGAGCGGGTGCATCCCGTCGACGTCCTTGTCGGGATCGACGGTCATGAGCGCGGCGTCGTAGTCGATGTGCGGCGGCGCCGGGTGCTGGACGAGGAACGCGTCGACGTCGTCGGCGTCGTTCATGTCGCGGATCGCCGCCTCGACGTCGGCCTGGGTCGCATCGTCACCGAGGTGGATGTGCGGCGACGACCAGCCCATCTCCGCGGCCTTCTCCATCTTCATGCCGACGTAGCGCGCGCTGGCGTCGTCGCCACCCACGAGGATCGTCCCGAGACCGGGCCGGTGCCCCTTCGCCACCAGCGCGTCGATCCGGGGGGCGAGGTCGGCGAACACGGCTTCGGCCACCGGACCGCCGGGCATCATCACCGCAGGCATCTCGTCGCTCTCCTCGTGCTCAGTGCTCAGTGCTCATGGCTCGTGCTCAGTGCAGGAAGTGGCGCTCACCGGTGAACACCATGGCCAAGCCCAGCTCGTCGGCCCGTTCGATCACCGCGTCGTCGCGCATCGCGCCACCGGGCTGGACGACCACCGTCGCGCCCGCCTCGGCCGCGACCTCCAGCCCGTCGGGGAACGGGAAGAACGCGTCGCTCGCGCACGCGCCCCCGCGCGCCCGGCCGGCCGCCTTCTTCGCCGCGATCTCGCCCGACTCCACGCGGTTCTGCTGACCGGCGCCGATGCCCCACGCCACGCGGTCCTTCACCAGGATGATCGCGTTCGACTTCACCCAGCCGCAGACGCGCCACGCGAACTCGGCGTCGGCCCACTCGGTGTCGCTCGGCGCCCGCTTCGTGACCACGCGCCACTCGGCGCGCGGCGCGGCGAAGTGGTGCGGCGACTGCACGAGGAACCCGCCCGAGAGCTGACGCACGTCGAGCGACCACGCGTCGGGCGCCGGCGCCTCGAGGAGCCGGGTGTTCTTGCGCTTCGCGATCAGCGCGTCGACCGTGCCCGGCTCGTAGCCCGGCGCGATCACCACGTCGGCTTGGGGGCCGTTCACCATCCGGTCGACGGTCGCAGCGTCGACCGGGCGGTTCAGCGCGACGATCCCGCCGAAGGCCGAGCGCTCGTCGCACTCCAGGGCGCGCTGGTACGCGGTGGCGAGATCGCCCGCGACCGCGACCCCGCACGGGTTCGCGTGCTTGATGATCGCGACCGCCGGTTCGGCGCCCAGGTCGAACGCGAGCCGCCACGCCGCATCGGAGTCGTAGAGGTTGAGGTACGAGAGCGCGAGCCCGCTGTGCTGGGTGATGCGGTCGATCCAGCTCGACGTGCCGTGCAACCGGTAGCGCGCCGCCTGCTGGTGCGGGTTCTCGCCGTAGCGGAGCACCTCGTCGGTTCGGTCGAGCGCGAGCACGAGGTGCTGGGGAAGCTCCTCGCCCTCCTGGAACCACCGCACGACCGCGGCGTCGTACGCGGCCGTCAGCGCGAACGCCTCGAGCGCGAGCGCACGCCGCGTGGCGTCGGTGGTGTTGCCGTGCTCGCGGATCTCCGCGAGCACGCCGTCGTACTGGTCGGGCCGGGTGACGATCGCGACCCACGCGTGGTTCTTGGCGGCGGCGCGGGTCATGGCCGGGCCGCCGATGTCGATGGTCTCGATGTCGGGCGACTCGAAGAACGGGTAGAGGTTGCTCACGACCATGTCGAAGCCGACGATGCCGTGCTCCTCCATGTCGGCCCGGTGCGACTCCTTGCCCCGGTCGGCGAGGATCCCGCCGTGCACCTTCGGGTGGAGGCTCACCACGCGGTGGTCGAGCATCTCGGGAAAGCCGGTGATGGTGGCGAGCGGGATGACCGGCACGCCGGCCTCCTCGAGCGCCCGCGCGGTGCCGCCCGACGACACCAGCTCCCAGCCCAGCTCGTGCAGCCGGCGGGCGAAGTCGACGAGTCCACCCTTGTCGTACACCGAGAGCAGCGCCCGCCGCGTCGTGCCCGCCTCTGATCCGCTCATCTCCCGCACCCCGCTCCCACCCGGTTCAGCCCTCTTCTGCTCGCGTTCCGGTGACGAGCTGCCGCAGCACCCGGGGGTACAGGCGGCGCTCGACGTCCTTGATGCGCTCGTGCAACGTCTCGACCGTGTCGTCGTCGAGCACCGGGACCGCCTCCTGCGCCAGGATCGGCCCCTCGTCGACCTCGAGCGTGGCGTAGTGCACCGTACAGCCGGTGATCTTCACGCCTGCGGCCAGGGCGTCGTCCACCGCGTGCCAGCCCTTGAACGACGGCAGCAGCGCCGGGTGCGTGTTGACGATCGCACCCGGATAGGCATCGTGGACCGCCTGGCCGAGGATCGTGCCGAACCCGGCCATCGCCACGAGGTCGATCCGGTAGGCGTGGAGCACGCCGACGACGTCACGCGTGTAGGCGTCGCGGTCGAACTCCGGGCCGAAGCTCGTGCGCTCGACCAGCTCGGCCGGGATGCCGGCGCGCGCGGCCCGCTCGAGCGCCGTGCACGGACGGTCGGCGATCACCACCGCGATCGGCAGGTCCGCATCGACCATCGACGCCAGGATGGTGCCGCCCCCCGACGCCAGCACCGCGAGTCTCCGGTCCGTCCCGTCCGCCACTCCTCGAACCTAGCCCAGCGGTGTCGCCGCGCTCACGGGCGAGCGCGCGACCGCGGGTTCTTGCATTCGACCCTGATTCGTGGTGGGCTTCGCCTCGGAGTGCCCCCATCAGCAGGGCACGATCTCCGCGGAGGACGCGTTGGACCTCAAGAAGCTCTCCAAGGGCGAGATGATCATCGGGATCTCCGGCATCATCTTGTTCCTCGACTCGTTCCTCGATTGGTTTGGGGCCAAGGCCGGCCCGTACAAGGCCACCGACAACGCGTGGGGCTTCACCCTCCCGCTCTTCGCCGTGCTCCTCGGCCTCGCGATGGTCGTGCTCGTCGCCCTCCGGGCGTTCGGCGTGGTGCTGCCCGAGAAGGTCGGTGGCTTCGGCTTCCGCCTGCTCTACCTGCTCGGCGGACTGGCGTTCCTGCTGGTGCTGCTGAAGATCATCGTGGGGCCGGACATCGGCAACATCCCCGGCATCAGCAAGACCCGTGAGATCGGCGCCTACATCGGACTCCTGTGCACGATCGGTCTGTCGGTCGGTGGGTTCATGGCCGCCAAGGAAGCCGGCGACCTCGACGAGCTCCTCAACAAGCGCAACGCCGGCGGCGCCGGTGGCGGGAGCACCCCTCCGGCCGCGTAGGACCGCCGCACGACCGATTCACTGCAGTTGTGACCCCCGCCTCCGGGCGGGGGTCACTGCTTCCGGGCCCGAGTGGGGGACCTCGATGACCGATACGACGACGCTCGACATCGCCGAGCCGGCGCGCGACACGCCGGCCGAGAAGGCCGCGCC
>Ga0302299_10002665_pt1 | contig 10864 bp, 6 predicted proteins | sample III_Fen_N3_4_FD_198795 | JGI IMG/M metagenome (GOLD analysis project Ga0302299, IMG submission 198795) | Peat permafrost microbial communities from Stordalen Mire near Abisko, Sweden - III_Fen_N3_4 | ecosystem: Environmental > Terrestrial > Soil > Wetlands > Permafrost | place: Sweden: Abisko...
CGTCGCGAAAGCCGACGCCCTGCACGCCGCCGCGCACGGTGGCCCGGACGGCGGCCTCGGCTTTCACGACCCGGTCCATTCGAGCCAGGCGCCGTGTGGATGCGCGGCGCCGACGTCGCGGCCGTCGACCTCCAGCGCGTAGCCGCCCTCGGGGCGCCCCCGCTCGGCCGTGACGTGCGTCACGCCCGCGGCGAGCGTCGTCAGCCGCTCGCGCTGGTCCGCCGTCAGGTAGACGGTCACCGCTGTGTGGAAGACCACCGGCTGCATGCCCGCGGGTACCCGCGCGAGCACCTCGGGCAGCACCTGCAGGGCATCACCCTGGACGAGCTCGGGCGGATGGTCGCGCGCGATCGCGAGCGCCGCGTCCAGTCGGCCGAGGCGCTCCGGCTGGTCGGCGAACACGCAGGCGCGCAGCCAGTCCGGATCGGGCGTGGGGGCGAGGTCGATGCCGGCGCGCCAGCCGACCGGCGGCAGGTCGAGCGGCGGGGTGCCGCTGCGCAGGTCGGTGCCGATCGTCAGCGGCGCCGCCGGGTCGCCGCCGGTGACGCCGCCGCCGAAGTCATAGGCGTAGCGGTCGAGATTGAGGTTCAGGCCGGCGCTCGCGCCGACCTCGACCAGCGCGAGCGGGCGCCCGTCCGCGGCAGCCGCGATGCACGGCCGCAGGTACGCGCAGCGCCCGACCTCGTTCGTCTGCGTCGAGCGCCGGCGGAGCGTCGGCCGCAGGGCGTCCGCGTGCTCGCGGCAGAAGGCCAGGAACGCGGGGCCGTCCTGCGGATACGGGGTCCCGCGCTGCAGCACCTCCGCGTGCACCGCGGCGAACAGCAGCATCGGGAGCCGCTGCGGCGGCGCGGCCTCGAGCAGCAGCTCCATCACGTCGGGTGCCTGCGCGACCGCAGCGGAGAGACGGCGGTAGAGCGGGGAGGGGGCACCCTCGGCGAAACCGTGGAACCAGTTCGCGAGGGTGCCCAGCTCGGCGTCGCGATCGGTGATCTCCATCACCACATGATCGCGCCTGACCGCCGCTCAGCGGGCGAGGACCGCGGCGAGCTTGTCCAGCGTGGAGCTCCAGCCGGACTCGGCCAACGGGATGAGCTCCTCGGTGCAGACCATCGTCACGTCGATGACGAGCTCGGTGCGTCCGTCGCCGAGGTCGTTGAACGACACGACGGTGCGCTGACTCTCGATCATCGGATGATCGGTCCCGTCCTCGCGGAGGACGAGGCGGTCCTGCGGCGTGACCTCCTCGATGTAGCCGGTGCTCGGGTACTCGGTGCCTTCCGGTCCGACCATCGTCGCCTTGAAGATGCCGCCGGCGCGCAGCTCGATCTCGACGCTGTCGCGGGGGGTGCTGAAGTGCGCCGGGCCCCACCACGCGGCGAAGTGGTCGGGGTCGGTCCAGCATGCCCAGACGAGGTCGCGCGGGGCGTCGAACGTGCGCGTGAAGTGGAGCTCGCGCTCGATCATCGTGCTCGAAGGTGCGTCACTCATTGGATGGTCCTTTCGCTTGGAGGGAGTGCAGGTGCTGCTCGAGCCGGTCGAGCCGGCCCTCGTAGAACTCGCGGTACGCGGAGAGCCAGTCGACGGCCTCCTTCATCGGCGTCGCCTCGAGCCGCGACGGACGCAGCTGCCCGTCGCGGCCGCGCGAGATCAGCGCCGCTCGCTCGAGCACCTTCAGGTGCTTGGAGACGGCCTGGACGCTGATCGGGAACGGCTCGGCCAGCTCGTTGACGGTCGCCTCGCCCTCGGCGAGCCGGGCGAGGATCGCGCGGCGTGTCGGGTCGGCGAGGGCGGTGAAGGTGATGCTGAGCTGGTCTGCGGTCATGACGGGAGGTCAATATTCAACCGATTGGTTGAATATGGCATACGGCCGCGATCAATGTCAAGCTCAGCAGCGTGGCCTCCCAGCGCAGCTCCGCCGACGCCGAGCGGCGCCTCGACGCCTACGTCCCGCGGGTCCTGCTGCGGCATCTCGCGCTGACGCCGGACGCGCGCGTGATGAGCCTCGACGCGACCGTCGTCTTCGCCGACATCTCCGGCTTCACGGCGCTGTCCGAGCGCCTCGCGCGCCAGGGACGGGAGGGGGCCGAGGAGCTGACCGAGACGATCGGCGGTTCGCTCAGCGCGCTCCTCACCGTCGCCTACGAGAACGGCGGCAGCCTGCTGACGCTCGGCGGTGATGCGCTGCTGCTGCTGTTCGAGCACGACGGGCATGCCGAGCGCGCATGCCGGGCGGCTGCCGGGATGCGCGCGGCGCTGCGCACCATCGGCCGGCTGCGGACCAGCGCGGGGCGCGTGACGCTGCGGGTCTCCCAGGGCATCCACAGCGGGACGTTCCATCTCTTCCTGGTCGGCGGCTCGCACCGCGCGCACATGCTCGTCGGCCCGGCGACGTCGACGGTGGTGCGGATGGAGAAGGCCGCCGACGCCGGGGAGATCCTGGTCAGCATGCAGACCGCGGAGCGGCTCCCGCCGTCGTGCGTCGGCGCGCCGAAGGGGCCGGGGCTGCTGCTCGCGGCCGCGCCGCCCGGCGGCGCGACATGGGATGAGCCCGACTTCGCGCGCCCCTCCCTCGAGGCGGTCTCGCTCTGCCTGCCGACGATGGTCCGCGCCCACGTCATGGCCGGCGGTCAGCCCTCGGAGCACCGCAACGTCACGGTCGCCTTCCTGCACTTCGCGGGGACCGACGACCTGATCGAGAGCGAGGGGCTCGAGGCCACGGCCGACGCGCTGCACGAGCTGGTCACCGACGTGCAGGAGGCCGCGGACCAGTTCGAGGTCGGGTTCCTGGAGTCGGACGTCGACGACGGGGGCGGGAAGCTGCTGCTCACGGCGGGCGCACCACGGATCATCGGGGACGACGAGGAGCGCATGCTCCTCGCGATGCGCCGGGTGCTCGAACGCGGGCGCCGGCTGCCGGTGCGCATCGGCGTCAATCGCGGCAACGTGTTCGCCGGCGACATCGGCCCGCACTACCGCCGCACGTACAGCGTGATGGGGGACGCGGTGAACCTCGGCGCGCGCGTCATGGCGAAGGCGCCGGCGGGGGAGCTCTACTCGACGGCCGGGGCGCTCGATCGCTCGCCGACGCATTTCCGCACGCTCCGCCTGGAGCCGTTCGCCGCCAAGGGCAAGGCCGAGCCGGTTCAGGCCTGGTCGGTCGGCCCTCCGATCTCCTCCCGCAGCCGGACCGCCGTCGCCGTGCATTTCCCGCTGATCGGCCGCGACCGCGAGATCGGCGAGCTGCAGACCGCGCTCGATGCCGCGCGCGCCGGGAGCGGGCGCCTCGTGCAGATCCTGGGCGAGGCGGGCATCGGGAAGACCCGACTGGCCGAGGAGCTGCACGAGCGCGCGCGGGATCTGCGGCGCCTGGGCGCGACCGCCGAGGCGTTCACCCGCTCGACGCCGTATGCCGCCTGGCGCGAGCTGCTGCGGACCGCGCTCGGGCTCGGCTGGGAAGAACACGACGACGTCGTGCTCGCGACGCTCAGCGCCCGCGTGGACGAGCTTGCACCCGAGCTGCGACCGTGGCTCCCGCTGCTGGCGGTGCCGCTCGACGTGGACCCGCCGAGCACCCCGGAGGTCGATGCGTTGGCGGCGGAGTTCCGCCGCTCGCGGCTGCACGACACCGTGGTCGCGTTCCTGCGGGCGCTGCTGGATCAGCCCACCGTGATCGAGTGCGACGACGCCCAGTATCTCGACGAGGCGTCGGCGGAGCTGTTCGCCGCCGTCGCCCGCGAGGTGGGCGGGACGCCGTGGCTCGTCCTCCTGGTCGGTCGCGAGGGCGGGGCCTTCACGGTGCCGGAGCTCCCCGAGGTCGTGCGGATCGAGCCGGACGCCCTCGCGGTGCCCGACACGCGTGCGCTCGCGGAGGCGGCGACCGACGCGGCGCCGCTCAACCCGACGCTGCTCGAGCTCGCGGTCGAACGGTCCGGCGGCAACCCGCAGTTCCTGCGCGACCTGCTGCGGGCTGCGGCCGAGGGCGGCGGCGACGAGCTCCCGGAGAGCCTCGAAGCCGCTGCCATGGCCCGGATCGATCGCCTCGACCCGGAGGACCGCACGATCATTCGCCGCGCCTCCGTGCTCGGCCTGAGCTTCCACCCGCGATTCGTGCTCGAGGTCCTCGGGGATGACGTCCCGCCGCCGACGGAGCACACCTGGATGCGCCTGGAGCCGTTCTTCCAGGACGACGGTGACGGCTTCCTGCGGTTTCGCCGGGTGATCGTGCGCGACGCCGCGTACAGCGGGCTGCCCTACCGCACGCGACGCCGGCTGCACGGCGCCGTCGGGGTGCGCATGGAGCACGAGTACGGCGGCACCCTGGACGAGATGGGCGGCCTGCTCTCGCTGCACTTCCACCGTGCCGGAGAGCACGAGAAGACCTGGCGCTACGCCCGCGAGGCCGCGAACCGCGCACGCGGCAACGCGGCCTTCGCGGCGGCGGCGGACCTGTACCGCCGCTCCCTCGACGCCGCCCGCGGCATCGACGTGCGCCCCGAACTCGTCGCCGACACCTGGGAGGACCTCGGGGAGGCCCAGGCGCGCGCGGGCGAGGTCAGCGCGGCGGTGTTCGCGTTCAGCCGTGCCAGGCGGCTGCTGCCCGAGGACCGCGTGCGCGGCGCGCGGCTCATGCACCGCACGGCCTGGGTTCACGAGCGCGTGGGGCACACGGCCGCGGCGGTTCGCTGGGGCAACCGCGGGCTCCGGACCCTGGACGGGCTGGAGGGCCGGGCCGCCGCGCGCGAGCGGGCCGGGCTCACGACCACGCTCGCCGCGGTCCGCCGTCAGCAGGGTCGCGCGGCCGAGGCCGAGCGGCTGTGCCGCGTCGCGATCGCGCAGGCGCGGCTCGCGCAGGACGAGCTGCTCGACGCCCGCGCCTCGTTCAACCTGGACTGGGCCCTCGTCGACCTCGGGCGCGGCCGCGAGGCGACGCATTCGGCGCGGGCGCTCGAGATCTACACCCGGGCCGGGGACACCGAGCGGCAGGCCGCCGTGCTGAACAACCTCGGCATGTTCGCCTACTGGGAGGGCCGCTGGCAGGAGGCGATCGACCTCTACGCGCGGGCGGCCGAGGCGAGCGAGCGGGCGGGCGACGTCTGGGCCGCAGCGTACGGCGACTGCAACATCGGCGAGGTCCTCGCCGACCAGGGCCGCCTCGACGAGGCGGAGGAGCGTCTGCGCAGAGCGCGCCGCGTCTGGCACGGCACCGAGGACGAGCATGGTGTGGCGTTCACGTCCGCCCTGCTCGGGCGTCTCGCCGCGCGGGCCGGCAGGGGCGACGACGCGATCGACCTGCTGTCCGCCGCGATCCGCAGCTTCGACGAGCTGCAGACACCGGGTGACGCGGCGCTCGCCGAGGCCTATCTGGCGGAGGCCGCGCTGCTCGGCGGCCGGCCGGACGACGCGCTGCAGCGCGCGGACCGGCAGCTCGCGCTCGGCAACCCTGCACGCGCGCTCCTGCTCCGCGTTCGCGGCGGTGCCCGCGCCGCGCTCGGCGAGGACGACGAGGCCGTGACAGCTGCGCTCGAGGAGGCGCTGGCCGAGGCGCGGCGGGGGGAGGAGCGCTACGAGATCGCGCTCGCGCTCGACGCGCTGCTGGCGCTGGGACACGGCGGCGAGGAGGCATCCGCGGAGCGCGACGCGCTCGTCGAGGGTCTCGGCGTCGCAGCGCTCCCCGCAGCAGTCCCCGGGTGAACATCCGGAAACCGGCTTGACAACGGTTATGGATACCGAGAGGGTGCTGTCAGGTCCGTGCGGCATGTCCCACGCCGGGCCACGAGGAGGTCCACCAAACGGAAAGTGCTCGTGGTCATGCCCGTGCCAGAAATCGTCGTCCCGTCAAACCCGATGGTCCGCCGGACGCTCGCGGCGTTCGCACCGCTCGTCCTGCTGCTCGTGCTCGCGCCCGCCGCGTTCGCGACGCATTACACGATGGTCGTCTCGAACCCCGACGGGACCGTTCCCGCGGGTCTCACGGCCGGTCAGGACACGACGGTCAAGGCGACCATCAGCAACCAGGACCCCTCGCGCTCGATCGGCTCGGCGAACCTGACGGCCCCTGCGGGCCTCACCGCCGTCTCCGCGACCCCCGGGAACGCCGGCGGGACCGCCGCCGTCGCGGGTGGCGTCGTGCAGCTGCGCAACATCACGATCCCGCACGGCACGTCGCGGTACGTGACGATCACGCTGCGCGCGCCCACGTCGGCCGCCGCGGCACGGTGCACGCCGCAGGACTACACGTGGCCCGTGCCCGCCGCCAAGCAGCTCGGGAACTTCTCCGGCACGAGCTTCATCTTCGTCGCGACCGGCAGCGACCTGCGCACACGGGTCACCCAGACCTGCGCCCTGCGCTTCACCACGCAGCCCGCTGACGCCGACCCCGGCACCGCGATCACGGGCACGGCCTATGACCCGCTCGCGCCCGGCGTGGCCGTCGAGATCATCGACGCAGCGGGCACGCGCGTCCCGGTCTCCGGCGTCTCCGTGAGCGCCGCGATCGGCTCGAACCCCGGCTCGGGCACCCTCACCGGCACCACGACGGCGGCGACGGCGGCCGGGGTCGCCACCTTCACCGGCCTGGCGATCAACAACCCCGGCGTCGGCTACACGCTGGTCGCGACGAGCTCCTGGATCACCTCGGCGACGTCCTCCGCGTTCCGCGTCGAGCGGTCCGCGTTCTCCGTCAAGGTGAGCGGGCCGGGCGCCACGCCCGCGTCCGTTCCGACCGGAGCGCAGGCGCCGCTCGAGGTGACGATCAGGAACACCGCAGGGGGCAGGACGCTCGGCTCTGCGGACCTGCCGCTGCCCGCCGGGCTCGACGTGGTCTCGGCGAGCCCGCCCGGCGGCGTGAGCGCCGCCGTCTCAGGCGGCGTGCTCCAGCTGCGCAGCCTCGGCCTCGCACCGGGTGCTTCGGCGACGATCGCGCTCACCGTCAGCACACCCTGTGCGACGTCGGCGCAGTCACTCTCCTGGCCGACGCCGACGGCCAGGCCCACCGCGGACTTCAGCGGAACGGTCGCGTTCGACTTCGATGCGGGGCTGAGCGCCCTCGGCACCAGCGTCACCGGCGTCTGCACGCTGCGCTACCTGACGGCGCCCACCGACGCCGGCGCCGGCACGCCGATCACGGGCACGCCGTTCAACACCTCAGGCCTGCCGGTGATGGTCGAGCTGCTGACCGGCGACGGCACACGCTCCACCAGCTCGTCCACGACGGTCACCACGGCGCTCGGCGCGGGCGGCGGTCCCGGGACGCTGTCCGGCACGGCGACGGCCACCACGGCCGCCGGCGTGGCGACGTTCACCGGCCTCTCGATCGATCAGCGCGGGACGTACACGCTGGTCGGCGCGAGCGCCGCCGCCGTCTCCGTCACCTCCGATCCGTTCCGGATCGAGACCGTCGGCGTGAGCTGCGCGGAGGACGTCACCTGTTCCGGCACCGTCCCGCTGTCCGGCGGCGCCACGGTGAACGTCGCCGCGGTCGAAGGCCCGAACACGGACACCGACACCGGAGTCCTGACCGTCGCCGCAGGCGTGGGCGGGAACCTCGACTGCAGCCTCTACACCGAGGTCGGCGGGTCGCAGGACGTCATCGCCGTCGACTTCACCGCGGCCGATCGCCGCAAGGTCGTCGCGACCACCTTCCCGGCCTACCCGGGGAACGTGTCGTCGCTGCAGGTCTGTTTCGGCGCGCCCTACCAGTTCGCGACGAAGCTCCTGACGCCGATCAAGGTGAACACCGACTACACGCCCGGGCCCTACCCGGCACCGGAGTACAAGGGCCTGCTGCCGAACTGCGGCGGTCTGGCCAACCGCGACGATCCGAACACCTGGTGGATCATCGAGAGCAGCTTCATCAGCAACGCCGGCCCGCCGTGCGTGCAGAGCCGGACCCGGCTGCCGAACGGCGACGCGGTGATCACGTCGATCTGGCCCTCGGGCACGGACGTCGGTTCGACGGCGGACCCGCGCGGGAGGTCGTAGGCGGCGACGCGGGGGGGAGGTCCGGAGGGGGCGCCGGAGCGCCCCCTCCCGCCGAACCTACTCCGCGGCGAGCCCGCTGGCGCCGGCCGGAATGCCGGTGACCGTCCCCGTCGGAACGAGCGAGCCGTCGAAGCGCTCGCGGTAGGACGAGATGCTGCCGTCCCCGCCGTTGCGCACGTAGAGCGCCGGGCGGTCGCCCGCCTCCGCGACGTCTGCCGGCGCGGCGCCCGCGGGCGCGGTCACGCCACTCGGGTCGAGCAGGGAGATCGAGCCGTCCCTGGCGATCCGGTAGCCCGTCACGTCAGCGCTTCCCGTGTTCGCCACGTAGGCGAAACGGCCGCCCTGGCCGATCGCCACCCAGCACGCCGCGCCCTGGAAGTCCGGCACCGACGCGCTGATCGACGCGAAGACGCCGTCCCGCACGAGGTAGGAGGACACCGTGCTCGCACCCGCGGCGCCGCCCTGCGCCTCGGACACGATCGCGTGCCCGGCGGGGTCGAACGCGAACCCGAAGGGCGTCGCGCCGTTCGACGGGTGGCTGACGGCCGCACCGGCACGACCGAAGAAGCCGACCGTGAACGTGTCGATCGTGTTCGTGCCCTTGTTCGTCACGACGAGCGTCCTGCCGTCCGGCGAGAACGCGATCTGCGCGGGGCCGGCGCCGGCGAGCGGCTGCACCGCGCCGGGGATCGGCCGCAGCAGCCCGCGCCCGCCGATGCGGAATCCGGCGATCGTGCCCGAGCCGCCGTTGAGGGCGTACAGGACGTCGCGCGAGACCGTGAGGCTGATCGGCGTCGTCCCACCGGACGAGACGCGGTCCAGCAACGCCAGGCCGTGACGGCGGACGGCGAAGACCGAGATGTCGCCGCTCCCGGCGTTGACGACGTAGAGGCGGTCACCGTCGAGCGCGATGGCGCCCTGGTTTCCGAGCCCGGCGCCGGTGCCGGTTCCCCCGGTCGCGAACGATCCGGCCGGCGAGAGGCCACCGCCCGGCGCGCGGTCGAATGCCAGCACCGCGTTGCCGGCGGCGGCGTTGGTCGAGGTGTACACGGTGTCGCCGCTGCGCCCGTCGCTGTGGTCAGCGAGTGCGGGTGAAGCGGTCAGCGCGAGCGGCAGCGCGGCGGCGGCGAGTAGTGAGACGGCGAGGCGCAGGGCCCTCATGAACGACTCCTTCGTCAGGGGTGGCGCCCGAACTCCGGCGCCAGGACGAGGATGCGTTCTCGATCTTGCGAGACCCTTGCGGAGAAAGAACGAAAGGGTGAACGGCTCGTCCTAGCCGAACGTGAACGCGTAGCCGCGAACGCCGGCCTGCGGGAGCACGGTGAGCGTGCCGTCCTGCACCTTCGGGAGGTCGAGCAGCCGGTAGAGCCGCTGGAAGCCGACGCGGGCGACGCCGCCGTGCACGTCCGGGCCGGCCGCGCGTGCCGTCACCGGATGCCCGTTCAGGAGGACGCGCACGTCACGCGCACCGCCCGGGGACCCGAGCACGAGGAACACGCGCCGCGCGTGGAAGTTCAGGGTCAGCCCCGCGCCCGCGCCCGCAATCGCGGAGTCCTTGCCGACGGTCCAGTGGCCGGAGTAGCGCAGGTGGCTCGGCGGCGGCGCGTCCGCCGAGAGCGGGCCGTAGTCGTGGGCGCCCGCGGTCGGCGCGGACGGGACGAAGCGCTCCGCCCGCTCGGCGCCGAGGTAGGACTCCGGGGTCAGCTCGGCGTTGCTCGCGACCTGGGCGACCGTGTGCGTCACGCCGCCCAGTGAGCCGTCGCCGCGCTCGGCCAGGAGCGAGCGGATCGCGTTCTCCTTCTTCGCGTCATCGCCCTCGCCGAAGGCGGCGAACCGCACCTTGCCGCGAGCGTCGATCAGATACTCGGCGGGCCAGTACTGGTTCCCGTAGGCGTTCCAGGTGGCGAGATCGTTGTCCTGCGCGACCGGGTAGCGCAGCCCGTTCTGCCGGATCGCGGCCTGGACGTTGGACGCCGACTTCTCGAACGGGAACTCGGGGGAGTGCACCCCGACGATCGTGAGGCCCTTCGCGCGGTACTTCGCGTCCCACGCCTTGATGTAGGGCAGGGTGCGCAGGCAGTTGATGCACGAGTAGGTCCAGAAATCGACGAGCACGACGCGACCGCGCAGCCCGGCGAGCGTCAGCGGCCGGTTCCCCGGCGTGTTGAACCAGCGCTGGTTGCCCTGGAACTCGGGCGCGACGCCGAGGACCGGCAGCTTGGACGGATGCGCGACGCGCGGCGCCAGGGGGGCGCCCCCGGACGACGCCGCCGCCACCTTCGTGAAGTCCGGGCCGGAACGCTTCCCGCGGACGCTGTCCAGCCCGCGCTGGGCGGCCGACGTCTTCTCCAGCGACTTCGTCGGGTTCACCAGGAAGGCCGGAAGCTTCGTGGCGATCCTCGTCTCGAAGCGCGTGTCGAGGTTCGCGAACATCGCGAGGGCGACGAGCACCATGACCGCGCCCATCGCGGCCTGGAACGCGGTGCTGCGGCGCGCGAGGCGCGACGTGACGCGGCGCCCGCCGAGCATCAGCGCGTACAGCACGACCGCGGAGCCCACGCCGTAGGCGAACGCGACGATCAGCCGCCCACCGGTGAACGGCTGCGACGCGGAGACCGTGATCACGCCCGCGAGGATCGGCCCCGCGCACGGGGCGTAGACGAAGCCGAGTCCCGCGCCGACGAGGAACCCCGACCAGAAGCCCTCGCCCGTGACCGTGGGCGCGCGGGCCGAGAACCGGCTCAGCCACGCCTCGATTCGCGCCGCGGCGGGCGGGACGAGCAGGGACAGCCCGAAGACGAGCAGGACGGCGATCGCGAACGTGCGCAGCAGATCGTCCGGCAGCCCGAGCGCCGAGATCACGTAGACGAGCGCGACGATCGCG
>Ga0302299_10002666_pt1 | contig 10863 bp, 9 predicted proteins | sample III_Fen_N3_4_FD_198795 | JGI IMG/M metagenome (GOLD analysis project Ga0302299, IMG submission 198795) | Peat permafrost microbial communities from Stordalen Mire near Abisko, Sweden - III_Fen_N3_4 | ecosystem: Environmental > Terrestrial > Soil > Wetlands > Permafrost | place: Sweden: Abisko...
TGCTCGCAAAGGCGCGCCAGATCCTTGTGTCGGAGCTCGCACTTGCCGAGAACACCAACGAGGACAAGGCCGAGGCGATCCTCGACGAGGTGCTCGCCTCCTGACCTGCGCGGCCGCGCCGGTCAGGTGCGGCCTGCACGGTTCTCGGCAGGAGGAACGCGCATGGCTCTGCGGATCACCCGCGTCCCGAGCATCGCCGTGGAGGCGCTGCGCCTGTTCGTCGTGGCCGCAGGCGCCGGGATCGGCTACGAGGTCGCCGCGTGGCTCGGGTCCAACGGCAACCGTGAGGTGCTCGGGAACTTCAACGGCCTCTGGGCCGGTGCCATCCTGGGTGCCCTCATCGGCTACGTCCTGGGCGGTGTGCTCGCGCGGCTGGCGATGCGCACGCTCGACCGCGGGGAGCGCGCCCTCGAGGGCCTCTCGGCGGAGCAGGTCGTGGCCGGCAGCTTCGGCGCCGTGGTCGCGGCCGTGTTCGCCGTGGCGGTCAGCTGGCCGCTGTTCCTGCTCGGTCCGCCGCTCATCATCGGTCCGATCTTCCTGTTCATCGTGGTCGTGTTCGCGATCTTCGGCTTCCGGATCGGCCGCTCGCGCCGCGACGCCACGCTCGGCGCACTCGGGGGCGCCGCCGGCCTCGCCCCGCGCAGCCCCGCGGCGGCCTCGCTGCCCCGGCTGGTCGACACCTCGGTGGCGATCGACGGCCGCGTGCTCGACGTCGTCCGGTCGGGCTTCCTGCACGGTCGGTTCCTCGTGCCACAGCCGGTGATCGACGAGCTGCAGAACATGGCCGACTCCTCCGACGACCTGCGCCGGGCGAAGGGCCGCCGCGGCCTCGACGTCCTCGAGGCGCTGCGCCGCGAGCACGGCGTCGAGCTGCTCTCGATCCCCGACGAGGCCCTGGGGGTCACCGACGTCGACGCCAAGCTCGTGCGGATGTCCATCGACCGCAACTGCGCGCTGCTCACCTTCGACACGAACCTCGCCAAGGCGGCCGCGATCGCGGGGGTGAGGGTGATGAACCTGCACGGGCTCGCGCTCGCGCTGCGCCCGCTCGTGGTGGTGGGCGACGAGGTCGACCTGCACCTGCTCAAGGCGGGCAAGGAGGCGGGCCAGGCGGTCGGCTACCTCGACGACGGCACGATGGTCGTCACCGAGCAGGCCCGGGACCGCCTCGGCACCGACTGCCGCGTGGTCGTCACCAGCGTCGTCACGACGGCCAACGGCCGGCTCGTGTTCGCCAAGCCGTCGAAGGCGGCCGATCGGTGAGTCGTACGGCCGTGATCGTCCCCGCCGCGGGACGCGGGGAGCGCCTCGGTCCCGGTGCCCCGAAGGCGCTGCGCACGCTCGGCGGCGTCCCCATGCTCGTGCACGCCGTGCGTGCGCTCGCGTCCGCGCGATCGGTCGACCTGGTCGTGGTCGCCGCCCCGGAGGACGGCGTACCCGACGTGGTGGCGCTGCTCGGTGAGCACGGTCTGCTCGACCCGGACGGTGCCCGCGCCGGCGCGCTCGTGGTCGCCGGCGGGGACACCCGTCAGGACTCCGTCGCGCGTGCGCTGCATGCCCTCCCGCCCGACTACGACGTGGTCCTCGTGCACGACGCGGCACGTCCGCTCGTCCCGACCTCGCTCGTCGACTCGGTGGCCTCGGCCGTGCGCGCCGGCGCCGACGCCGTCGTGCCCGGTCTCCGCGTCGCCGACACGATCAAGGCGGTCGACGACACGAACGACGTGACGGCCACCCTCGACCGCTCGCGGCTGCGGGCGATCCAGACGCCGCAGGGATTCCGGCGCACGACGCTGACGGCCGCGCACGCCGCGGCCGATCCCGACGCGCCTGCCACCGACGACGCCGGACTCGTGGAGCTCCTCGGCGGTTCCGTGCTCGTCGTGCCCGGCGACGAGGAGGCGTTCAAGGTGACGCGGCCGCTCGACCTGCTGCTCGCCGAAGCGGTGCTCGCGCGACGGAGGGCAGCAGGTGTCGTCGTCTGACCGCGGGCTGCCGCGGGTGGGTGTCGGGGTCGACGTCCACCCCTTCGAGGCCGGTCGGACTCTGTGGTTGGCGTGCCTGGAATGGCCTGGGGAACAAGGAGTCTCGGGCCACAGCGACGGCGACGTCGCAGCGCACGCGGTGTGCGACGCGCTGCTCTCCGCTGCGGGCATCGGTGACCTCGGGACGGTGTTCGGCGTCGACCGTCCGGAGTGGCACGGTGCCTCGGGCACGGCTCTGCTGTCCGAGGTCGTGCGGCTCCTGGGCGAGTCCGGCTTCGCGATCGGCAACGTGAGCGTGCAGGTCGTCGGCAACCGTCCCAGGCTCGGCCCGCGCCGCGACGAGGCGCAGACGGCGATGAGCGCCGTGGTCGGCGCACCCGTGTCGGTGTCGGCGACGACCACCGACGGGCTGGGGCTCACCGGACGCGGCGAGGGCATCGCCGCCGTCGCGACCGCGCTCGTCGTGCCCGTCCCCGACGTCCCCTGACCTGAGCGCGGGCCGTCAGGGCGGACGCGACGGCGTGCGTGCGTGACCTCGTGTCCGTCGTCGTAGGGCCACCGCGGCGGGAAGGCTCATCGTCCGTTCATGACTCGCTCAAGAGCGGCTGACGTCTGTCGCGAGCGCGTGACAGCGAGTGGTGACGCCGGTGATGCTGGACGTGGTCGCGCGAAGCGCCGTTCCGGTGACGGTCACTCCGTCCGAAGGTCCACGGCTCGCGCGATCGCGGGTCGCCCCGCCGTCCAGGACACGGCGGGGCGACCTGCGGGGACCCGCCGCCGGCGTCCATCGACTGCGGAGTGCACCGACGGAGTGCACCGATGGAGTGCGATGCGCCACACCTCGCCTGATCGGACCAACTCGGCTCAAACCGGCGGTGCGGCGCCCCCGATCCACAACATGAGGGAGCCCTCGACGGGAGTCTGGCCATGCGGATCGGAACCAGCGCACGAGTCTCGGTGCTGCTGACCGCGGGAGCCGTCGGCCTCGTCGGCATCGCCGCGATGGCGACCCCCCGACCGGGCGCCGACGTCGGCCTGCCGCCCGCGAGCGTGCAGACCTACGACACCGGTGCCGTGCTCGGCGCGGTCGCCGAGACGCCGGTCGTGCGCACGGTCGTGATGCTGCGGTGCTGGAGCTACCGCTACGTGACGAGGACCCGCACGACCGTGTGCCTGCGGAGCAGCCGGGTACGGACGACAGCGCGCTTCCTCGGCTCCGTCGTGCAGGCCAAGGACACTGGGGGGGCCTGGACCCGGGTGCCCTACGTGTGGGTCCCGCGCACGAAGGTGCTCGCCTACTCGCACTGGCTCGACCTGCAGCTGCGCAAGCCGGCCGTGCCGGACCCGACCGACCTGCCCGTGCCCAGCGCGCCGCCCACCACGACGACGCCGACGCCCACGCCCACGCCGACGGCCTCGGCGCCGGCAACGGCACCGGCACCGGCACCGGCACCGGCACCGGCAACGGTGCCCGCGTCGACCGTGGGCGCGAGCGCCATCCCGCAGCCCGAGGGTGTGGGCGTCTCCCCCACGCCCTGGCTGAACGTGCCCGGTGACGCAGCGGAGAAGGCGAGCGCCTACGCCTACTTCCCCGCGGACGCGACGGCGCGGGTCGCGGCCCACTGGGACCGCTGCACGCCCATCACGTGGACGGTGGACCTGACGCGGGTCGCCTCGGCCGGCACGACTGCGGCCGACGAGCTCGCCCGGTGGCAGCAGATCGTGACCTACGCCTCGCGCGTGACCGGCTACACGTTCCAGTACGTCGCGGGCGACGGCAAGGTCACGATCGACCCCGCGCGCAGCCAGCCGGTCGACAGCGCGTGGTCGGGCACCGGTGCGGCGATCGTCATCAGCTACGTGGCGCCCGACGACCCGGGTGCCTACCGCTCCTCCGCGGTCGGCGGTCAGGTGATCGGCCGGGCCGGACCGTGGTACTCGGTGCTCCCGGGCGGCGCGAAGCGGATCTTCAAGGCCTACGTGCAGCTCGACTACGAGTGGCTGCCGACCGCGTCCGAGGCGGACCACTACAACCTGCTGTTCCACGAGTTCGGCCATGCTCTCGGCCTCGGGCACGTGGCCGACCCGACCCAGGTGATGAACCCCTACATCGCGACCCAGGACACCTACCGCCTCGGCGACCGCACCGGGCTCTGGCAGCTCGCCCAGGACCCCTGCGTCGCCACGACGGGCTGAGCCGAGGTCCCTGACGAGGTGACCGCAACGACGACCGGCGCGGCGGCCCCTGCGCCGTGACTCGCCTGGCGGTGGTCGTTGCCGCACGCCATTAGGCTTCACCCCGTGACCCTGCGCCTGCACGACACCGCCACCCGGGCGGTCCGCGACTTCGTCCCGCTCGTCCCGCGACGGGCCTCGCTGTACCTCTGCGGCGCCACGGTGCAGGCGGCGCCCCACGTCGGACACATCCGCTCGGGCGTGAACTTCGACGTGCTCGGCCGGTGGCTGCGGGCGTCGGGCTACGACGTCACCTTCTGCCGCAACGTCACCGACATCGACGACAAGATCATCGCCCGGGGCGAAGCAGAGGGACGTCCGTGGTGGGCGGTCGCGACCGAGTTCGAGCGCGAGTTCACCTGGGCCTACGACGTCCTGGGTTGCACCCGACCCACGATCGAGCCGCGCGCCACCGGTCATGTGCCCGAGATGATCGAGCTGATGCGCGCGCTGATCGAGGGCGGTCACGCCTACGCCGTCGACGGCGACGTCTACTTCGACGTCCGCTCCTTCCCGGACTACGGCGCGCTCTCGGGACAGCGACCCGACGAGATGCAGGCCGCGGGCGACAGCGTGGGCGACACCCGCAAGAAGGACCCGCGCGACTTCGCGCTCTGGAAGGCGGCGAAGCCAGAGGAGCCGAGCTGGCCGACGCCCTGGGGCCACGGCCGTCCGGGCTGGCACCTGGAGTGCTCGGCGATGGCGGGCAAGTACCTCGGCCCGGCGTTCGACATCCACGGCGGCGGGCTCGACCTGATCTTCCCGCACCATGAGAACGAGATCGCGCAGAGCAAGGCGAACGGCGACCCGTTCGCGCAGTACTGGCTGCACAACGCGTGGGTCACCACCAGTGGCGAGAAGATGAGCAAGTCGCTCGGCAACTCGCTGCTCGTGCGCGAGGTCGTCCAGCGCGTTCGTCCGATCGAGCTGCGCTACTACCTCGTGTCGGCGCACTACCGCTCGATGATCGAGTTCTCGTTCGAGGCGCTCGAGGAGAACGCCGTGAGCTTCCGGCGTATCGAGGGGTTCCTCGAGCGCGCGTGGGAGTCCGCGCCGGTCGACGTCGAGTTCGAGCTCGTGCGGCCTGCGGCGTTCGACGCGGCGATGGACGACGACCTCGCTGTGCCGCAGGCACTCGCGGTGGTGCACGACATGGTGCGCGAGGGCAACGCCGCGCTCGCCGCGGGCGACGTCACGGTGGCCGCGAGTCTTGCTGCGTCGGTGCAGGCGATGCTCGACGTCCTCGGCGTCGACCCCTACGCCGCACCCTGGGCCGGCTCCGACGACTCGGACGACGACGCGCTGCGGGGCGCCATCGACCACCTCGTGGCGGGGCTGCTCGCCGCGCGGGCCGAGGCACGCGCGGCCAAGGACTGGGCGCGGGCCGACGCCATCCGCGACCAGCTCAAGTCCGCGGGAATCGTCGTGGACGACACGAGCGGCGGCTCACGCTGGTCGCTCGCCGGGAAGGACGACTGATGGCAGGCAACTCCCAGCGCAAGGGCGCCATGCGCAAGGAAGGCACGAAGAAAGGAATGACCGTCGGATCCGGCGGTCAGCGCCGTCGCGGGCTCGAGCCGCGCAAGGCGACGCCCAAGGCCGTCGACCGCACGAAGCACCCGAAGCACAAGGCGGCGGTCCGCACGGCCAAGCAGCAGGAGGCCGTGGCGAAGAAGGCTCCGGCGTCCGGCTCCGGCGCGCGCGGCACGTCGGTGCGCACGCGCAAGGACGGCACCGAGCTGGTGATCGGGCGCAACGCCGTGGTCGAGGCGCTGCGGGCCGGCGTCCCCGGGAAGACGCTCTACGTCCAGCTGTTCCTCGAGAGCGACGAACGAGTGAAGGAGACCTACGCCCTCGCTGCCGAGGCTGGTCTCCCCATGCTCGAGACCTCCCGCGTGGAGCTCGACCGCCTCACCGCGGGCGCGGTCCACCAGGGCCTCGCGCTGGCCGTGCCGCCGTATGAGTACGCCGACCCGATGGATCTCCTCGACATCGCGACCCATGCCGGCCAGGCGCCGCTCATCGTCGCGCTCGACAGCATCACCGACCCGCGCAACCTCGGCGCCATCGTGCGCTCGGCCGCGGCGTTCGGCGCGCACGGCGTCCTCATCACAGAGCGACGGTCGGCCGGCATGACGGCGTCGGCGTGGAAGACCTCGGCGGGTGCGGCCGCCCGCGTGCCGGTGGCGCGGGCCACGAACCTCACGCGCACTCTCAAGGCCTACGCCGATGCCGGCTGCATGCTCGTCGGACTGGCGGCCGACGGCGTGTCGCTCGACGACCTCGACCCGGAGGTGGCGACCGGCCCTGTCGTGGTGGTCGTCGGCAGCGAGGGGGAGGGACTGAGCCGCCTCGTGCGCTCGACGTGCGACCTCACCGTCGGCATTCCCATGACGCACGACACGGAGAGCCTCAACGCTGGCGTGGCTGCCGGCGTCACGCTCTACGCCCTGAGCAGGGCTCGGCGCAGCGGCTGAGAACTGGTGCTGGGCCTGCGATTGCGCGCGCTTGAGCCTCTCGAGAACGGGCGCTGAGCAGAACCTGAGCGACGTCCACTCGCCGCCACCCGATCGGCGCACCGGACCCACCTCGACGGATCCCGACACTTCAGGGGAGAGCAGAGGACGGAGCCATGACCACGCGGACAACGGCGCGGACGTCGATCGATGTGATGGAGATGCTCCGTCACCGCATCCCCCTCATGCTGTTCGTCGACCTCGCCTACCTCGCCTCCGGGACCGCGGCCGCGGCGCAGGTGCCCGCCTGACCCGCTCGCAGCATTGCGCCGGAGCCGAAGTCGAAGTCAGCTGGAGGGCTCGGCGGCGTACTCGTCGTCCGACCCGCCGCGGCGATCGGCGGCTGCCCGCGCCGTCGCGGCCTTGTTGATCGCGTCGCCGAGCAGCGGGAAGACGAGGACGGTCAGCGCGCCGGCACCGACGAGCGCCGCGGCGTTCTCCGGGAGCATGGCACCCTGGCTCACCTCGAGGCTGGTGATGGCCACGAGGATCGGCAGCGCTGTGGCGACGTAGAGCGTGAACTGCCAGCGCTCGCGGACCGCGGGGATGGCCGAGCGGTAGAGGAAGTACTGCGGGATCCCGCGCACGACGAGCAGCAGCACGAAGAAGACGACCAGGCGCCCGGGGTTCGCGACGATGGACGCGATGTCGAGCTTGGCGCCGCTGACGACGAAGAAGAGCGGGATGAAGAAGCCGAAGCCGATCGCCTCGATCTTCGGCGCGAGCTTGTTGCCCTCGCCGGGCGGTGCGTAGCGACGCAGGACGACGCCGGCGACGAACGCACCCAGCACCGCGTCGAGGCCGAACTCGGCGGCGAGGCCGAGCAGGAAGAGCAGGAGCACGACGGTCCATCGGACCGCGGTCTGAGAGCTGGTCTGGTGGCCGCGCGCCACGATCGCCGAGATCCGGTCGGTCATCAGACGACCCGGCGAGCGCCAGATCACGAACGCGACCGCACCGAAGATGACGAGCGTGATGAGCGTGAACACCAGCGAGTGCGAGCTCAGCAGCAGCGCGATGGCGAGGATCGGGCCGAACTCGCCGAGGGCGCCGGCACCCATGAAGAACGTGCCGAACTCGGAGTGCAGCAGCCCGCGGTCGCGGATCACCGGGAGCAGCGTGCCCAGGGCCGTGCTGGTCAGGGCGATGGCGATGCCCGCGAGGTCCTTGACGTAGCCGGCCTCCCACAGTCCCCATGTGATGGCGAACGCGAGCGCCAGGGAGACGAGCCACCCGGTGACCGCCAGCCGGCCGGACCTGCCCTGCAGCGCGTGCGCCTCGAGCTCGAAGCCCGCGAGGAAGAAGAGCATCCCGAGGCCGAGCTCGTTGAAGGTGTTGATCGTCTCGTTGACGGTGATCAGGCCGAGGGCCTGCGGCCCGAACAGGACGCCGAACCCCAGAAGCAGCACCACCTCGGCGATCTTGAGGCGGAACAGGCCCACGATGAGGGGTACGAGGGCGGCGATGAGCGCGATGACGAGGAGGGTGCCCACATTCGTGGCCAGCTCGCTGTCGGCGACGGCCAGGGTGGAGGCCAGAGGGAGCGCGTTCACGATGTTCTTCCTCGCAGTCGAGCCGTCAGAGCAGGTCGCTGAGGTCCATCTCGGCGGTGTCGTCGAACCGTAGCCCCTGGGTGTTGCTCGGTGTCCCCAGTCGCTGCCCGAGCACCGCCTGCTCGTCGGGCTTCGTCGTCAGCACGTCGGCGACGTAGTCCTCGGCCGCCTCGTTGAGCGAGATGTCGCGCTGCAGCCGCTCACCCATGAACCACCGGTGCTCGAGCACCTCGTGGAACATCTCTGCGGGCTCGAGCTTGCCACGGAGCTCCGTGGGCACGAGGCCGGTGATCGGCTCGAACACCTCGGACACCCAGCGGTGCGCGGCGAACTCCTCGTCGATCTCGGGGCCGAGGTGCACGCGGAACGCGTCGAGGTCGTTGAGCAAACGACGCGCCTGGTTCTCCTCGACGTCGAGGCCGGTGAGGCGCAGCAGTCGACGGGAGTGGTGACCGACGTCGACGACCTTCGGCGTCACCCGGATCCGCGAACCGCCCTCCTCCGAGACGACGGACAGCTCGGCGACGTCGAAGCCGAGGTCGTTGAGCCGGCGGACGCGTGCGTCGAGGCGGTGGCGCTCGCTGAACCCGATCGACTCGGGTGCGGTGATCTCGTGCCAGAGCGTGTCGTAGCGGATGCGCACCTGCTGCGAGGTGGCGATCGGGTCGATGCTCGGGTGCAGCCTGCCGGAGGCCTCGACGTCGAGCAGCTCACCGCCCACGTTGATCTCGGCCGTCTCGAGGTCGTAGCGGCGCTGGCCGTCGGTGAGCCTGTCGTGGATGTCGCCGGTCTCGGCGTCGACGAGGTAGGCCGCGAAGGCGCCGGCGTCGCGGCGGAACAGCGTGTTGGACAGCGAGCAGTCGCCCCAGGCGAAGCCGGCCAGGTGCAGGCGCACGATGAGGACGGCGAGCGCGTCGATCAGGCGGTTCATCGTGTCCGGGCGCAACGTGGTCGAGAAGAGCGCGCGGTAGGGGAGCGAGAACTGCAGGTGCCGCGTGATGATCGCCGCGGGAAGCTCGTCGCCTGCGGCGTCGGTGCGACCGCCCACGATGCCGACCGGGTCGACGCACGGGACGTCGCGGCGACCGAGCTCGAAGAGCAGGTCATACTCGCGCTGGGCGATCGGCTCGACGGTCTCCTTCACGGCGTAGACGACGCCGCTGAGCCGCACGAAGCGCACGATGTGCCGCGAGATGCCGCGGGGCAGCGCCACGAGGGTGGACTCCGGCCAGTCCTCGAGCGGCACGTCCCACGGCAGGAAGAGCAGGTCGTGCTCACCCGCAGCAGCGGTGACGCGCAGAGCCATGAACGAATCCTCGCGTGAGCAGATGACAGGCAGGTGAACGGGCAGGGGGTCGGATCGGGTGGTTGCGGCCCCGACGCTGAGCTGCGTGCAACGGCGTGCAGTACGCCAAAGGCGATGCGGCCTCGGTCCGGGACCCCCCGCGCAGGGGGTGTCCCGGACCGAGAGGGAGGCGACCGCAGGTCGCCGACTGCCGCATCGCCGGAGGCGTGGCCGACGGTCGGGCTCCGGCAGGAGCCCGACCTTGGAGGCGAGAGAGTTACGACAGGCGCTCGCCCGTGGTGGCGTGGAACATGTGCTGGTGGTCGGGGATGATCCCGACGTACACGTTCTCGCCCTTCATGGGTGGCTGGCGGCCGTCGGCGCGCAGGATGATGTCGCGCGACTGGCCGTCGATGGCGTCGACGTGGCCGTAGACGTAGGCGTCGGCGCCGAGCGACTCGACGACGTCGACCTCGATGGGCCAGCCCTCGTCCTCGGAGACGACCCGGAGGTCCTCGGGGCGGAATCCGATCGTGACGGTGGTGGCGCCGCCGGCCCCGGCCTTGCTGATGATCTCGGGCGTGAGCGGGATGAGTCGCTCGGTCCCGACCATGCCGCCGACCTTCGCGCCGCCCTCGGTGAGGGGAACGGTGATGAGGTTCATGGCGGGGGAGCCGATGAAGCCGGCGACGAAGACGTTCTTGGGGTGGTCGTAGAGATCGCGCGGCGTACCTACCTGCTGGAGGATGCCGTCCTTGAGGACGCATACGCGGTCGCCCATCGTCATGGCCTCGATCTGGTCGTGCGTGACGTAGACCGTCGTGACGCCGAGGCGGCGCTGCAGCGACGCGATCTGGGTGCGGGTCTGCACGCGGAGCTTGGCGTCGAGGTTGGACAGCGGCTCGTCCATCAGGAACACCTGCGGGTTGCGGACGATCGCGCGACCCATCGCGACGCGCTGACGCTGGCCGCCGGACAGGGCCTTCGGCTTGCGGTCGAGGTAGGGCTCGAGGTCGAGGATCTTCGCCGCCTCCTTGACGCGGGTGGAGATCTCGTCCTTGCTGACGCCCGCGATCTTCAGGGCGAAGCCCATGTTGTCCGCGACGGACATGTGCGGGTAGAGCGCGTAGTTCTGGAACACCATCGCGATGTCGCGGTCCTTGGGCGGCAGCGTGGTGACGTCGCGGTCACCGATGAAGATGTTCCCCTTGTCGACGTCCTCGAGGCCGGCCAGCATGCGCAGGCTCGTGGACTTGCCGCATCCCGAGGGGCCGACGAGGACGAGGAAC
>Ga0302299_10002667_pt1 | contig 10863 bp, 8 predicted proteins | sample III_Fen_N3_4_FD_198795 | JGI IMG/M metagenome (GOLD analysis project Ga0302299, IMG submission 198795) | Peat permafrost microbial communities from Stordalen Mire near Abisko, Sweden - III_Fen_N3_4 | ecosystem: Environmental > Terrestrial > Soil > Wetlands > Permafrost | place: Sweden: Abisko...
GCTCAACGTCATGAAGCTGTCGTCGCCGAACACGGCGATCCTCTCGGCCGTCATCTTCAACGCCCTGATCATCGTGGCGCTCATCCCGCTGGCCCTGCGGGGCGTCAAGTTCCGGGCCATGGGCGCAGCCGAGGTGCTGCGCCGCAACCTCCTCATCTACGGCCTCGGCGGCCTGATCGCCCCCTTCATCGGCATCAAGGCCATCGACATCGTCATCAGCGCACTAGGAGTCAAGTGATGCGTAGGCAACTCCTCCCCGCCCTCCGGATGTTGGTCGTCCTGACGGTCGTCCTCGGTCTCGGGTACCCCCTCGTCGTGCTCGGCGTGAGCCAGCTGGCCTTCCACGACAAGGCCAACGGCTCGCTCGTGAAGAAGGACGGCAGCGTCGTGGGTTCCTCGCTGCTCGGCCAGACCTTCACCGGCGACTCGTACTTCCAGGGCCGACCGTCCGCCGCCGGCATCACCGCCAGCGGGACCAACGATGCTGACGGCCAGCCGGGTGATGCGTCCGACCTCTCGCTCTCGAACTCGGGCGGCTCGAACCTCGGCCCGACCAACCCGAAGCTGCTCGACGGCGCCACCGACGACCCCTCGACCCCCGACGTCGACGAATCCGCCGACGGCGTGACCCAACGGGTGCAGGCCTACCGAGAGCTGAACGGCCTGGCCGCCGACGCCATGGTCCCGGTCGACGCGGTGACGTCATCAGGGTCGGGGGTCGATCCCCAGATCTCGATCGCCAACGCGCGGCTCCAAGCCAACCGCGTGGCCACCGCCCGAGGCCTCGACGTCGGCACCGTGAACAAGCTGATCGACCAGCACACCACGGGTCGCTCGCTGGGCTTCCTCGGGGCCCCCGGGGTCAACGTGCTCGAGCTCAACCTCGCCCTCGACGCGCTCGGGTAGCCCGTGCCGCGTTCACGAGATCTGCCCGCCGCAGTCGTGCGACCAGGAGCTTGCTCCTCCATCCGGTCGCCCGACGCGGCGGGCACCTCCGTGTGGGCCCCGGACCGTCGCCGGACCGGGTCGATCCGTAGACTCCGGCCATGACACGGGGCCACCTGCGCATCTACCTGGGTGCGGCGCCGGGCGTGGGCAAGACCTTTGCCATGCTCGACGAGGGCTACCGGCGCCACCAGCGGGGCACCGACGTGGTGGTCGGCTACGTCGAGACCCACGCTCGTCCGAAGACCGCCGCGCAGCTGCGCGACCTCGAGATCGTCCCCCGTCGGGTGCTCACCCACCGGGGCGTCACGTTCGAGGAGATGGACATCGACGCCGTGCTCGCCCGACGCCCGCAGGTGGTGCTGGTCGACGAGCTGGCCCACACCAATGTCACCGGTTCGCGCAACGCCAAGCGCTACCAGGACGTCGAGGAGCTCCTCGACGCCGGCATCGACGTCATCTCCACGGTCAACGTGCAACACCTCGAGTCGATCAACGACGTCGTCGAGCGGATCACCGGGGTGAAGCAACGCGAGACCGTCCCCGATGCGATCGTGCGGGCGGCCGATCAGGTCGAGCTGGTCGACATGACCCCTGAGGCGCTTCGCCGCCGCATGGCCCACGGCAACATCTACCACCCGGAGAAGGTCGACGCTGCGCTCGGAAACTACTTCCGGGTCGGCAACCTGAGCGCGCTTCGCGAGCTTGCACTGCTGTGGGTGGCCGACAAGGTCGATGCCGGCCTGCAGGACTACATGGAGGCCCAGGGCATCGACGCCACCTGGGAGACGCGCGAACGGGTGGTCGTTGCCGTCACCGGTTCACCGAGCGGCGAGCATCTCATCCGCCGCGCTGCCCGGGTTGCCCAGCGCTCGAAGGCGGATCTGCTCGGCGTCCACGTGCAGTCGACCGATGGGCTCACGAACGCTTCCGGAGAGCTGCTCGAGCGGCATCGACAGCTGCTCAGCGATCTCGGTGGCTCGTACCACGAGGTCGTCGGCAGCGACGTGGCCCGCGCCCTCACCCAATTCGCTCGCAGTGAGCACGCCACCCAGCTGGTACTGGGCGCGACCCGGCGCAGCCGCTGGGCCGAGCTCACCCGCGGATCGATCATCAACGCCGCGCTGCGCGAGGCCGGCGACCTCGACGTGCATGTGATCAGCGACGAGGAACAAGAGGGCGACAAGGCGAAGAGCGCGGGACCATCACTCGTCCGCCGGCGACGCCTGCCGCACCTCTCGCCCCGTCGCCAGGCGACCGGGTGGCTGCTGACCCTCGTCGGGATCCCGCTGCTCACCCTCGCCCTCGACCAGGTGCAGGGCACGCTCAACCTCCCGACCGACATGCTGCTGTTCCTGGTGCTGGTCGTCGTCGTGGCCATGGTCGGAGGCATGTGGCCCGCCCTCGTCGCCGCCGTTGCGTCGTCGCTGTCGGTGAACTGGTTCTTCACCGAGCCGATCCACACCTTCACGATCGCCGAGGGCGAGAACCTCATCGCCCTCGTCACCTTCCTCGTCGTCGCGGCCCTGGTCAGCGCGCTGGTGACCCAGGTCTCGAGGCGTTCGGCCGACGCGTTGCGCGCCCGCACCGAAGCCGAGGCGCTGGCGCGGGTGGCCGGAGGCCTCGTGGGCGACGAGGACGCGGTGGCCGAGATGGTCGATCACCTCCGCACCACCTTCGACCGGGACGCGGTGGCCTTGCTCGTGCCTGACGACACGTCCGGCGCCGGTGGCTGGCGGGTCGAGGTGTCGGCCGGCAGCCCGACGCTCACCGCGCCGGGTGACCATCCGGTGCTGCCGCTCGTCGACGGCGCCGTGCTGGTGCATGTCGGCCCCGCCCTGAACGCCGAGGATCAGCAGGTGCTGAAGGTGTTCGCGGCCCAACTCGGCTCGGCGCTCGAGCGGCGCCGGCTCAAGGCCGAGGCGGGGGCGGCCGAGGCGCTGGCCGAGGCCGATCAGCTCCGTACCGCCATCTTGCGGGCGGTCTCGCACGATCTCCGAACGCCCATCGCCTCGATCAAGGCATCGGCGACGAGCCTTCTGCAGCACGACGTCGACTGGACGCCCGAGGCCCAGCAGGAGTTCCTCACCACCATCGACGAGGAGTCCGACCGGCTCAACAACCTGGTGGGCAACCTGCTGGACATGAGCCGGGTCGAGACGGGTGTGCTCGAGGCGGCGCTGCGGCCGGTGGCGCTCGAGGAGGTGGTCGCCCTGAGCCTGGCCAGCCTGAGCGAGCCGACCGACCAGATCGAGGTGGACGTGTCCGAGCAGCTGTCGCCCGTGCTGGCGGACCCCGTGCTGCTCGAGCGGGTCGTGGCCAACCTGGTGTCCAACGCGCTCCGCTACGCGCCCGCCGATCGACCGGTTCGCATCGAGGCCGGGCGGGTCGGGGACCGCATCGATCTGCGGGTGATCGATCGTGGGCCGGGCGTGCGTCCAGGGGATCGTGAGCGGATCTTCGAGCCCTTCCAACGACTCGGCGACCGGGCCACTGGCTCGGGGGTGGGCCTGGGCCTGGCCGTGGCCCGCGGGTTCACCGACGCCATGGGGGGCGAGCTGTCCCTCGACGACACGCCCGGAGGTGGCCTCACGACGGTGATCTCACTGCCCTGTGCCGACGTGGTGAGGAGGGCCAAGGTGGTCGAGCCGACTACGTTGCCCGAGGTGGCATCCGGCGCGAGTGTGGGGGGACGATCGTGACCCGGGTGCTGGTGGTCGACGACGAGCCGCAGATCCGTCGGGCCCTGGCCACGAACCTGCGGGCCCGCGAGTACGAGGTCGACCTGGCCGCCACCGGCGAGGAGGCCCTGCGGCTCGCGGCCGAGAACCACCCCGACGTGGTGATCCTCGACATCGGCTTGCCCGGCATCGACGGCATCGAGGTCGTCCGCGGCCTGCGCGGTTGGAGCGCGGTGCCGATCATCATGCTCTCGGTGCGTGAGGACGAGCTCGACAAGGTCGACGCCCTCGATGCCGGCGCCGACGACTACCTCACCAAGCCCTTCGGCATGAACGAGCTGTTGGCCCGGCTGCGCGCCGCGGTGCGGCGTGCGGCTCCGGTCGAGGAGATGCCGACCATCGAGACCGACGACTTCGTGATCGACCTGGCGGCCAAGCGGGTCACCCGCGACGGCGCCGAGGTGCACCTCACGCCCACCGAGTGGGGCCTGGTCGAGCAGCTCGTGCGCAACCGCGGCAAGCTCGTCACCCAGCGGCAGCTGCTGCAGGAGGTCTGGGGCCCGCAGTACTCCACCGAGGCCAACTACCTGCGGGTCTACCTCGCCGGGCTGCGCCGCAAGCTCGAGCCCAACCCCAGCCAGCCCCGCTACTTCATCACCGAACCCGGTATGGGCTACCGCTTCGAGCTCACGCCCACCTGAGCCGATCCGACCCCGATCGGTGCGCGCGGAGGGTGGTGGCATTCGTCCGGGCGGGCTGGGGGTGGCAGCATCGCGGGATGACGGTGATCGGCACGGCGAGCGAGGCCGAGATCGAGCGGGCAGCGGCCGTGCTCGCCGAAGGTGGGCTCGTGGCCTTCCCGACCGAGACCGTCTACGGGCTCGGGGCCGACGCGTCCGATGACGCGGCGGTCGGACGGGTGTTCTCGGTGAAGGGACGGCCCACCGACCATCCGCTGATCGTCCACCTGGCCGATGCCGCGGCAGTCGACCAGTGGGCCATCGACGTGCCGACGACCGCGCGCCTGTTGGCCGACGCGTTCTGGCCCGGGCCGCTGACCCTGCTGCTGGAGCGGGCGCCCTCCGTGCCCGATGCGGTCACCGGGGGACGCTCGACCGTCGGGCTCCGGGTGCCGGACCACCCGGTCGCCCGGGCCCTGTTGCGGGCGTTCGCCGCCCTTCGGCCGAACGGTCCGGCCGGCGTCGCGGCGCCATCGGCCAACCGCTTCGGACGCGTCAGCCCGACCACGGCCGACCACGTCCGCTCCGATCTGGGCGACGACATCGACCTCGTGCTCGACGGCGGCCCCTGTGACGTGGGGGTCGAGTCCACCATCGTCGACTGCACCCAGGGCGACCCCGTCGTGTTGCGGCTCGGCGGTGTGAGCCTCGAACGGCTCGCCGACGTCCTCGGCTCGGAGCCTGGCGTGTCGGTGACCGACGATGCGGTCACCCAGGCTGGCGGCGCCCGAGCGCCCGGCATGCTCGAGGCCCACTACGCGCCACGGGCGCGGGTCGAGGTCGTCGACGAGCCGGCCCTCGCCGCTCGGGCCTCGGCGCTCGCCGCCGTCGAGCCGGCCCTCACCGTCGTCGTCCTCGCGCCGGGCACCGTCGATGGCCTGCCCGTCGACGTGATCGAGCTCGAGCCGGCCGGGCCGCCCGACGACTTCGCCCGGGTGCTCTACGACCGGCTCCGCCAGGCCGACCGGCTCGGCGCCGACGTCCTCCTCGTGGTGCCGCCTCCTGCTCACGGTGTCGGGGCCGCGGTGCGCGACCGCCTCCGCCGCGCCGCCGCCTCCACCGGCAGTTCGGGGTGAGCTACCAGCCCTTGTAGTCGGCGTCGCGGCGCTCGACGAAGCTGGCCACGCCCTCCTGGGCGTCAGCGGTGGTCATGTTCAGGTCCTGGGCCATGGCCTCGTCGTGGAACGAGGTGGCCCGGTCGCTGTCGAGCGAGCGGTTGATGAGCCACTTGGTCGCCACGATCGAGCGGGGGCCCGCGGCGAGCCGGGCCGCCCACTCGCCGGCGACGGCGACCAGCTCGTCATCGGGCACGACCTTGTTGGCCAGGCCGATGGCCATGGCATCGGCTGCGGGGAGCTTGTCGCCGAAGAACATCAGCTCCTTGGTCTTCTGCAGCCCGATCAGGCGGGGGAGCAGGTAGGCGCCACCGCCGTCGGGCACCAGGCCCCGGCGCACGAACACCTCGACGAAGCTGGCGCTCTCGGCCGCGATCACCAGGTCGCAGGCGAAGGCCAGGTGGGCCCCGATGCCGGCTGCGGTGCCGTTGACCGCAGCGATGACCGGCTTCTCGCAGTCCATGACGGCGGCAACCATGGCCTGGGCGCCGTCGCGGATCATCCGGGCGACCTCGCCGGAGGTGCGCTCCGGGGCGCCGTCGGGTCGGGGGCGGGCCGGGCGCGAGGCCCGCAGGTCGGCACCGGTGCAGAAGCCCTTGCCGTTCGCGGTGATGACGACGCAGCGCACCGCGAGCTCGGCGCTGGCCTCGCTCAGCAGCCAGATCACCCGGTCGCGCTGGTCGGGGGTGATGGCGTTGTGCGCCTCGGGCCGGTTGAGCGTGATCCAGGCCACGCCGTCCTCCACCCGGTGCAGCACCTGCTCGTCGAGTGGCCGGTCCTCGGTCATCTGCATTCCCATCGTCGTCCGTCCGCGTTCCGCGGCGAGTGTACGGCTCTCCCCAACTGGCGTAGATCCAGGTCGGGAGGCGAACCCGTTCTACGCAACGATCGGGTGGCGGGGGTTTGGGGGATAGCGGATCAGGCCGTCACCTTGAATCGGCGGGTGTGCCAGCCGGTGGCGCCATCGGGGTCGACCGGGGCCTTGTCCGAGGTCTGGGTCTCGCCGGTGCCGTCGGTGGCCCGCACCTGCACCTGATGGGTGCCGGGAACGGCGTCCCACTGCACCATCCACTCGCGCCACGTCTCGTCGGAGATCGCGTCGCCGAGCTTGGCCTCGACCCACTCACCGTCGTCGACCTGCACCTCGACCTTGGTGATGCCCCGCGTCGGCCCCGGCGCCCAGGCCACCCCCGCGATGGCCATCGGCCCGGCCGCCACGTTCGCTCCCGACTTCGGGACGTCGATGCGGGACTGGGTCTTCACCGGACCTTCCTTGGACCAGCCCCGGGGGATCCAGTAGCCGTCGAAGTCCTCGAGCGTGGTGAGGCGGATCTCGCTGAGCCACTTGGTGGCCGACACGTAACCGTAGAGGCCGGCGATCACCAGCCGGGCGGGAAAGCCGTGCAGGGCCGGGAGCGGCGCCCCGTTCATGCCGACCGCCACCAGGGCCGTGCGGCCGTCGTCGAGGGCCGCGGTCGGGAAGCCCACGGTGAAGCCGTCGACCGACTTGCCCACGATCTGGGTCGCCCCGCTCTGCACGCCCGCCCGCGCGAGCAGCGTTCGCAGTGGCACGCCCTGCCAGAGCGCGTTGCCGACCAGGGTGCCGCCGACCTCGTTGGAGACGCACGACAGCGTGACCGCCTCCTGCGCCTGGGGCATCGCCAGCAGGTCGGCGAACGACAGCTCGAACGGGTTGTCGACCATGCCGCTGACCTTCATCGACCAGGTGTCGACGTTGACCTGGGGGACGGTGAGCGCGGTGTCGATCCGGTAGAACTGGTCGGCCGGGACGATGTAGGGCGTGAGCCCGTCCACCGGGAACGATGCCACCCCGGGGCCCTGCATGGCGGCGGGGGCGGAGGCCGGCACGGCCTGGTTGGTCGGCGCCGGCAGCTGGATCTGAGCCCGGGCGTCGTCGACGACGGTGGACCGACCGCGCAGGGAACGGGCTCCGGCCGTGCCGGCCACGACGGCGAAGGCGCCGGCCGCACCGGCGTAGCCGAAGAACGCGCGCCGTGACGCGTGGGGATCGGTGGGGCGGTCGGGGCGCACGGCTCGGGCCGGGCCGGTGGCGGCGACGAGGTGGCCGGTGGCGGCCACCCGGAGCAGGCCCCACAGGGTGGCCGACCCGGCGAGGACGGCGAGGGCGGAGGCGACCACGGCGAGGCCGGTGGAGGCCAGGTCGTCCCGGGAGGTGGCCCACACCCCGAGCAGGCCGAAGAGCGCGAACCCGGCGGGACCGATCCACGGACGCCTCCTCGACGCCGATCCCAGCCACGCGCCGACCAGCAACGAGATGATCACGATGCCGACGATCAGGGCCGGCTTGTCACCGGTGCTGAAGATGCTGATCGCGGTGCGGGCCACATCGCCGCCGGCCTGATCGATGAAGGCGCTCCCGACCGAACCGACGAGCGACTGGCCGTCGCCACTGAAGCCGGTGACGACCTCACCCACGGCGAGGGCCACGCCCGCGGCCACGGCCCCGGCGATCTGGGCCTGGCCGGCGGTCACCAGGTGCCCCGATGGCGTCGGCCGCGGCGAGGGGTCGGTGGTCAGCGAATCAGTGGGCACGGTCGACACAACACCTCTACGACGCCGTTGCGTTCCCGAGATGTTCGCAGGCGTCGGTCGGGGCGGCGGGGCACCTGCCCGGGTTCGGCGACCTCCCTACCTACTGGTCGGTAGGCTACGGTCTCCCGGAGTCGCCCGGCGACAGCTCCCCCCGGTCCGCAGCTCAATCGCCGCTCAACGCCTGGCAAAGGTCCTGAATGCCCCCCACGTCTGCCCCAGCCCTCGATCGTCCCTCCGATCCGGCCGCCCCGCCCCGCCCGACCACCTCCGCACGACCGGCCCGCGGTCCCGACGAGCGGGTGAACCGCAAGTCGTCGATCCCGTTCCTGCTGCTGCACCTGTTGCCGCTGCTGGCCATCTTCACCGGGGTCTCGGCCACGGCCGTGGTGCTGTGCGTGGTCCTCTACTTCGGTCGGATGTTCTTCATCACCGCCGGCTACCACCGCTACTTCGCCCATCGCAGCTACCGGCTCAACCGCTTCTGGCAGTTCATGATGGCCTTCGGCGGCGCCACCGCGGCGCAGAAGGGCCCGCTCTGGTGGGCCGCCCACCATCGCGATCACCACCGCTTCAGCGACACCGAGCGTGACATCCACTCGCCCACCCAGAAGGGCTTCTTCTGGAGCCACGTCGGGTGGATCCTCTGCGACAAGTACGCGGCCACCGACTACGACCGCATCCGGGACTTCTCGAAGTACCCCGAGCTGGTGTTCCTGAACAAGAAGGACTGGATCGGGCCCTGGGCACTCGGCATCGCGTGCTTCCTGATCGGCGGCTGGAGCGGCCTGCTCATCGGGTTCTTCCTGTCGACCGTGCTGCTCTGGCACGGCACGTTCACGGTGAACTCGTTGGCCCACGTGCTGGGTCGCCGTCGCTACGCCACCGAGGACACCAGCCGGAACTCGGCACTGATCGCCGCCATCACCATGGGCGAGGGCTGGCACAACAACCACCACTACTACCAGGCGTCGGCCCGCCAAGGGTTCTTCTGGTGGGAGTTCGACCCGAGCTACTACATGCTCAAGGTCGGCAGCTGGCTGGGCATCGTCCACAACCTGCGCACGCCGCCCGCCCGCGTCCGCGACGGGGCGATCGCTCAGGGTTCATGATGGTGGGGTGAGCGACATCGACAAACCTCTCGTCGGAGGTTCGCTGATCGGCACCGACCGGTTCGGCACCTTCGACTGGTCCGACCCATGGCCCACCTACGACCGGCTGCGGGCCGAGGCGCCTCACTGGGTGAACCCCGACGGCGCGACGGTGCTGACCCGGTACGCCGACTGCGAGGCCGTCCTGCGCGACTCCCGGTTCAGCTCGAGCAACGATCACGCCGACCCGCCGATGATCCTGGCCGAGGGCGATCCTCGCGGCTTCATGGACGGCCAGGCCGCACCGCTGATCTTCCTCGATCCCCCAGATCACACCCGCATCCGGAAGCTGGTGAGCAAGGCGTTCACCCCGCGCTCGGTCGAGCGGTTGCGGCCACGGGTGCAGGAGGTCGTCGACGGCATCCTCGATCGGGCGGCCGACGAGGGGGGCCTCGACGTGGTGGCCGACCTGGGCTACGAGCTGCCGGTCATCGTCATCTGCGAGCTGCTGGGGGTGCCGCTCGGCGATCGGCCGCAGTTCGCCGGCTGGTCGTCGGCCGCGTCCCGGTTGCTCGACAACGATCTGAGCGAGGCCGAGCTCAACGACGGTGTCGTGGCCGCGATCAGCTTCGCCCAGTACTTCGCCGAGCTGTTCGAGGCCCGCCGTCACGACCCGCGCGACGACCTGGTGAGCGGGTTGCTCGCGGCCGAGGAGGAAGGTGACCGGCTCAGCATCGAGGAGCTGCACAGCATCGTGATCCTGCTGTTCATCGCCGGCCACGAGACGACGATGAACCTCATCGGCAACGGCACCAACGCGTTGCTCCACCAACGCGACCAGCTCGCGCGTTGGCGCGACGACGCGGCGCTCGATGCGCCCGCGGTCGAGGAGCTGCTCCGCTTCGACGGGCCGGTGCACCTCACGGGGCGCATCCCGGTCGAGGACGTCGAGATCAACGGCCATCTCTTCCCGCGGGGCAAGCAGGCGATCACGGTGTTGGCCGCCGCGAACCGCGACCCGGCCCGCTTCGACCACGCCGACCGGCTCGACCTGTTGCGGCCGGACAACCACCAGCTGACGTTCTCGCAGGGGATCCACTACTGCATCGGCGCGGCCCTGGCCCGGCTCGAGGGTCAGGTCGCCATCGGCTCGCTGATCCGCCGCTTCCCCGACATCGAGCTGGCCGAGCAGCCGACGTATCGCGACCACTTCGTGTTGCGCGGGCTGACGGCGCTTCGGGTCACGGTCTGATCTCGGGCCCGAGTGCACGATCGGGCCCGACGCGGGCACACTCTTGGGCATGGTCAGCGCCCCATGAAGCCCGTCACCGCCAGTCGCCGCGCCGCCCGCCGGGCACGAGACGGTGGGGATTCGCTGCTGCGGGTGCTCCAGCGCCTCGTGCCCCTCGCCCGCTACCTCACCGGCGCCGTTCGCCTGCTCATCGTCGCGTCGATCGCGTCGATGGTGATCGTCGCGGCCGTGGTGCTGGCCCACGGTGTGCCGGACCTCGCCACCGGTGGGCTGCTCGTCGTGGTGCTCGCGCTGCTCGTCCCGGCCCCGCTGATCCTGTGGATGTTCCACGGAGCGCTGCGCGAGGCGCTGGCGCTGCCCGAGTGGCTGCGCTCCTCGCCCGAGATGGCCAAGGGCCACGCCTCTGAGCTGGCCGATCTCGTCACCGCGGCGCGCCGACCCGAGTCGGGTCCGCATGGTCACCTGTTG
>Ga0302299_10002668_pt1 | contig 10859 bp, 7 predicted proteins | sample III_Fen_N3_4_FD_198795 | JGI IMG/M metagenome (GOLD analysis project Ga0302299, IMG submission 198795) | Peat permafrost microbial communities from Stordalen Mire near Abisko, Sweden - III_Fen_N3_4 | ecosystem: Environmental > Terrestrial > Soil > Wetlands > Permafrost | place: Sweden: Abisko...
AGTCGGCTGCGAGGCAGCCGCCCGGGAGCCCGGTCACGCCGGTCGCGCCGAACGAGGTGTCAGCGGCGACCTGGGCGACCGTGATCGCCGAGTTCGCCGACGAGTTGGTGATGGTGAAGCTGACCGGGCTCTTGCCGCCCGGGTACAGGGTGTTGCCGAACGTGACGGCGCTGATCGGCAGGCCGCTGGAGGTGCCGACGGTGGCGGTGCCCTGGCCGGTGCCGGTCGACGTCCAGAATGCGATCGCGGCGCCGGCCACGACGATGGCGGCCACAAGGCCGAAAACGATTGCGCGGCTGCGCTTGTTGCGGATGATGCTCATTGCGGACTCCTTGGGGAGAGAGTTCCCGTCAGGCGGGCACCCGATGGCTTGGTTCTCGCTCCTCAGAGACCGGGGGGTGGCATCACGAGCCGCCGTCCGTGCGGACGACCTTCCGGGGAACGCCGACCGCATCGGTGCGGCGCCGCTCTGGCCGAATGATCGATGCAGCTTTGCGCAGGTTTGCGCAGGTCATGCGGCGTTCTTGGGCCGGAATCCTCCCGCGAGGCTCCGCTGACGCTTCGCGAACCCGCGTCCCGCCGGCATCCGGCTCGGCGGTCGCGGCCCGCTAATACGGCGTGACGCCGTAGATCGACCGCAGCCAGATCTCGGTCAGGACGCCGGTGATCCGGGCCGGTGACGCGGCGGGCTGGATGCCGGTCGCGATCGCCTCCAGCGAGCGCACGTTGAGCCAGATCAGGGACGTTGCGAGCTCCTGGGCGCTAGGCCCGCCGGCCGGGGCCGCGCCGCGCCGGCGCTCGGCTCGGATCATGTCCGCGTTGACGTCGATGAAGCGCTGGACGGTCGTGCTCCAGACGGCGCTCAGCTGCGGGCTGAGGGCCGTGGCCTCCGAGGTCGCGACCAGGACCGGGCCGTGCTCGCGCCAGAGCCGCGCCGTGGCCTCGATACCGGTGGTGAGCCCGGCGCGAGGGTCGTCGGCGATGCCCTCGGCCATCGCGCGGACGATCGGTTCGAGCTCACCCGCGAGGCGGTCGAAGAGCGTCATCAGGACCTCGTCCTTGGCCCCGAAGTAGAAGTAGAAGCTCGACCGCGAGATGCCGGCGCCCGCGGCGAGGTCGGCGATCGAGATCTCGGAGAACGCGGACTCGCCGAGCAGGCGCTCCGCGGTCTCCAGGATCGCGAGCTCGTTGGCATCCCCCTTGCGGTGGGAGCTCGTCCTGCGGCTGCGCGAGGTCGTGGTCACCGGGTCAGCCTACGCGGTCCGGCGGCGTGAATCAACATAGTGTTGACTTTTCTCGACACCGCGTCTACTCTCGCGGCCATGAGCACGACCGCCGTCCTGCCCACCGACGACCGAGCAGCCCGCGGCGGTGAGCTCCACGTGCGCGTCGCGATCATCGGCGCGGGCTTCACCGGCCTCGCGATGGTCCACGCGCTCGGGAAGGCCGGAATCGACGATTGGCTGATCGTCGAACGCGCGGAGGACGTCGGCGGCGTCTGGCGTTCCAACACGTACCCGGGGATCGCCTGCGACGTCCCCTCGAACCTCTACTCGTTCTCGTTCGCCCCGAATCCCGACTGGGAGCGCACGTTCTCCAGCGGCGGTCAGATCTGGGAGTACTCCCAGAAGGTCGCGCGCGACCTGAACATCGGCGGGCGGACGCACTACGGCGAGGAGGTGCTCGAGGCCCGCTGGGACGCCGAGGGCGCGCTCTGGCACATCCGCACGACGACGCTCGAGCTCACCGCCGACGTCATCGTCGACGGCAGCGGCGTCCTGACCGACCCGACCTACCCGAAGATCTCCGGGCTCGACCGGTTCGAGGGGACGCTGTTCCACTCGGGCGCCTGGAACCACGACCACGACCTCGCGGGTGAGCGGGTCGCCGTGATCGGGACCGGCGCGTCGGCGATCCAGATCGTGCCGGAGCTGCAGAAGCGCGTCGCGAGCCTCACCGTGTTCCAGCGGACCCCCGGCTGGGTGATCCCGCGCAATGACCGCGACGTCACCGACGTCGAGCGCCGGCTCCTGCGCGCGGTTCCCCAGCTGCAGAAGCTGAGCCGCGGCTGGCAGTTCGTGTACCGCGATGGCGTGATGCTGAAGGTCATGCACCACCGCAGGTTCCGCAAGGTGGTGCAGGCCATCTCGAAGGCGTACATGCGGCGCACGATCGACGACCCGGCGCTGCGCGCGAAGCTCACGCCGAGCTTCGAGATCGGCTGCAAGCGCATCCTCATCACAAGCGTCTGGTACCCGGCGCTGAACCAGCCGAACGTCGACGTGGAGACCTCACCGATCACCGAGATCCGCGAGCACGCGGTCGTCACCGCCGACGGCGCCGAGCACGAGGTCGACGCGATCGTCTGCGCGACCGGCTTCCACGTCACCGACCCGCCGATCGCGGGCCGCATCACCGGCCGCGACGGCCGCACGCTCGCCGAGACCTGGGGCGACTCGCCGCGCGCCTACCGCGGCGTGACGACGAGCAACTTCCCGAACCTCTTCCGCATCGGCAGCATCGGTACGGGCACCGGGCACATGTCGCAGATCATGCAGATCGAATCCGCGGCGGTGTACGTGATCGACGCGCTGCGCACCATGGACGAGCGCGGCCTTGCGAGCGTCGAGGTCGCGCAGGACGCGCAGGACGCGTACGCGCGCACCGTGCACGAGATGGTCAAGGACACCGTCTGGGCGACTGGCGGCTGCGCGAGCTGGTACCTGGACCCGGGCGGCGAGCCGTCCGCGGTGTGGCCGTCATCGGCTTGGCACTACCGCAAGTGGACCAGCCGCTTCGACGTCGAGGCCTACTGGGTGACCGAGCGCTCGGCAGTGATGGCCTCCGCCGCGTAGGTTTCTCCCATGCGCGGCCTCATGTCGGACACCCCGCTGTCCCTGACCCACGTCTTCCACCGGGCGGAGCGGCTCTTCGGGGCCAAGACGATCGTCACGGTGACGGCGGACGGGCGCGAGCGCACGACATACGCCGCGTGGGCCGAGCGAACCCGCCGCCTCGGCGGTGCGTTCGAGACGCTCGGGCTCAGCGCCGATGCACGCGTCGGCACGTTCGCCTGGAACAGCGCGCGGCACCTCGAGCTGTACTACGCCGCGCCGTGCACCGGGCGCGTCTGCCACACGCTGAACATCCGCCTCTTCCCTGAGCAGATCACATACGCCGTGAATCACGCCGAGGACGAGGTGATCTTCGTCGACCGGTCGCTGCTGCCGGTGTTCCTCCCGCTCGTCCCGACGTTCGCGACGGTGAAGCATCTCGTCGTGATGGACGACGGCGGCGACAACGAGGTGCCTGCAGATGACGATCGCTGGCTCGACTACGAGGAGCTGATCGCGGCCGCGGAGCCCGCCGAGTTCGACGTCCACGACGAGCACCGCGCCGCGGGCATGTGTTACACGAGCGGGACGACCGGCAACCCCACGGGCGTCGTCTACAGCCACCGCTCGCAGATCCTGCACGGCATGGCGTGCATGCTCGCCGACACGCTCGCGGTGAGCGAGCGCGACACGATCCTCCCGATCGTCCCGATGTTCCACGCCAACGCGTGGGGTCTTGCGCATTCGACCGTGATGGCCGGAGCGAACTTCGTGATGCCGGGCCCAGACCTCAGCGCGCCGTCGCTCGCGGCGTTGATCGCCTCCGAGCGCGTGACGATGGCCGCCGGCGTGCCGACGATCTGGCAGGGCGTCGCAGCCGAGCTCGGCAAGCACGACCTCTCGTCGCTCACGCGGATCACCTGCGGCGGCTCGGCGGTCCCGAAGACGCTCAGCGAGACCTACCGCGAGAAGATCGGCATCTCGATCCTGCAGGGCTGGGGGATGACCGAGACCAGCCCGCTGTGTACGGCCAGCAGCGTGAAGTCGACGCTCGGCGAGCAGCACGACGAGGGTCTCGCGGACGTGCGTGCTTCGCAGGGCATCCCGTTCCCGCTCGTCGACATCCGGATCGCCGACCCCACGACCGGCGACGACCTGCCGTGGGACGGCGAGGCGCGCGGCGAGCTGCAGGTCAGCGGGCCGTGGATCGCCAGCTCCTACTACGACGACGAGCGCTCGGGCGACTCGTTCACGGTCGACGGATGGCTCAAGACGGGGGACATCGCGACGATCGACCCCGAGGGCTACACCCGTCTCGTCGACCGCACGAAGGACCTGATCAAGTCCGGCGGCGAGTGGATCAGCTCGGTCGAGCTCGAGAACGAGATCATGGCCCACCCGCAGGTGCTCGAGGCCGCGGTCATCGGCGTGCCCGACGAACGCTGGGGCGAGCGGCCGCTGGCGTGCGTGGTGCCCCTCACCGAGGGCGCGGTGACCGCCGACGAGATCCGCGAGCACCTCGACGGCCTGATCCCGAAGTGGTGGATGCCCGAGCGCATCGAGATCATCGACGAGGTCCCGAAGACCTCCGTCGGCAAATTCTCCAAAAAAGACCTGCGCGTGCGCTTCGGCGGCGGGCTGCCCAGCTGAGAGGAAGCGTTTCATGCCTTCTGCCGACTACGTCATCGTGGGTGCCGGCTCGGCCGGCTGCGTGCTGGCCAACCGCCTCTCCGAAGATCCCGACGTCCAGGTTCTGCTGATCGAGGCCGGCACCGCCAAGGGTCGGCACATGAACGTCACGATCCCCGCCGCGTTCGCCAAGCAGTTCAAGACGAAGCTCGACTGGGAGCTGTACACCGACCCGGAGCCGGGCTGCGACGGCCGCTCGCTGTACTGCCCGCGCGGCAAGGGCCTCGGCGGCTCGAGCTCGATGAACGCGATGCTCTACGTCCGCGGCCGGCCGCTCGACTACGACATGTGGGAGCAGCAGGGCGCGACCGGCTGGGGCTGGGACGGCGTCAAGGACTATTTCCTGAAGTCCGAGAACCGCCAGGGCGGGGCGTCGGAGTACCACGCCGTCGGCGGTGAGCTGGACGTCGAGGACGAGAACTCGCCGCGCGCGATCACCGAGACGTTCCTCGTCGCCGCCGAGGCGGCGGGAATCCCGCGCATCGACGACTACAACGGCCCCGAGCAGGACGGCGCCGCGCTCGTGCAGGTGACGCAGAAGAACGGCAAGCGTCTCAGCACCGCCGAGGCGTTCCTGCGCCCGGCGATGAAGCGCCCGAATCTCGAGGTCGTGCGCGGCGCCCAGGTGCTGCGCGTGGACATCGAGGACGGCCGGGCCACGGGCGTGCGCTACCGCCATGGCGGCGAGACGAAGATCGCCCGGGCGCGCAAGGACATCGTCCTGTCGGCCGGCGCCTACGGCTCACCGCAGATCCTGATGCTCTCCGGCGTCGGGCCCGCGGCCCACCTGAGCGACGTCGGCGTGCCGCTGCAGGTCGACCTCCCCGGAGTCGGCGAGAACCTTCAGGATCACCCGTACCTGCTGGGGATCTGGGACCTGCCGGGCGGCGGGTCGCTCGCCGACGCCGAGCATCCCAGGTACCTGCTCGAGTGGCTCTTGAAGAAGACCGGGCCGCTGACCTCGACGGTCGCCGAGGCGTTCGCGTTCGTGCGCACCCGTCCCGGCCTGCCGGCGCCGGACGTGCAGTTCCACTTCGCCCCGGCGTACTTCGCCGACCACGGCGCGGGCGAGTACGACGGTCACGCCATGAGCTTCGGCCCGGTGCTCGTCACGCCCAAGAGCCGCGGCCGCGTGTGGCTGCGCTCCGTCGATCCCTTCGCCAAGCCGCGCATCATCACGAACTCGCTGACCGAGCCCGAAGACATCGCATCGATGGTCGCGGGCATGAAGCTCGGCCGCGAGATCGCCGCGCAGTTCGGAGCCGTCGCGGGCCGCGAGATCTTCCCCGGGAGCGGCGCCACGACCGACGACGACCTCGAGGCGGACCTGCGCCGCCGCGTGGAGCTGCTCTACCACCCGGTGGGCACGTGCCGGATCGGGTCGGACGACATGGCCGTCGTCGATCCCGACCTGCGGGTCCATGGCGTCGAGGGGCTGCGGGTGGCCGACGCGTCCGTCATGCCCGTCATTCCGGGTGGGAACACGAACGCGCCTACGATCATGGTCGCTGAGCGCGCCGCGGACCTGATCCGCGGTCGCGTGCCGATCGCCGTCTGACCAGGCCCGGGGGGGACCGCAGTGACTGACGTGCCCGTACGGGAAGTCGTGCGACGGCGGACGGTGAAGCCGTCGGCCGTGCTGCTCGTCGCCTGCGCTGGGGCGGCGCTCGCGTTCATCGACGCGACGATCGTCAACGTCGCATTCCCGGACATCCGCGCGTCGTTTCCGGGCACGAGCCTCGGCGAGATCTCCTGGGTCCTGAACGCCTACAACATCGTCTTCGCGGCGTTCCTGCTGCCCGCCGGCCGGATCGCCGACCTGCTCGGGCGCAAGCGGCTCTTCGAGTGGGGCATCTGGGTCTTCGCGCTCGCGTCGATCCTCTGCGCGGCGGCGCCGAGCGTCGGGCTGCTGGTCGCGGCGCGCGTCCTGCAGGCCCTCGGCGCGGCGATCCTCGTCCCCGCGTCGCTTGCGCTGGTGCTTCAGGCCGCGCCGGGCCCGCGGCGCACGCACGGCGTCGCGCTCTGGAGCGCGTCGGCGGCGCTCGCCGCAGGCCTCGGTCCGTCGCTCGGCGGCGTCCTCGTCGACCTCTCGGGCTGGCGCCTGGTCTTCCTCGTGAACGTGCCGCTCGGCGCGCTCGCGCTGCTGATGTCGCGCCGCACGCTCGTCGAGAGCCGTGCGCCGGGTCGCCGCACGGTGCCGGACCTGATCGGGGCGAGCGAGCTCGCGATCGCGACGGCGCTGTTCACGCTCGCGGTCGTGCAGGGGGACTCGTGGGGCTGGGCGAGCGTGGCGACGCTCGGCTGCGCCGCCGCGGCCGTGGCGCTGGCGGTCGTGTTCATCCGGCGCTGCCGCTGGCATGCCGCGCCGATGATCGACGTGGCGCTCGTGCGGATCCGCTCCGTCGCCGTCGCGAACGCACTCACGCTGATCGGTGCGGCGGGCTTCTACTCCTACGTGCTGTGCAACGTCCTCTACCTCACGGGGGTGTGGCGCTACTCGGTCCTCGACGCGGGCCTTGCGATCACCCCGGGCCCGTTCATCGCCGCGGCCGTCGCGCGCCCGGCAGCGGCCGTCGCTGCGCGTGTGGGCGCGCGCTGGGTCCTCTGCGTCGGCGGTCTCGTGTGGGCGGGCGGCGTGCTGTGGCTGATCACGCAGGTCGGCCTGATGCCTGACTACGTGGGTGAGTGGCTGCCCGCCATGGTGATCCTCGGGATCGGCGCCGGGATCACGTTCCCCGTCGTCGGCGGGGCGGCCGTGGCGGAGATTCCGGGCGGGCGCTTCGCCACCGGCACGGGCCTGAACTCCGTGTCGCGGCAGCTCGGTGCAGTCCTCGGCATCGCGCTGCTCGTCGCGATCGTCGGGCGGCCCGCCCCGCTTGAGATCGCCCATGCCTTCGACCGCGGCTGGACATTCGCCTTCGGCTGCTTCATCGCCGTCGGCGTGCTCGCGCCGTTTCTCGGGCGGATCGTGCCTGCGGCCGATGAGGACGAGGCGCCCGAGCACGCCGAGCTGAGCGCTCCGATCGTGCGGCGGGCCATCCTCGCGGGCGCCGCCCCGGTGCAGGCGCCGGTGGCCAAGCCCCGCAGCATCCCGGAAATGCTGTCGTCGGTCTCGCTCTTCAGGCATCTGCCGGCCGACGCGCTCAGGGCGTTGGCCGAGCGGGTGCAGTCCACGGTGCTGCGCGCGGGGGACTACCTGTTCCGCGAGGGCGACGCCGTGGGCAGCGTCTTCGTGGTCGTCGCGGGGCGCCTGGAGGTCGTCAGCGGAGCAGCGGTCCTGCGTGTGCTCGGGCCGGGCGCCGTCGTCGGCGAGCTGGCGCTGCTGGCCGGGTCAGGTCGGTCGGCGTCGGTGCGCGCGCGTCGCGACGCGCGGCTGCTCGAGGTCCGGCAGGAGGATTTCGAGGCCCTGCTGTCCCAGCAGCCCGGGTTCGCCCGCGAGCTGCTGCGCGAGACGGGCGCCCAGCTGCAGGAGAGCCGGGCGCTGGTCGAGCCCGAGCCGAGCCCGGGGACCACGATCGCGATCGTGGCGCTCGAGGATGGGCTGCCGGTCGACGACATCGTGGCCGGCGTCGTCGGTGAGCTGCGAGCCGCGGGCCCCTCCGTGCTGCTCGAGCGGCTCGAGCGCACCGATCCCGTCGAGCGCGCGGAGCTGCTCGAGCGTCTGGAGCACGATCACGCCCACGTGGTCCTCGCCGGGCGCGACGGTGACGAGTGGACGACGTTCGCGCTGAGGCAGGCCGACCGGGTCCTCGTGCTCGCCGGCGACGGCGAGCCGCCCGCTGACATCGCCACTCGCTCGGACCTGCGCGCCGCCGACCTGCTCGTCCTGTCGAGCCGCGTCGGGGCGGCCACGCCCTGGCTCGCGGCGCTCACACCACGAGCTCTGCACATGGTGCGCCCGGGCGACATGGAGCGTGGCGTCGCGCGTGCCGCTCGTCGGATCGCCGGGCGCTCTGTGGGGATCGTCTTCTCCGGCGGCGGCGCGCGCGCATTCGCGCACATCGGGGTGCTCGACGAGTTCGCGGCCGCCGGGATAGAGGTCGACCGCGTCGGTGGCTGCAGTATGGGCGCGCTCATCGCGGCGATGCATGCGCTCGGCATGGATCCGGACGAGATCGACGCCCGCTGTTACGAGGAATGGGTACGGCGCCGTCCGCTCACCGACTACCGCGTGCCGCGCCACTCGCTGATCAAGGGCGCGCGGATGGAGGCGATGGTCCGGCGGAATCTCCCGGGCCTGGTGGAGGACCTCGAGCGGGACTTCTTCTGCGTCAGCGGCGACCTCGTCAGCGGGGACCTCGTCGTCCACCGGCGGGGCGAGCTGTGCGTCGCGGTCGGCGCGAGCATGTCGCTGCCGGGACTCGTCGAGCCGGTGCGCATGGACGACCGCCTGCTCGTGGACGGCGGCGTTCTCAACAACCTTCCGGTGGACGTGATGGCCCAGCGGGCCGAGGGCCCGATCGTGGCCGTGGACGTGACGCAGCGGTTCCGGGCGCGGGCCGTGGACGAGCACTCGCTCACCGGCCTGGGGGAGACGCTGACGCGCGCGCTACTGCTCGGCAGCGCGGACATCGACCGCCTCGCACGCATGCACGCCGACCTCGTGATCGCCCCCGCCGACGACGGGGTGGGGATGCTCGAGTTCCACCAGCTCGACCGCGTCCGGCTGGCCGGCCGCCGCGCCGCCGTCCGCGCGCTCGAGGCCGACAGCTCATGGCTGCCGCGCTGAGGCGGTCAGCCGGTCGGCAGGTTCGGGACGTTCAGCTCCTTGACGTTCACGCCGGCGGCGCCTGCCAGCGCAGTGATGCTGCCCAGCCCTGCGGAGAGCTTCGCGATCTGGGAGAGGCTGCTCGCGTTGCCGTTGCCGAGTCCCGGAACCAGTCCCTTGACGCTATCCGTGAGCGCAGTGAGCCGGTCGCCGAGCCCGCGGAGCCGGTCGTCGGACAGCGCGGCGTCGCGCGCGGACCCGAGCTCGTGCGCGCTGAACGCGCCCGCCGCCGCGGCCTTCGCGAGCGCGACGACGCGGCCGCCGGCGCCCTTCTTGAGCTTCCCGGCCTTCCACGGCTTGTAGATGTAGCGGTGGAACGCCCCGAGCGCGAGCCCGGTGTGGAGGACGAACTTCGTCTTGGCGAACTTGACGTCCGGCACGGTGCGCGTCGTCGTCTGCCCCGAGGCGTTCGTTCCGGAGACCGTCTTGGTGTCGCCGCCGCAGCCGCTTGCCACGAGCGCGGCCGGGACGAGCGCGATGGCGCAGAGCAGCAGGACGAGCGGGCGGCGCATGGCGGCGATCGTAGCCGGGCCGGTGTCAGGCCGCGCGGCCCGCACGGCGGTCGATCGCGACGCTCGTGATCTGCGCGAGCGCACCACCGATCAGCGACCCGGCGACGACGTCCCCGGGATAATGCACCCCGGTATGGACCCGCGAGTACGCCACCAGTGCTGCGACCGCACGCAGCGGAAGGCCCGCGGCGGGCATGACGTGGCCGACGCCGGTGGCGAACGCGAACGCGGCGGCGGAGTGGCCGGAGGGGAACGAGGTCGAGATCGGCATCGGGACGTGCCGGGCGATCGGCACGTCCTGCGCCACGCGATCCGGCCGCCGGCGGCTGCCGAGCGGCTTGACCACGACGTTGACGACGGTCGCCGTGACGCCGACCGAGGCGAGGCCGAGCGCGGCGGCGCGCCGTCCACGCCGGCCCCCGGCGACCATGAGCAGCCCGGCCGCGGCGAGCGAGATCTTCGAGTAGTCCGCGGCCCGCGACAGCCGGGCCATCGCCACGTCGAGGGTCGGTGTCGGCGTTCGCGCGACCGCAGCGTAGGCGCCGACGTCGAGGCGCTCGACCTCGTCGAGCACGCTCGCGGGTCGGCGCTCCTGCTCGGAACTCTCGGGATCGGCGCTCGTCACCCGCGGAGCATCCCATGAGCGCCCGCCGCATGACCGCCGGCGCCGCGCTCGTCGTGGGCGGGCTGACTCTGGCGTGGATCGTGGTCGTCCTCGCGCGCCACTGGCCGGTCAGCGGCGCGCCGCCCTTGCTGATCCTGCTCGCGGCGGCGTCCGCCTGGTGGGGCGTGCGGCGCCGCCGTCACCGTCGCACCGCAGCGTTCGTGCTCGCGGCTGCCCTGCTGCTCGCCGGGCTGGCGGCGTTCCTGCACGGCGGACTGGTCGCCCAGACCGCGCTCGCCGTCGCCGGCGGGCTCGTCGCGGTGACCCTCGCGCGGCGCGCCTTCGCGGTGCGCGTTCCGCTGCCGGTCGCCGCGCCCCCGCTGCACCCTGTTCTCTTCGTCAACCCGCGCTCGGGGGACGGGCGGGCGGAGCGCACGGGGCTCGTCGGCGCC
>Ga0302299_10002670_pt1 | contig 10851 bp, 8 predicted proteins | sample III_Fen_N3_4_FD_198795 | JGI IMG/M metagenome (GOLD analysis project Ga0302299, IMG submission 198795) | Peat permafrost microbial communities from Stordalen Mire near Abisko, Sweden - III_Fen_N3_4 | ecosystem: Environmental > Terrestrial > Soil > Wetlands > Permafrost | place: Sweden: Abisko...
ATGAAGGGATACTTCACAGCATGGGGCGAGGGCGAAGGCCCTGGCCCAGAACGAGGCGGCCCAGAACGAGGCGGCCCAGAACGAGGCGGCCCGCACGGCCGCGGCGGTAAGGGTGGCCGTGGACCGGGATTCGGCGGATACGGGCCGGGCCGCGGATTCGGCCCACGCGGCCGCGGCCGCGGTGGTGCACCTGAGGCGCCGGACGCGTCCGACGCGCCGGCCTGGTTCGCCGGCCGGTTGCCGGGCGACTGGTTCACCGCGGCGCCGAGCGTCACCGTGGACCGGGACGAGATTCTCGTGGTCGGTGAGCTGCCCGCCCTGAACGAGGAGTTCGCCGACGACGCGGCCCGTGGGGCCGCGGAAGCCGGTCGCATTGCCAGGTTCCGGGAGGACACCCGCGCTCAGCGGATCGAGATCGCCCGTCAAGGGCAACACCGATACGGCAGGGACATCTCCTGGGGTGCCCGGCTGGGCGGAACGCAGGAACTTTTCACCACGCTGTCCGCGCCGGTCATGACCCGCTTGCGGCAGCCGGAAAGGCAGATCCTGGACACCCTGGTCGATTCCGGGGTGGCGCGGTCACGGTCGGACGCGGTGGTCTGGGCGGTACGGCTGCTGGGCCAGAACGCAGATGCCTGGCTGGGCGACCTGCGCTCGGCCATGGAAGAGGTCAACCGGCTGCGCGAACAGGGACCTGACCTGGGCTGAGCCCGATCCGGGTTATCGCGAGCCGAAGCCGCTCCGCGAACCTGGAACGGACCGTCAGGGCACGGCAACTCAGCGCACCTGGAACAGCAACAGCCAGATCGCCACGAAATGGCACAACGCGGCCAGTGAGACGCAGGCATGGAAGTACTCGTGGTAACCGAAAGTCTGGGGCCAGGTATTGGGTCGGCGGGTCGCGTAGCACAACGCTCCGACGGTGTACAGCAACCCGCCGGCGGCCACCAGCACCAGGACCGCTACGCCGCCGCTGGCCAGCAGGTCAGGCAACACGAACACCGCTACCCAGCCGAGGGCGAGGTAGAACGGCACGCCGATCCAGGTCGGCGCGTGCGGCCACAGCATCTTCAGTGCGACCCCGCCCAGCGCGCCCGCCCACACCGTCACCAGCACCAGCGTGCTGGTCGGTGGGGTCAACGCGAGGGCCACGATGGCCGTGTAGGTGCCGGCAATGAACACGAAGATCATGCAATGATCTGCGCGCTTCATCCAGGTGCGCGCGCGGGCGGAGGTCCAGGTGCGCCGGTGATAGGTGGCGCTGACGGCGAACAGTCCGACCAGGGTGATCGCATAGATCGCGCAGGCGAGGGCGGCACCTGGGCCGACGAATACCGCGGCCGTGGGGATCAACGGCACGCTGACGACGGCGGCGATCGCGGCCGAGTACAGGTGGATCCAGCCCCGGGCCCGCGGACGCAGCAGAGCCGGCGGCGTCGGCTTGGTCGTCGTCATCGCTCCATCGTCCCGAACTTCGTCCGGATTGCCCAGGGGGAGCAGTCCGTGATCCCTGTCCCTGCCGCCGGTGAATCGGTGGCGACGTAGGGTGAGCAGCCGTGAGGCTCCCGTCGCTGGTCTACCGCGTCTACGAACGCAAGTTGACCCGCGAACTGGTGGGCGCGCAGATCCCGCACCATGTCGGGGTCATGCTCGACGGTAACCGTCGATGGGCCCGAAAGGCCGGTTTCAGCAACCCCAACGAGGGACACCGGGCGGGCGCGGCGCACATCGCCGACCTGCTGGACTGGTGCCAGGCCGCCGGCATCAACATGGTCACCCTGTGGCTGCTGTCCACCGAGAACCTGCGCCGCGCCGACGACGAGCTACTCCCGCTGCTGGCGATCATCACCGATGTGGTGGACGAATTGGCCGCACCCGGCCAGCCGTGGAAGCTACGGATCGTCGGCGCCCGTGACGTCCTGCCGCCGCCGATGGCGACCAGGCTGACCGCCGCGGAGATCCGCACCGAGGAGCGCACCGGACTGCAGGTCAACATCGCGGTTGGGTACGGCGGACGCCAGGAGATCGTCGACGCGGTGACGTCGATGCTGCGAACGGGGCTCCAGGAGGGCGCCGGCATCCAGGAGCTGATCGATTCGCTGGGCGTGGACACCATCGGTGAGCACCTCTACACCTCGGGCCTGCCCGATCCCGACCTGGTGATCAGGACGTCGGGCGAGCAGCGGCTCTCGGGCTTCCTGCTCTGGCAGAGCGCCCATTCGGAGTTCTGGTTCTGCGAGGCGTACTGGCCGGACTTCCGGCGAGTGGACTTCCTGCGCGCGCTGCGGGACTACGCGGCCAGGCACCGCCGCTACGGCGAATGAACCACGCCCGTTTACCCTGACCGGCATGGACGTGGTCACCGAGTACCTGAAGCTGGGGCTGCGGTTCGACCGGGTGGTCGACGGGTTCGTCGATGCCTACACCGGCGATCCGGCGCTCGAACTCGCGGTCGCCGACGAACCGGCGCCCGAGCCGTTGGAGCTGTCCCGGCAGGCCGTGACGTTGTCCCGGGTGGTGGCCGATACCGACCTGGACGCACCGCGCGCCGCGTTCCTGACCGCCCACCTCGATGCCCTCGCGGTCGCCGGGCGCGCCCTGGCGGGGGAGCACCTGTCGTTCATCGACGAGGTGGCCGGGTACTTCCAGGTACGGATCGAGCTGGTCGAGCCGGACGTCTTCGCCGCCGCGCACGCCGAGATCGGTGAACTGCTCGGCGGCACCGGTTCGGTGAGCGAGCGGCTGTCCGCGCTGCGGACCGCCGAGGCCTGCCCGCCCGAGCTCGTCGAGCCGGCGGTCAGGACCATCGCGGGCGTGCTGCGGGACGGGATCGCCGAGGCGACCGGGTTGGCCCCGCTGCCCGAACAGATCGACTTCGAGATCGCCCGCGACGTGGCGTGGAGCGGTTTCAACTACTACCTCGGCGAGTTCCGTTCGCGGGTCGCCGTCAATGCCGACATCGGCCACCGGATCAGCCAGCTCGGTATGCTCGTCGCGCACGAGTGCTATCCGGGCCATCACACCGAGCATTGCCGCAAGGAGGACCTGCTGGTCCGCCGGGCCGGTCAGGTGGAGCACACGATCTTCCTGGTCAACACCCCGCAGTGCCTGATGGCGGAGGGGCTCGGCGACCTCGCGCTGACCGCTGCGGTCGGGGCCGGCTGGGGACGATGGCTCGCCGCGGTACTCGACGGGATCGGGCCAGCCTTCGACCCGGATCTGGCCGAGGCGCTGGAGATCGCGTCCCGGCCGCTCAATGCCGTCCGGCAGAACGCCGCGATCCTGCTGCACGATCGCGGCGCCGACCCCGAGGAGGTCGTCCGCTATCTGCAGCAGTGGTCCTTGATCGGGGAAGAGCAGGCCCGGCAACGGATGCGGTTCCTCACCGATCCGCTCTGGCGGGCCTACACCTCGACGTACGTCGAAGGCGAGCGGCTGCTTCGCCCCTGGCTGGCGGCGCGCGATCGGACCGTGACCGCGCTGCAGCGGTTCCGGCGGCTGCTCGACGAGCCGTTGACCCCGGCCGTGGTGCAGCGCGAGATGGCGCAAGGGGCGGGCATCGCCTGGTAACGCCGGGACGACGCTCGGGCCCGTGTCCGGCCTGCTCGTGATCACCGCTTTGACGTCCCCGGCGTTCGCGGCGAGATCCGCCCTGGGTAGTGCTCACGCCTCGTTCCCATGGGATTCTGCCCCGTGTCGGTTCCGATTCTGATTCAGTGGGAACCGCGCCATGATTGTTGACGAGGGGACACACTGATGAGCGGCCAGGCCAGACTGCTGGTGGTCGACGACGAACCGTCGTTGCAGGACATCGTGGCGACGTCGATGCGATTCCTCGGCTACCAGGTCGCGGTCGCCGCCACCGGCCGGGAAGCCGTCCGGATGGCGACGGACACCCACCCGGACCTGATCATCCTCGACATCATGTTGCCCGACTTCGATGGCCTCGAGGTGATGAAGCGGGTGCGCGCGGCGGGCGTCGACGCCGGTGTGGTGTTCCTGTCGGCCCGCGACACGCCCAAGGACAAGATCGCCGGTCTGACCGCGGGGGGCGACGACTACGTGACCAAGCCGTTCGGGTTGGAGGAGCTGGCCGCCAGGGTGGCCGCGGTGCTGCGGCGGACCCGACCGGACACCGACGAGGACGGTCTGCTGCGGGTGGCCGATCTCCAGCTCGACCCTGAGACGTATCAGGTCACCCGGGCCGGCGCGCCGATCGAGCTGGCGCCGACCGAGTACAAGATGCTGCGGCATCTGATGATCAACGCCAATGTGGTGCTGTCCCGTCAGCAGCTGTTGGACGCGGTCTGGGGCACCGACTTCTACGGCGACGATTCGGTGGTCGCCACCTACATCTCGTATCTGCGGCGCAAGGTCGACGCGACCGGCGACCCGCTGATCCACACCCACCGCGGCTTCGGATACGTGCTCCGCGGCCAGCGACACTGAGCGATCGGGACGGCGGTGGACACCGATGAGCGGTCGATGACGAGCCAGCCCCTGGTGGACCCGGTCGTCTCGATGCCCATGACGCCCATCCTGCCGCCGCCGGGCCAGTCGGCACCACCCGTGATGCCGCGCGGTCCGGTGCCGATGACGCCCCACCGCCGCTGGAGTCTGCGGGCCCGGCTCATCGCGCTGGTTGTCGCCACCGCGGCCATCGCGCTGGTCGCCGTCGACATCGTGCTGCCGTTGGTGGTGCGCGACACCCAGATCGCCGCCAAGGAGGTCACGCTCGCGGGCGTCATTTCGACGGTCAACCAGGGTGGCCAGCGGGTCACCGCCGACACGCTGGCCAATTTGAGCAACCTGACCCAATTGCGCGGCGAGATCGGCTGGTCGGCGGTGTCCAAGGACGGCATATCGGTTGTCCTTGTCCCGGCGGTGAGCAACGCCACGGCCAATCCGCAGCTCGACGGCACCGACTGGAATGGCGCTCCGGCGACCGTCGGGGACGCTGCGGACAACAACCAGCGGTACCTGGCTCGCGGCTTCCCTGTCGACTTCGGCCTCAACAAGGAGCCCGGGTACCTGGTCGCCTGGATGCCGCTGGACGATGTCGACCAGACCTTCCGGCGGCTGGTGCTGGTCGAGTTGCTCGTCACGAGCGGCTTGCTCATCCTGCTGGGCGCGACGGCCGGGCTGGTCATCCGGCGCGAACTCAAACCGCTCGAGACGATGGCCACCGCGGCCGACGACATCGCCGCGGGAGATCTGAGCCGCCGGGTCCACGAGGCCGATCCGGGCACCGAGATCGGCCGGCTGGGCTTCGCCTTCAACGGAATGCTCGACGGCATCTCGACGCTGCTGGACGAGCGCCGGCGCAGCGAGGACCGGCTCCGCCGGTTCGTCGCCGACGCCTCGCACGAGCTGCGCACCCCGGTCGCCGCGGTGCGCGGGTACACCGACCTGTACGGCGCCGGCGCGCTGCCCGACGACGCCGCCGTGAACCGAGCGATGGAACGGATGGGCTTCGAGGCGCGCCGGATGGGCGCCCTCGTCGACGATCTGCTCACGCTGATCCAGGCTGACGCCGAGCGAACGCTCTCCCACGAACGGGTCGACCTTGGTGAGCTGCTGACCGGCGTGGTCGACGACGCGGCGGTGATCGATCCTGATCGCACCTGGCGGCTCTCTGGCACACACCCGGGCACGGTGGTGCACGGCGACCGACTGCGGTTGCACCAGCTGTTCGCGAACCTGCTGGCCAACGTGCGCACGCACACCCCGCCGGGCACCGTGGCGACGGTGGCGGTGCTGCCCGGCGCCAACGAGGTGGCGGTGTCCGTCAGCGACAACGGTCCGGGCGTCACCGATGTCGATCTGGAACGGCTCTTCGATCGGTTCTACCGGGTCGACCCGTCACGGAGCAGGGAGAACGGTGGCACCGGCCTCGGCCTGTCCATCGTGGCCGCGATCGTGCGCGCGCACGGCGGACGGATCATGGCCTCGCACACCGTCGGTGGTGGGTTGACGATGACGGTGGTGCTGCCGAGGGCCGTCGGCACCGCGGCCGTGCCGAACCCGCTCCCGCCGCCCGGGCCGGTCCAACGGACCGGTCCTGGTGCCGCGGCGGCGACACCGCCGGCGTGATCGGGCAGAAATCCGATGTTCACGTAAATGTTCGCGTGTTCGGCCGGCCGGGTCTGTTCGCGCGGGTAACGTCCGACAGGTGGACCGTAAGCAGCGGTTCATACGGGAGGCCCCACATCGTGCGTGCCGCTGCCGCAGCACCGAGCACGAGGGGGCCGGCACCGGGCCCCCGCGCCTGCGGACGCTGTCGTCGTCCCGGCTGTAGGGACACCGCCGGCCCTTCTCGAGAAAACGGGCGCACGATGCCGCGCCCGTCAGGGAGCCGTTCGTGGCCACACGTCGATCTGCCTTCGATCCCACGCCCTCCGCACTCGACCCGCACGTCTCTGGTGACCGGAACGACTCCGGTGACCCGGTCGTCACGGCCCAGGAACCAGCCACGTCCGCACGCCGCACCTACGTCATCGACACCTCGGTGCTGCTGTCCGACCCGTGGGCACTGAACCGCTTTGCCGAGCACGAGGTCGTCCTCCCGCTGGTCGTCATCGGTGAACTGGAAGCCAAGCGGCATCATCCAGAACTGGGATACTTCGCGCGCCAGGCGCTGCGGATCCTGGACGACCTGCGCATCCAGCACGGCCGGCTGGACGCTCCCATCCCGGTCGGCGCGGAACTCGGCGGACCGGCCACCGGCGGGACGCTGCACGTCGAGCTGAACCACACCGACTCTGCGGTGCTGCCAGCGGGATTCCGCAACGACAGCAACGACTCTCGGATCCTGGCCTGCGCGCTGAACTTGGCGCAGGAGAGGCCGGCGGGGCAGGTCGTTCTGGTCTCCAAGGACATGCCGTTGCGGGTGAAGGCATCCGCCGTCGGGCTGGCCGCGGACGAGTACCGCGCACAGGACATCGTGCCGTCGGGATGGACCGGGATGGCCGAACTGCCGGTCAGCTCCGAGCAGGTCGACACGCTGTTCCACGCCGGGCTGATCGACGCCGACTCAGCCCGCGAGTTGCCGTGTCATACCGGCGTCAAGCTCGTCACGCCCAGCAGCGCGGCGCTCGGCCGGGTGACCCCGGGCAAGCAGATCCGGCTGGTCCGGGGGGAGAAGGAGGCGTTCGGCCTGCGCGGGCGTTCCGCCGAACAGCGGATCGCGCTTGACCTGCTGATGGACGAGGAGATCGGCATCGTCTCGCTCGGCGGCCGGGCCGGCACCGGGAAGTCGGCGTTGGCGTTGTGTGCCGGCCTGGAGTCGGTGATGGAACGGCGTGCGCACCGCAAGGTCGTGGTGTTCCGGCCGTTGTACGCGGTCGGTGGCCAGGAGCTGGGGTACCTGCCGGGCAGCGAGAACGACAAGATGCAGCCCTGGGCCCAGGCGGTGTTCGACACGCTGTCCGCGGTGGCTTCCCCGCAGGTCATCGAGGAGGTCATCGCCCGCGGGATGCTCGAGGTGCTCCCGCTCACGCACATCCGCGGACGCTCGCTGCACGACTCGTTCGTGATCGTCGACGAGGCCCAGTCCCTGGAACGAAACGTGTTGCTGACGGTGCTGTCCAGGCTGGGCCCGAACTCGCGGGTGGTGCTCACCCATGACGTCGCCCAGCGGGACAACCTTCGAGTGGGCCGGCATGACGGGATCGCCGCGGTCATCGAGACCCTCAAGGGCCACCCGCTGTTCGCGCATGTGACGCTGACTCGTTCGGAGCGTTCCCCGATCGCGGCCCTGGTCACCGAGCTGCTGGAGCTGCCGGATCTGGCCTGACTCGGGGTGCGCGTCGCGCCTGGGGTGCCGGACCGTGGTGACGACCGGATTCCGGTGGGCAGCCCCGTCGTGTCGCCGTGCACGGGGCCGCCGGGCCCGGCACAGTGGCATCCAGAGCGGGACGGGCCCGGTCGGTGACAGACCCGTTCGCGGCGAAAGGAAGAACCCGATGCGCACAGCTCGACTCGCCGCCGGGCTGGCGGCGATCGCCGTGACCGGCGCGGCGGTGCTGGTGACGACGCTCACCCCGGCGCTGGCCGCGCCGGCCGGGCCGGCGCCGGTGGCCGGGCCGGCGCCGGTGGGCGGGCCGGCGCCGGTGGCCGGGCAGCTGGCGCCCACCTCCACCGCGAACGGAACTCGGACGCTCGTCCTCGACCAGTCGACCGACCTGCCGGCCGACGGTGCCAAGATCAACGTGCGCGGCAGCGGTTTCGACCCCGATCATGGGTTGTACGTCGCAGTGTGCGCCGGTTCCGGTACTCCGGCTGACCTGTCGAAATGTGTCGGCGGCGCCATTCCCGACGCCAACCCGACGCAGGGTTGGGCCCACGTGACCGACCTGCCCGCAGACGGGAAGTTCTCGGTCACCCTGACCCTGCCGTCGGTCACCGGTGACCCCAACTGCGTGACCGGAGGCTGCTCGCTGTACACCACCAGCGACGATGCGGTAATGCGGTCGGAGGACAACGCGGTGCCGCTGACGTTCACCGCACCGGCGAGTGCCAGCAGCACCCCGCCGCCGTCATCCTCGAGCACTCCGACCTCTCCGACTTCTGCGACGGCTCCCTCGACCGCGGTCCCGGAAGTCATCGCGTCGCCGTCGGTGGTGGCCGGTGGTAACCAGATTGTGGTGTTCTCGGGCTTCCAGGCGGGTGAGCGGGTGGCGCTGACGCTGTTCTCCGCCGAGGTGCAGCTCCCGACGGTCACGGCCAGCTCCGGTGGCGTCGCGCGCACCGAGTTCACCGTGCCGGCGGACCTGGCCGTGGGGACCCACCGCCTGCAGGCCATCGGTCAGACCTCGGGAATCGTCGGCGTGGCCAGCTTCCAGGTCACCGCGCCGCCGGTCAGCTCCGCCAGCTCGACGCCGCCGTCCTCGACGCCGCCGTCGAGCACCCCCAGCTCCACCCCGAGCAGCAGTTCGGCCGCCTCCCGCAGCTCGGCACCGGCGTCCTCGGCCGTGACCTCCAGCAGTTCCGCAGCCGGCGGAACCAGCTCGGACAGCACGAGCAGCCTGTGGTGGTTGTGGGTGCTCATCGCGATCGTGGTGATTGCCGGGATCGTCACCGGCGTCATCGTCTGGCAGCGCAACCGGCAACGTCGCGAGCGGGAAGAGCAGGAGCGTGAGCTGGCGGCTGTGGCGGCGCAGGAACAGGCCGTCACCGCGGGCGGCGCCCCTCCGGGCGCGGACGCGCCGACGGTGATGCTGCCGCCCGTGCCTCCGCCGACCAGCGGCCCGCCACCCGGCCAGGACCCGTACGGACTGCTCTCCGGCCGCGATCACCCGGACAATCCCTCGCTGTACTCCGGGTACCACGCCGGACCGACCCAGGTGCTGGGACCCGAGGGCGGCCAGTCCGGGCAGCCCGGCGGCGGCCAACCTGGCTCGCCCCCGGAGTACGCCGGCTCCGGCGCACCGACCCAGGCGATCGGGCCGACCGGATCCGTGCCGGAGTCCGGATCGGTGCCGCCCGACGGCCCGCCGACCGGGCCCCTTCCGCCGGTCGGGCCGCGGACCGGGCCGCCGCCCGCCGGCGGCGAGGGCACCGGCACCGCGTCCTGGACACCGGATTTCGACGACACCGACAGCGGAGGCCCGGCCGGCTCCGGTCGCGGCGGTGACGGTCCCGGCGGTGGTGGCGGTAGCAGCGGTGACCAGCCTGACCAGGACGAGCCGCCACGGACGGATCATCGATGACCCGGGCGATGCCGACCGGTACGCTCGGCGAGCGCGAGATGATCATGGGCTGGCTGGCGTTTCATCGGCAGACGTTGGAGTGGAAGCTGGAGGGCTTGTCGGCCGATCAGGCGGTCGCTCGCAGCACCGTCTCGCAGTTGACCCTGCTCGGTCTGGTGCGGCACATGACCGAGGTGGAACGGGGTTGGATCGCGGAGGAGTACGGCGGTCAGGAGTTGGCCCCGCTGTACTGCCGGCCGGGCGCGCCGGACGCGGACTTCGACGAGCTGGATCCGGCGAAGTACACCCAGGACATGGCGACCTGGCGCGCGGAGATCGAGCGCACCGACCGGATCGTGGCCGCCCATTCGCTGGACGACACGGTGCCGTCGGCCAACCGCGGCGACCTGTCCATGCGCTGGATCCTGTGGCACGTGTTCGAGGAGTACGCCCGGCACAACGGGCACGCCGACATCATCCGCGAATCGATCGACGGTGCCATCGGGGAGTAGGCAACACCTGGGAGTAGGCAACACCAGACCCGCTACGGCCGACCAGTCGCAGCGGCCGCCCGAGCGCGCGCGGCATCCGATTCTCGACCCCGGGCGGCCGGCGCCGTCCCTGGTCCCCATCGGTCCGGGAGGCGGGCCGCCGGCCGAGCATGCCCATCCGGGCCGCGACCGGGGCAGGCCGCCCCCAGCGTCAGGGGTGGGTCATCGACAGCACGTCCAGCGCCGCGTCGAGCTGGTCGGTGGTCAACCGTCCGGCCTGCACGTGCCCGCGTTCCAGCACCACGGTCCTGATCGTCTTGGAGTCCTTGAGTGCCTGCTTGGCGATCGAGGCCGCCTCCTCGTACCCGATGTACTTGTTCAGCGGCGTGACGATGGACGGGGACGACTCGGCGTAGACCCGGCAGCGTTCCTCGTCCGCGACGATGCCGCTGATGCAGCGGTCGGCCAGCACCCGGGTCGCATTGGACAGCAGCCGGATCGACTCGAGCAGGTTCCGGCCGATCACCGGGAACATCACGTTCAGCTCGAAGTTGCCCTGTGAACCGGCGAACGCGACCGTGGCGTCGTTGCCGAACACCTGGGCCGCCACCATCAGCGTGGCCTCCGGCAGCACGGGGTTCACCTTGCCGGGCATGATCGACGAGCCGGGT
>Ga0302299_10002671_pt1 | contig 10850 bp, 6 predicted proteins | sample III_Fen_N3_4_FD_198795 | JGI IMG/M metagenome (GOLD analysis project Ga0302299, IMG submission 198795) | Peat permafrost microbial communities from Stordalen Mire near Abisko, Sweden - III_Fen_N3_4 | ecosystem: Environmental > Terrestrial > Soil > Wetlands > Permafrost | place: Sweden: Abisko...
CCGGCCCTGACCATCGGGCTCACGTCGGAGGCGTACGCCCTCGCCACGGGCGGCGTCCCGGCGCCGTACCCCGACCGCGCGGTCGCGCTCCTGCTGGTGGCCGCCCCGCTCGCCGCTCTCCTGCTGGCGACGGCGCTCCTCGGCCTGCGCACCCGCTCGCGGAGCATGCACGCATTGCGCCGCGAGGCGGAGCGGACGAACGGCCGCCTCGCGGCGATCATCGGGGCGGCGGAGGACGCGATCATCCTGCTGGATCCCCGGGGCACCATCCGGGGCTGGAACCCGGCAGCCGAGCGCCTCTACGGACTTCCCGCCGGCGCGGCGCTGGGCCGCGGCTTCGAGACGCTGGTTGACGCGAGTGACCGGTCGTCGGCCCGCGACGCGTTCTCCGTCGTCCTGGCGGCCGACCGGCGCACCACCACCGAGGGCCTGCACCGCCGCGCGGACGGCACCTTCCCGGCGACCGCGACCTGGTCGGCGGTGCGCGCCACGGACGGCACGCTGGACGGCGTCGCGGTCCTCGTGCGCGACACCACGATGACCGCGCAGGCCACGACGCGTCTCGAGGCGTCCGAGCGGCGCATGCGCCTGCTCGCGGACGCGGCCGCCGACGCCCTCATCGGGACGGACGACGCCGGACGGATCGCCTCCTGGAACCCCGCCGCGACGCGGCTCTTCGGCCTCGACGAGGACGCGGCGCAGGGCATGGCATTCGAGGCACTCCTCGCCGGCGTCGACGACGGGGAGCGGCCGGACCATGACGGTGGGCCCGCCCGCGTCGAGTGCCGCCGCGCCGACGGCTCCTCGTTCCACGCGGAGCTCTCGATCGCGACCTACCGCGACGGCGGCCGTGCCTGGCACACGGCGTTCGTGCGCGACATCACCGAGCGGCTGGCGGCCGAGGCCCGGGCGACCGAGCACGAGTCCCGCTACCGGGATCTCGTGGAGCATCTGCCGGGGGTCGTGTATCGCGCCGGCGTGGGCCGCTGGGCCCCAACGCTGTACATCAGCCCGCACCTCGAGACGCTCCTGGGCTACACCCCCGACGAGTGGGCCGGCGTCGCCGGGATCTGGGAGGAGCACATCCACCCGCAGGACCTGGAGCGGGTGCTGGCCGAGGACGATGCCGAGGCGGCCGCGCCGGCCGGGACGGTCCGGGGCGAGGACCGCGAATACCGGATGCGAACCCGGGACGGGCGCGAGATCTGGGTCCGCGATCACGCCGACCTCGAGCGGGCCGCGGACGGCGCCCCGGTCGCCTGGAACGGGTTCCTCGTCGACGTCACCGAGCGCAAGCACCTCGAGTCCGAGCTCGTCCGGCTCGCGTTCCACGACCCGCTCACGGGCCTCGCGAACCGGGCGCTCCTCAACGACCGTGTTGCCCACGCGATCGAGCGTCACGAGCGCGAGCCCGGGATGCTGGGCATGCTCATGATCGACGTCGACGACTTCAAGCGCGTCAACGACGCCCACGGTCACGAGACCGGTGACCGGCTGCTCGTCGCGGTTGCCGAACGCCTCAAGGCATGTGTCCGCGGCGGCGCGACCATCGCGCGCCTGGGTGGCGACGAGTTCTCGATCCTCCTCGAGGGCCTCACCGATGACGCGGCGGCGCTGGTCGTCGCCCAGCGCGTGGTCCGCGCCCTCGACCGCCCCCTGCGCCTCGATGGCGCCACGATCTCGGCGCGCGTCAGCGTCGGCGTCGCCGTCGACGTCACCGGCCGGCGCCCCGCCACCTGGCTGATGCGCAGCGCCGACACCGCCATGTACGAGGCCAAGCGCCTCGGCAAGGGCCGGTGGCAGGCCTACGATCCCGCGGCGCACCTCGCGTCCGCGAAGCGCCTGGTCCTGGAGAACGAGCTCCGGCGCGCGGTCGACCGCAAGCAGTTCATCCTCGCCTACCAGCCCATCACGGACCTGCGGTCCGGCGACATCGTGGGCACCGAGGCGCTCATCCGGTGGAATCATCCCACCCGTGGCATCGTGCCCCCGGGCGAGTTCATCTCGATCCTGGAATCGACCGGGCTCATCTCGCCCGTCGGCCGCTGGGTCGTGGACGAGGCGTGCCGGCAGGCGGCCATCTGGACGCGCCAGCTCCCGTCCCTGCGCTGGACCGCCGTGAACGTGTCGGCTGCCCAGCTTCGCAGCGACGACTTCACCGGCTGGGTCCGGGAGGCGATCGCGACCCATGGGCTGGACCCCTCCCGCCTGACCCTCGAGGTGACCGAGAGCCTGGCGCTCGACGACGCGATCGAGACGGTGGAGCGGCTCCATGCCCTCCGGGACCTGGGACTCACGATCGCCGTGGACGACTTCGGGACGGGCTACTCGTCGCTCGCCTACCTGCGTCGCCTCCCCATCGACAAGCTCAAGATCGACCGGACCTTCGTCGACGGCCTGGGGACCGACCCGGAGGCCATGGCGGTCGCGCGGGCGATCGTGGACCTGGCCAAGGGCCTCCGGCTGACGACGGTCGCCGAGGGGATCGAGCAGCGCCACCAGGCGGAGATCCTCGTCGCGCTCGGCTGCGAGCTCGGCCAGGGCTTCCTGTTCGCGAAGCCGCTGCAGGCCCCGGAGCTCGCGGCCCTGGTGGTGGGCCGCCTGGCCGCGTCGATGGCGCGGCGCGCCGCCGACGGGGAGCGGATCGTCGCCTAGCCCGCGCGGGAGCCGCGGACGGCACGGCGTGACCGCGGCGTGACGGTTGGACGCCCCGCTCGAGCCTGGGAGCGCCGGCCGTCCTGCCGGCGCACGAGCGCGCCGCCCACCGTGCCCACGACGGCGGCGCCCACCAGCGCCCCCGCGACCAGCCCGCCGAGGAACCGTCGCGACCGGTCGCTCTCGCCGCCCACGAGGTCCGCGAGGTCGGCCAGGCCGCCGAGGGGCCGCGGGTCGGGGGAGCGAGGCGGCGCGACAGTGCCGCGGGACCGGTCGCCCATGCTCAGCCTGCCTTTCCGGACTGCGGGCCCAGGGTCGCCAGGATGGCCACGATTCCGATGCCGAGCCACGCGACCAGCGAGGCCGGGATGAGCGCGAAGTCGCCGATGGTGAGGAACGTCACCCCCAGCTGCCCGCCGATGGCGGCGCCCGCCCATGCGCCGAGGGCCGCCGCGGCGTAGGTCAGGGGGAGGCGGCCGCCCGCGTCGCCGCGGATCAGCACGTAGAGAGCCGTGTGGACGAGCCCCACGAGGAGCGCGAGCGGGAGCGCGGGCCCGATGGTCATCGGCCGGCGCCGGCCGGCTGCGTGGCGGGTTCGGTGGCGGCAGACTGAGCGGCGGGGTCGGTGGCGGGTCGTGTGGCGGGATCCCGGGACGTGCCAGGGGCCGTGGCCGCCGCGGCGATCCGCCCGCCGCCGAGGCAGGCATCGCCGTCGTAGAGGACGCACGCCTGGCCGGGTGCGATGGCCCACACGGGCGTGTCGGTCTCCACGGTCCAGGCGGCGTCGCGGCCGCGCTCCCCGGACCCGGCGGGCGCGGCCGGCCGGACCCACGCCCCCACGAGCGGCGCCCGGTGCCGGATCCGGACCGCGGCACGGAAGGGGGCGAGGGCGTCGCTCGCGTCGCTCGCGTCGCGGCCCGCCGGCGGCGCGCCGGCAATGAACGACACCGCCTCGAGCGGGATCACGCGGGTCTCCAGGTCCTCGCGCCGCCCGAGGACGATCGCGTTCGTGGCGGGATCGACGCGGGACACGTACCGCGGCTCGCCGAGCGCCACGCCGACACCCTTCCGTTGCCCGACGGTGAACCCGGCGGCGCCGTCGTGCTCCCCGAGGCGCGTCCCGTCCGCGTCCAGGACGGGACCGCGCGCCGGCGACCAGCCGCCGCGCGTCCGCAGCTCCTCGCGGTAGTCCCCCCCCGGCACGAAGCAGATCTCCTGGCTCTCCGGCTTGTCCGCCGTGACGAGGCCGAGCCCCCGTGCGACCGCCCGCACCTCCGGCTTGACCATGTCGCCCAGCGGGAATCGGCTGTGCCACAGCTGGTCCTGGCGCAGGCCGTAGAGGAAGTAGGTCTGGTCCTTGGCCTCGTCGGCCGCCCGGGCAAGCACCGCCCGTGGACCGTCCCGCGTGTCCACGACGAGCCGGCGCGCGTAGTGGCCGGTGGCGACCGCCTCGCAGTTGTAGAGGTGCCGCGCCCGGCCTAGGAGCGCCCCGAACTTCACGATCGTGTTGCAGTCGATGCACGGGCTCGGCGTCCGGCCGTCCAGGTAGGCCGCCAGGAACGGCTCGATGACTCCGGCGCCGAACTCGCGCTCGAGGTTCATGACGTAGAACGGGATCCCGAGCCTGGCGGCCACGCGCCGCGCGTCGTCCGCCGCATCCGCGGAGCAGCAGCTCTTGCGGAACTCGGAGGTGCTGTCGGCGACCTCGTGGAGGCGCATCCAGACGCCGACGACCTCGTGGCCCTGCTCGTGCAGCAGGGCGGCGGCGACCGAGCTGTCCACGCCGCCGGACATCGCGACGAGGATCCGGCTCATCCGGCGGCGGCCTCGGGGACCCGCGGGGCGGCGGCCACCAGGTGCCGCAGGACGTCGGGCACCACGCGGCATGCCTCGTCGACCTCGGCCTCGGTCGTGGTGCGCCCCAGGGAGATCCGCAGCGCGCCGCGGGCCTCGTCGGCCGGATAGCCCATCGCCGTCAGCACGTGGCTGACCTCCGAGGAGCCGCTCGAGCACGCCGATCCGGTGGACGCGGCAATCCCTTCGAGGTCCAGCGCGAGGACGACGGACCCGCCGTCGATCCCGCGCGCCACCACGGACAGGATGTGCGGCAGGCGCTCGGTCGGGTGACCCGTCAGCTCCACCCCGTCGACCGGGAGGAGCGCGGCCGCGAGGCGGTCTCGCAAGGCCCGGACATGTTCGGCCGTGGCCGGCCGCTCGGCGGCGACGAGCTCGAAGGCGGCCGCCATCCCCACCGCGCCCGCCACGTTCTCGGTGCCGGCCCGGCGATGGCGCTCCTGCGACCCGCCGTGCTGCTGGGCGAGGATGTGGGTGCCCTTGCGGATCCACAGCGCGCCGGTCCCCTTCGGGCCCTCCGCCTTGTGGGCGCCCAGGGCGAGCAGGTCCGCACCGAGCGACGCGACGTCGAGCGCCACCCACGGGGCGGCCTGGACCGCGTCCACGTGGAGCAGCACGCCGCGGTGCGCGTGGGCGATCCGGGCGATCTCCCCGATCGGCTGGAGCGTGCCCACCTCGTTGTTGGCCAGCATCACGGCCACGAGGACCGTGCGGTCGGTGATCGCCCGCTCCACCTCGTCGGGATCCACGCGACCGTAGCGGTCGACCGGGACCAGGACGACCTCGAAGCCGAACTTCTCGAGGTGGGACAGCGTGTGCCCGACGGCGTGGTGCTCGACCGCCGAGGCCACGATCCGCGCCCCGCGCGCGCGCCCGGCCCAGGCCGCGCCCTTGAGCGCGAGGTTCGACGCCTCCGTGCCGCCGCTCGTGAACACGAGCTCGCGGGCGTCCGCGCCGATCGCGCGCGCGAGGCGCTCGTGGGCGTCGTCGAGCCCCTCGCGCGCGGCGCGGCCCCACGCGTGGGCCGACGAGGGGTTGCCGAACTGGCCGGACAGGTACGGGAGCATCGCGTCGAGCACCTCGGGGCGCAGCGGCGTGGTCGCGGCATGGTCGAGGTAGATCGGCATGGTCGGGGGATTGTACGTCGGGCCGCGAGCGATCCCCCGGAACCGACGCGACCACCCGAACCGGGTGAACCGGTGATGCCGGACCAGCACTACACTCCCGGTGGCCCGAGACCGCGCCGCCAACGGTCTCCCAGGAGGGAACTGCCGCATGCGCCGGATCGAGTCACTGCTCCTCACGGTCATCCTGCTCGGCGCGCTCGTGCCGATGGGCGCCGCCGCGGCCGCGAGCAGCGCCGTCTCGGGCACGCTCGTGACCAAGGAGAAGATCGCCCTGAGCGGCAGCGCCGTCGCGGTGATCACGCTCGTGGACCAGCAGGCCGCCGGCGCCGCCGGCACGATCCTGGGCCAGCAGCGCATCAACGGCGCGCAGCTGCCGGTCGCCTTCTCGGTCCCGTACAACGCGTCGGCGATCAATCCCACTGGCACCTACGCCATCTTCGCGAGCATCGTCGACGGTCCCAAGACCTACGAGTCGGTGGAGCCCGTCCCGGTCATCACGGGCGGTCCCACCTCGGACGTCACGGTCCAGGTCTTCGCACTCTCGTCCGCCGCCTCCGGCCGCGTGACCGGCTCGATGGTCCGCAACGACAAGACGGCCCTGACCGCCGACGCGGTCGCCATCGCTGCCCTCATCCGGCAGGACACCGGCACCATGGTGGCCCGGCAGGTCATCACGGCGCCGGGCGCCGGCAACGTCGCCTTCGCCATCCCGTTCGACCCGGGCATCCTCGACCCGTCGGCCACCTACGTCGTGCGCGGCGGCATCGTGGACGGCGAGCGGCGCTGGGGTGCCCCGAACGGCGTGCCAGCCATCGTGAACGGCGCGCAGGTCGGCAACGTGACGCTCGACCTGACCCAGGTGGCCGGCCCGGCGCCGACCGCCGCGCCGCCCACGGCGACGCCCAAGCCGACGCCCAAGCCGACCCCCAAGCCGACCCCCAAGCCGACGCCCAAGCCGACCGTCGCGCCGACGCCGACGCCGAAGCCGACGCCGAAGCCGACGCCGAAGCCGACGCCGAAGCCGACGGCCGCCCCGACCGTCGCACCGACGCCGACGCCGACGCCCAAGCCGACCGTCGCGCCAACCGCCACGCCGAAGCCGACGACGGCACCCACCGCAACCCCGAAGCCGACCGCAACCACGGCCCCGACCCCCACGCCTACGCCGAGCCCGACGCCGACGCCCACGCCCACGCCCACGCCCACGCCGAGCCCGACGCCTTCTCCCACGCCGACGCCGACGCCCGCGCCCACCGCCACCGTTGCCCCCACGACCGGGGTCATCCGCGGCACGCTGACCTACGCCGAAGGTCACAACCTCTCCGCTGACGCCCGGGCCATCGTCGTGCTCGTCGAGGGCACGGCCGGGCCGCAGGCTGGGACCATCATCGCCTCGCAGTTCATCCAGCCGACCGGCGACGAGCCCGTCGCGTTCCAGCTGCTCTACCCGCTCGACGCCACCAGCGCCGACCACAAGTACTACCTGTGGGCCGGCATCACCGACGGCGACCTGGCCTGGGCCACGCCGATCGGCGTGGCCGTGAAGGCCCCATGGCCGCTCACCGAGGGCGTGGAGCTGCCGCTCAAGTTCCGGCCCGACCTGCTCAAGGCCGCGGTCTCCGGCACGATCGCCGGCGTCGGCCTCGACAGCGCGCGTGACCCGAGTGCCTACGCCACGGCGCTGATCGTGCGCGTCGACACCGGCGAGACGGTCGGGTTCGAGCTGATCTCGCCCACGGGTGCGGCGCCGATCCCCTTCTCCGTCCCGTATGACCCCACGGCTCTGGATCCCAACGCGAGCTACGTTGCGCGCGGCTCGGTCTGGGACGGGACGGTGCTGTGGGCCGTGGGTGCGGGCGTGCCCGTGATCACCAACGGCAACGCCAGGTCGAACGTCGTGCTGACGGTCACCGCCGTCCCGCAGCCCACGCCGACGGCCGCGCCGTCCCCCACCCCGGCGGCCTCGCCGGCACCCGAGACCAAGCCGGCCGACGGCGGCCCGGGCGTCCTGACGATCCTCGTGCTCCTCGCGCTGGCGGTGCTGGGCGTGGGCGCTCTGGCCGCGTACCTCAAGGCCCGGCGCTGAACCCGGAGCCGATCGGGTCCCGAGGCCGGGCCCGGGCCGCGGCGGGCTGGTCCGCGAGGATCAGTCCCGCTCGGTGACCCGCGACAGGTCGTAGGCGCGGCCGCGCTCGCGCTCGCGCTCGTGCTTCGCCAGGAGCCGCTTGCGCAGGCGGATCGCGGTCGGCGTCACCTCGACCAGCTCGTCGGTGCCGATGAACTCGATGGCGCTCTCGAGCGTGAGCGGCCGGGGCGGCGTGAGCCGCAGCGCCTCGTCGTGGGAGTGCGTGCGGATGTTGGTGAGCTTCTTCTCTTTGGTCGCGTTGACGTCCATGTCGCCCGAGCGGGCGTTCTCGCCGACGATCATCCCCTCGTAGACGTCCACGCCCGAGCCGATGAACAGGTCCGAGCGGTCCTGGAGGTTGAACAGGCCGTAGGCGTTCGACATCCCGGTGCGGTCGCTCACGAGCACGCCGTTCGTGCGGTGCGTCACCTCGCCGGCCCACGGGCCGTAGCCCTCGCCGATCTGGTGCAGCAGCGCGGTCCCGCGGGTGTCCGTGAGGAGCTGCCCGCGGTAGCCGATGAGGCCCCGGACCGGGAGGACGAACTCCATCCGGACGCGCCCGTCGGCGTCGGTGGTCATCTGCTCGAGCCGGCCCTTGCGGCCGGCCAGCGCCTGCTGGACCACGCCGATGTACTCGGGCGGGATGTCGATGGTGATCCGCTCGTACGGCTCGTGGACCTCGCCATCGACCGAGTGGAGGATGACCTCCGGCCGGCTGACGGTCAGCTCGTAGCCCTCGCGGCGCATCTGCTCGATGAGCACCGCCAGCTGGAGCTCGCCGCGGCCCCGGACCTCGAAGGTGTCGCCGGAGTCCGTGGGATAGACCTCGATGGAGACGTTGCCCAGCACCTCGCGGTCGAGGCGCGCCTTGATCTGGCGCGACGTGACGTACCTGCCGTCACGGCCGCCGATGGGCGACGTGTTGACGCCGAACGTCATCGACAGCGTCGGGGCGTCCACGTCGAGGCGTGAGAGCGGACGCGGGTCCTGCGGGTCCGTCAGCGTGTCGCCGATCGTGACCTCGGGCAGCCCGGCGACCGAGACGATCTCGCCCGGCCCGGCCTCGGCGATGTCCACGCGGTCCATGCCGTGCGCGGTCTGGAGGCTGCTGACCGTGCCGCTCAGGGTCACCGTCCGGCCGGGCTCGACCGCCCCGGACGCGTCCTCCGGCTCCTCGCGCACCACGACGACCCGCTGGCCCACCCGGATCGTGCCGTTCCGGATGCGCCCGACGGCCATGCGGCCGACGTACTCGTTGGCGGTCAGGTTGGTGACCAGGAGCTGGAGCGGGTGGCCGGGCTCGAACTCCGGGGCCGGGGTCACGTCCACGAGAAGCTTGAGCAGCGGGCCCAGGTCCTTGCCCGGGACGGCGAGGTCGCGCGTCGCGGTGCCCAGCTTCGCGTTCGTGTACACGACGGGGAACTCGATCTGGTGCGCGTCGGCGCCGAGGTCCATGAACAGCTCGTAGACCTCGTCGAGGACCTCTGCGGGCCGCGCGTCCGAGCGGTCGATCTTGTTGAGCGCCACGACGACCGGCAGCCGGCGGGCCATCGCCTTCTGGAGCACGTAGCGGGTCTGGGGCAGCGGGCCCTCGGCCGCATCCACCAGCAGGAGGACGCTGTCCACCATCAGCAGCCCACGCTCCACCTCGCCGCCGAAGTCCGCGTGCCCCGGGGTGTCCACGATGTTGAGCCTGACGCCGCCGACGTCGATCGTCGTCTGCTTGGCGAGGATCGTGATCCCCTTCTCGCGCTCGAGGTCGCCCGAATCCATGATCCGGTCGACGACGGCCTGGTTCTCGCGGAACACGCCGGTCTGGCGCAGCATCGCGTCGACGAGGGTGGTCTTGCCGTGGTCGACGTGGGCCACGATGGCCACGTTGCGCAGGTCGTGGCGGACGGCGGCGGCGGGGGCGCTGGTGGGCACGGCGGTGCCGGGGGTGTCGTTCATGGGCGGTCGAAGTGTCGCACATGCGGGCCGTTCGGGCGACGGCCGGGGTCCAGGGCCCGCGACCCCCCACGACTGGGGAGGGTCTCCGGTCCGACTGGCCCATCGTGAGGCCGCCGTCGGGCGCTCACACTTGCGCCGCGGACCCCGCCGTGGACGGTTGTCCACGGACGTCCGCGATCGTGAGTGCCCGACCCCAGTGTCCGCCGGCCAGGACCCCGTCGTCGCACCGGCTCCGCTCGCCCTCGCGACGGAGCCCGAGCGCATGCGCGCCATCCTGGCCGCCATGCCCGACCTCGTCTTCTTCAAGGACCCCGACGGCGTCTACCTCGGCGCGAACGCCCGGACCGCGGCGTATCACGGGCTCGCAGAGTCGGAGATCGTCGGCCGCCGGGACGACGACCTCCTCCCGCCGGACCTCGCCGCAAAGGCCCGGGCGACCGACCTCCAGGCGATCGAGGCCGGTTGCCCGATCCTCACGGTCGAGTGGCTCACGTTCGCCGATGGGCACCGGGAGCTCAACGAGACGGTCAAGATCCCCATCCATGGCCCGGATGGCTCGCTCACGGGTGTCCTGGGGATCGGCCACGACGTCACGTCCCGGCACCGTGCCGAGGAGGCCCTGCGCGAGCAGGAGGAGATGTTCGAGGCCATCGTGGGCCAGTCGATGGAGGCGATCGTCCTCGCCGAGTCCGACACACTGCGGTTCGTCCAGTTCAACGACGCCGCCTGCCGGATGCTGGGCTACGCGACCGAGGAGGTGCGCCGCCTGGCCGTCGGCGACATCGACGTGACCGGCCTGCCGAGGGAGGGCGAGGCCTACCGCCGCACCCGGGATGCCGAGGGCAACCGGCACTTCATGTCGCGCATGCGAAGGAAGGACGGGCAGGTCATCGACGTGGAGGTCGGCATCCGCCCGATCCGCCTGCGGGGCCATGCCTACGACCTCGCCGTGTGGCGCGACGTCACCGACCGGCTGCTTCGCGAGCGGGACCTGGCGGCCAGCGAGGCGCGTCTGCGCGAGGCCCAGGCGATCGCGCGGATGGGCAGCTGGGAGTACGACCTCGTCACCGGGGCGACCACGACCTCACCCGAGACCCTGCGGCTGTACGGCATCAGCGAGCCCCCGGCCGATCCGTGGG
>Ga0302299_10002672_pt1 | contig 10849 bp, 7 predicted proteins | sample III_Fen_N3_4_FD_198795 | JGI IMG/M metagenome (GOLD analysis project Ga0302299, IMG submission 198795) | Peat permafrost microbial communities from Stordalen Mire near Abisko, Sweden - III_Fen_N3_4 | ecosystem: Environmental > Terrestrial > Soil > Wetlands > Permafrost | place: Sweden: Abisko...
GTGGAGATGGTGGGGTATGATCCGCCGCAGGTCGCTGATGCGTGGCTCACGGTGAGCACCTGGCGCTGAGCCAGGAGGCCCGGGGTTCGACTCCCGGAGTGTCAGCCAACTCCGTTGGGAGTGTGGTGCGCCCGCTCGCGAGACGCGGCTCCTCCCTCTGCATCGGTTGAAGGAGCCAGCGATGACCGCCGACACACCCGCCCCCTCCCCCGCCCCGGTCCCCGAGCGGTCCGACTTCATCCGTGACATCGTCGCTGCCGATCTCGCGTCCGGCCGCGTGTCCAAGGTCGTCACCCGGTTTCCGCCCGAGCCCAACGGCCATCTCCACATCGGCCACGCCAAGGCCATCTGCCTCGACTTCGGCGTCGCGATGGAGTTCGGCGGCCAGTGCAACCTCCGGTTCGACGACACGAACCCGCTGAAGGAGGAGCAGGAGTACATCGACGGCATCCAGGCCGACATCCGCTGGCTGGGCTTCGACTGGGGCGAGAACCTCTTCTACGCGAGCGACTACTTCGAGCAGCTGTACGCGTGGGCCGTCCACCTCATCGAGCACGGCAAGGCGTTCGTGGACGACCTCACCGCCGACGAGATCCGCGAGACCCGCGGCACCCTCACCGAGCCCGGCAGCAACTCGCCCTACCGCGACCGCACCGTGGAGGAGAACCTCGACCTGTTCGCGCGCATGCGCGCGGGCGAGTTCCCCAATGGCGCCCGGGTGCTGCGCGCGCGGATCGACATGGCCGCGAACAACATCAACCTGCGTGACCCCGTGCTCTACCGGATCGTGCACGCCACCCATCCGCGGACCGGCGACGCCTGGTGCATCTATCCCACCTACGACTACGCGCACGGCCAGTCCGATGCCATCGAGGGCGTGACGCACTCGCTGTGCACGCTCGAGTTCGACGTCCATCGGGCCCTCTATGACTGGCTCATCGAGAACCTGCCGGTGCCGTCGACGCCGCACCAGTACGAGTTCGCGCGCCTCAACCTCACCTACGTCGTGCTGTCCAAGCGGTTCCTGCTGCGGCTCGTCAACGAGGGGCGCGTCCGCGGCTGGGACGATCCCCGCATGCCCACGCTCGCGGGCCTGCGCCGGCGCGGCTACCCCGCCGAGGGAATCCGCGACTTCGCGCTCGAGGTGGGTGTCGTCAAGGCCGACAGCGTCCACGAGTACGCGATGCTGGAGCACTCCATCCGGAACGTGCTCAACCGGACGTCCGTGCGGCGGTTCGCGGTCCTCGACCCCGTCAAGGTGGTCATCGAGAACTACCCGGACGGCCAGGTCGAGCAGATGGAGGTCGTCAACAACCCCGAGGACCCGTCCGCCGGCACGCGGCTGGTGGCGTTCTCGCGCGAGCTCTACATCGAGCGCGACGACTTCATGGAGGAGCCGGCGCCCAAGTTCTTCCGGCTCTCGCCCGGGCGCGAGGTCCGGCTGCGCAACGCGTACTTCGTGACGTGCACATCCGTCGTCAAGGATTCTCTGGGGCGGGTCACAGAGCTCCGGTGCGCCTACGACCCGGCGACGCGGGGGGGGGATTCGCCGGACGGGCGGCGCCCGAAGGCCACGCTCCACTGGGTGTCCGCGGCGCACGCGATCCCGGCCGAGGTGCGGCTGTACGACCAGCTGTTCGCGCGGCCGGACCCGGGGTCGGAGGGTCGGGACCTGCTGCAGGATCTCAACCCGCAGTCCGAGACCGTGCTCACGGGCGTCCTGCTGGAGCCGTCCCTGGCGGACGTGCCGGCCGGCGAGACGGTGCAGTTCGAGCGGCTGGGCTACTTCTGCATGGACCCCGACTCGGCGCCGGGGGCGCCGGTCTTCAACCGGACGATGACGCTCAAGGACACGTGGGCGAAGGTACAGGCCCGGGGGTAGAGGGAGCGAGTCCCAGCTCTCTCGAACGGGAGCCTCGGGGAGCGCCACTACCGACCGGACATGAGGAATCCGGGCAGTAGCACAACCGCCATGACTGCGCGGGAATGCGCGGGGCTGAATCGCCGAGCGCCCGGATGCGTTCCTCGCCACGGGCAGGCAGGCCGGGCCGTCGGCAAGAACAGGTTTCTCGCGTTCTAAGCGCCCGCGGCACGCACAGCGGCTGTCGCCTCTGCGATCGCTTCCGCCGCCGCGGATGTGACCTTCGTCATCTCGGATTCGAGCGGGGTGGAGTAGTAGATCTCGAAGTTGACCGCGCTCTCGTCCTGCCACCCGACGCGTGCATCGAGCCAGGCGTCCCGCAGGCGATCTGCCGCGGCGCGGAGGTCGTCCGGGTTGCTCACCAAATCTCCTTCGTGTTCGGAGCACCCTCTCGCGCCTCGATGGGCGGCGCAACGGTTCTCCCGCCACGGCTGAGCCCAGCCTCGTGCTGAACCGAGACGGTCCAGTGATTGTAGGCCTCCAGGCTCTCGATCCGCCGCTCGAGGCCCGCGCGCATCCGCGGCACCTCGTTCCCCAGGACGTGCGAATGAGCCAGGGCCTCGCGCTCCCACTGCGAGGCGGCCAAGCTCACCCGGGACTGGGCGCCCTGCGCTGCGATGTAGTCCTCGCGTGCGGCCTCGTAGGCACGCCGGTAGCCGCTGCAGTCGACCGGCTGCTCGGAGGTCCCGCTGGCCTCGCAGTGCGCAAGGTCCGACCAGCAGGCTTCGTACCGGCGGCGAGTCTCCTCCAGGCGTCGCGCAACGAGGTCCTCGCAGCGCTCGACCTCCGCGGTCACGCCATCGATGGCCGAATGCTGGTCCGTGGCGTATCTCGCGAGGGCATCCCGCAGTCGACGCAGGCCCTCGACGTCGACATCGACGCGGCTCATGGCAACGTCACCGGATCCGCAGGTATTCGTCGATGCTGGCGATAAGGCGCTGCAGGTGCTGCTCGTGCGACGAGGTGGCCGCCAGGTAGCGGTCGATTCCCCGCCCCACCTCGTCGAGCGCGCCACCGAACTCGCGGTACTTCTCGTCCCGCCACACGTCGCCCAGGGTGCGCCAGGAGCCCACCATGGCCCGGTACTCCGTGTCCAGCGTGGCGTTGAACCGCATCAGCCGCTGCCGGAAGTCGATCATCGCCTGGAGATCGGTCTGGGCCGTGGACATGGCGCTCCTCAGGACGGACCCGGCAGGAGGCCCGCGAGCTCCTCCGGTGACGGGATGGGATAGGGCTTGAACTTCTCGAGGCGGCCCGCCGGCCACTCCTCGCTCCGGAACAGCGCGCGATTGTCGGCGAGCCTGCTTGCGGCAACCGATTCGAGCAGGTTCTGGGAGTCCGACTCCGGCACGCGCAGGACGGCCCGCAGGTCGAAGTTGGACACGGCGCCGCGCTTGAGCGACCGCTCCAGCGACGCATTCGTGTCCGTCCAGGCGATCACGTGCATGCCGAGCTCAGGGCCTTCATCGAGCAGCTTGAGCAGGCGGAGCGCGGTGTCGGAGCTGGCGTAGGCGTCCGGGCCGCGGAGCTCGCGCCAGCGATGGAGCCCGGTGACGACGATGTACCGCGATGCGGTCGCCTCGGTCGACCCTTCCAGCCTGGCCGCGGCCGTGGCAAGGGCCGCCTCGAGCACGTCCGCGGCACCGCGCGAACCCACGACGCTCACGCGCTCGGGCAGGGCCTTGGCGAGCCGCTCGAACGTGCCGGCAACGGGCGAGCTGGGCCGGGCCAGCTCGATGACCTTGAATGCGGCGTCGGGCTCCTGGGTCGCGAGCGAGATCACGGACGCGACGAGCAACCCGTAGGCAGCCTCCTCGTCGGCGCCGGCGATCAGCAGGTTCGCGCGGGGGTAGCGCTCGAGCGACGCAGCCGTCGGCCCCTTCAGCTCGATCGGCTCGCCGAGGAACGCCTGGACGGTCCCGGCGGCCGGGCTCCAGGTCCCGTCCGCGACGCCACGCAGGTTCGCGTTGCGCTCCAGCCGGGCGGGCGTCGCGCCCTCGAAGGTGACGGGGCCCGGGTGCGAACCCGCGTCGAGCTCGGCGAGCAGGGCGACACGGGCCGACAGGTCGTCGCGATCCAGCAGCGCGACGCGGACGCGCCGGTTGCGGGCAGGCTGCCCCAGCTCCGCGTTGACGATGGCCTCGCCCGGGTCCTCGAGGCGGGCTGCGGCATCGTTTCCCTCGCCGAGGATCGCGAGGGCGTCGGCTGGCCTGCAGCGCAGTGCAACCCGCAGGCCCATCTGGTTGTAGATGCGTGTGAGGTACGGCCCCGCGACGGCGGGCGACTGGGAGGACAGCAGGACGTGGACGCCGAAGCCGCGCCCGCGCTTGACGAGGTCCTCCAGCACTGCGGCCGCATCCCGCGCGATCGGGTCGTCACCGGCCAGGAGCACCTGGAACTCGTCGATGAGCAGGACGCGCCGCGGCAGCGTCCGGCCGTTCGCCCGATACGCCGGGAACTGGTCGACGCCGGCTCCCGAGAAGAGGCGGCCGCGCCGCCCGACCTCCGCCTGGAGGCCGCGGAGCACGCTGAGCGCGAACTCGCGCTCGGTCTCCAGGGCCACGGCCCGCGCGTGCGGCAAGGCGCGGTACGGCGCAAACCCAACGCCCTCGCGGAAGTCGAGCAGGTCCATCTCCAGCTCGTCCGGACCGTACCGGCTGGCGAGGCCGATGACGATCATGTGAAGCAGGTTGCTCTTGCCCATGCCGGTCATGCCGCCGATGAGCCCGTGCGCCGGGTCGTCACCGATCTCCAGGCGCAGCTTCGCGCCGTCCGCGTCGAGCCCGATCGGGACCTCCAGTCCGTCGGCACTCGACGCGTCCCATGCGGCGGGCGGCAGGATTCCTCGGGAATCGAGGGCACGCGACCGCCGGGCGAAGGCCGTGGCGACGCGGTCCAGGAGCCCCTCGACGAGGATCGGGTCCGGGAACGGGTCCGGGCGGAAGGGCGCCCGGCCCATGACCGGGACCGATGCGACCGCGCGCTCGCTGCCCTGGACGTCGATCCGAACGGCGCCCTCGAACAGCGCGTCCAGGTCCACGCCGTGCGGCACGGGAGCGGTCGCGTCCAGGCTCGCGACGACGTGCACACCGGCCTTGGGGCCGTTCCGGATGATCCGGCCCAGCTGGTCCGCGCTGCGGTCCGTCCAGCCGCCGGCCGGCAGGCCCAGGATGCAGACGACACGGTGGGGCTCGGCGACCGCCGGGTTCGCGAGGTTGTAGGCCTCGAGACTCTCGTGCCGCGAGCCGAGCCGCACCTGGAGGACGGTCTCGATGGTCGCGGACACGGCCTTGAGCTGCGCGTCGATCTCCTCGGGCCCGACGAAGACCTTGTCGCCCCGGATCTCCGGTGGCAGCTGGCGGAAGCCCGCCAATCCCTGGCCAGAGCCCCGTGGGTCGATCAGGATCACGCGGACGTCACCCGCGGGGTGGCCGAGGATCGTACGCAGCAGGATGGTGCGGGCCATGTCGTCAGCGAGGGCGGGCGTCGGCCCCGCGACGACGACGTTGCGGCCCGCGATGCTCGCGATCATCGGCACCCCAGCGAGGCGGTCCTCGTCAACCAGCGACCGGGTCCACCCCGTCGGGAAGGCCACCTCGAGCGTTCCGAGGCGGATCGCTCCGAAGGCACCCTCGACCGGGTCGGCATCCGAGAGGCGATCGGGAGGCGCGATTGCAGCATCGGTTTCCGCGGCCGCGGCCAGGACGTCCGTGTAGCGCCTGACGAGGTCCGCCGCGACAACCGCGCCGGACGCCGCCTCGACCACTCGTCGCGACTCGGTGAGCACCCGCTCGCGCTCCGCCCCGGCGGCGGCGACGGCCCTCGCATGGGCGGCCTCGGCCTCCGCGACGGCGATCCCGAGGTCGTTGTCCACGGCCGCTCGGGCCACGGACCGCGTGTGCAGGTACCGGTCCAGGGCCGACCAGCGGGCGATGGTCTTCGCCATCAGGGCCGTCCGTTCTGCTGCCACCACGCGGCCAGCTTGGGCAGCTTCACCCCGGAGTTCGAGTTCGTGGCGCCGTACGTGAGCGTGTCCTGGTTCGTCCACCGGATCGCGGCTTTGCCGTTCCTGGTCCAGCAGATCGCGCGCCCGGCACCATAGCCCGTCTCGCCCTTCGTGCCGTCGACACAGCCGCCGCTGTTCGCCACGACACCCGCCTGCCGGTTGATGTCGTCAATGCGTCGTGCGTACCAGGCATCGAGCGCCTCGCGGCTCGTGAACACGAACCAGGCGATGTCCTGTACGCCCGCCGCCGGAGCCTCGCACTGGACGGCCCCGAGATCACCGACGGGATCGTTGGTGGCCGGGTGTGCGTCATGATCGGCGGTGGCGTCGTACGGATCGCACTTCTTCAGCATCGAGGGCGGAACCACGCTCATCAGCCAGGCCTCCGACTCGGTCAGATCGGGGTTCGCTCCCGGGTTCGGCCGGACGGTCCGGTTCCACCAGTCATCGACGACGTCGGCCAGCGAGGCACCGGACTTGCCTGTCGCGACCGCGATCAGCCCGGAGCGCCAGTCAGACCATGCCACGGTCGGCCGCTCCCCGTCCGCGCAGACCACCTGGCCGTACGACCAGGACGTCGCCCCCGCGCCGCTGTCCCAGCACGCCGCGGCCCGCTCGTCGGCCGGCATGCCGGACGTCATCTCCGCGAACGCGGCGGGAACATTGCCGGCGTTCGGGACCCGCTGGGCCAGGATCGTCGCGTGCGCCGTCGTGCACCGCACAACCGCGGTGATCGCCGCGTCATAGCCGACGGCGTCAGCCTGCGTGAGGCCCGAGCAGGACGCGCGGACGCGCTTCGCGAGGCTCGACGTCAACGCGGCAACCTCCGCCTCGGAGTACCCACCCGCCGGCGGGGGCGGAGCAGAGGTCGAAATCGGGTCAAGCGTCCGGACGGGGGACGGCGTCACCACGGCCGACCCCGTGAGCGTCGTGCCACGCGGCGATGGCGTGGCGCGGGCGACGGATGACTCGGCTGGCGCCGTCGTTGCCCCCGTACCGCTCCCGGCGAGCGAGGCGGGGAGCACCTGGGCAACCAGCGAGGGCAGGGCACCGGTGGCCATCCCGGTGACCAGGCCTGCGGCAACCGCCAACGCCGCTGCGATCTGGATCACACGCATCCTGCGCCGGCGTCGGCGACCGTCCGCCCGCGCCTCGGCGTCGTTGACCAACGAATCCCGGGACTTGCGCAGGGTGCCGATCGCGTCGGAGGCACGGCTTGTCGGGGTTGGAACGCTCGATGCTGCCGGCAGGCCCGAGAGGCCCGCCAGCGTGTACACCACGTCCGGCAGCGACTCGAGCCCCGTGATCTCCTGGCGCTGCCGCTCGGCGGTCTCGCGTGCCGCGGCCTCGGCCACGTCCAGCGCGGTGCCAGCCCGGCCCAGCCCTTCGGCGTGCACTGCCTCGGCATTCAGGCGTCCAACGTCGTCGGCCACTGCCCCGGTCATCGTGACCGCATCGCTGACCGGTCGACGGGCCGCGAGCACCCCCGTCATCGTCGCGAGCTCGCCCGAGAGGCGGAGCACGTCGTGAACCATCGCTTCCGCGATGGCGCGGGCTGATCCGTCGACGGCGGGGCCGCCGGGGGTTCGACGGGCGGCCGGGAACGGCGAATCGACGATCGTCACGCTCAAGGCATTGCCATCGTCTGCCAGGTCCCAGCCCGTCAGGCGGATAGCACCCGTGTCCACGACGAGGTGCAGGACCACGGGGCGGGGCGAGCCGCTCAGCCACGCCTGCAGCAGGAGACGGGCGGGGTCATCGGGCGGGGTCAGCGCCTTCGTGTCCAGCCGAAGGAGCCAGAGCGGCAACAAGCCGTCGGCCGCAGCCGCCAGCCTCCCGGCGTCCGGCACCGACGGATGGTGCAACGCCCGCTCCGTCGCCTGGACCATCACGGGTGCCCCATCCCGCCCGATCGCTTCACCGAAGACTGTCACGGAGATCCGCCGACCGACACCGCATCGGAGGAGCTCCACCGCGGCATCGGCCACCCAGCGGGGCAGCTCGAAGACAGCGCCCTCCCCGGTACCGGCGGGATCGGCGGTCCAGGCGAGCCGATCCGGGACCGGACCCCCCGTGGCCGCGACGTCGGTCGTCGCCCTGGCAGGGGTGCTCCGCGAGCCGGACACCTGGCCGCCGGACACCCGGCCGCCTGCTGCCTGGCCGGCCGACGCGCCCCAGCGCGCTGTCGGGTTCGAGGCAGGCTCGGGGTCGCGTCGCGCGGGCGGCGCCGGAGGCCCGGCGGGTGCGGCCACCGGGGTGTCAGCGGCAGCGCGGCGTTCGTCGACCTGCTCGGGCGTCGCGCTCGCCGTGGCGATCGGCGCGGCCGCGGCTCCCCAGGTCACGGCTCGCTCCGGCGGGCGCGGAGCAGCGAGGACGGCTGGCTCGCCGACGGGATAGGACTGGAGCTTGGCGATCCGGGCTTCCGTTGCCGGGTGTGTCTGCATGAGGTCACGCCAGCCAACACCGGTCTTGGGGGTGCCGGCCACGCACAGCGCCTGCGCAAGGCGGCCCCCGCGGGCGAGCGTCCGGTCCGCAACCTCGAGGGTGGCGAGCGCTGACGCGAGCACGTCCGGGCGTCCCGTCACCGACACGGCGGTCGCGTCGGCGAGGTACTCGCGCTGGCGGTGGATCGCAAGGTCGGCGATCTTCGCCATGAGGAACCAGAGCTGGATCGCGATCCACACCAAGGCGGACACAACGATGATCACGAGCCCGGTGCCCAACCCGGCCAGGGCTCCGGTGCCGTCGTCGTCGTCACCGGGATCGGCGCGCATGACCCCGACACCGGCAGCAATCATGCCGAGGGCAAGGGTGGTCCCGATCCACGAGATCCCGAGCGCCCAGCCGAGGAGCGCCGCGGACAGCATCGAGACGTGGGTGTCGCCGTTCGCGATGTGCGCCAGCTCATGCGCCGCGACGCCCCTGAGCTCCTCGGCGTTGAGGCCCGCCAGAATCCCCGTCGTGAACACGACGACGGCCTCGTCCGGGCGCCGTCCGATCGCGAACGCGTTCGCCGACTCGTCGTCGAGCACCATCACGATGGGCGCAGGGATCACGTACCGGCGGGCGAGGTCGGCGACCATCGGCTCGAGGACAGCCCGCTCCGCGTCGGTGGGCGTCCGCGCGCCGGTCGCGCCCATCACGAGCCGGGCATACCACAGGTAGACCACCACGACTGACCCCGCCATCAAGGCGAGGATCGCCAGCATCAGGGTCGGGTTGGAGCTGCCCAACAGCAGCGCAACGAACGCTCCGTTGATCGCGGCGATGGCGAGGAGGCCCACGGTCCACCGCCGGTTGCGGTCGATCTGCTCGTCGAGGAGCGTCCGCGCCACCACCGGCTCAGAGCCCCCGGACACGGCTCCGTCCCGCGGGTAGCTCATGCCCGAGCGCGTCGCCTGGCGGCGACGGTGGAACGATATGCCCGGACCGCCGGGGCGTCCGAGGCGGCGCGCGCCGCGAGCACGCGCTCGAGCGCCGCGTAGCTCGCGGCATCGGCCGGGATCCAGTCGTGGAACGAGAGTCCGTCCGGCTCGCTCGCGGTGCTCACGATGCCTGAGAAGCGCAGCTCACCCTCCGGCTCGCGCCAGATGAGCCGGTACGTCCAGCGGGACTTCGGGGGTCGGGCGGGCGTGGAGTCCCACGCCCTCAGGAGGCGCGCGACGACAGTTGGATCGTTGACCGCGAGCTGGGCGAGGACCTGCTCCGCCCAGGGGCTCGGCGTGTCGAGCGACTCCCCGCCTGAGTGCACCCCCTTGAGGACGCCGACTGCGATCGCCAGGCACTCGTCAAAGTTGACGATGCGGCCTGAGAACTGGGGCTCTGCCAGCAGCGCCATGAGGTGCAGCTGGACCCTGGAGCGGACCTTGAGCTCCGCAGCGACATCCACGCCCCATAGCAGCGACGCAGCGCGGTTCGCGGTGACGAGCTCCATGGCGTCGCCCACGATGAATTGCGGCCAGGGGGTCGCCTCGATCTCGGCATGCGCCTCGGGCAACGTCATGTAGTAGCCCGACAAGGCATCGACCGGGAGCTGACCTGAGCCCGCGTCGAAACCGGCGGCGGCAAGGATCGTGCGCGCGCGCACCCGGGGCACCTTGAGACTCCCCAGCATGGCGACCAGGTGCTCTCGCGTGGGCGTGCGGGTCCCGCCCTCATACTTGCGGATCGTCTCAGGCGAGAGACCCACCGCGGATGCGAGCCCGGCCTGCGTGAGGCCGAGCGCCTCGCGCTCGCGCCGGAGCGGGACGCGCCAGCTCGCGTTCCCTCCCATCTCCCTGCAGGCTCCCTCCTCGCCGGGTCTTCCGTGACGGTGCCCGGCCGTAGCGACAACACAACCGCGTGGCAGGATGGCCGTCAATCCCGCGAGCGGTACATCTTGTACCGGTCCCAGCGGTGGCAGGAAGATCAGGCGGGATGGCCCCCGGATGCGGGACTATCGGCCTCCGCCCGACAGGGAGCGAGACGCCGGTCGGGCGCGTACCCGCTTGCCCACAGGCCCTCGCCTGCCCTCTCGCAGGAGCCCGCACACGCCCGCGTCCAAGCTTCGTCGCACTCCAGCGATCGAGCAGGGGCTAGGATCCGCGGGTGGACTGCTGCGAGCCGACGGAGTACGACGACCAGTTCGACGCGCGCCATGCCGAGGAACGGATGCGCGACTACCGGCGGAACGGGCCCCGGGGGTCGACCAAGCGCCTGATCGAAGGGCTGTCATCGGGCGGCGTCGATGGTCTCACGGTGCTCGACATCGGCGCCGGCGTCGGCGCGGTGCACCAGGCGCTGCTCGCGGCCGGGGCGGCCGCCGCCATCGACGTGGACGCCTCGGGCCCGTACCTCGCCGCGGCCCGGACGGAGGCGGAACGGCGGGGGCTGGCCGGCCGCGTGACGTACCTCAAGGGCGATGCCGTCGCCCTCGGGCCCGA
>Ga0302299_10002673_pt1 | contig 10846 bp, 10 predicted proteins | sample III_Fen_N3_4_FD_198795 | JGI IMG/M metagenome (GOLD analysis project Ga0302299, IMG submission 198795) | Peat permafrost microbial communities from Stordalen Mire near Abisko, Sweden - III_Fen_N3_4 | ecosystem: Environmental > Terrestrial > Soil > Wetlands > Permafrost | place: Sweden: Abisko...
CGGCGGCCCGCGGCCCTACGGCTACGCGGGGCTCGGCGAGCTGTTCGTGTTCGTGTTCTTCGGCCTCGTCGCCGTCGCGGGATCGACGTTCGTCCAGACCCTCACCGTCACCTGGGTCTCGGTGGCGGGCGGCATCGGCTGCGGGATGCTCTCGGTGGCGATCCTGCTCGCGAACAACCTGCGCGACATCCCGACCGACGCCGTGGCCGGCAAGCGCACGCTCGCCGTCCGCCTGGGCGACCGCGGCACGCGGATGGCCTACCTGCTGTCGGTCGCCGCGCCGTTCGTCGTCGCGGTGGCCATCGCCGTCCCGGACTACCTCTGGGCGCTGCTCGCCCTGCTCGCGCTGCCGCTGGCCGTGCCTCCGCTGCGGCTGGTGAGCAACGGGGCGACCGGTCGCGACCTGGTGCCGGTGCTGTCGGGCACCGGCCGGCTCCTGCTCGGCTACGCCGTGGCCCTGAGCCTCGGCCTCGTGATCGGGACCCTCACGAGCTAGCGGTCGGCGTGCCGTCGAGCGGCTCGTCGAGGTCGTCGTCGCTGTCCTCGGCCCGGGTCGAGGCGTCGATGCGGGCGTTGATGCCCTGGTAGGCCGACGTGAAGCCGAGGACCGCGCCCTCGCGCGGGGTGCGCAGCACGAACGCGGAGACGACGCCGGAGACCAGGAACGCGAAGAGGATCAGCCACACCCCGCGCACGCCCACGAGGTAGAGCACGCCGCCCACGGCGACGAGCATCGCGACGCGCAGCAGGGTGTAGACGAACACCGGGTGCTGGCGCGCGACGGCGCCGGTGCCGACCTCGGGCGCATCCACCGCGGCTGCCTCGACCGGTGCCGGGGGGAGGTCGACGGGGTCGGGACTGGGCTGGTCGCTCACGGGGTCACGGTACGTCGGGGCCGTGGTCGTCGGTGTCGGGGGTGGCCCCGCGCCGACGGTCGCGCATCTTGCGGCTCCACTCCTCGTCGGCGAGCCTGCGCAGGAACGCCGGGTCGTCGTCGGGCGCCGACCCGGTCGGCGCCGAGCGTCGGGCGGCGACCCGGCCGAGCGGCCCGACGCCACCCGTGGGCACCTGCTCGCGGGTCGGCCGTCCGGCGATGAGCCAGGCCACGGCCCCGAAGAACGGCACCACGACGATGAGCACGAGCCACAGCCACTTCGGCAGGGACCGGGCGAGCGCCCCGGGGATGAGGATCGCGTCGATGAGCGCGTAGAGCGTCACCACGAGCGGCACGGCGTAGAGCAGGAACCTCATGACCTCGCCCACCTCCTCGCCCTGACGGACCCGTCCGACGCTTCGAGGGTACGTCGCGTTCCTGAGCGCCGCTCCCGCAGCACCGCGAGTCGGCCCTCAGACGCCGGCGTAGGAGTGCAGGCCGGTGATGAGGATGTTGACGCCGACGTAGTTGAACACGAAGCACCCGAAGGCCACGAGCGCGATGGCGGCGGCCTTGCGGCCCTTCCAGCCGACGGTGGCACGGGCGTGGAGGTAGGCGGCGTAGGCGACCCAGGTGATGAACGCCCAGGTCTCCTTCGGGTCCCAGCCCCAGTAGCGACCCCAGGCGTTCTCGGCCCAGATCGCGCCGGCCACGATCGCGAAGGTCCACAGCGGGAACATGAACGCGTGGATGCGGTAGGCCATCGCGTCGAGCTTCGGCGACTCGGGCAGGCGGCGCGCCAGCCAGTCGAGGCGGTAGTCGCGGCCCGCGGCGTGACGGCGCTCGCTCGCGTCGGCGACGAGGAAGAGCAGCGTCACCGTCGCGCCGATGCAGAACGCCGCGCCGCAGATCATCGCGGCCGACACGTGGATGACGAGCCAGTAGGACTTCAGCGCCGGGACGAGCTGTGCCGCCTCGGTGTAGAGGAACGTCATGGCCGCGCCGAGGATCAGCAGCACCGGCGTGACGACGAAGACCCCGAGCCAGCGCAGGTCGCGCCGCGTCGACATCACGCAGAACGTGAGCGCGATGGCGAACGCCGAGGTCATCGAGAACTCGCACATGTTGCCCCACGGGGCGCGCTCGACCGACAGCCCGCGCAGGAGCACGGCGACGCCGAGCAGGAGCGTGCCGAGCCAGGTGGTCGACATCCCGATGTTGCCGGCGCGACGGCCGGGCGGCAGCGCGCCGTCGTCGGGTCCGCCGGCGCCCGTGGCGACCTTGGTCGCGACGGCGACCGAGCCGGTCTCGGCGTCGGTCGCGGCGGGGGCCGACGAGGCGGGGACGAGGTCGCGCCCGCGCATCGAGGCGAAGGACACGGCGAAGGCGATCATCGCGATCGTGTACGCGGCCATGGCGCCGTAGACGAGGTAGTTGCTGTAGGTCGCCAGCGTCTCGTTGACCGTCACGCGCTCTCCTCCGGCCCCTGCGGGGCGGTCGTCCTGGTGCTGGTGGTCGTCCCGAGCACCGAGGCCAGGGAGTCGACCTCCTCGGCGACGCTGGTGTGCTCGGAGCGGGTGAGGCCCGCGACCTCGACGAGGGTAACCCCCTCCGGCCCGGACGACACCCGGACCCAGACCCGGCGCCGGCGCACCAGCAGCGAGAGGGCGAGCCCGGTGATCGCGACGAGCGCGGCCACGAGCGCGAGGTTCTTGCCGGGGTCGCTCGCCACGGTGAACGACGCCCACTGGACGTAGCCGTCGAGCGTGACCGTGCCGTGCCCGCCCGGCAGCGGCCAGGACTGGCCCGGGCGCAGCGCCGCGCTCGAGAAGGCCTTCATGTTCGTGGTGTCGAGCTTGTAGACCGACTGCGGCTTGCCGGAGTCGAGCCCGAGGTCGCCGGAGAACGCGATGAGCACGACGCCCGGGTCGTCGGCGGCGGGGAAGGTCGAGCGCGGGCCGAGCTTCTTGTCGGCGAAGAAGGTCGGCAGGAAGAAGCCCTGCAGGCCGAGCTGCGGCTGGGTGTCGGGCGCCTTCACGACGCCGGTCGAGGTGAAGTTGCCGTCCTGCGGGAGGAAGACGACCGAGTCGTGGAACACGACCTGGCCCTGGGCGTCCTTGATCGTGATCGTCGGGGCGTAGCCGTGGCCGACGAGGAAGACCTTCACGCCGCCGACGACGAGCGGCTCGTTGACCTGGATGGTCTCGGTGCTGGGCGCGGCGCCCGGCTCGCGCGTGACGACGACGTCGGCGGAGAACTCGCGAGCGAAGCCGTTCTGCTGGCCGCCGCGCTGGTAGTCCGCGGTGAACTTCGTGAGCGTGAAGGCGAACGGCGGCAGCGACGAGTCGTCGTAGGCCTTGCCCGGGTTGAACGAGTCGAACTGCCCGCGGGTGTCGGCGAACGACGAGCCCTCGCGCACGATCACCGTGCCCTTGAAGCCGAACAGCGACCCGAGGGCCACCGCGGCGAGCAGCACCAGGAGCGCCACGTGGAACACGAGGTTGCCGGTCTCGCGGGAGTACCCCTTCTCCGCGGCGACCGTGCCCGTGGTGCCGTCGTACGCCGTGGTGTCGACGCGCCAGCGCGCCTTGCGCAGCCACGTCGCCGCGTCGTCGAGCGCCTGCTGCGGCTCGGTGCCCTCGGTCGGGGCGACGCGACGGTGCTCGGGCAGGCGCCCGAGGTTGCGCGGCGCCGCCGGCGGACGCGAGCGCAGGACCCGCCAGTGCTGCAGGGAGCGGGGCAGCACGCAGCCGGCCAGCGAGATGAAGAGCAGGAGGTAGATCGCCGCGAACCACGGTGCGGAGAACACGTCGAAGAGGCCGAGGCGGTCGAAGATGCGGCCCTTGACCGGGTCGTTCGCGAGGTAGTCGGTGACCCGGATGGGGTTCGTGCCGCGCTGCGGGAGCAGCGACCCGGGGACCGACGCGAGCGCGAGCAGGAAGAGCAGGACGAGCGCCGTGCGCATGCTCGTGAGCGTGCGCCACACCCAGCGCAGCCAGCCGACGACGCCGATGCCGACGGGCGCGCTCGAGCCGGCGTCGGCCGGTGCGGTGGAGAAGCTCTGCGATCCGTCGGTGTCCTGGTCGCGAACCTCCGTCACAAGAACACCCCGAAGCCGCCCGCCCAGGAGCGCAGCCCGATGGTGAGGTCGTCCCACAGCCCGGTGATGAGCAGGAAGCCGATGGCCACGAGCATCGCGCCGCCGATCCGCATGACCAGCATGCTGTGGCGGCGTACCCAGCCGATCGTGCCCATGGCGCGGCGGAAGAGCAGGCCCACGACGATGAACGGCAGCCCGAGGCCGAGGCAGTAGAAGAACGACAGCAGGGCGCCGCGGGCGGCGCTGGCCTCGGTGAAGGCGAGGGTCTGCACGGCGCCGAGCGTCGGGCCGATGCAGGGGGTCCAGCCCAGGCCGAAGATCACGCCGAGCAGCGGCGCGCCCCACAACCCGATGACCGGCATCTTGTGCACGCGGAACTCGCGCTGGAACCCGGGCAGGATCCCGATGAAGGCGAGCCCCATGAGGATCACGACGAGCCCCAGGACCTTGCTGATCGTGGCCTGGTACTGCACGAGGGCTTGACCGAGGGCGCCGAACAGCGCGCCGTAGGCGACGAACACGAACGTGAAGCCGAGCACGAACAGCAGCGACCCGAGCAGCACGCGGCCCTTCGTGCGCACGAGGGTCTCGGTGCTGGCGACCTTGACGCCGGTCCCTCCGCTGGCCGTGCCCTCGGCGGTCTCGGCCGCGACGGCCTTGGGGTCCTCGCCGGCGATCTCGGCCCCGGTGAGGCCGGTGATGAAGGACAGGTACCCGGGCACGAGCGGCAGGACGCAGGGCGACAGGAAGGAGACGACGCCGGCGGCGAAGGCGATCGGAGCTGCGAGGAGCAGCGACCCGGAGGTGACGGTCTCGACGGCGCTCATGTCAGGCCTTCTCGGAGAGGACGGGGTCGATCATGCCCAGCAGGCGTGAGACGTCGACCTCGTCGATGGCGCGGGCGGCGACCCGGCCCTCGCGGTCGAGCACGAGCGTGGTGGGGATGGCGCTCGGCGGCAGCTGGCCGGCGAACGCGAGGACGAGGGAGTTGTCGCCGTCGTACATCGAGGGGTAGGAGATCCCGAAGCTGCGGGAGAAGGCCTTCGCGTTGTCGAGGGAGTCCTTGCCGCCCGAGACGATGCCGACGAAGGACACGCCCTTGGCGTTGGTGTCGGCGTACACCTTCTCGAGCGCGCCCGCCTCGCGCCGGCACGGCGCGCACCAGGAGGCCCAGAAGTTCACAACGACGACCTTGCCACGCAGGGACGCCAGATCAAGGGCCGCGCCGTCGAGAGTGGTGCCTCTCACGGTCGGGGCCGCGGTCCGGTCGGCCGGCGCGAGCAACGTCGTCGAGCCGTCGCCCGCGACGAAGCGGGTGGAGCCGTCGGCCGTCCCCGACGTCGTGGCGCACCCGGCCAGCGCGAGCGCCGCGATCGCCGCGACTGCGGCAGCGCGGGCACGGCGGGCGGTCACGGCAACTCCTCTGTCGGGCTCGACGTAGTGCGGGACGTGCGGCGTGCGGTCGTGGTTCCGGAGCGCCGTGACGACCCGGTCACGCGGTCAGGCGCCCTTGGCCTTCTCGGCCCCGGCCAGGCGCACCAGGTCGGCGGACGGCTCGGTGTAGGTGATGGCCACCAGCGTGTCGTCGTCGAACGTGAGCGAGGTGAGGCTGGCGAGGCCGCACTGGCGCTTGCGCGGGTCGTGCACGAACCGCCGCTGCTCGGCGTCGAGCCGGGCGATCCAGATCGGCAGCTGGTGGCTCACCAGGACAGCCTCGTGGCCGCGTGCGGCGTCGCGCGCGGCGGAGACGCCGGCACGCATCCGCCCGGCGAGGTCGACGTAGTGCTCCCCCCAGCTCGGGGAGAGCGGGTTCCACAGGTGGCGCCAGGCCTTGGGGCTCTTGAGCACGCCGTCGCCGACGCCGACCCGCGAGCCCTCGAAGACGTTCGACGCCTCGACGATCCGGTCGTCGATCGTGACCGGGAGGCCGTGCTTGGCCGCGACGGGCGCGGCGGTCTGCTGCGCGCGCTCGAGCGGCGAGGAGACCACGACGGTGACGTCGCGGTCGGCCAGCGCTTCCGCGGCTCGCACGGCCATCTGCTCGCCGAGATCGGAGAGCCGGAAGCCGGGCAGGCGGCCGTAGAGGACGCCGGTGGGGTTGAAGACCTCGCCGTGGCGCAGCAGGTGGACGACCGTGCGGGTGCTCATGCGAAGTCCTTCGCGACGTCGGGGTGCGCGCTCGCCGCCGCCTTGGCCGCCGCGGGCAGCGCGTCGACGAGCCGGTCGAGCGCGGTGTCGTCGTGGGCGCCGGAGACGAACCACGCCTCGTAGGCGCTCGGCGGGAGGTAGACGCCGCGGTCGAGCATGGCGTGGAAGAAGGCGGCGTAGCGGAAGGCCTCCTGGGTGCGCGCCTCGTCGTAGTCTCGCGGGGCCGCGGGGCTGAAGAACACCGAGAAGAGGTTGCCCGCGGTCGACAGCGAGTGCACGACGCCCTCGGCGGTCAGCGCCTCGGACACGAGCCGGCCGACCGTCGCCGCGGTCGCGTCGAGGTGGACGTAGAGCTCGGGGGTGCAGGCCCGCAGCGTGGCGAGACCGCAGGCGGCGGCGATCGGGTTCCCCGCGAGCGTGCCCGCCTGGTAGACCGGTCCGGCCGGGGCGAGGTGGGCCATGACGTCGGCGCGACCGCCGAAGGCCGCGGCCGGGAGGCCGCCGCCCATGACCTTGCCGAAGGTCACGAGGTCGGGGGTCCACGAGGAGTCCTCGCGGGCCTCGAGCTCGAGCCAGCCGCCGCGGGCGACGCGGAAGCCGGTCATGACCTCGTCGATGACGACGAGGGCGCCGTGGGCCTGCGCGATGCGGGCGAGCTTGGCGTTGAAGCCGTCGCGCGGGGCGACGACGCCCATGTTGGCGGCCGACGCCTCGGTGATGACGACGGCGATCTCGTCGCCGTGCTCGGCGAAAGCGGCCTCGACCGCGGCGATGTCGTTGTAGGGCAGCACGATCGTGTCGTGGGCCTGCGCGCCGGTGACCCCGGGGGTGTCGGGGAGCGCGAAGGTCGCGAGACCCGAGCCCGCCGCGGCGAGGAGGGAGTCGACGTGGCCGTGGTAGCAGCCGGCGAACTTCACGACCTTGGCGCGACCGGTGAAGCCGCGCGCCAGGCGGATCGCCGACATCGTCGCCTCGGTGCCGCTGCTCACCAGCCGGACCTGCTCGGCGGCCGGGACGCGCGACACGATCTCCTCGGCGAGGAGCACCTCGCCGGCGCCCGGCGTGCCGAAGGAGAAGCCGCGGGTGGCGGCCTCGCGCACCGTCTCGACGACGCCGGGGTGCGCGTGGCCCAGGATCATCGGGCCCCACGAGCAGACGAGGTCCAGGTAGTCGCGACCGTCGACGTCGGTGATGTACGGCCCGCGGCCGGACGCCATGAAGCGCGGGGTGCCGCCGACCGAGAGGAACGCGCGGACCGGGGAGTTCACCCCGCCCGGGGTGACGGCCTTGCCGCGGGCGAAGAGCGCCTGCGACTCGGGTGCGACGTCGTCGTACGGGCTGACCGGCACGGAGGTCATGCCTTCCCTTCCGAGATCCAGCGGGCGACCTCGGTCGCCCAGTAGGTGAGCACGATGTCGGCGCCCGCGCGGTGGATCGAGGTGATCGACTCGACGACCATGCGGTCGCGGTCGATCCAGCCGCGCTCGGCGGCCGCCTCGACCATCGCGTACTCGCCGGAGACCTGGTAGGCCGCGACGGGAACGTCGACGGAGTCGGCGGTGTCGCGCAGGATGTCGAGGTAGAGGCTCGCGGGCTTCACCATGACGAGGTCGGCGCCCTCCTCGACGTCGAGGCGCACCTCCCGCATCGACTCGCGGCGGTTGGCGGCGTCCTGCTGGTAGGCGCGGCGGTCGCCGGTGAGCTGGGAGTCGACGGCCTCGCGGAACGGGCCGTAGGCCGCCGAGGCGTACTTCGCGGCGTAGGCGAGGACGGACACGTGGTGCGCGCCGACCTCGTCGAGCGCCGAGCGGACGACGCCGACCTGGCCGTCCATCATGCCGCTCGTGCCCACGACGTCGGCTCCGGCGTCGGCGAGGGCCATCGCCATCTCGGCGTAGCGGACGAGGGTCGCGTCGTTGTCGACCCAGCCGTCGGCGTCGAGGACGCCGCAGTGGCCGTGGTCGGTGAACTCGTCGAGGCAGAGGTCGGCCATGACGACGATGTCGTCGCCGACCTCGTCGCGCAGGTCGGCGATCCCGACGTTGAGGATGCCGTCGGCGTCGGAGGCGCCCGAGCCGCGCGCGTCTCGCGTCGCCGGGATGCCGAAGAGCATCACGCCGCCGAGGCCGAGCTCGACCGCCTCGCGCGCTGCTGCGCGCAACGACGCGCGCGAGTGCTGCACGACGCCGGGGAGCGACGTGATGGGCGCGGGCTCGTCGAGCCCCTCACGGACGAACAGCGGCAGCACGAGGCCCGCGGGGTGCAGCCGGGTCTCGGCCACGAGCCGACGCAGCGCCGGGGTGCGCCGCAGCCGCCTCGGCCGCTCGACCGGGAAGCCCATCTCAGGTGGCCTTACGACGGGCCGCGCCACGACGCTTGCTCGGTCGCCACACCGCCTCGCCGGCCTCCGCGGCCGCGAGCCGGAGCGAGTCCCCGTGGGCCGCGAGGGCCTCGGCGAGGGCCGACACCGACGGGACCTCGGCGAGGACGTCGACCCGCAGGCCGTGCTCCTCCGCGGTCTTGGCGGTGGCCGGTCCGATGCAGGCGACGACGGTCGAGGCGTGCGGCTTGCCGGCGATGCCGACGAGGTTGCGGACCGTGCTCGACGACGTGAACAGCACGGCGTCGAAGCCGCCGGTCTTGATCGCCTCGCGGGTCTCGGCCGCGGGCGGTGCCGCGCGCACGGTGCGGTAGGCCGTGACGTCCTCGACCTCCCAGCCGAGCTCGACGAGACCGGCGACGAGGGTGTCGGTCGCGATGTCGGCGCGGGGAAGGAACACGCGGTTGATCGGGTCGAAGACCGGGTCGAACTCCGGGAAGTCCTCGAGGAGGCCGGCGCTGCTCTGGTCGCCGCTCGGGACGAGGTCGGGGCGCACGCCGAACGCGGTGAGCGCGGCGGCGGTCTGCTCGCCGACGGCCGCGACCTTGAGCCCGGCGAACGCGCGGGCGTCGAGGCCGTACTCGTCGAACTTCTCGCGGACCGCCTTGACGGCGTTGACGCTCGTGAACGCGACCCACTGGAAGCGGCCGGACACGAGACCGGTGATCGCGCGCTCCATCTGCTGCGGCGTGCGCGGCGGCTCGACGGAGATCGTCGGCACCTCGACGCCGACGGCGCCGTAGCGGGTGAGCTGGTCGGAGAGCGCGCCCGCCTGCTCCTTGGTGCGCGGAACCAGGACGCGCCAGCCGAACAGCGGCTTGGTCTCGAACCACGAGAGCTTGTCACGCGTGCCGACCGTCTCGCCGACGACGACGACACCCGGACCGGCCTGCTTGGCGGCCTTCACCGCGGCGGCGAGCTCGGCCAGCGTCGAGGCGATGGTGCGCTGCTCGACCGTGGTGCCGCCGCGCGTGATGGCGATCGGGGTGCTGGCGGCGCGCCCGGCGTCGACGAGGGCACGTGCGACGTCGACGGCACGGTCGGCGCCGTTGGTGACGACGAGGGTGATGCGCGGGTCGGCGTGCTGCGTCCAGTCGACACCCGGGTCGTCGGCGTCGACGACGCGCACCTCGCGCGCCTTGCCGCCGAGCAGCGAGATGCCGGCGTAGGCCGGGATCCCGGTGAGGGTGGAGACGCCGGGCGCGATGTCGAAGGGCACCTTCGTCTTCGCGAGCGCCGCGGCCTCGGTCTGCAGCGCGCCGTCGAGCAGCGGGTCGCCGGAGAACAGGCGTACGACCGCGTGACCCGCCTTCGCGGCGTCGCCGACGATCTTGGCGCGGGCGGCGTGGCTCAGCGGCAGACCGTCGTCGTCGACGGCAGGCAGGACCTCCGCCGTGGACGACGCGAAGCTCTGCGCGAGCGGCACGACGTCGACGTCGGCGACGACGACGTCGGCCTCGCGCAGCAGTGCGACGGCACGCAGCGTCAGCAGGTCGGGGTCGCCGGGGCCCACCGCGACGAACGCGACGCTGCCGAACGGCTTCTTCTTGGCACGGGTGGTGACGGCGCTCATGATGCGCTTCCCCTCACGGGACTGAGACCGGGAGCACCCGAGGCGAGGAGGTCGAGGGCGAGCTCACGCCCGACTGCGACCGCATCGCCGGCTGCGCCGGTGACGGACTTCCGCACCGAGACCGTGCCGTCGAGAGAGACGACGTTGCCGGTCAGGTGCACGAGCAGGGCCTCGCCCTCCCCGCTGACGGTGGCGTAGGCGCCGACAGGCGCCGAGCAACCGGCCTCGAGGGTGGCGAGCAGGGAGCGCTCCGCGGTGACGGCGGCGCGGGTCGCGGCGTCGTCGAGGGAACGGAGCGCGTCGAGAAGTGCGGCGTCGACGTCGACGTCGCGGCACTCGACCGCCAGCGCCCCCTGGCCGGGGGCGGGCAGCATCAGGTCGGGCTCGATCGCCTCGGAGACCGCGTCGAGGCGGTCGAGGCGGGCGAGCCCCGCGCGGGCGAGGACGACGGCGTCGAGGGTGCCGTCGGTGACCGTGCGCAGGCGGGTGTCGACGTTGCCCCGGACCGGGACGACCTCGAGGTCGGGGCGGGCCGCGAGCAGCTGCGCGGCGCGGCGCGGCGAGCCGGTGCCGACGCGGGCGCCCGGGGGCAGCGTCATCACGGTGAGGCCGTCGCGCGTGACGAGGACGTCGCGCGGGTCCTGGCGCAGCGGGATCGCGGCCACGACGAGGCCTGGTGCCGGCTCGGTCGGGAGGTCCTTGAGCGAGTGCACCGCGATGTCGGCCTCACCCCGAAGGACGGCCTCGCGCACGGCGGCGACGAACACGCCA
>Ga0302299_10002674_pt1 | contig 10845 bp, 11 predicted proteins | sample III_Fen_N3_4_FD_198795 | JGI IMG/M metagenome (GOLD analysis project Ga0302299, IMG submission 198795) | Peat permafrost microbial communities from Stordalen Mire near Abisko, Sweden - III_Fen_N3_4 | ecosystem: Environmental > Terrestrial > Soil > Wetlands > Permafrost | place: Sweden: Abisko...
CACCTCAACTTCGAGGGCGTGGTGCAGCGCGTACCGAACAGCCGAATCGACCTGCCGCCCGACTTCCGCGATCGGCACGCCGAAGGCGACGGTCAGGTCGAGGTCGACATCGATGCCGTCGCCGAGGCGGACCGACAGGCCCGGCGTGGCCAGACCGAGGCGGCCCAGGAGACGGTCGATGGGGCCGCCGGCGAAGCCGGTCACGCCGTACGATCCGAGGACTGCGGTCCGGACGATGTCCGCGACGGCGCGGCGGGTGACCAGCGAACGGCCGGGGATCGGATCGGATGGCACGCGGGCGACGTCCTCCTCGCGAGTGCGGGTCGGGCGGGTCCGAACCAGTGCGTCGGAGGCCGTGTGGTATTCTACCGCTCCGTTCGCGCCCATTCGGCACGGACACCCCACCTTGACCCGTTCGAAGGACCTCGCATGGCCCGTTCCTGCGCGATCTGCGGCAAAGAATCGATGGGCGGCTTCAACCCCCAGTCCTCTGGGATGAACCGCGTCCGAGCGCATCGCCGCATGCAACCGAACCTGCAGCCGCTGGTGATCCAGCAGAAGGGTGTGCCCACCAAGGCCCTCGTCTGCACCCGCTGCCGCCGCACCCAGCTGAAGTCCGCCAAGTAGGCACTGTCGGCGTTCGCGCCGGCTGACTTCGGACTCGGACCTGACCGGCCGTCGACCCGACGGCCGGTTCGTTGTGTCCGCTTCGCCTCGGCAGGACGCGAGGGTCGTCGCGACCGGTCGTCGCCGTGTTGGGTCGGCCGCGACCGCGCTAGGTCGCCAGGTCGCGGTCGGGGGTCGCCACCGCCGCCGGGGCCGTCGCCGGGGCCGTCGCCGGGGCGAGCACCGCCGCCGGGCGAGATCCCTGCCAGACAACCCTCAGGAGACGATCGGGCGGGACCCGGACCACGATCGGCACCCATCACGGTGCAGGATCTGCTCGTCCTGAGCGTGAACGGGTACGATCCCGACTCGCAGACCGCCCCATCCTCCGCCGAACCGTCCGGTGGAGACGATCTGGCAGAGATCGGGCCTTCCAGCCGACCGTGGCGGGCGCGGCGAGCATTCGGCCTGGCGGCAACCCTCCCGGGCGGCGCTCCGTCCGGGCGGCACTCCGCCCTGGGCCTAGCGGTCGTCCGTGTCGAGCCAGATCGTGAATGGGCCGTCGTTGACGAGCTCCACGGCCATCTCGGCGCCGAAGCGGCCGGTCTCCACCGTCACGTCAAGCGCCCGCAAGGCCGCGACGAACTGCCGGTACAGGTCGTCCGCCAGTTCCGGGGCGGCCGCACCGGTGAACCCGGGACGCCGGCCGCGCCGCGTGTCCGCATACAGGGTGAACTGGGAGATCGCGAGCACCGCGCCGCCCGCGTCCATGAGGCTTCGATTCGTCCGACCCTCGTCGTCGCGGAAGATGCGGAGCTCGGTGACCCGACGAGCCAGATCTGCGGCGACCTGGGGCGTGTCCGTCGGGCCGACGCCCAGCAGGACGACCAGCCCGCCATCGATGGAGCCGATCACTTCGCCCTCGACGCGAACCTCCGCCCGCGACGCACGCTGGAGGAGCGCCCTCATCCGTGGTCCGCGGGCACGTCCGTCTCGTCCGCCTGGTCCGCGGCCGCCCCCGCCCCATCCGTGGCAGCCATGGCCCCCGTGTCGAACGTGACGCGCCAGGCATCCGCGGCCGCCAGTGCGGCCTCCCGCGCCGCGGCGTGCCGTTCCTCGACGAGGGACTCGGTCGTGGCCGGCACGAGCAGGTCGAAGTCGCGGACACCGTCCGGGTTCATCCGCCCGTCGCCACGCAACATGATCACGGGCACGCCGCCCGCCTCGATCTCGTCGCTCAGGCGCTTGGCGAGGTGCTTGGGCAGCGAGGCGAACGGGACCATCCGGTCGCGCGGGATCGGCGGCACGCCGTCATTCAGCCCGAACTGGTAGCCCTCGTCGGCGAGTGCTCGTATGAGCCGGATCTCGCGGCCCATGTCATGGCCCTTGATGAACAGCGCGGATCCGACGACGAGGATGTCGACCCCGAGCGCGCCGGCGAACTCGGCGGTCTCGCGGTTGATCCCACCATCGACGTGGACCTCCGCGCCGTGCGCCTTGTGGGCAAGGTAGGCGCGGGCGGCGAGGATCTTGGTCTTCGCGACGTCCTTCATGAACGACTGACCACCGAAGCCCGGCTCGACGGTCATGACCATGACGATATCGATAAGGTGCTGATAGGGCTCGAGCGCGCTCAGCGGCGTTCCGGGCTTCACCGCAAGGCCCGCGTTCCGCCCGGCCGCATGGATGCGCTTGAGCGTCGGTTCGATCGGCTCGTCGATCTCGACGTGGATCGTGATCGAGTCGCAACCGGCGTCGAGGTACTCATCGAGGAACCGGCCGGGTTCGCTGACCATGAGATGCGCATCCAGCGGCAGCTCGGTCCGGCGCCGGATCGCCCTGATCGTGCGCGGACCGAAGGTCAGATTCGGGACGAAGTGGGCGTCCATGACGTCGAGGTGGATCCGGTCGGCGCCGGCCGCCTGGACGCGTCGGACGGCATTCCCGAGGTTGGACAGGTCCGCGTCGAGGATGCTCGCCGCGACGCGGGCCCGACCGGGCGCCACGCTACTCCCCCACCCCGGCCGGGACCGGTTCGTCGCTCCGCTCCCCACGCAGGGCCGCGGCGCTGGCCATCTCCAGCCGCGCGCGTCGACGCGCCACGGCCGGCGCGGACGGTTCGCCCGCCCGTTCCGCCGCCAGCTGACCGCACGCCGCGCCGATCTCCTGGCCGCGGTTGTGGCGGATCGTCGTCTCGATGCCCGCGGCGCGCAGCGTGGTCGCGAACGCATCGATCACCGGCATCGGGCTCGCCTGCCAGGGCGTGTGGGCGACGGGGTTCATCGGGATGAGGTTGACGTGGGCATGGTCGCCGCGGAGCAGGTCGGCCATCGCCTGCGCGTCGACCTCGGTATCGTTCACGCCGCCGATCATCGTGACTTCGTAGCTGATCCGTCGGCCCGTCGCCTTGGCGTGATCGCGCGCGGCCGCCACGACTTCGGCGATCGGCCAGCGCCGGTTGAGCGGCACCAGGACGTCGCGGAGCGGATCGCGCGCGGCGTGGAGCGAGACCGCGAGCGTGAACTGTGGCCCGAGCGAGGTCAGGCGCCGGATCCCGGGGACGACTCCCGAGGTGGAGACGGTGATGTGGCGCGCCCCCAGGCCGAACCGCTTCGGGTCGTTGAGCGCCTCGACCGACGCCAGGACCCGATCCAGGTTCAGCAGCGGCTCGCCCATCCCCATGTACACGATGTTGGTGAGGCGCTTTCCGGTCGCCTCCAGGCGGCGGGCGGCGTGACGGACCTGGTCGAGGATCTCGGCCGTCTCGAGGTCGCGCGTGTAGCCGAGCTCCCCGGTGGCGCAGAACGGGCAGCCCACGGCGCAACCGGCCTGGCTCGAGATGCACAGGGTGTGCCGCTCACGCGAGTGGCCGCGGGCCGGATAGTGCATGAGGACGGACTCGACGAGCGCGCCATCCGACAGGCGATGGAGCGCCTTCTCGGTCTGGCCGCCGTCCGTGACGCGGACCTCCGTGTCGCCGACGGTATCGAAGCGCATCGCCTCGGCGAGCGCGCCGCGGATCCCGGAGGGCAGCGTCAGCACCGCGTCGAGCGTGCCCACGGTCCCGGACCAGATCGCGTCGCTGACCTGGCGAGCGCGATAACCGGGTTCGCCGCGGTCCTTGAACCAGGCCGCGAGCGCGAGCGGCTCGAGGCCCGAGATCCCCGGGCGCGGGTCGGGTGTCGCGCGCGATCCGGGGCCCTGCAGTACGTCGAGCGTCATCGGTCCGATGCTACCGCACGACGCTGCCGACGAGACCGGATGTGCCCCGTCGCAGGTCGGCAGACGACATCGGCTTGCGACCGGCCACGCGGACCCGTCCGAGGCGCAAGCGGCCGTCCGGCGTCGCGAGGGCCAGGCCGTCGCTGTCCGCCACCAGCCGGCCCGCGACATCACCCGGTTCGGCCGGGCCGATGGTCGCGTCGTCCACGATGAGCCGCCCGACGCCATCGACTTCGACGAAGGAGCCCGGCCACGGCAAGTAGGCCCGGACCTGGCGGTCAAGGGCGGTCGCGCTGCGGCTCGCGTCCAGCCGACCGTCCTCGCGCCGCAGGGGCCGGGTCAGGCTCGCGCCGTCCTCGCGCTGAGAGGTCGCAGGGAGTTCCCCGCGGATCCAGGCACCCACATGGTCACCGAGCAGCGCCGCCGCCAGCCCAGCCAGCCGGTCCTCGAGCTCGGGCGATGTCTCCGTCCCGGTCAGCGGCAACCGGACCTGCGCGACGATCGGACCCGTGTCGAGGCCGGCGTCCATGCGCATCAGCGTCACGCCGGTCTCGGCATCGCCGGCGAGGATGGCCGCCGGGATCGGCGTCGCGCCGCGATGGCGCGGCAACAGGGACGGATGCAGGTTGAGCGCGCCATGTGGGAGGCCGAGGAGCGCCGCCGGCACGATCTGTCCGTAGTCCGCGAGGACGAGCAGCGCAGGTTCGAGGGCGAGGACGTCAGCCACCGAGTCAGCTGAGCGGAGACGGGCCGGCGTCAGGATGGCCGGGACGCCCACCGCCTCGGCCGCGTCGTGGATCGGCGTGCGGGTGAGCGTCTGCGACCGACCGGCCGGCCGCGCTGGCGCGGTGACGACCCCCACCAGCTCGACCTCAGGTGCGGCGGCGAGGCGCGACAGGCTCGCGACCCCGAACCCGCCACTTCCCAGGAAGACGGCCCGGATCGGACGCGGACGCGGATCCCGACGCGGGCCCGGCCCGCTCGTCACGCGAGGGCGCTCGTCGCCTCGCGGACCTCCGCGTCGTCCTCGTCGCCGTTGCCGACGGCCATCAGCTCGTCCATCGAGTCGAGATAGTCGATGTAGAGCTTGCCGTCGAGGTGGTCCAACTCGTGCTGGAGCGCCCGACCGAGCAGCCCAGACCCGGCGACCTTGATCTTGCGGCCCTGGCGATCCTGGGCGACGACCCAGACCCGCTCGTGGCGCGTCACGTAGGCGACATAACCCGGGATCGACAGGCAGCCCTCGAGGTCGCGGTCGTCGCCGGTCGCCCGGACGATCTTCGGGTTCACCAGCTCGTATAGCTGGCTCTCGACCTCGATGACGCACGCCTGCATCGCCTCGCCGAGCTGCGGCGCGGCGAGGCCCACGCCCGGTGCGTCGCGCATCGTGTGGGCCAGGTCGTCGAGGAGCTCGTGGAGGTACTTGCCGAAGCTATCGACCGGCTTGCCCTTCAGGCGGAGCCGGGGATCGCCGAGCATGACGATGGGGCGAACGCTCATCTGCGGTCAGCCTGCGTCGTGCTCGACCGCATCGGCGGCGGCGTCGGTGGCGCCCTTCGCGGCGTCCTTGACGGCGTCCGTGGCCTGGGCAGCGGCTTCGGGGACATCGCCGGTCTTGGCCGCATCCGTGGCCATCGAGGCGCGGACCTCGGCGGCCCAGTCGCGCGAGCGGACGGCGAGCTTGCCGCTCGCATCCGAGGCGACCTCGCCCGCCTTCCTGACGGCAGGCCCGGCCTTGTCGGCGGCGAGGGCGGCGATCTCGGCAGTGCGGGCACTCACTTCGCGGACGGTCGGCGAGGCGCGCTCGGCGAAGTCGTCGAGGGCGTCGCGGAGCGAGCCGAAGAGGCTCGAGACGGTGTCGGACGTGCTCTTCTTCGGGCCGCCCTCGCCGGCGCCGGCGTCGGCGGTCCAGCCGAATGTCTCGTCGGCGGGCTTGTCATCCGGCTTGTCGGCGGTGGCGGTGGACGTGGTCTGGTCGGTCATCGGGGTTCCTCCTAGTCGAGAGCCTATGGTCGCACGGATGGCCGCGCGAGTCATCCCGCGATGCCGTCAGAGGAGCGATTCGGGGTCGACATCGACCGACCAGGGCGCCGGCACATCCCCGTCGAGGAGGCCGGCCGGGTCGTCGCCACGGAGGATGACGTTCCAGCGCCACCGATCCGCCCGTCGCGGGACGAACGCCGGAGCCGGACCGACGACGGCGACCGCCGAACCGCGCTCGATCGCACGTGCTCGAAGCCGCTCTGCCATGGCCACGGCGTCCCGCTCGGCCTCGGTGCGATCCGTGCGACCGATGGTCAGCTTTACGAGGCGCCCGAACGGCGGCGACCCGAATCGACGGCGAAGGTCCAGTTCCGCATCGTAGAAGGCCGCCGCCTCGCCGGTCGCCGCGGCCACGATCGCCGGGTGATCGGGCTGGTAGGTCTGCAGGAACGCCTGACCGGGATGCTCGCCGCGGCCGGCGCGGCCGATCGCCTGGACGAGGAGCTGATACGTCCGTTCCGCCGCGCGCTCGTCGGGCAGGTTCAGGGCCACATCGGACGAGACGACCCCGACCAGCGTCACGCTCGGGACGTCGAGGCCCTTGGCGACCAGGCTCGTCCCGACGAGGACATCGAGTCGATGAGAGACGAACGCATCGATGACGCGTTCCGCGGCGCCCTTGCGCTCGGCGACGTCGCGATCGAGCCGACCCACCCGCAGGTGGCCGAAGCGCTCGCGGACCTCGCGCTCGACGCGTTCCGTGCCGCCGCCGAGGTAGCGGATCCGCGCCGATCCGCACGCCGGGCAACGGGTCGCGAGCGGGGTCGCGCGGCCGCAGTGATGGCAGCGCAGCGTGACGCCCGCCTGGTGATAGACCAGCGGGCGCTCGCAATCCGGACAGGCCTGGACGTGCCCGCAATCGCGGCATAGGACGATCGATGCGGTCCCGCGTCGGTTGAGGACGAGGATCGCCTGCGACCCGGCGTCCGTGTCCAGATCGGCAAGGGCCGTCGCCAGTGGCCGGGAGATCAGGCCACGCTCGCCATCGGCGAGTTCCTGGCGTAGGTCGACGATCTCCACGACCGGTGGGAGGCCCGCGGCCCGGTCGCGCAGGCCGATCCGGCGGAAGCGACCCGAGCGGGCATGGCCCTCCGTGTCCACCGCCGGCGTCGCCGAACCAAGGATGCAGGCCGCGCCGGCGGCCCCGGCCAGGCGGATCGCCACATCCCGCGCCTGCAGCCGTGGCGTCCGGTCGCTCTTGTAGGCCGCGTCGTGCTCCTCGTCGACGATGACGAGTCCGACATCCGCGAGCGGTGCCAGCACGGCCGTCCGGGTCCCGACGACCACGTCCACGTCGCCGGCGCGGATCCGGCGCCACTCGTCGGCGCGCTCGCCCTCGCCGAGACCCGAGTGGACGAGCGCGACCCGGACGTCGAGGTCCGCCCGGATCCGATCGACGAGCGGGAGTGCCATCGCGATCTCGGGCACCAACAGGAGGGCCGGCCGGCCGCGTTCCAGGCTCGCGATGATCGCTTCGATGTAGACCGCGGTCTTGCCCCCGCCGGTCACCCCGTCGAGCAGGAGCGGGGTCGGGTCACGGGCATCCATCGCCACCACGACGGTCGCGACGGCCGCGGCCTGTGCCTCGGAGAGTGAGGTGCTCGCCGGACGTCCGCCGCGCAGGCCCGGCGGACGGCCGGCCAATGGCCGGCGAGGTCGCTCGCGGATCTCCGCCTCGACCAGGCCGCGTCGGATCAGGCCGGTCACGCCGGAAGCCCCATGGGCGCCTGCCACCGTGGATCCGGCGAGCCCGTCCGCCGGGCCCGCCGCCAGCGACGCGAGCGCATCGACCTGCCGAGGCCCCAGCGGCCGGCCGGCGAGCCGCTCCCCCGTCTCGAGCGACCGCAGCGCGAGACGACCGTCTTCCGTGAGGCGAAGCCATCGTTCGAACCGTGGCCCGCCCGAGGCGCCACCGAGCGTCCAATCGAGGGTGACGAAGCTGAGCGCCTCGAGGCGGCGCAGACGGCGCAACAGACCGGCCCGGCCCTCCGGGGCGGCGAGGTCGCGGACCGGCCGCGGACCGTTCGCGAGCTGCTCGATCAGGTCCTCGTCCACGACGTCCCGCGGCTCGTCCGCGCCGTCGCCGGCCTCCGTGCCGGGCGCCCGTTCCGCGATGAGGTCGAGTCGTTCGAGCAGGCCCGGTGGCAGCATCGCGCGCAGGACGAGTGCAGGCGGCGCCAGGTACTCGTCGGCGATGGATCTCGCCAGCGTCAGGCTCAGCGGCGGCAGGAGCGGCCCGTCGGCTCGGACGCGGTCGGCGATCGGCTTCGCCTCGACACCGGGGACGCCGTCCGTCTCGGCGAGGATGACCCCGAGGGCCTGGCGCTTGCCGAACTCGACGAGGACCGCCTCACCGGCCACCAGGTCGGCCAGGCGATCCGGGACCCGGTACGTGTAGGTCCGCGACCCGCCGGCCCCGGCCGCATCGACCGCGACCTCCACCAGCCGGATCGGCGACGATCCGTCGGCCGGGTCCGGCAGCAGGCCAAGGGTCACCCGCGTCCGCCTAGATGCTGATCCGTCGCGCGGGATGGAGGCCGTGGACCTCGGCGATGATCTCGTCGATCCGGGCCGCGGTCCGCTCGACCTGGCCGGTCTCGTTGGTGACCACGTAGTCGTAGTCGTCCTGACGCGCCAGTTCGATGGCGGCGTTGCGCTGGCGCAGCTCGAGCTCGTCGACGGTCTCGGTCGCGCGCGACTTGAGCCGGGCGAACAGCGTCTCCATGGACGGTGGCACGAGGAAGATCAGCAGCGCGTCGGCGACCCGCTCCTTGACCTGCTGGGCGCCCTGGACGTCGATCTTGAGGATGACGTCATGGCCGGCGGCAAGCGCCTGCTGGACCTGTGCCCGCGGCGTCCCATACCAGTTGCCGTGGACTTCGTTCGCCTCCAGGAGACCGCCGGCCTCGCGCAGGGCCAGGAACTCGTCGCGGCTCATGAAGTGGTAGCTGACGCCGTCGACCTCGCCTGGGCGGCTGGCGCGGGTCGTGCAGGTCACGACGTAGTGGTAATCGGGGTCGTGGGGCCGGCGCTGCAACGCCTCGATGATGGTGTCCTTCCCGACGCCGCTCGGCCCCGAGATGATGATCAGCAGGGCATCGGCCGCGCCGGGACCCGGGCCGAGCGCACCGGGACCGTCCGTGCGCTCGCTCAATGGAGGCCCTCGGCCCGCAGGCGCTCGAGGACGGACTCGAGTTCCGGCGGCAAGGCGGCGGTCGCCCGGATCAGGTGCCCGTCCGACGGCGCGGCGAGTTCCAGTCGCCAGGCATGCAGGAACATGCGGCCAAGGCCGTCCGGACCCTTGCGCGACGTCCCCGTGCCGTACACCGGGTCGCCCGCGATCGGATGGCCGATGGCGTCGAGGTGGACGCGGATCTGGTGCGTCCGGCCGGTCACGAGGTCCAGCTCGAGTTCGGTCCAGGATGGGAAGCGCTCCCGGACGCGATACCCGGTGGTGGAAGGCCGGCCGGCCGGCACGACCGCCATGCGCGTGCGGTGCTTCGGGTCGCGCCCGATCGGCGCCTCGATCCGTCCCACCGCGGCCGAGACGCTGCCCTGCACGAGGGCCAGGTACGTCTTCTTCACGCGACGGGCCTTGAGCTGGGCCATGAGCGAGTGCTGCGCCGAATCGTGCTTGGCGACCATCAGCAGCCCGCTCGTGTCGCGGTCGAGCCGGTGGACGATGCCCGGCCGGGCGACTCCGGCGATCCCGCCGTATTCGGCGCCGGAGGCTCGGCCGAGGAGCGCGTTCACGAGCGTGTCATCCGAGTGGCCCGGCGACGGGTGCACGACCAGGCCCGCCGGCTTGTCGACGATGAGCAGGTCGTCGTCCTCGTAGACCACTTCGACATGGATGTCGGGGGCCGCGACGACATCGAGCGCCGCCACCTCCGGGACATCGAGCCGCAGGTCCGACGCGCTGTCGACGATCGTGTTGGCCTTGATGGCCTCCCCGTGCGAGGTCAGCCGGCCATCCGAGATGAGCTTCTGGACATAGCTCCGGGACAGGCCGGTGGCATCGGCGACGAACCGGTCCACGCGACCGCGGTCGCCGTCGGGGACGTGGATCGTCCGGACCCCGGCCGCGACGCCGCCCTCAGGCATCGGCCTCGCCCCGCGACCCACCGGCGATGGCCGGGAACAGGGCCAGGCCGACGAGCATCAGGATCGCGATCGTGATCGCGGAATCCGCGACATTGAACGTCCAGAACCGCAGGCCGCCGATGCCGATGTCGACCCAGTCGACGACGTAGCCAAGACGGAGTCGGTCGAGCATGTTGCCGATCGCGCCGCCGAGCAGGAGCCCCAGCGCGATCGAGAGGTACAGGCTCCGCCCGGACCGGGCGTGATACAGCGCGATGAGGCCGATCACGCCGATCGACACGAGCGCGAACAGGATGGCCTGGTCGCGGAACAGGCCGAACAACGCGCCACTGTTCTGGCTCTGGACCAGGCGCACGAGGTCGCCGATGACCGACACGACCTCGCCGGCCGAGACGTTCGCGACGAGCCACGCCTTGGACAGCTGGTCGATGACGATGACCGTCCCGGCCACACCGAGGAAGATCCCCCATCGAGCGCGCCCGGCCACCGCGCCGGTCCCACTCGCGACGATCGCGTCCGTGGGTCCCGCTCCCTGGTCCGCCGCGTCCACCTGGTCCAGTGGGTCCCCTCCGGTGCTGCCGTCCGCCGCCATCAGCCTAGCGGCCGCCCGACTTGCGGCGCAAGGCGATGCGGACCGAGCCGGCCCCGACCTCGGCGGTCGCCTGGGCGTCGGCATCGACCGGGATCGGGCCGGTCACGAGGTCCGCGAGCGTGTCGGCCGCGACGTCCGCCAGGTGGGGCGAAAGCGCGGCGTCGGCGCCATCCACCCACAGCTCGATCCGCTCGTCGAGGTCCAGCCCCGCATCGCGGCGCAGGTCCTGGATCGCCCGCTGGAGGTCGCGGGCGTCGCCCTCGGCGCGCAGGGCGGGC